>TARA_R110000824_G_scaffold401149_3_pt1 | contig 80542 bp, 74 predicted proteins | sample TARA_R110000824 | Tara Oceans TARA_R110000824 (sample SAMEA4397747) | marine metagenome | biome: Polar Biome; feature: [MES] marine water layer (ENVO:01000295) within the mesopelagic zone...; material: water (ENVO:00002006), including particulate matter (ENVO:01000060) such...
ACTCTCCCGCATGTTCACGGGAGCTGATGTTTTTATTGGATCAGATGCAGCGAATCGCTCGATCCTGAGATCGGGAAGGGGAGTCGGACGGCCAGCGACAATCGATGACAAGGAACCGTTGCAATGAAAGCCGACGCACAGAAGAAACCCAACACACAGAAGTCCCCCAAGCCCAAAGCCAGGAAAAAGACACCGAAGAGTCCGGAACACGCGCGCTTTTACCAGGACTGTCTGGACATAGAGACCGCGCGCAGGAATGCCTTCAAAGCCACGGGCATGACCGAGGCACAGCTCCAGACAATATTGAATCCCATCTGCCGCGCCGTGGCAGACGGGCAGTTATTGCCACCGGGGGACCTTATCGACGCAACTAATCTCGTCTCGGAGTTCGCGCCAAAGACAGCCTACGAACGCATGATCTGCGGACAATTGCTGTCGACTTATTTTTTCATGAACGTGAACATGCATCTCGGCATGCGTGCGAGTCTCGTGCCCATAAGAACCAGCTTGTTCCAGACCGCCACGAAACTTGGCCACCTCAACAAGGGTTTGCTGGAAATGCTGCACCGGCTTCAGAACGGAGAAGACCGCAAGGTCATCGCCTTCGAATACAACCATGTAACTCGCAAGGAGGCCGGGCCAGACGCGCACGCGAAACCAAAACAGGGCAAGCGCAAGCAGGAGGGACGCCCGGTCAACGGCAGCCCCGCCATGAACGGGCATGCCATGAACGGACATGCCTTGAACGGGCACGGATTGAACGGGCACGCTCGGAACAGGCGCAAGCCCAAATGTGCTCAGAGGATCATGGCGTCGTGACCATCGAAGGGAGAGCCTCCGAAAGCCCGGGAGAGACGCCGGCGCTTTGCGGCGCAAGGACAAGAAACGGCCTGCCCTGCAGAAACCCGCCGGTCAATGGCAAGCGCCGCTGCCGCATGCATGGCGGCGCGGCAGGGAGCGGGGCGCCCAAAGGAAACCAGAACGCCTTGAAAACCGGTTTCTACAAGCGGCAATACATTGACCTGCGGCGCCAGTCAAAGCGGGCCATGCGCGAAGCACTGATGTCACTCGGCAGAAAACGCTGGTAACCCGGTTTCGGCAGTGCGGCTCGGCCAACAATGCATGATCCGGCCGCATCGGTCGCGATCGATTGACTTGATCGATCAACGATCAGACGGCAGCGCCCGTGGCCGCCCCGACAATCCGCAGCCCCTGCCGCCTAGAGATCGATGACCGGTGTCGCCTTGAGGCGCACGCCCGGGCCGCCGGCTTCATCGGCCACGACAAAGACCACCCCGGCCGCCTCCAGCGTCTGCTGCAGCCGCCAGATATTGGCGACCGTGCCTTGCGCCAGGCCCGCGCCCTTTTCCATCCTCTGAACGGTCGACAGGCCGAGGCCCGCCTTGCGCGCCAGATCCTCGCGCGACCACTCTATAAGACCTCTTGCGGCTCTAATTTGAGATGAAAACAGCATTTAATGCTCATTTTTTATCTTTTAATGAACTGTTTCTGTTGTTTTTTAATCAGATAATGATAGAATACGGCCGAATTCGAACAAAAACAGGTCATGCCCATGCTGTATCCTGATTCCACACCGCCGATCCAGAACGATGCGATCCCGATCAAGAAAGATCACCCTGCAGCCTCACCAGTCGTTGCTCACGATGCCGCTGGAGCATGGGACCGCCCGGATGCCGCAGGAGCTATCTCCGGCCCACCTGCGCCGCAGGCAAGCCCGGCGGTCTCGGCCGAGCTCCATACGCATCTTTACCTCAAGGAACGTCTTGAGGCCGAGTTTCCGGATCTCGATGACGAGACGCTGGCCGATACGCTGGAAGGCGAGACGCGGCTCAACGAGATGCTGGCCGCGGTGCTGCGCTCGCGCGAGGAGGATATGGGGCTTGTCACGGGCCTCAAGGCGCGGATCGAGGCGCTGAAGGCCCGGCTCGACCGCTTTCAGGAACGCGCCGAACGCAAACGGGCGCTTGTGACCGAGGCCATGGCGCGCGCGGCCATCAAGCGGCTGCTGGCGCCCGATTTCACCGCTTCCCTGCGCATGGTGCCGCCCGGGCTGGTCATCGAGGACGAGACCGCGATCCCCGATGAATTCTGGAAACCGCAAGCCCCGAAGCTCGACCGCAGCGGTCTCGGCGACGCGCTGCGCAGCGGACGCACCGTCACCGGCGCAACGCTCGGCACGGCGCGCCCCTCGATCAGCATCCGCATCGCCTGAAGGGAGACACCATCATGGCACTGACCCGCAACCAGCGCATCGCCCTCGACGCCGCCCCGCCGGCCGACGCCATCAGGACGCGTCAGGAAGGCGGCCGGGCCCTTTCCTATCTCGAAGGCTGGTATGTGATCCGCGAGGCCAACCGCATTTTCGGCACCGATCACTGGGACCGGATCACCCTCTCGAGCCAATGTGTCTGGCAGGGCCAGCATCGCGGCGAGGCCGCCTGCACCTATACGGCCCGGGTCCGTCTCTGCATCCGGGTCGGCCATGAAAGCCTGGTGCGCGAGGGCTCGGGCGTCGGTCACGGGCAGAACCTGCATGCCGGCGAGGCCCATGGTCAGGCCATCAAGGCCGCCGAAACCGATGCGACCAAGCGGGCGCTGGCAACACTGGGCGCTCCTTTCGGGCTCAGCCTTTACGAGACACACGCGCCGGATTTTCCGGCGGCGCATGGCAGATCCGCAAGCATGCCCGCATCAAAACCGGACGCGGCGACAATGCCGGCGACATTGCAGCGGCAGGATGCGCCCGTCGCGCGCGAGGATTACTGGATGATGCGGGATGCGGCCGGCGAGCTGATGGCCGTCTTCAAGAGCCCGATCCTTTGTTGTTCGGCGCTGCGTCGCGCGATCGAGGCGGCAGGCTCGGCGCAAGGCCTCGAGGCCCTCTACAACCAGAACCGGCGCCTGCTGACACGGCTGCGCGCCGAACGTCCCGATCTGCGCAGCGACCGCGATCAGCACTATGCCGAAATCCTGAGCGCACTGTTCCGCACACGGCTGAAGCGGCTGGCGGCCCGGAATGACATACCGGAAACAACGGCACGCGCGGTCGCGCCGATTGACCTGTCAGACGGACTGGCACCGGGCGCCGCCGACTGAAGCGCACAAGGTCCGGGGGGCGCCGCTCCGCCTGCCCGCAATCGCCCCGCGCCTTGTCGCGCATCTGTATCACACCGCATCTGTGTCACGTCACTTGTGTATCACGTCATGTGCCCCGCAATTGCCAGGGGCCGGCGCGCCATCCCGGCACTCGAACGCTCACAATGGAAGCCGCGACACAACAGCTTGCGTTGTCATACTCCGCATTACAGCCGTCTTGACGATACGAAACGCCCGCGGGCCGCGCCGACGGACCACCTCTTGCGATCTGCGGCGAAATAGCACCCGCCTGTCGGGCACAATCGAATAGTAAATCATTGTTACGGAGAACCACCGCGTTAGGATGAAGCGCTGCCAGGTTGATCATCATCTCGAAAGACCAGGGGATGACGGGGGAATGGGGAACATGCCCGACAGGGCCGATACGATAAACACCGGCACCGACGCGGCACTGCCAGAAGTGGAGCGGCGGGACCGGACGTTGGCGGGCTTCCTGCGGCGGTCGATCTTCCGCAACCGCGTCCAGCTCCTTGGCGGGGTGCTCTTTGCCATCCTGCTGCCGCTTGTATTCCGCTTCAACCTGTTCGACGTCCCGCTGACGCAATCGAGCCTGACCAACACGATCATCGGTGCGGCAATCGCCTTGACGCTCGGCTTCTTCTTCTATCGGCGGTTGACGGACTATCCGGGCACCGAAGGCATTTCCTATGCGGTACCGGTCTTTGCCCTGACCTATGCCGGCATCCTGGTCCTTTTCGTCTTCCTGCGCCTCGACTACAGCCGCTATCTCTTCGGCGCGAGCTATCTGATGGCAGTCATCTGGTTTACTGCCCTGTCGATCGCCATGGTGCGGCTGCGGACCTACCGGATCGGCATCGTACCGGGCGGCAGCGTCGCCAGTCTGCCCGATCCTGGTTCGGTCCGCTGGGAAAGGCTGAGCGAACCCCGCGCCCTGCCGCACGGTCTCAATGCAGTTGTCGCCGATCTGCGCACAGATTTTTCGCCGGAATGGGAGCGTTTCATCGCCGAAACGGCGATCGCCGGAACGCCGGTCTTCCATGTCAAGCAGCTGCAGGAAACGCTGACCGGCCGCGTCGAGATCGAGCATCTCTCCGAAAACACGCTGGGCGCGCTCAACCCCAACGACCTTTATCTGAAGATCAAGCAGGCGATCGACTGGCTGGGCGCGCTCATCGCGCTACTGGTGACCTTGCCGCTGCTGGCGGCGATCGCGGCCGTCATCCGCCTTGAATCGAAAGGGCCCGCCCTGTTCAGGCAGGCCCGGATGGGCTACCGCGGCAATGTTTTCACGGTCTACAAGTTCCGCACCATGACGACGGAACGTGACAGTACCAGGTCGGCACGTGAGCAGGCGATGACACAGGACGCAGACCAGCGCATCACCCGTTTCGGCCGCTTCCTGCGCCGCACCAGGCTCGACGAACTGCCGCAGATGATCAACATCCTGCGCGGCGAGATGAGCTGGATCGGCCCACGCCCGGAAGCGGTGCCGCTATCGGAATGGTATGAGCAGGAACTGCCCTTCTACCGCTACCGCCATATCGTGCGGCCGGGGATTTCGGGCTGGGCCCAGGTGATGCAGGGTCATGTGGCCGCGCCAGATCAGGTGCTTGAGAAGCTCCATTACGACTTCTACTACATCAAGAACTTCTCGCCCTGGCTCGATCTTTTGATCGTGTTGAAGACGATCCGCACCATGCTGACGGGCTTCGGGGCGCGCTAGGCGGCGGAGCGCCGCGTCGCAACGTCCTGCAGAATGTCCAGCATGCGGCCCGCCAGCACCCGACGGTCATAGCGGGCGGCGGCGGCCGGCCCGTTGCCGCGAAGCCTTTGCAGGGTCTCGGGCTCCGAGACAAGCGTCCGAAGGACGCGGCAAAGATCGTCGTAATCTTCTGGTTCGAAACTCAGGCCGACCTGTTCCTGTGTCACGATCATCGCTGACTCGCCGCGCACGCCATGCAGCACCGGAATCCCCATGCCCATGCATTCGAAAAGCTTCGAGGGGATCACTGTTTCGAAAAGCGGCGTCCGGCGCAGATGGATGATCGAAGCGTCGAGCAACGACCAGTAACGCACGACCTCGTCCTTCGGCACGGTATCGACGAATATCACATTGTCGAGCCCTTCCTTGCCTGCGCGCGCAACAAGGGCGGCCTTGCTCGATCCGTCGCCCAGGAACAGGAAACGGAACCGGTCGCCATCGGGTTCTGCCCTGATCTTGCCGGCCGCATCAAGAATCGTCTCCAGCGCATGCGCCATGCCATGCGTGCCGATATAGCCGGCGACGAACTTGCCCTCGAGGCCGAGCTCGGCCGCAAGCCCCGAATCCTTTTCGCGCGGAGCAAAACGGCTGGTATCGACGCCATTGGTCACGACATGGATCTTCGCGCCGTCGATACCGCGCGCAATCAGATTGTCGCGAAAGGCATGCGTGACCGCCACGATGGCGCTCGCGCGGCGGTAGAGAAAGAGCTCGAGCTTCTCGAGGAGATCGAGCGCCCGCGAGGAGCGCATGGCACCAACGGTACGGATCGATTCCGGCCAGATGTCGCGCAGCTCGAAAATCCAGGGCCGCCGCTTGAGCAGGGAGGTCATGAAGGCCGCGACCGCCGTGAAGAACTGCGGCGAGGTTCCGATGATGATATCGACCTTGCGCACGAAGAGCGCGGCGAAGAACGCCGACAGCATGAAACTCAGATAGTCGAGTATCCGCTTCAGAAAGCCTTCATTGGCGGTGATATAGGTCCAGACCCGGATCACGCGGATGCCGGACATCTCTTCAGCCTGCCAGAGACGGTTGCGATAGCCGCCGAATACCTCTCCCTTGGGAAAGTTCGGCACGCCGGTAATGACCGTCACCCGGTGCCCGGCCTTCACCCATTCACGGCAATGCTCGAATGTGCGGCTGGCCGGCGCATTGACCTCGGGCGGAAAATTGTCGCTGAGAAAGAGGATATGCATGCGCCTCAGGACCGCCCGTCATGCCAGGCGAAGACGATCTCGCTCTGCCCGCCATGGAGAGCGACGGCGAGGCACTGGCTGGCGCAGGCCTCGCCGAAGCGCGGATGCCAGGTCGCCGGCTCGATCCGCGCCCGTCCGCGGCGGACCTGCCAGGAAAAACGCTTGCCGTTCGGGGTCAGCCCCTCGCCGGCCGAAGGATCGGATGCCGGCACAAGCGTCACCCCGGGATGAACATGAAACCGCGCCTCGGCCGGCAGGGTGCCAGTGCCGATACGGTCGCTGATGGCAAGCGAGCCGTCATCCATGCGCCAGCGCCGTTGATGCAGGGGCGCGCCGGGCAGGCGCCGATAGCCGTCATGCGTGCCCTGGGCGATCGGCGCTTCGCCCGTCGTCACCACCATATCGCGCAGCCGTGCCCGCCGGGCGACCCGGAAGCCGCCCCAGACTTCGGAGGAATCCCGGCCGTCGATGATCACCGTGTTATGGGCGGCCGTGCCGCGTTGCCGGAGGCGCTCATCGCTGTCGCCATAGCAGGAGGTTCCGGAATTGACGAGGACCCGCTCGCCGAACAGGGACAGCTCGAAACTGAGCGTATCGGCATGGGCATGACCCGGCAGATAGTCGGGGCCCACCGGGGCCATGTCGAGAAGCGCGACGGCCGGCCCGCATGAGAGCCGCGCATAGCCGCTCGCCGCGCGCCATTGCGTCGGCGGCAGGCGGTCGACCGCCTCGAAACCGAGACGCCCGGCATAGGCATCGAGTTCGGCATTGTCGGGCGCGATGCCGAAAGCCGCATCGTTGAAAAAGGAAATCCCGCCATCGGGATGGCTCATCGCATCAAGCCAGCCCCGCATCGCCTCTATCCGTTCGCACCAGCAATCGACCTGCGTCTGCTGCGCCGGCACCAGCCCCGCCCGGTAGCAGGCGGCGATGTTGACCAGATCAAGCAGATCCTCGAGCGCCAGCGCATGATACATCGGGCTCCGCTCGAAATGGCCGCCATCGGCCAGGATCTGCTCGGGAAGCTCGCGTGCCAGGATCGCAAGGCCCGTCTCCAGCCAGCTCTCGGCCTCCGCGCCCTCGAAGAACAGACCGGCAAAGACCAGCGCCTTGGCGTTCGAGAACAGATGATTGCCGAGCAGATGATATTCGAGCCGGCGCGACAGCCAGCGCGCCTGGACGGCAAGGCTCTGCACCGCCGCCGCTGACAACATGTTGCCGGCACGCGCCCATTTGATCCAGTTGACGATCCGGAGCGAGGTCGGATAGGGCTCCCAGCCACTGCCGCGGCCGGGTGAATTCTGCGCAAGCCAGTCCGCGATCAGCGCGACATGCCAGCCGGCCCGCTCCGGTGCCCCGGTCGCATTGAGATCGTCGAAATAATGCTGGTTGTAGCGCCAGAGCTTGTCGCGGGCCGGGCCGTCCCAGCCGATTTCGGCAAGCGTGCCGGTCTCGCCGAGAAAACGGAACGCGCCGGGCCCGGCAAGGCTCGGCGCGCGCGCCGCTGGCGCGACCCAGGCACCCGAGGGCGCGCGCAGGTCCGGCGCCGGCGCGGCATCGACCCGCGGGCGGACGAGCCGGAAGCGGACCCGGCCATAGACCTGCACAGGCCGCAAATGGCGCAGCGTGTGCCAGTAGAGAGATGCGGTCCGCAGCACGCTCATGCCGGCTGCAACAGCCGTTCGAGATGCTGCACGATGCGCGGACCGGTCTGGCCGTCCCAGAGTTCGGGAATGCCGCCCTTCTTCCAGTCGCCGGCAAACAACCGGTCGAGCGCCGGCGCAAGCCGCGCCGGATCGGTGCCGATCAGCTCGTTGGTGCCGATGCTGACCGTCTCGGGCCGCTCGGTCGTGTCGCGCAAGGTGAGGCAGGGCACGCCGAGCACGGTGGTTTCCTCGGTGATGCCGCCTGAATCCGTGATCACGGCTTTCGCATGTTGGACGAGATAGTTGAACTCGAGATAGGGCTGGGGCTCGACCAGATGAAAGCCGGCCGGCGCCGCGCCCAGCGCCTCGAGGGTCCGGGCGGTGCGCGGATGAACCGGGAAGACGACCGGCAGCCCGCGCGTCGCCGCACCGATTGCGCCCAGCAGGCGAGTGAAGGCCCCGCCCTCATCGACATTGGCCGGCCGGTGCAGCGTGACCACGAAATAGCCCCCGGCCTCAAGCCCATATGCGTCCCAGAAACCCGGCTTCTGCAACCGCGGCAGATTGGTGAGCAGCGTGTCGATCATCGTGTTGCCGACAAAGAAGAGCCGTTCGTCGCCGATGCCGGCGCGGCGCAGATTGTCGTTGGCGATTGTGCTGGTGGTGAAGAAGAAATTGCTGATGGCGTCGGTCACCATCCGGTTGATCTCCTCGGGCATGCTCCAGTCGCCCGAGCGGATGCCGGCCTCGACATGCGCGACCGGAACCTGCAGCTTCTGCGCCGCAATGGCGCAGGCCATGGTCGAGGTGACGTCGCCCACCACCAGGCAGAGCCGGCTCGGCGCCTCGATGAGCAGCTTTTCGTAGCGCGTCATGATCGCCGCCGTCTGCTCGGCCTGCGTACCGGAGCCGACCTCGAGATTGACATGCGGATCGGGAATGCCGAGCTGAGTGAAGAAATCGCCCGACATGCGCGCATCGTAATGCTGCCCGGTATGGACAAGCCGGTAGCGCAGGGGACCGCCTTCGGCCATGCGCTGGTCCAGCGCGCGAATGATCGGCGCGATCTTCATGAAATTGGGCCGCGCTCCGGCGATGATGTCGATCAGCATGATCCGTCCGCGAGGCTCGCGGCGATCTCGATCGTCGCGCGGCTGACTTCGAAGATCTCGGCAGCCGGGATCGGCGCCGGTCCGCCCGCGCGCACCGCCTCGACAAAGGCCTTGGCGCAAGCTCCCTGCCCCTTGTCCTGGCGCCAGAGGTTCATCCGCGAGAAGCCCTTCCAGCCCCAGCCGCGCAGGCGCCGGAAATTGTCGAGCTGCAGCACCCGGCCGGCGGCGAAGACCTCGAGCCGCTCCTTGGGGAAGCCCTTGTCGCCATTGGCGAGATAATGGATCGTGCCGACCGAGCCGTCGGCGAATTCGAGCGTGATCACCGCCTTGTCGTCCCGGATCGCAAGCGCCGGATGCCGGCCCAGCGCCACCGCGTGATGACGCAGGATCGGCGCCCCGGCGAGATGGCGCAGCAGATCGATGAAATGACAGGCCTCGCCGACGATACGGCCGCCGCCGACCGCCCGGGCTTGCGTCCAGTGATCGGCCGGAATGGCGCCGGCATTGACCGTCATGATGAAGCTCTTGGGTTCGGCGACCTGGTCGAGCAGTGATTTGATCCTGATCGCCTGCGGCGCGAAGCGGCGGTTGAAACCGAGCATCAGCAATTGCGCAGGCCGCGCCACCGCCTCGGCCTCGATCGCCTCGAGTTCCGCCAGCGTCAGGCAGAGCGGCTTTTCGCAGAAGACATGCTTGCCGGCCCGGAACGCCGCCAGCACCTGAGCCCCATGCGCATCGTGGCGCGTGGCGATGACCACGGTGTCGACCGCCGGATCGGCCAGCGCGGCGGCGCTGTCGGTGGCGGCGGCGGCGAAGCCGTATTTGCGTCCGAAATGCACCGCGCTGACGCCGCCGGCGCTGACCACCGTCTGCAGCGAGGCGCCGGCCGCCTTGAAGGCGGGGATCAGCACCCGGCCGGCATAATTGCCGGCGCCCAGAAAACCGACGCCGGCCTTGCCGGGCGCGGCGGCGCGGGGCCCAAGCGCAACCTGGCGCGCGGGCGGCGCTTCACGTTCCGCCGCATCGGCGCCCGGATATTGCAGCAGGATGCCGAGCGACGGCGCGCCGGACGAAAGCAGCGCATAGGCCTCGGGAGCCGCCGCGAGCGGGAAGCGATGCGAGATCAGCGGCGCGACATCGAGTGTGCCCGCCGCCATCATGTCGAGCGCCGCCTCGAAATTGCGTTGCTCGGTCCAGCGCACGAAGCCGACCGGATAATCCTGGCCGCCCTCCTCGTAAGCCGGGTCGTAGCGGCCCGGCCCGTAGGAACAGCTGACCTGGAAGCTCAACTCCTTCTCGTAGAAATCGGCCCGCGACAGCTTCAGCCCGGTGACGCCGACCAGCACGATGCGGCCGCGTTGACGGCAGATCTGCGCCGCCTGGTGCACCGGTTCGTCGCTTTTGGTCGAGGCCGTGATGATGACGGCATCGACGCCGCGCCCGCGAGAGAAGGCCTGCGCGGCGGCCAGCACATCGCCGCCGGCGCCGGGATTGACGGTCTCGGCCCCGAACTGCCGCGCTAGCGCCAGCCGCGCCTCGTTGAAATCGATGCCGAGCACGCGGCAGCCCTGCGCCTTCAGCATCTGCACGGTCAGAAGGCCGATCAGGCCGAGCCCGGTGACGACCACGCATTCGCCGAGCGTCGGCGCGGCGAGACGGATGCCCTGCAAGCCGATCGCGGCCAGCACGGTGAAGGCGGCCTGCTCGTCGCTGACACCGTCGGGAATGCGCGCGCAGAGATTGAGAGGCACGCTGACGATTTCGGCATGGCGCCCGTTGCTGGCAACCCGGTCACCGATCGAAAAGCCCACCACGCCGGCGCCCACCTCGGCGACGCGGCCGACGTTGCAATAGCCGGGCGCCAGCGGCTGATCGAGCTTGCTCTGCACCGCCTCGAAGGTGGCGGCCAGCCCGTCGGTGCGCGCCTTGTCGAGCACCATGCGCACCTTGTCGGGCTGCTGGCGCGCCTTGTCGAACCAGTTGGCCTGGCCGAACTCGACCAGCATGCGCTCTGTGCCGGCGGAAACCAGAGAGGCCGCCGTGCGGATCAAAAGCCGCCTCGCCGCCCCGCGCGGGGCGGGTACATCGGCAAGCTCTATCGTGCCGTTCTTCAGGGACTGGAGGAGTTGTTTCATACGAATTGCCCGGCGCGCCGCAGAAGCGCTTCTTTCTCGGTGCGGCTAGGATAATTGATCAGAACGGCACGGTATTTTCCCTTGAACACAAACAGACTGCCAGCCGCAGCACCGACGATGCCTTCAGCTGCAAAAAGTTGTTCAATGTCCGAGAGTGACCCTGCCCCCCCAAGAAACGTGACCGGCAAACGAACACACTCGCGCAAACGCTCTACAAGCTCCATATCGTATCCCTGCATCGTGCCATCCCGATCGACCGAATTGAGAACAATCTCGCCAGCACCAAGATCCTGCAACCGCTCAGCAAAAACAAATGGATCAAGACCTGCCCGAACCGTTGCATTGTGCGTGACGACTTCCGGTCGTCGCATCAAACCAGTATATTTGACATCGAGCACCGCAACGATGCTCTGGCTGCCGACACGCGCCGCCGCGGATGAAACGAGTTCGGGCTCATGCACCACCGCGGCGCTGAGCGCCACTTTCTCGACGCCGAGACCGATGATCCTCTCGATCTGTTCATGCGTCCTGATACCACCGCCATAGCAAAGTGGCATACGGCACTCATTGGCGAGATTCGCAATCATGCGATAATCCGGCTCCCGTCCGAGGCGCGTCGCATCAATATCGAGGACGACGAGTTCGTCCACCTCCTTTTCATTGTAGATGCGAACCGCATTGATCGGATCGCCGACATATTTCGGCTCCGCGAACTTGATCGTTTTCACAAGGCCCCGATCGTGGACCAGCAGACAGGGTATAAGACGTGGACGCAGCAAGATCAGACCTCGGCAAAATTCTTCAGCAGACGAATGCCCCAGTCATGGCTCTTTTCGGGATGAAACTGGGTTGCCCAGATATGACCCTGTGCAATCGCGGATGCGAACGGCTTTCCGTACACGGTCGTGCCGAATATGCATTCCTCAGAATCCGGTTTGAAAAAGTAGGAATGCAGAAAGTAGAACTGGGGGTCGGAAATATCGCGAAACAGAGGGCAGCCCGGTTTTGGGGCAACATCGTTCCATCCCATATGCGGCAGGCAGGCGTTGCCCTTGAACCAGCTATCGTCAAACCGCTTCACGTCGGCGGCAACCCATCCGAGGCCGGGCTTCATTCCCTCATCACTGCCACGCGCCATGATCTGCATGCCGACACATACGCCGAGTACGGGAACACTGTCGACCCGCACCCGCCTGTCCAGCACAGAGAGCATGCCGGAGGACGCCAGCCGCTCCATCGCCCAATCGAAGGCTCCCACCCCCGGCAGGATAAGCCGCTCGGCGGTTTCCAGCTGAGCTTCTGTGCGCACAGCCGCCGCATTGATTCCAAGCCGCCTGTAGATATTCTCAAAGGCGCAGACATTGCCCAGTCCGTAATCGACGATGCCGATCACCTCTTGCCTCCGAGTTCCAGCCCGACCATCCGCATGATCCGGGCACCGAACCTGTAGACTTCCTCCTGGTTCCGATAGTCTCGATATGTCTTCTTCGGCAGCGCCATGTAATTCATCAGCTCTTCGACGCTGATATCCAGTTTGTTCGCCACAAACTCGATCTCTTGTCCTATCGTTTCCTTGTCGTAGGAAGGGTTACTGAGCTCCGCCAGCGCCTCATCGCGAGTCATTTGATCCGTCACGATCAGACTTGAAAACTGAACCTTGCGCACATCGTATCCGAACCGCTCAGGTAACCAGTAGCTTTCGTAGAACCGCGTGAAACGTGACTCGAAATGCTTCTGCGGATAGGGCTGCCAACCGAAGCGGTCCATCAGCAGCAGCCGCGCATCTGCCTTGATATAAGGCATGAAGTTCAGCGGCCGCAAAACCTCGATTCCCCGGACATAAGGGAGCCAAACCTTGTGCCAGAGAATGGAGGTGAGGGGAAAATTGCGCAGCGGTTTCTCGCCGAACCGGCGATGGATATCGCGTATCTGCCGGGAATCGGACTGGTAATACATCCACTCGATAGGGTTGCGGATACATTCCGTGGACAGGTTCGCACCCGTCAACATATTCCGCACACCGTGTTCGAGCGCGAACTTGTACATGGTCGCAAAGAAGGCATGATCCTGCGGCGTATCTATATGCGGCACGCCCGAGCGAAAGAATGCCCGCTGAAGATCCTTCATCTCCTCCCAGTCGATAACTTCCGTGAAGAGATCGAGCCCCAGCCCGTCCACCACCTTCTCGATATTGTTGACGGCGATCTGCGAATTCCATCCGGCATCGACATGAAAGACGAGCGGCCGAAGCCCCAGCAGCTCCTTCGCCGCATATGTCAGATAGGAGCTGTCGATGCCCCCGCTCATACCAATGATGCAATCGAAATCCTTGCCCTGCCCATCGGCCCTGATCTTCTCGACCATCCTGTCGAGCGCAGCCCTGCCGCGCTCATCCGTGTGCCAGTTCGGCTTCACCTTGCTGTAGAACGTGTTGCAATGATCGCAAACACTCTTCTCGTCGAACACGATGGCGCTGTCCGTCGTGTCCATCACGCAGTTCGTGCAGATTTGATGGGGCCGGTTGGTCATAGACCCGTTTCCTCCCGCAGAGAACCTGCCTCTTCATGCAGAACCTGCATCACGTTCCTTTCGACAGTTCGGCCATTGTGGATTGATAGGTCTCGAAGTTCTCTTTCCACGTCGGAAATGTCTCCAGGCGGTGGACTCCGGCCTCAACCAATGCCGATCTCTTGCTTTCATCGAGGAATATCTCCTCGACAGACGACAGTATTTCTTGCGCATCAAATGGATCGAAATACTTTGCGGCGTTTCCACAAACCGAACGTGAGAACCACATGTCACTTGTAAGAATTGGCAGCCGGTAGTGCATCGCTTCCAGATAGACGATACTGAAACTCTCCAAAAGCGTGGGCATTATTACTGCGTCGCATTGTTTGTATAGACTTGGCATACTTGCCAACGACACCTGCCCGACATTGCAAATCACACCTTCGAGACCACGGCTCCAAATCTCTGCCAGAAATTTTGCTGCAGCCTTACTGTCCGGATTTATGGTGACCACTATTCGATAGTTTAGATCCCGGGACCGTATGGCATCCGCAACACCAAGCAGCACTTCGAGGTTCTTATGCGGATAGTACACACTCGGCGACAGAAGTTTCACTCCATCGGGCAGGTCGAATTTGACCGCAGACCAAGACGAAGCTTCGTCAACGGTCGCTGCATTGCCGATAACCCGAACATCCCTGAGCCGATACTTTTCGATCAGCATTTCCCTGATGCCGCCGGTCTGAGCAACAACGATATTGGCTCGATGAAAATTTCTTGTCAGCAGCCAGAGTTTTGCCCTGCGCACGATCCAGTCGCGCAACGTCATTCCCGCCCAGACTTCCGGGTGAACCTCAAGCGCATAGGGCCAATCGAAGATATAAAGCTGCTTCACCGCCGTATCGATGATGAGATCGCCCAGGTTCAGAACAGCGTCTGCCCCCCAATTTTCAATCAGGCGGCCGAGCACAAACCCGTAGACCAACGGCGCCATGATTGTACTGCCGAGGAGCCCGGGCATTTCCTTAACCTCGATCCTCGGATTATCAAGAAAAGACAGACCTTTCGGGGCTGATGTTATGACTATGTACTGGTCGTGCAGGCGTTGCCGGTTCAGCAGAGTCAGATAGCTGTCCCTTATGCTCCCCCCACCACCTGAATTGGAGTTGAGGGCGTTTATCACAATGGTTGCCACGTGTTCGTCTAGCTCCTAGGTTCTGTTGACAAACTGGATTCCCAAATCACCTGAACTCTGATTCAAGATAGCTTTTGCGGAGGCTATCGTGGCGCGTTTGTTGATGGAAGATGCCGAGTGGGTATTTTTCGAACCCTTTTTGATTGCCATTCGAGGTCGCGGAGGACGTCCCGCATCGGATCATCGCCGTATTCTTGATGCTGTGTTCTGGATCGCGCGCACTGGTTCGCCTTGGCGGGATTTGCCCGAAGAGTTCGGCAAGTGGTCCAGTGTCTATCGCCAGTTCCGGCGGTGGACCTTGGCAGGGCTGTGGGACATGATCCTGGAGGCTCTCAATGAGAGCGGGACCATGCCCGAACAAGTTCAGATGATCGACAGCACAATAATCCGGGCGCACCACTTGGCAGCGGGCGCAAAAGGGGGACTCAAAAAGAGGGTTTTGGCCGCTCAAAAGGTGGCTTTACGACCAAGGTCCACCTCATTACCAACGCTCACGGACTTCCTGTCAGGGCTGAGATAACCGGCGGTGAGGTCTCTGATTTCAAGGGCTTTGATGTTCTGGTCGATGATGATCTGCCCAATGCCAAAGTGTTTCTGGCCGACCGCGGCTATGACAGTGACCACATCCGCACGACAATCACCAATCGCGGCGGAACGCCTGTCATTCCAGGCAAGGCCAATCGCAAAGTCCCGATCCGGTTTGATGCCATCACATATGCTTTGAGAAACCGGGTGGAGCGGTGTTTCAACAAGCTCAAATGCTCACGCCGCTTCGCAACACGATATGACAAAACCGCCGCAAGCTACCTCGGCTTCATTCAAATAGTTGCTGCTCGCCTCTGGGTCAGAAGTTTGTCAACATGACCTAGTGACTTGCGGCCTCAATAGCGTCGCGGAATCCACGAAGCATGCACTCGAGTGACCGGGCCTCATACTGCCGGCAGGCGCAGCATCACTGCGCGGCTAACACGTTGGAGAGTCCGTTTCGAGATTGGAGCGACCCAATCGGCTCTTTTGTTCGAACCCGCGTAAACCAACATCAATTTATCGAATTCGTTAGGTATGTTGAATGTCTCAAAGCAGTTGCACGAGGGGCAGCCACAGACCACCAAATTCCAGTACCAACCATCTGCAAACGCTTACGATTTGCGGCAGACCCAAAATATCGATGCAGGAGCGACGCTATGAATTGCGCTCGTGCGATGATAACGTTTGTTCCATGCGAAAAGTCGACCGGCCAAAGCGTCAATCTGGGTCAACACTGCCGAGTTATAAATTTCGGTGAGGCCAAGCATCTCCGCAAGACGCGGGAGAGGCGAGAAGTCACAATAGGCCTTCGAAATGATCTCAAGTCCGGCTGCGTCCAGCGACGCCTGCATGATCTTTTCTGGTATTCCGCGTTCTCTGGCCGTCAGTCCGCGCCGAGGTTTTCGCCAGTCACCCATACTAACCGAAGGCTCTCGCAAAAGCAGGTACCCCCCTGGACACAAAACCCTGCCCATCTCCGAGGTGACATACGATACGTTTGGAATATGATGCAAAACACCGAAGCAGGTAATTAGGTCGAAGGTAGAATCTGGAAATTCGATCACTCCAAGAGAGTTCGGCTTCTTGTAGCTCACCGGTATCCCCCGAATCTCTGCGACTTTCAGCTGATCGCTTGGATCAAGAATGGTGATATGTCCCAGTCGATCCAAAATTGGCGCGAGTTCTTCAGCGTAAGCACTTCCGAATCCCAGCGCATGGGCGATCGGCCCGTCCGGCAATTGCGAAAAGCCGTGCTTCTGATTGAGCGCGTGGTAACCGTACACGTAGGATTCGTGGTCTTTGGCTCCGAGGTTTGCGTATCCCTCGGCTTCATCAGAGAACCATCGTTGGATACTCAGTTCATCGTAGTCGTTTCCGATCAGTTTCTCGCCCCGAAGATATGGACCGATGTCTATGTCACTTAAGCTGTCCATCAGAAACTCCCCGCATAAGTCTGCGGTCAAATGTATATTTCCACTTTCTCAAACCCGACAATAATGAACGCATCCCACATCACGCCAACCTGGTCTTTCTGTCTATGAAACGTGAGTCTGGAGCGCACTTTTTAGTTCCCCCTTACGAGACTCCTTCAATAGCGTCGTGGAATCCACGAAGCATGCACTCGAGTGACCGGGCCTCATACTGCCGGTAGGCGCAACGCCCAAGCCGAGAGGACAGGTCCGACTGCCTGCATATTTTCGTGATGGCCTGATCAAGTTCACCGGGATTGCCGTAAACGATGGCATTTTCTTCATTCCGGACGTTCTCGAACTCCGGCCCATGCCGCTCCTCTCGACAAGTTATGACCGGCACGCCATAGGCGAAACTGTGCAAGGCACCCAGCCCTACGGGGCCCGGCGACACGTAGGCGAAAGCTGTCGAAAACAAGCTAGCTAATGCCTCATGATCCACAACAGCCCCATGAAAGTGCACACGCTTCGACAAGCCGAGCTTTTCCACAAGAGCTTTGAGCTCTGGCTCCATATCCCCGCTACCGACAATGTCCAGAACCACATGTTGCGGGATTCGACTTAAACAGCGAGCAAAGGATGAAATCAGATCATCGATTCGCTTTCTGGGTTGGAGACGACCGACAAAGAGCAAGCTACTTTTCTGTTGCTGGCTATAGTCACGATGGTTCGGAATATGAATCGTATTCCACCCCATGAAAATGCGCTCCGGCCTAACACCCCGCGCGATCATCAAATCGATATCCTCTGATCCATACATAAGCAAACCATCGGCTTTCTTCATCAGCCAGTCCCGAACGCGGTTGGCCGTATGATTCTCACTATATCGATGGCCCCATAGAATGTTCCTGCCATCACACCTCGCGACGGAAGAAAGATAGATCGGCCAATGCAAATCGAACATCGCAATGACGGCGTCAGCATGCGCCACAGCGCGACGAACTTGAACCGGGCTCTGAATAAAGAAAGGGCCAATCTTGCGGCTCGATACAATCGTCTCGGCATAGATATTGTTTTCACCAACACTAGGACGCCCCGTGTGCACCACAGTGACGTCATAGTGCCTGGCGAGACCGTCAAACACCGGCTTACGGTATTCCATGACCTCATTCTGCAATATGACGACTCGCTTCATCACGATCTGTCACGCCCAGAATCGGATGTGCGAACATATCCGGCTATGGAAACGATCAACTGGATCGCGTAGCCGCCAACAAGCGCAAGGACGGCACCCTTCAGACCGAAGCACAGCGTAAGGAGTACAGTCAGGGCAGTACACGCAATAGCCCCGGATGCGCTATTGATCAGCAGCTGGCGCGATTTGCCAGCCACAAGAGAAAACCCGCCAAATATATTCGCAATGTTGAAGAGGGTGACCGCAACCGCAAACCAAATCAGCAGTTCCGCGAGTTCAACATATTCGGGTGACAGCAGAACATGCACAATCAGCTCGTCCAGAAGATAGAAGAGCACCACCCCCAAGGCGGCAATACCGCCACCGGCACCAAGCCAGGCAAGCCTCACATGTGCGGCTTTCTCGGCTTCCTTGTCTGCAAGTGCCCCGGCGAGTGCCGGCCGCATGGTCCAGTCGGTCACTCCGTTCACAAGTCCATAGGGACGCTTGACCAGCCCATAACCGATAACGAATAGACCTGCCGCGCCGAGACCCGCCGTCAGGGCGACAACATAACGGCCCAGCATTTCTGTTGTATTGGAAAGGACAGCCGCCGGGAACAGGGGCTTTGCCAAGTGAAGAATCGACTTCCGGATTTCGGGGTGAGCACCGGTACGAATACGTAAGAAAGCCGCCAACGCCTCACGGCGCAGGAAAAAGCCGGAGACGACGGTGAAGACCGCGGCGCCAGCAACTGTGCCCAACATAGCCATTTCGGCAGTTCCGGCAAAGAAATGCAACATGAACCACAGCCCGGCAAGACGCGCACATGCATCGCCGCCGTAAACAACAGCTGTGTCCCTCTGCCTTCTTTGTGCGGCGAGCAGAGCCATTTCGAAGGCCCGATAGCCCTCAACGACAACAAGGCTAGCTACCAGCAGCGGCAACCACGAGCTCAGACCCAGGCAAAACGATATTGGAACGCCGAACACAGTCAGCATGAGAACGGCGAGAAGACACCCCCTCAACACAAGATCGGCTGCACTGACCTGAAACGATACATCCCTGTCCTGATACCTGACGCGGTTGACCAATACGACTTGCGTCACAGGCCCGATCGCAATCCCCACAAAAATGGACGATATGCCAACCGCCAGGCCCATCAGCCCAACTTCAGCGGGCGCAAGATACGTTGCCCACACTTTGAGCGAGGCCAACATGGCACTAGCTGCCACAACTTGTCCGGCGACAACCCAAGAGCCATCACCGAAGAGATGGCGGGGCCTCGTCATGCGCCCCGGCTGCCTCTTTCTGAGCGTTCAGATCTATATAGCGAAGTCGTAATAGATCGAGATGACGCCCTCGAAGCCTCACTTAGAACGCGCCTTGCCTCGAAGGTCCCACTGCGCCTCCACAATGCAGTAACTCGTTTGCCGAACCCCAACACAATTGCAAATGGAAGCGCCGCCGCGATCGTCACCACCCATTGAATAAACGCAAGCTCAAGGCCCGACCCTCTCGCAAACGTCAAAACGGCCACGCCGAAGTAAAGCGCTCCAACTGAATAGAGGAGCCCCCGTCCGCGAGGCCGAAGAATAAAGTTCCTGAATATCCAGTCAAATCCAGAAAGCAAACCCGCAACCACTATCGCCCCAGCGAACCGGAAATTCATATAAGCCTCGCCGAGCATCGAAACGCCCCATGACCCGCCTTCTCGCCGGACATCATATGAAAAGAGCGTCGTATAATAGTGAACAGCGCTGTCCGGCTTCCAAAGACCAAGCTCACGGGGAAGCCATATATAGAACAGCTTTGCATAGGTCTCTCCCCAGAGCAGAGGAACCAAACCTTTTGACGACATATCTATAGCGTTGACGACATGAAAATACGTGTACGTTGCTTCAATATTGAGAAGAAAGTAGCCCCAAAAGTCATGCCACTCGAGATATGCGGCGACTGCGGGTAGAATATTGGAGATTCCACTCACCCCAAAAATCGCCGACGCCCTGACCACTGTCATGATCAGGACTAGGAAACCAAGTACAACTGCTCCACTCAAAGCGAGACTAACTCGGGATAGGGTCAACTGCCGTCTCTTCGCCAATATCACTTCAAACACAAGTATCGAATAGAGGAAAAAAATCGCCTCACGTTTCGAATGTGCCATTGCTAAGGCAAACGGAATAAAAGCTAAAAGATACAGAACTATCCGAGTTGAAGGCTGCTTGACGGCAAGAACCTGAAGCACATAAACAGCAAAGACGGCGCCAATTATCTGTTCGGCAAAGAATATCTCCCCATCCGCGAACACCAAGAGCGCGAAAAAAAATCCCAGCAGAGAAAGTAGAATGCCGCCAACGTGTTGTCGACGTTCGAGCCAAAATACCTGAGGTGCCTTGTAGTCCGAAAACAAGAGTATCGCAGCGACCACCCCCCCAAAGAATAACATCGAACCAACCGATGCATCCCAGCTCAGCGAGTAGCTTGCCATATATGGCACAACGATCTTGTTACCGTAGAATCCAGCAGCCCCTATCAGGAGGGACACATAGAGGTAGTTGACGGCGAATACAGACGGGTAGAGAAACACCATCAGATCACGGCCGGAACAACGCATAACATATGCGTTGAAAATCACGAGAATCAGCGAAAACGTTGTCAGGTTTCTTGCGTGAATGTCTTCGACAAGAAGATGACTAATAAGAACTGCCAAGAAAATCAGCGGTACACTGAAAAATTTCCCTGCTAAAAGGGTCGTCAGATTCAGAGAAGATCTTCGCATAGAGACTAAATGCCCGTGATTTTCGTTTTGTCGCGTGAGCTAAGCGAGCTTTTGAGGGCGGCGAACCAGCAGCCGACGGCATAGCCGCCGCACCGTCATCGTAGGTCGCTCGAAGGCGAGATAGAATACATATGAAAAGATAAGACAAACTAGCATCATGCCGCATAAGGCAAGAAGCTCCATTGATGTAACCTGGTCTGATTTCCCTAACATTGGTACTGCAAAAACAAAAAGAGGGTAATGAACGAGATACAAAGTATAGGAAAAGTCAGCGAGTATCGTTCCCTGCTTATAGAAAAATACTTTCAAGCCGGAGCGCGGGGTAGACATGAGAACCAACTGAGAGATGAGCAGCGCAATGCCCGCGGAAAGTATTAAGGTCGAAAAACCTTTTGACGGCAAGAAAGTCCAAGTGATTTGCATTGCACCTTCAGAACCAAGTTGAAGGCACACAATGCCGGTCGATGCCAAAGTCACTGCGGCGAGCAAAGCAAAAACAGATCTGCCTGTCGGCTTCCATATATAGACAGCAACGCCGAGCAGCCATGAAAACAGGAGATATGGTTCAAGAACGGAGAATACGATAAATGAGCAAACCACCAAGAAGAACGGCACGAAACCAGCCCGAGAAACTATGGTAGCCACTCCACCGCACAGCAAGTAGAACCAAATTTCATAAGATAGGGACCAAAGCGGTCCATTACTGTCCATTACTGGGACCAGCAATCCCTGCAGGGCAAAGAGATTCCCGAGCACAATGGAAATTCCGTCTGGCACGCCAACCAACGCCTGAACAAGCCAAGTAAAAATTATGGCAGGGATCAGCGGGAGGAAAATTCGCGTAATTCTATCCAGCGCGTAGTCCGAACCTCGAAATTGCCCAGCGCGCGACCGCTCAAATGCTCGGCCGCCCACCAAGTATCCACTCAAGACGAAAAAAACCACAACCGCTTCATACCCTAACCGGGTCGCAGCAAAGAAAATGCCAACCAAGAAACTCTGGCTGTCCGCCTGCAAAGATGAGTACTCAACAAACAGAAGGCCGCGAGCATGTGCGAGTGTGACGCAAAACGCCGCCAAAAATCGAAGCCAATCAAGCCACGGCAGGTTGTCCTTCATCGCAACACACCAAGTGCTTTCAATTTCAATACTGCATTCGCGCGAGCAATGTTTCCTATAAGCTCGGAGTACCGCACACTCACGCCTGCACGACCTTCCCGCCCGCCACGCCCGCCTTACGGCAGGCATTGCGCGTGTCGACGATGAGCAGCGCATGCGCGACAAGCGCGGCATAGTCGACATTGTCGTGATCGGTCACGATCAGCACCGCGTCGTAATCGGCCGCGAGATCGGCGCGCCAGGCCACGCTTTTCCAGCCGGCGAGTTCCGCATGCTCCCGCGTCTGCGGGATGACCGGCACGAAGGGATCGAAATAGGCGACCCGCGCCCCGCGGCGCTCGAGAAGCTCGATGATCTTCAGCGCCGGGCTCTCGCGCATGTCGTCGACATTCTTCTTGTAGGCGATGCCGGCGATCAGCACTTTCGCGCCGTTGAGGCCCTTGCCGCCATGCGCGTCCAGCGCCTGCGCCAGCCGCTCGACCACGCGCTGCGGCATGGCGGAGTTGATCTCGCCGGCCAGCTCGATGAAGCGGGTCGAGATGTCGTATTCGCGGGCCTTCCAGGTGAGATAGAAGGGGTCGATCGGAATGCAGTGCCCGCCCAGGCCCGGCCCCGGATAGAAGGGCATGTAGCCGAAGGGTTTGGTGCTGGCGGCCGCGATCACCTCCCAGATGTCGATATCCATCGCCTCGCAGACGATTTTCATCTCGTTTGCGAGCGCGATGTTGACGCTGCGGAAGATGTTTTCCTTGAGCTTGACCATCTCGGCCGTGCGCGTGCTCGAGACCACGACCACCTTGTCGATGAAGATCGAATAGAACACCTCGGCGATGCGCCGCTCGGCCTCGGTGTCGGCGCCGACGACCTTGGGGATCGTCGAGGTGGTGAAGGCGCCGTTGCCGGGGTCTTCGCGCTCGGGCGAAAAGGCGAGGAAAAAGTCTTCATGCGCGGCGAGGCCCGGACGCTCGAGAATGGGGCGGAGCACCTCTTCGGTCGTGCCGGGATAGGTGGTCGATTCCAGGATCACCATCTGCCCCGGCCGCAGCGATCTGGCGATGTCCTCGCCGGTGCGCACCAGATAGGACAGATCGGGCTCGCGGTGGCGCGTCAACGGCGTGGGCACGCAGATGACGATCACGTCCATCTCGCCCATGCGCGAAAAATCGGCGGTCGCCTCGAACCGTCCGGTCGCCACCGTCTGCGCGACCAGCGCATCGTCGATATGTTCGAAATAGCTGCGGCCGGCGGCCAGTGCCGCACATTTGTCCGGGTCGATATCGAAACCGGTTGTGGAGAGGCCCTTGCCCGCGGCAGCCATGCAGAAGGGCAGCCCGACATATCCGAGTCCGACAACGCCCACCCGGGCGCTGCGGTCGGTGAGCTTCCGGATCAGCTCGCCACTCGTCATCAATATCTCCATTGCTACCGCACCCGAGGGTGAAAGCCCCCGGGCAAAATCATTGTCACCGCAACGGCGCGGCGGTTCCGTCGTGCCTCAGGCCGCCGGCCACAAGGCGCTGCGGTCCATCAGAACCGGGCTTTCGCCGTTCAGGAGACGCAGCAACACGCAGACGCGGCCCTTGCCATCGAGCCGCTCGATCGTTCCGACCAGCTGCGCGAAGGGGCCCGACAGGATCTCGACGCGCTGGCCCGGCCGCAGCTCGGCCGCCATCAGACCCGAATTGTCTGTCATTTCGATGAAATGCTCGACCAGCCCCGGCGGCACCGGGGTCGGCCGCTCGCCGGCCATCACCAGCGAGCGGACGCCGAAAGTGCCGTTGACCGAGCGCCAGGGGCAATCGGCAATATCGAAGGCGACAAACAGATAGCCCGGAAAGAGCGGCACATGGCGCTCGATCTGGCGCCGCGCATGGCGCACGGTCTTGCGGCAACGCGGCGTGAAACTCTCGAAGCCCTGTCGCGCGAGATGCCGCTCGGCCGCGTCCTCGCAGCCCGGCTTGACGGCCGCGACATACCAGCGCCGGCCGGCGCCTTGCGCGCCCGGCCCGGTGCCACGATCAAGGGCACGAAGCGCCGCGCGCTGCCCGGCCGCGCCGCTCGAACGGAGCGCCGCCTCCGCCGCCAACGGCGCGGGAGCGTTAACGCAAGTTGTTGATACGAAACTCAATTCCAGCCCCCCCGGCCGCATCGGCCATCCCGTGCAAAACTACGTGGCGCCGCAGCATACCGCAACGACAGAAGCACAATCCGCGCACCGATCGGCCGGGTTTTACACCTCATGATTAACGTAGACGCCCTTTGGACGCGCCAATACTGGCGGAATGTCACAGGCCAGCATTCGGGGTCACGCCCGGCTTGCGGTTTTGCTTGCACGCACCGCGCCGCATTCCGTCCCGCAGGCATGCCTGTTATGCAGCCAGCGACGGGACAAAGTGATAAGCCCGGCATGTCGAGGCTGACGGCCTGTGCTTCCTCCTCTAGCCTGAGACCATCGGCCGCCTCCGTTTCAAGCTTCGCGCCCGCGCGAATTCACTCACCGGTTTCCGCCTTATGCCCGCCTCACCCATTCGCACCGCGTCCAGCGCCGCCGAAACCTGGCTTTTCCGGGGCCTCGTCGCCCTCATCGCCCTGGCGCCGCTGCCGCTCGGCAGCAACCGCCCCCTGCCCGCCGCGCTTCTTTCGCTGTTTGCCGGCCTGCTGCTCATCGGCTGGGCGCTTCTGGCGATGTTTCGTCCGTCCGCCTCGGGGGGTGTCATTCGCCGGCTTCGCGGGCCCTTCCTGCTTTTCGCCGCCGTCACCCTCTGGATCGCCGCACAATCGGCGCCGCTGCCCTTCGCCTCATGGGGCGACCCGCTCTGGGCCGAGGCATCGGCCGCACTTGCGCAGGATATCACCCCCCGCATCAGCATCGACCCTTCCGCCACGCGGGCCGCCCTCTCGAACCTCCTCGCATATGGCGCGGTCTTCTGGCTCGCCCTGCAGCTCGGCCGCGCGCCGGAACGCGCGGCTCAGGCGCGGCGCGCCATCATCGCGATCGGCAGTTTCTATGCGGTCTATGGCCTCTTTGCCTATTTCGGTGGCGCGCATTGGGTCTTCGGGCAACTCCTGGCCACCCATCCCGATGCGCTGATCTCGACCTTCGTCAACCGCAACTCCTTCGCCACCTTTGCCGGCCTGGCGCTTCTCGCCGCCGTTTCGGTCTTCCTTGAGCGCATCCGGCATATTCTGGCGCTGGCGCGCCCGGCCCGCCAGAAGGCGGCGCTGGTGATCGAGACCATGGTCTTCCAGTCGGGCTGGATGACGGCCGCCATGCTGACCATCGCGCTGGCGCTCTTCCTCACCGCCTCGCGCGGTGGCATTGTGGCAACACTGGTCGCGCTTGCCGGCCTTACCATGCTGCAATTGCGGTCCAGCGCGGGCGCCGCAAACCGGCGCGGTCCCATCGCCTTGCTGATCCTGATCGTGGTCGGCATCGCGCTGGTGATCGGCGGCGGCAATTTCATCGACCGCATCGAGAGGCAGGGCCTTTCACTCGACAATGATCTCAGATCGACGATCTTCGCGACCACCATCGAGGCAATCGGGACCACGCCCTGGACCGGGACCGGCGCCGGCACCTATGAACAGGCGATCGAGGCCTATCGGCTCAACGATCCGGATATCTTCAAGCTCTGGGAAAAGGCGCATAACAGCTATCTCGAAAACGCCCTCGAGCTCGGCCTGCCGGCAGCGCTGGCGCTCAATCTCGCCATCCTCTGGCTGGCCGCCATCTGTTTCAGGGGCGTGCGCGAGCGGCGGCGCGACCGCGCTTACCCGGCCCTCGGCGTTGCCGCGACGCTGCTGGTCGGTCTTCACGCGCTGGTCGATTTCAGCCTGCAGATCCCGGCGGTGGCCGTCCTCTACGCCTTTATGATGGGGCTTGCCATCGCCCAGTCGGCGCCCTCGCGCAAGCGAAGGGCGGCGACGGCCGAACAAGGCGCGGGGGAAGCGTCAGGTGCCGAGCGCGGCTGACAGCAAGCGGTCGAATTGCGGCAGCGCGCGCGGGTCTTCGCTCAACCGTTCCCGGAAGGCCGCCCGCGCGGCAAAACCGGCATCGAGATAGCTGGCGACCAGAAAACCCCGGAGCTGTCCGCGCCGCCACAAGGCCGGCAGATCGGCCAGCGCATGGGCGCGCATCTCGTCGGGCATCGCCGTCCAGTGCCGCATCACGATCCGGTGCTGCAGCAGCAGCGCCGAGGCCCGGCGCGGCGCGGTCAGCCGCGCCAGACGCAAGGCCGGCAGCACGTCCTCAAGTGACACCCCGGCGTTAAGCCCGGCATCGGCCAGCAGGGCCCAGGTCAACCCGTCGCCCGGCGCCGCGGCCGCGGCCAGGCGCAGATCGGCAAGAGCGGCCTCACGCAAGGCGGTCGCATCGGACAGCACGTCAACACGCCCGTCTTCCGCGGGATCGGTATTCTCGTTCGCATCGGCAAGGGCCGACAGGCGCCGCGCAATCCGCGCCCGGTCGCGGCGCAGCTGCGGATCGTCGGCCTGCCAGGCCAGCGCCGCGTCATGCGCGGCATAGGCGGCCTGGAGCGCCGCGGGCTCGATGGCCGCACCCGAATCGAGCGCGGCAACCGCCGCCGCGGCCGGGACAAGCGATGCATGGGCACCGATACGCGGCAGGCTCAGCCCCGCCAGCAGCGCGCCGAGCAGCAGCGCGGCCAGGATCGCACCCCAGGGCCTTTCACCGCGGGGACCCCTGATGTCGTCACCGCCCATGCGCATGCCGGCCTCAATTGACGTAGTAACGGCTGTATTTCCCGTAATAATAGCCGCCATCGCCATAGCCATATTTGGCCTGGGCGGCGGTATCGACCACGGCCAGAACCGCACCGGCGATATTGGCATCGTAAAGCCGGAGCTCGCGGATCGCGGCCTGGGCCGCGTCCTTCGGCGTCTCGTTCCAGCGCACCACGAAGACCGTCTCGTCGGCAATCCGCGACAGCACCCGGCTGTCGGAGACCGGCAGCACCGGTGCGCTGTCGAGCACCACGAGATCGTAATCGGCCTTGAGCCTGTCGAGCAGCAGGCGCATCTGCGTCGAGCCCAGCACATCGGGCGGGTTGGCGGTGCCGGTCGCGATCGGCAGGATGTCGAGCTCGGATTTCGGGTCCCTGATCAGCACCTGTGCGAGGTCCAGCCGCTCGGCCAGCAGCTCGACAAGCCCGGCTTCGGGCCGCTTCAGCCCAAAGGCCTTGTGCACGCTTGGATGCCGCAGATCGCAATCGACCAGCGCCACCTTGAGGCCCGAAGCCGCCGCCGCCCGCGCAAAGCCGGCCGAGGTCGTGGTCTTGCCCTCGTTGGGCAAAGCGGAAGTGAAGAGAATGACCGTTGGCGGGTTGTCGACATTCGACAATTGCAACGCGCTTCTCAGGCTGCGGAGCGATTCCGAGAAGGCCGACAAGGGCTTGACCAGAAGATAGTCCTGCGGGCTCATGACCTTGCCATCCGCCCCCTTCTCGGCCGGCGTCGCCGGCAGCGAGACCAGATGCGGCAGGCCCAGCGCCTGTTCGACGTCGCGCCCCGTCTGCAGCCCGTTGTCGAGATGCTCGAGCAGGAAGGCGAGGCCGACCCCCAGCATGCCCGAGAGAACAAGGGCCAGCGCCAGCGAAAGCGCCTTGCGCGGATGCGAAGGATTGACGGGCGGGGTCGCCGCCGAAATCACCCGGCTGTCCGGCGTCTGGAAATCCTGCTGCTGGCTGGTTTCCTTGAAGCGGTTGAGGAAACTCTCATAGACCGCCCGGTTGGCGGCCGCCTCGCGTTCGAGTTCGCGCAGCTGGATCATCGCCTGATTGCCGGTGCCGGCCTCGCCGCGAATCTCGCGCAGACTGTCTTCCAGGGCCCCGACGCGGGTCTGCGCCACCGACACATTGTTCTCGAGGCTGCCGACGATCCGGTTTATTTCCGAACCGATCTGGCGCTCGATATCGCGGCGCTGCGCCTCGGCATTGACGATTTCGGGATGCCGCGGGCCGTATTTGGAGGCCAGATTGGCAAGCTCGCGGGCAAGCTCGGCCTGTTTCTGGCGCAATTGCGAGATGGTGGTCGATTGCACGACATCGGCCATGCTCTCGATGGTGCCGCCGGAACGGCGGATCTGCTGGGCGCGCGAATATTTGGCCTCCGCCTCGGCAAGGCTGGTGCGGGCCAGGATCAGCTGCGCATTGAGCTCCGACAATTGCTGCTCGCTGACCGTCACGCCGGCGGCCGAGGATTCAAGCCCCTCTTCGGTACGGTAGATCTCGACCGCGCGTTCGGAATCCTGCACCTGCTGGCGCAGTTCCGCGAGACGCCGCGACAACCAGTCATTGGCCTGGCGCGTCGCATCGAACTTGGCCTCCAGCTGGTCGAGAATATAGAGGTCAGCCAGGCTATTGGCGATCCGCGCGGCCTTGGCCGGATTTTCCGAGACGAAGGAAATATTGATCACATAGGTCAGGCGCTGGCGCGTCACGGTGAGGCGCCCGAGCACGCTGTTGATCACCCCGTTGAGCTCGGCCCGGGCCCGGACATCCTCGCTTTGCGGCAGCGGTTCGGCCTCGATCAGCGACAGGGCCGTGCCGATCCAGACGCGGGGGTCGAGCCAGCGCAGCATCGAGGGCTCGCGCAAGGCGCCGTTGAATTCGGGGTCCTGAACAAGATCGAGGGTCTCGATGACGCGGGCGGCAAGCGTGCGCGACCGCAGGATCTCGACCTCGCTGTCGACCGTCGCGCTGTCGGGCGACAGGCCCGACATCACGGCCTGCATGTCGGTCACCTGCATCTTCTGCCGGTCGAGCAGGATCTGCGCTTCGGCCGTGTAGAGCGGCGTCTGCTGCAGCACCACCACCATGACGAGAGCGGTCAACCCGACAGTCACGCCCATGATCACGCCGAGGCGCTTGCGCAACGTCCGGTAGAGCGCCATCAGGTCGAGCTCGAGAAAGCCCTGATCCTCGGCCTCGATGCCGCCATAAGGCGCTCCGCCCTCCGCCCTTGCGGCCGCGCCCTTCACCGGTGCATTCATCGTTCTAATTTCCTCATCAGGACGCATCTGTCACAACGCCCTTGCCGCCTTGCCTGTCGGGGCCCCTGCCTTCGGGACGCCCGTACCTCTGTCAGATCGTCATCCTAGCCAATAGGCCACCGAAATGCGTAAACGGCGGCCCGAAACCCGTTGCCATCCTTAACGACGGCCCCGGCAGATGGCCCCGGGCAGACGTCTCCTGGCAGATGGAAAGGGCAGCAACGGTCGCCCGTGCTGCCCTGATACCCGGATTTGTTTCGCGTGACCGCCCTAAAGCGCCGCCCGCAGCGTCAGCCCGATTTCATTGCGCGTATAGTCGAGCCCGAGCACATTCGAGTCCCGGTCGGTGTAGTCGTAACCGAGCCCCACCGAGAAATTGCGGTTCAGCAGATAATCGATGCCGAGCCCGGCGCGGATCACATCGTCCGAACGGGCGATCCCCTCGTAATCCTGATTGGCAAAGGAGGCACGTGCACCGACGATCACGTTGCGCATCAACTCGTGATCGATCCTGAGACCCACCGACTGATCGAGGAAGCCCGACGCGCCGGCCGCGACCGTTTCTTCCACCGTCGAGGCCGCATTGATCCGTACGGTGGTCAGCGGCGTCACGAACCAGTCGACAGCCGCCCCGAAGGCAAGACCGCTGATGTCGGTGAGCGTCGGGTCGTCAAAGCTCTGCTCCTGATAGCCGATATAGACCTCGCCCTGGGCGAGGTTCGACAGGCGGAACTCCGAGCCGCCAACGACCGCCCAACCGTCCGAGTCGCGGTTGAGGGCCACAACCGGCGGCTTCTGATCGTATTCGCGCTGATTGAGCGTGCCCTGGATATAGAGATTGGTGTCGGGCGAGACGTCATAGCCCAGACGCAGGAACTGCTCGAATTCCTCGCGATCGCGGAAATCCTGATCGAGCACACCGCCACCGATCAGCGGCGCATCGTCATAATCATAATCGGCATAGCCCACGCCGACCCGTGTGGTCACCCGGTTGAAACGGTGAGCGAGGGCGGCATTCGCCTGAAACAGCGCATATTCGGTCGGCTCGGCCGCCAGACCCGGGGCGTTCGGCGCGCCGCGATCTTCGTGAAGCTGCGCATAGGACAGCCCGCCGCTGATATTCGTGTCCCGGGTGATGTCGACGCGGCCATTGCCGCCGACATTCCAGTCGAGCCGGTCCTCGTCGCTGTTGTCGGCATAGAGATACTGCGCCAGACCCGCATTGAGATTGAGCGCGTGCCGGCTCCAGGTCGACTGGACCGAGACGCTGGCGGCCAGCGTGGTGATGAAATCGTCGACTTCACCGACATTGGCCGCAAAGATATTGTCATCATAAGTGCCGGTGACGGACGCCTCGGGGAACACGGTAAAGCCCCCCGCCCGGACGCCGGCCGCGTCGTAGCCGGGACGCACCCGGTCGCGCACACCGACATTGCGGTTGTCGACAATTTCTTCCTGTGCGGATGCAACCGAAACCGGCACGGCATAGAGCGCCGTCGCAGCAATCGCGGCAATCAGTGTTTTCGACAGAAGTGAAGCGGACATAAGGATTTCCCCAAGTAAATCTGGAACCTGCAGTCCGGAAGCGGGCTACCGCCACCCGGCGACCGGTTACGCAACGTCAAATCCGATCAGGGAACACGCGCGGCCATATTCAATGCCGCAAAGGCCCCCTGTCGGCCATTCGCGCCCTAGTTGGGGCTTGCCGGCGTTTCCGGCGTCGAGTCCCGCGTATCGCCGGCACCCGGGGTCTGCTGCTGTTGCTGTTGTTGCTGCAATGTCGCGGTCCGCGAATCCGTACCCTGGCTCACCGAAGCCTGCAGCGTGGTATCGCCCGAGGCCTCGACCTTGGCCTGCATATTGGCCGCCGCTGTCGGATCGGTAATCCCGATCACGGCGATCGCGGCACCGAGACCGGCACCACCGGCCGTCTTCAGGCCCGGATTGTTGGCCAGCGCCAGCTTCGCGGCATCGCTTTTCGGATTGGTCAGCACATTGATGACCGCCTCGCCGGCGATCTCGGCATTGGCCGATGCCGTGACATAGGCCTCGACCGCGGCCGCAAAGGCATCCGGGTCGTCGGCATTGGCAATCAGAAGCGCCTCGATTTCAGCTTCCATTGCGGCAAGCTGCTCGGCGTCAATGCCCTGCGCCACCGCTGGCGCCGTCGCGAAAATCGCGGGCGTCAAAGCCATTGCACCGGCAATGACCGCGGCCGAGAATAGCTTCTTCATCGTGATACTCCCCATTTCCATAGTCCAATGACCGGGCCTCCACGCGCCCGGACCATTTCGTGCCGGTATCATCGCCTGACACCGGTCTTGCCACGATCCGGAAGCGGCGCCCATCCCGGGGCGTCACCAGCGGCCATCGCATGACCGTTCGACGGATCGCATAACGTCGATAGTTACCTCAATCTACAATCAACAGCACGCGTCTGAACATGTTTAATTGTTGGTTAACGCCGACTTTCGTCTCACCGTGATTCAAATACATCAGTTGTAAAAGGCAGATTCCGCCTTGATTCAAGCACGACGCATCTTGATTCAAGCTCGACTCCTTGCCGGATGACGATGACTCTGCGATGACAAGGCGGTACCCGCGTCGAAGATGCCGCAACAAGGCCGATCAGATGCTCAGAAGAAGCGTTCGGGAATGCGCACCACATCGCCGGGCAGCACCTTGACCGCCTGGCTTGCCGGATAGGCGACTTCGGCCCCCTCGCCCCGCGTGATGAAGACGCGATCCTGGTTGGCGCGGTAGGTGTAACCCCCGGCCACAGCTACCGCGTTCAGGATGGTCATGCTGCTGGTATAGGGATACTGGCCCGGACTTTCGACCTCGCCATAGATGTAGAATGGCCGATAATTGAGCACTTCGGCGCTGACGCGCGGATTGTTGAGATAGCCGTCCTGCAGCTTGGCAATCACCGCCGCCTCGAACTGGCTCAAGGTCAGGCCTTCGGCGTCGATCTGGCCGATCAGCGGCAGCGAAACCCGGCCGCCGCCGGTGACGTCGAATTCACCAGAAAGATCGGCCTCGCCGAAGACGATCAGGCGCAGCTTGTCGCCGGCGCCCAGCCGGTAATCCAGCGTGGCATCGGCCGGCAAGGACATGTCGCCGGCGGCTTGCGCCGTATGGCTGACCGGCCCCGGCATGTTGGGCCGCGGTCCGTCGGTGCAGGCGGCGAGCAGGAAGGCCATCAGGAGGACGGCGCTTGCCGTCAGGAATTGCCGCCATGGCAATATCCGTTGCCGCACCGGCAAAACCCCTTGTCGCGCCATCGCTGATCGGCTCATGGATACGCCTCCGCCTGCTGTTGCCGCCGCAGCCGGAGAAGCGGCGCGACGGTTGTCGATTGCCATTTCTAACATCATTCGGCGCGGCGATGGAGCGCAATCGGGCCTGATTCCTGCGCCTTTCTGCCGCCCTGGTTAATTTGCGGGCGCAACGCCGGTCTGGATCAGACGCCGGCCCTCGCCTTCCAGCACCAGCGCCGTCAACACGCCGGTCATGTAGGCGCCGGTATCGACGCCGATGCGATTGACGCGGAACTCGACCGCCTCGCGCGGCGTGTGCCCATGCACGATCACCTTGCCGTAACTGCTTGTGGAATCGAGGAAATCCTCGCGGATCCACAACAGATCCTCCTCGATCTGGCGGGCAAGCGCGATGCCCGGCCGGACCCCGGCATGGACGAAGAAATAATCGCCGAATTCGGCAGAGAGCGCCAGATTGTCGAGGAATTCCAGATGCTTGTCCGGCATGATCTCGCGGAAATGCGCGCGCGCGCGCTCGAAATCACCCGGGTCATCGGAGAGCGTCAACTCCTTGATTCCATAGGAATGCAGCGTCTCGAGCCCGCCATAATATTTCCAGGTACGGCCGAAACCGGCATCGTCGAGAAACTGCCTGAGCGCCAGCTCGTGATTGCCCTTCAGGAAGACGCGTTCGAAACCGGGTGCGAAATCGCCGGTCAGCCGGTCGATCACGGCCCTGGACTGCAGCCCGCGATCGACGTAATCCCCCAGAAAAATCAAGACCTTGCGCGTCCCCGGCGCGGCGGTGGCGGCATCGGCCTCGATCAGGCCCAGAAGCGCGGCCAGCAGATCGTCGCGGCCGTGAATATCGCCGATCGCATAGATCCGCATGCCGTCCGGCGCGCGCGGCACCATGGCCGGCGCGCCGCCGAACATGCCCCGCAACCGATTGAAGATCCCGCCCGGCACCAGCCACCTCGTTCCCGTTCGGCCCGACACTATCCGCTTTGCCTGCAAAAACAAGGAGATAGCAACCGGAATCCCGGCCGGCCCCGGCGTCTTTTGCCGGACCGCACCGCGCCGCGCATAGGCGCGCGCCACTCCATGATATATAGAAAGGCAGAACTCAGGAGACGACGCCTTGCCGCAAGACCTCAAAGCCATCGCCGCCGCCGATCATCTGGCCTCGGCACGGCGGACGCTTTCGCTGGAAATAGAAGGACTTAACGCCCTGATGGCGTCGCTGGACGGGCCCTTCACCGCGGCCGTCGAGACGCTCGGGCAGGCCACCGGCCGCGTCATCGTGACCGGCATGGGCAAGTCCGGCCATATCGCGCGCAAGATCGCCGCCACCCTGGCCTCGACCGGCACCCCGGCGCAATTCGTCCATCCCGGCGAGGCCAGCCATGGCGATCTCGGCATGATCGTCAATGGCGACGCCATCCTGGCGCTGTCGAAATCCGGTGAAGTTTCAGAGCTTTACAGTGTCATCTCGCATGCGAAACGGTTCGCGATCCCGCTGGTCGCGATCACCGGCGAGGCGGCAAGCGCGCTCGGCCGCGCCGCCGACATCGCGCTGCTGTTGCCAAAGGTCGAGGAAGCCTGCCCCAACAAGCTGGCGCCGACCACATCGACGACGATGCAGCTGGCGCTGGGCGATGCGATCGCCATGGCGCTGATCGAGCGCAAGGGCTTTTCTGCCAAGGATTTCAAGGTCTTCCACCCCGGCGGCAAGCTCGGCGCGATGCTGGCCCATGTGCGCGAGATCATGGAAACCGGCGAGGCCATGCCGCTGGCCCGCCCCGACACGCCGATGTCGGAAGCGCTGGTGATCATGTCGAAAAAGTCCAAGGGCTGCATAGGCTTGACCGACGAGAGCGGGCGCCTCGCGGGGATGATCACCGATGGCGACATCCGCCGCCACTCGGCCGAGGGCCTGCTGGCCCGGACCGCCGGCGAGATCATGAACCGCACCCCGGTGACGGTCAGCCCCGACATGCTGGCCTCGGAAGCGGTCAACCTGTTGAACAACAAGAAGATTACCAGCCTGTTCGCAGTCGAGGAGGGCAAGCCGGTCGGCATCGTCCATATCCACGACTTCCTGAAAGCCGGCGTCGTCTAGGCAGCGACCGTGATCTTGAGGCCGAGCGCCCGCACCACCTTGAGGACGGTGGCAAATTCCGGCCGCCCCTCGGCCGACAAGGCCTTGTAAAGACTGGCTCTTGTCAGCCCGGCCTGCTTCGCGACCTCGGTCATGCCCTCCGCCCGCGCCACGACGCCCAGCGCATGAGCGATCAGCGCCGGGTCGCCATCCTCGAAGACCGCCTCGAGATAGGCCGCAACATCCTGTTTTGTCTTCAGAAATTCGGCCGAGTCATAGGGTCGGGTCAATTCACGCGTCATCTTCATCCTCGTTTCGCAACTGCCGCGCCAAAGCCTTGGCGGCGGCGATATCCCGATCCTGGCGGCCTTTGTCGCCACCACACAGCAGGATCACAAGTGCCTTGCCTCGCTGAACAAAATAGACCCGGTAGCCGGGACCATAAGCGATCCGGAGCTCGCTGACGCCTTCGCCCACCGCCTTGACGTCACCCGGATTGCCGAGCGCCAGCCGATCGAGACGGACCAGAATGCGCGCCCGCGCCTGTGCATCGCGCAACCCTGCCAGCCAATCGCTGAATACCCGAGTCTGGCGTATCTCGATCATCGAAAATTTGTATCCCATAGGATACAAAAGTCAATCGAGAAAGAAGAAAGCCGGCGTCGTCTGACAGCGGACGCTGCAGACGCTGCGACAGCACTGTCATCAAACGGGGCCGGCCGGCAATCTTCCTGCAGTTTCAAGGTGATAGCGCTTGGAACCGGCATATGTGACAGCGCAGCCGATTTCCGCTACCCCCCCTCTGTCACGGAACTGTCAAAAAACTGTCACATACGGATTTCGGGCGCCGCCGGTCCGGCTGGCAGGACGCCGCCAGGCGACGAGCCGGACAACGGGTCCGACGGGGAGCAATAGGCGTCAGGCACCTGTTTTGCCATTCGTGCAAGGCAGGGCGAGTGCAGACACGATGTTTTGCCACTGTCGCCTCAATTCCATGACTGCGAATCCGGAAGCGATGACGGGGACGGCGCAGCCGGCGCAGCGTCACGCTCGGTACATTCCGACCCTCCTCCGGACAGCCGCGCGCAGATAGCATCGAAACTCAGTGTTTCAGTTCGCAGGCGTATTGCGTCGGCAACCCGCGATGACGGCTCGGCGGTCGGCTTTGCGATTTTCTTCCGAACCTTCCGCCACATCCCGAAAGGCCCCATCGCGATGCCGCATTCGCCGGAGGAGACACCCGACACCGCCCGGAAACATCGCCAGACCGAGCCGGAGCAGCCGCCCGCCCGCAAAGCGGGATCGGGTGCACACCGCCACGCCCGCTACGACTATCTGAACGATGCCAAGCTGAGCAAGGCGCTGGCCTACTGGAACATGAAGCGCGGCGCGCGATCGATGCCGCAAAAGGCCGACATCGTTCCCGGCGAGATCAAGCCCATCCTGCCCAACATCCTGCTGGCCGACGTCATGGAGAACGGCACACGCTTTCGTTGCCGCCTGGTCGGAACGGGGATCGTCAATGCCTATGGCGCCAACATCACCGGCAAATATGTCGGAGAGACGCTGCCGAACATCGACGACGACTTCACCCTCGATCTCTACCGGACAAGCTATCGCGAGCGCCTTCCGGTCTTTTCCCGCGGCACCTATGTCGCGCCCACCGAGAGCAGCCTGGTCGTCAACCGCCTGCTGCTTCCCCTGTCCGACGACGACAGGCTGGCCAATGTCATCATGGCCGTGCTGACATTTGAATATAAGGGCCCCGATCCGGGCGAACTGGGCTTTGGCATCCAGATCGATCCCTCGTCGAGCTATCTCGAGGTCATCGAGGACATCGACACGATCTTTACCGAACAGGGCATTGCCGAACAGGAATTGCCGGACTGAGGGGTCAGCGAACCGTCGCGAGCTGCAGGCCGCGGCGCATGACCGGGTGGCCGGACGAGCTCGGCGTCACGTCGACGACGGTATAGCCCAGCGCCTCAAGGCGCCGAACCTGCCGCAAGGTCTCCGCTTCGTCCGGCACCGAGATCCGGGCCAGCACACTCCCCGTTTCGGGGCGCTGATAGCAAATGATCTGGCGCATGGAAATCTCCGTCGGGACCGCGAAACCCTCGCTTGAATGTCGGGGGGGCGGGGTGTGTATCCAAGCGAGGGTTCCGGTCGTCCGTTCCCGAAGGACACGTCCAACTGGAATATCAGAGCCAGAATCAGATCGGCCTGCACAGAATCGGAATCTACGCACACATTCCGGAGCCCCATTGCGGGGGGCCGGCCCTCAAGCGGCGACGGTCATCCCGCGACCGGCCGGGGGCCGGCTTGACGGCGGCGGCAAAATCTGGAAATGTAAAAACATACCAACTGGTCTGTTTGTTTCGGATTTGCGACACATTCACACCGCTGGACCGGACGTTCCCCGATTGCAGGGCCGAGACGCGTGAGCAGCGATATTTCCCATCGAGAAGCTGTGGAAGCCGGGAGCGACGGCCGTCATGCGCGCGGCGACCGGACGCGCCAGCTGCTGCTCGAGGCGGCCTTCGCGGAAATCTACGAACACGGCTTTCAGGCGGCGCGCCTCAACGAGATCATCGCCAAGGCCGGCTGCACCAAGGGCTCGCTCTATCACCACTTCCCCGACAAGCACGCGCTGGGCCTGGCGGCGGCGGCCGAGTTCATGGGTACCTATATAAAGAGTGTCTGGATCGAGCCGCTTCATGAGACGGCGGATCCGCTGACAACGATCCGCAACATCATCCGGCGCCATGCCGATGGCGATGTCGGCATCGACCCGCGCCTCGGCTGTCCCTTCCAGAACCTGACCCAGGAAATGGCCGGCATCGATGCCGGGTTCCAGAAACTTTTCACCGACCTCTTCGCCAGCTTTCGCGGCGTCGTCGCGGCGGCACTGGCAAAGGGCCAGCAGAACGGGACCGTGCGTTCCGATATCGACCCCCAATGCGTCGCGACGCTGATCGTCGCCAGCCATCAGGGGGTCGCCAGCATGATCAAGGCGACGCAGAACCTCGAAGTGGGGAAAGCGGCGGCCACGGCATTTTTCGACTATCTGGACAGTCTGCGGCCGCCCCCGGCCGCCGCGGCGAGTGAGGTTGCATGAACGATTGGGTCGTCGCCTATGGCAAGGCGGTCGTGAAATTCCGCTGGCTGGTGGTCATCGCCGCCTTTGCCGGCGTCTTCTATCTGGCAAGCGGCGGGCGCTTCATCGAGTTCTCGAACGACTACCGCTATTTCTTCACCGAGCAGAACCCGAACCTGCAGGCCTTCGAAAAGCTCGAACGCACCTACACCAGCCCCGACACGCTGCTCTGGGTGCTGCAGCCTGAAGACGGCAAGGTCACGACGACCGAGCGCCTGGCCATCGTCAAGGAGATCACCGAAAAGGCCTGGCAGACGCCCTTCTCGATCCGCGTCGACAGCCTGACCAACTACCAGCACACCAGCGCCGAGAATGACGACCTGACCGTGCGCGACCTGGTGGCCGATCCGGCGAGCCTCACCGATGCCGAGGCCGCCGCCGTCGGCGCCATCGCGCTCGGCGAACCGGTGATCGCCAACCGGCTGATCTCCGACGACGAGACGACGACGGCCATCGTCGCGACGCTGAAAATGCCGCGCGACGACCAGGCGGCGACGGCGGAGGTGATGACCCATGCGCGCGCCCTGCTGGCCGAGATGCGCGCCGCCCATCCCGATATCCGCTTCGAGCTGACCGGCTCGGTGGCGCTTTCGAACTCCTTTGCCGAGGCCGCCCAGCGCGACCTCGCGACGCTGACGCCGGCCATGTACATGGTGCTGGCCCTGACCGTCTTCTTCCTGACCCGCTCGATCCCCGGCACCATCGCGACGATTCTGGTCGTCACCATGTCGGCCGCCGCCGCCATGGGCCTCGTGATGGGCTGGTTCGGCGTCAAGCTGACGCCGCCCTCTTCCGGCGCGCCGACCATCATCCTGACCATCGCGGTCGCCGATTCGATCCACATTCTCGTCACCATGCTGGTCGAGATGCGGCGCGGCCGTACCAAGCACGAGGCCATCATCGAAAGCCTGCGCGTCAACTGGGGCCCGGTCTTCCTGACCAGCATCACCACCGCCATCGGCTTTGCCAGCCTCAACTTTTCCGACGCCCCGCCCTTCCGCGACCTCGGCAACACGGCCGCTGTCGGCGCGCTGATCGCCTGGGCGCTGTCGGTGACGCTCTTGCCGGCGCTGGCCGCCATCCTGCCGATGCAGGCCAAGGACACGCTGGTCCGCCAGAGCGAGTTCATGGGCCGCATCGCCGAAGTGGTGATCGGCAACCGCCGCGTCCTGCTGGTGGCGATGACCGTGCTGATCGTCGGCTTCGCGACGCTGCTGCCGCGTTTCGTCTTCAACGACCGCTTCGTCACCTATTTCGACGAGCGCATGGAGTTCCGCGTCGCCTCCGACTGGGCGGCCGACAATCTGACCGGCATCTACCAGATCAGCTATTCGCTCTCGGCCGGCGAGACCGGGGGCGTGTCGAACCCGGAATATGTCGCCAAGCTGGAGGAATTCGCCAACTGGTTCCGCACCCAGCCGGAAGTGGTGCATGTCTCGACCTTCTCCGACGTGATGAAGCGCATCAACAAGAGCATGCATGGCGACGACGAGAGCTATTACCGGGTGCCCGACGACCGCGACATGGCCGCCCAGTTCCTGCTGCTCTACGAGATGTCGCTGCCCTACGGGCTCGACCTCAACGACCAGATCAATGTCGACAAGTCGGCGACCAAGCTGACCCTGACACTGACCGACATTTCGACGGTCGAGATGCAGGGCCTGATCGACCGTGCCGACACATGGCTGAAGGCCAACGCGCCGGAACACATGTATGCCTATCCGGCCGGCCAGGCGGTGATGTTCGCCTTTATCGGGCGCAACAACTTCAACGCCATGACGACCGGCACGGGCATCGCGCTGGTGCTGATCTCGGCCTGTCTGATGCTGGCCTTGCGCAATCTCAGGCTCGGCATTGTCAGCCTGGTGCCCAACCTGACGCCGCCCATCGTCGCCTTCGGCATCCTGGCGCTGTTCACGACCGAGGTCGGCTTCTGGTCGACCTTCGTGATCGCGACCGCGCTGGGGCTGATCGTCGATGCGACGGTGCATTTCCTGTCGAAATACCGCCGCGCCAGCATCGAACAGGGCAAATCGCCCGAGGACAGCGTGCGCTACGCCTTCTCGACAGTGGGCACCGCGCTCTGGGTCTCGACCTTCGTGCTGGTGGTCGGCTTCGCCATCCTGGCGCTCTCGCCCTTCAAGGTGAACGCGATGCTGGGCATCATGGTGGCATTGACCGTCGCGGTGGCGCTCATTATCGACTTCCTGCTGCTGCCGGCGCTGCTGATCACGGTCGACCGGCGGCGCCGGGCGGCCGCGGCACCCGCCGCAGCGCCGGCAACCGCCGACTGAGCGGCGGCGGCGATCGAACAGGGGCCGGCGCGCATACTTGCCCGGCCCGTCCTGTCCCGTCATGTTGCGGGATACATTCAAGGAGGTGACTTATGCGTATGCGGTTTTTCATCGGCGGAGCGGGTCTTGCGCTCGCGGCCGCCCTTGCCGCCCTGCCCGTGCTGCCCGCCGGCGCCGAAGCGATCGCGCTGCCGGACGATCCGGCGGCCAAGGGCCTTGCCATTGCCGAGGAAAGCGACCGGCGCAACAGCGGCTTCGGCGACACCCGCGCCTCGATGCGCATGATCCTCGAAAACGCCTATGGCGAAACCAGCGTGCGCGAGCTGCGCTCGATGACGCTGGAAGAACCCAACCCGGGCGAAGGCGACTGGACGCTCAATGTCTTCGACAAGCCGCGCGACGTCGAGGGCACGGCGCTCCTGACCCATGCGCGCATTCTCGACCCGGACGATCAGTGGATGTATCTGCCGGCGGTCAAGCGCGTGAAGCGGATCTCGTCGGTCAACAAGTCGGGCCCCTTCATGGGCAGCGAATTCGCCTTCGAGGATTTCTCCTCCACCGAAGTCGGCAAGTACGACTACAAATGGCTGCGCGACGAGGCCTGCCCCGAGCCGGTGGCCGACCGCGTCTGCCATGTGACCGAACGCTATCCGCTCTACGAGCATTCGGGCTATACGCGCCAGATCGTATGGACCGACACGACCGACTACCAGCCGCGCAAGGTCGATTATTACGACCGCAAGGACGAGTTGCTGAAAACCCTGACGCTCAACGACTACCGTCTCTATGACGACCGTTTCTGGCGTGCGCACGATCTCTACATGCAGAACCTCGTGACCGGAAAATCGACACGCCTGACATGGGACAGCTACAATTTCGGGAACGGACTGAGCCGCAACGACTTCAACACCAATGCGCTTCAACGCGCCCGCTGATGCGTTTGCGGCATCGAGATGGTTGGCACGACCTCAAAAATCGTCATGGCCCGCTTTATGCGGGCCATCCACGTCCTTGCGGCACGGAACAGAAGAAAAGAAGGACGTGGATGACCCGCCACCTTGATTACAAAGGAGGGCCGGGTCATGACGGTTAAATTTGGATTCTGAATCGGACACCGCTGGGGAACATGCGATGAGAACGACAAGGACCATGGCCGGCGCCGCGCTTGCGGCGCTGGCCCTGACGGGCGCCGCCGCGGCCAGCGAGTTCCGGGTGCGCGGCTATGTGGAGCCCGAGCTGCAGGCCTTTGCCGAAAGCGGCAGCCAGGCCGAGCAGCGGCGCTGGAACGCCTCGGTGGCGGCCGAGGTGTCGTTCGAAAGCTTCTGGGACAATTCCAACCAGTGGGTCGTCGTCAAACCCTTCGCGCGCTGGGACCTGCGCGACGGCAACCGCAGCCATGCCGACCTGCGCGAGGCCAAATATGCCCGCGCCATCGACAACTGGGAATTCCGCATCGGCATCGACAAGGTTTTCTGGGGCGTGACCGAGGCCGTGCATCTGGTCGATATCGTCAACCAGACCGATCTGGTCGAAAGCATCGACGGCGAGGAAAAGCTCGGCCAGCCCATGGTCATGGTCTCGACGGTGCAGGATTTCGGCACCTTCACCGGCTATCTGCTGCCGTTTTTCCGTGAGCGGACCTTTCCGAGCCGTTCGGGCCGCCCCGCCTTCGACCTGACGGTGGACGAGACCCAGACGCAATATGAAAGCGGTGCCAAGCAGAACCATCTCGACTTCGCGCTGCGCTATGCCAATGCCTTCGACATCTGGGATGTCGGCCTGACCTATTTCCAGGGCACCAACCGCGCGCCCCTGCTGACGCCGGGGCTCGATGCGGGCGGCAATCTGGTGCTGATCCCCTATTATGCGCAGGCCAGGCGCGCCGGCACCGACATCCAGGCGACATCGGGCGCCTGGCTCTACAAGTTCGAGGGCTTCTGGCAGGAACAGCTCGGCGAGCAGCATCTGCAGGCGACCGGCGGCATCGAATACAGTTTCTACGGCATTTTCGACACGCCCTCCGATATCGGTCTGGTGGCCGAATATGTCTGGGACGATCGCGGCGCCAATCTGCAGAACCCGTTCGCCAACGACGCCTTCCTGGCGCTGCGCTGGACGCCCAACGACGCGGCCTCGACCGCGGTGCTGGCCGGCGTGACGGCCGATCTCGACACGCAGGCGCTCGGCTTCTCCTTCGAGGCCGAACGCCGCTTCGGCGCCGATTTCTTCGTGTCGCTGGAGGGCCGTTTCTTCGCCAATGTACCGCGCGCCGATCCGCTCTATTCGGTCAGCGACGACAGCTTCCTGCAATTGCGCATCGCGCGCTATTTCTGAGCCGCATCAGCCCGTCGCATCGAGCACGCGGCGGATCCTGGCCGCCAGATCCCGGCGTCGATAGGGCTTGCTGAGCAGGTCTACACCCGGATCGAGCCGGCCGTGATGGACGATCGCGTTTTCGGTGTAGCCCGAGGTGAAGAGCACCTTGAGACCGGGACAGAGCCTGCGCGCCGCCTCGGCAAGCTGCGGTCCGTTGAGGCCGCCCGGCATCACGACATCGGTGAAGAGCAGGTCGAATCGCTTGTCGTCCTGCAGCAAGGCCAGCGCCTCGACGCCGTTGCGCACCTCGACGACCCGGTAGCCGATTTCCGCGAGTTGTCCCGCCGCATAGGCCCGCACCGGATCGTCGTCCTCGACCAGCAGGATGCGCTCGTCGCCGCGCGGCACACCAGCATCGGCCGCCACATCCGGCGCCGTCAACGGCTCGGCCGCGCCGCCGGCACGCGGCAGGAAGATCCGGACCGTGGTGCCCTCACCCGGTTCGGAATAGATCTTCACCAGTCCGCCCGACTGCTTGACGAAGCCATAGACCATGCTGAGGCCGAGACCGCTTCCCTTGCCCGCTTCCTTGGTGGTGAAGAAGGGATCGAACACCCGGTCGCGTATCTCGCGCGTCATGCCGATGCCGGTATCCGACACCGAGACCTGCACATAATCGCCCGGCACCAGTTCGTCAGGTCCCGACATGCCATCGTGATCGACAACGGCATTGGCAATCTCGATCGTCAGCTTGCCGCCGCCCGGCATGGCGTCGCGCGCATTGATGCAGAGATTGAACATGGCATTCTCGAACTGGCCGGGATCGACCTCGGCCGGCCAGAGGCCGTCATCGATGACGAACTCGATCTCGACGTCCTCGCCCAGTACCCGCGGCAGCATGTCCTGCAGATCGGCCATCAACTGGTGGAGGTCGACATGCCGCGGATCGAGCGGTTGCCGGCGCGCGAAAGCCAGAAGGCGGTCGGTCAGTTCGGCACCGCGCTCGGCGGCATGGCGCGTCGTCTCGACGAATTTGCGCAGATCGCTGTCGGGTGGCAGACGCGCATCGAGTATCTCGGCATTGCCGAGAATGACCGTCAGGAGATTGTTGAAGTCATGCGCGACGCCGCCGGTGAGCTGGCCGACCGCCTCGAGGCGCTGCGACTGGTTGAGCTTTTCCTGCAGACGATGTCTTTCGGTGACGTCCTGGAAATAGAAGGCGAGTCCTTCAGGCGAGGGATAGGCATTGACCAGCAGCCACAGACCGAGCGGTTCGTAGAAGGTCTCGGTCGACATCTTGACATTGTCGCGCACCGCCGTTTCGCACAGCGTACGGATCACGCGGCCGGCGGGCGCCGGAAACTCCTCCCAGATATTCCTGCCGATCAGGTCTTCGGCGCGGCGCCCCAGCACGCGCTCGGCCTCCTTGTTGAAATAGGTGAAGCGCCAGTCGCGGTCGAGCATGAAGAAGGCATCGGAGATGCTCTCCAGCGTCGAGGACAGCCGCGCCGCAAGCGCCTCAAGTTCCTTCTCGGTGCGGTAGCGGTCGTCGATGTCGATGGCCGAGCCGAACCATTTGACGACCCGGCCCTCCGAATCGCGGACCGGCACGGCACTGACCAGATGCCAGCGATAGACGCCGTCATGCCGGCGCAGCCGGAACTCGGTCAGATAGTTGCCGCCGGAGGCCAGCGCCGCGCGCCATTTGTCGAGCATCGGCGCCCGGTCCTTGCGCAGAATCGCGCGCGACCAGAGCGTGTTGATGTCGCCGGCGCGTTCGGTGCCGGTATAGGCGAGAAAGCTCTTGCTGACGAAGTCGGCGCGGCCGCCGGGATCGGCCGTCCAGACGATCAGCGGCATCGCATCGGCGAGCTGGCGGAACTGCGACTCGCTGGCGCGCAGCGAGCGTTCGATCCGCTTGCGCTCGGAAATGTCCTGCACCGCACCGCCGATCCGCTCGATCTGCCCGTTGGCGTCATGGACCGGCCGTCCGGCGACGCGCAGGTCGAAGACGATGCCGCGCCGCGTCGAGAAATCGATTTCGATGTCGAAGGGAATGCCTTCCGCGATGCAGGACTCGAGCGATCGCCGCAAGCGCCGGCCGGCCTCGGGCGAACAGCGCTCGACCGCGCTGTCCAGCGTCAATCTGGTATCGGGTGCGATTTCGAGCAGGTGTGCCAGATCGTCGGACCAGGAAATCCGGCCGCTGGCCGGATCGAGCTGCCAGCCGCCGAAGCGCGCCACCTCGCCGCCCAAGCGCAGCAGTGCCTCGCTGTTGCGGCGCGCCTGTTCGGCTTCGCGCCGTACCGCGTCGTAGCGAAAGGCGACGGCGCCGGCGAGACCGACCAGAAGGAAGGAGAAAACGACAATGGCCTGGGCGCGCATCAGGGCGTCGTCGCTGGCCGCCTCGTAGGCCCCGAGCCGGCGTTCCTCGATCGCGACCATGTCGCGCACCAGATCGCGAACGGTGCTCTGGGCGCGGATGCCCTCACCGGCACGGACAAAGGCCTCGGCGGCCTCCGCGCCGCGCGCGCGGCGCGTTTCGATCAGTGTCCGGATCAGCGCGAAACGGCCATCGACCAGGGCCGCGAGCTCATCGAGCCGCATGAGCTGCGCTTCGTTCCCGGCCAGCACTGCACGCAGGGCGGCAAGGATTTCGGCCTCGCTCTGCTCGGCCACACTGACCGGCGCGAGATAGGCGGGATCGCCCGACAGCGCATAGCCCCGCGCCGCGATTTCGGCATCGACCGTCGTCAGCAGCGCCCGGCTGAGCAATTGCAGCGTTTCATGGCTTTGCGCGACGCGGGCATCGGCAAGGTTCAACTGCTGCACCGCGCGCCATGAGACCGCACCGAGCAGGATCAGGCAGGAAAGAAATGCGACAATCGCAACCGGCAGCGTGGACGAGCGCAGCCGGAACCAGGACCGCCGCACACGGCTCTCGCCCTGGTTTTCGGGCATCTCTGGCGAGCGAGCCGCGTCGTCCGGCTGCATGAACCTCCGTCATTGCTGCCCCGGCCGGAGACACGACCGGATCACGCTTGGGTACCCCGCTACAGATTCGACGCGTTTGACCGGATCGTCAACCGAATTGGCCCGGCGCCGCGACCGGCCCGTAACATTCGATGAGACAGGGAAGCCGCCGCGCTCAGAAACGGCCACTGATCCTCATATAGAAGTCGCGATCCTCGCGCTGCCGCATCACGCCGGCCGGAATGTCGATTTCCTCGCGCAGACGGTAGCGCGCCTCCATCGACCATTCCGGCGTGAAGCGCCACTGGTAACGGATCTCCGACAGGGCGTCGTTGCCGCGGAAATCGCCCGAGATCAGCCAGCCGGCCTCGGTGCGCGCATGGACGAGGCCGAGATTGTGGCCGGGCGCGATGTCGTAGAGGCTGAGCGCGGCCTGCCAGGCCAGCCCGCCGGCATCGCCCGCATTGCCCGATCCGGTGACGGTGGCGCGCGGCGTGTTGGGCGCGTAACCGATCTCGAAGCCGGGCACCAGCCGCAAGCCCGCCTCGGTGAGACGCCAGCTGGCGGCCATGCGGCCGACCAGCGTGATGTAGTCCTCGCGGCGCGAAAACGCGGTGCCGTCCGAGGCCAGCGCGGCCGGCATCCAGGTGACGCCGATCATGCGCTGCGTGACCGGCCCGAGCGCCTCGCTGGCTTCAAGCCCGGCAAACACCGTGACGCGGCTGGCATCGTCGGAAAATTCGAGCGGCGCGCGCACCGCCGAGCCCGGCCCCTTGCGGTGATTGTGTTCGAGCACCAGATGGGCGCGCCAGGCCGGTTGCAGCTGGTGGCGGTAATGCAGCCCGTCGGTCCAGGTGATGTCGATATTGGGGCTGTCATTGCGGTCGAGCCCCTTGGAGGCGACGCCCTGAAGCGCGAACCGGGTCTGGAAGCGGCCGAGCCGCAGCGACCAGGGCTGCGCCGCATCGGCATAGTCGAGATAGACTTCGTCGAGCGTGCTCTCGCCCAGTTCCATGCCGGTCGAGGTCGAGGCATAGCCATGCAGCTGAAAACCGTGCCCGGTCTGGTGCTGGCCGTAGCGGCCGGCAAAGCGCGCGCGGAAATGCAGATACTCGCCGAGATCGCGCTCGGCGGCCAGACGCAGGCGCCCGCGCAGCGCATGGCTGTCGCTCTCCATGCCGTTGCGGTCGGTGCGTTCGCTATCGTAATAGCCGGCGCGGATATCGCCGCTGAAGTGCCAGCCCGTCTCTTCGGCCTGCGCCGCCGGCACCGCCAGTGCGGCCGCGAGCGAAACGACGGCCAGAAGGGCCGGCCGATAACGGCCGGGCTTTGGCAAAATCCTTTCGCGCGACATTCCGGTCATCCGCTTTCCGATCCCGGCCGCAGGCTCAGGGCGCCGGCGCGCCGCCGATCCGCCGCAGCATTTCCCATACCGGCACCGCCGCGGCGCCGCCGACAAGCCCGCTGACATAGGACGGGATGTCGGCATTGAACAGCCAGTTCCACAACAGGCCGGCAAGGATGCTGGCCAGCAGCATCGCGCCAAGCGTGATCAGCCATTTGGTCCACAGTGCCATGATATCCTCCCCGGATTGTCCGGCGCCGCCAGTATGGCCCAGCAGCGCCCATAGACAAAGGACCGGATGGCGACCGATTGCCGCCCCGGACGGGCCGGCTTTCGGTATAGACTGATCATCGACGACAATCGTGAAGGAGACAGGATGTTCGGCGCGCAAATCCGGCTGTTCCGGCTGGCGGGATTCGATGTGAAGCTCGATGTGAGCTGGATCTTCATCGCCCTGCTGATTTCCTGGACGCTGTCGACCGGCTATTTCCCGCAATTCTATCCCGGCCTCGACAGCGCGACCTACTGGTCGATGGGGATTGTCGGCGCGCTGGGGCTCTTCCTCTCGATCATCCTGCACGAGCTGTCGCATTCGGTGGTGGCACGGCGCTACGACATTCCGATCTCGGGCATCACGCTCTTCATCTTCGGCGGCGTCGCCCAGATGGAGAAGGAGCCGCCGACGCCGCGCGCCGAATTGATGATGGCGATTGCCGGACCGATCGCCAGTCTTGTCCTGTCGGCCATCTTCTATCTGACCGGCGCGGCGGTGCTGGCCGCCGGTCTGCCCGAAACCGTTTCGGGCGTGGCGCGCTATCTGGCGCTGATCAACCTGATCCTGGCCGTCTTCAACATGGTGCCGGCCTTTCCGCTCGATGGCGGGCGCGTCTACCGCGCCTGGCTCTGGGGCCGTTCGGGCGACATCGACGCGGCGACGAAGCACGCCTCCCATGTCGGCCAGGCCTTCGGACTGGCGCTGATCGCGCTCGGCGTGATGAGCCTGCTCTCGGGCAATCTCGTCGCCGGCATCTGGTGGGGCCTGATCGGGCTCTTTCTCAACACCGCCTCGCGCGCCTCCTATACGCAACTGCAGACGCATCAATTGCTGAAGGCCGAACCGGTCGCGCATTTCATGACGCCGGACCCGCTGACCGTGCCGGCCGGCATCACGCTGCGGCGCCTGGTCGACGAACATGTCTACGGTTCCTTCCACGAGACCTTTCCGGTGATGGAAGGCGGGCGCCCGGTCGGCGTGATCAGCGTCGCCGATCTGCGCGACATCGACCGCGCCAACTGGGACCGGATCGAAGTGCGCGAGGTGATGCATCCGCTTTCGCCGGCGACCGCCATCGAGGCGCATGAAAGCGGCGAGGCCGCGCTGAAGGCGATGCGCCAGGGCGGCAGCGGGCGGCTGATCGTCGTCAGCGGCGGCCGGCTGGTCGGCATCGTCGCGCTGCGCGACATCATGCGGCTGATGCGGCTGAAGGAAGAGCTCGGCCCCCGCACTGGCGGCGCCGCCACCAAGCGCCTATAAAGGCGTCATTCGAACCATGGAGACCGGCCTTGGGCAGCAGCGAGATCTTCCACGCGACCTTCGACGAACATCTGAAGGTGGCGCATGAGACGGCCAAGAAGCTCGAACATGATTTCGCCAGCCTGGCCGCGGCCTGCGCCGAAGCGGTGTCGGGCGGCGGCAAGCTGATCCTGTTCGGCAATGGCGGCAGCGCCGCCGACGCGCAGCACATCGCCGCCGAACTCTCGGTGCGCTTCGTCAAGGACCGTCCGGCGATCGCCGCGCTGGCGCTGACCACCGACACCTCGGTGCTGACGGCGGCCGCCAACGACATGGGCTACGACCATGTCTTCGAACGGCAGGTCGAGGCGCTGGGACGGCGCGGCGATCTCGCCATCGGCATCTCGACCTCGGGCCGGAGCCCCAATGTCGTGCTGGCGCTGGCCGCCGCGCGCCGCCAGGGCCTGGTCACCGCGGCGCTGACCGGCGCCGAACCCAATGCGATGAAGGATCTGGCCGACCATCTGATCTGCGTGCCCTCGACGACGACGGCGCGCATCCAGGAAATGCATATCGTGATCGGGCACATGCTCTGCGCCGGCATCGAGAGCTATCTCGGCTACGCCTGAGCAACGGCGCCGCGCGGCAGGCCCCGCGCTCAGGCCTCGGCCCCCGTCAGCATCAGGGCGAAGGCCGGCAGGAACAGCGCCGCGTTGTAGGCCGCATGCATCGCGACCGGCGCATAGAGCGAACCGGTCCAGCGCGCCGCGCAGGCGAGAACCACGCCGACCAGAAACAGCAATCCGAACACCGTCCAGGCGCCGATCCCGCTCAGCACGAACAGATGTCCGTGGATCGACGAAAAATAGGCGCTCGACACCGTGGCGGCGGCAACGAAGGAAAACCGCCGCGCCAGCACCGGCATCACGATGCCGCGGAAATAGAGCTCCTCGACAACCGGCGCGACCAGGACGGCGAGCAGGCCCAGCACGATCATGCCGGCCAGGCTGCCGGGCAGCGCAAAGGCCTCTGCCGCCTCGATTTCCGCCAAGGCTTCCGCCGGCAGGCGCTGCATCGCATATGCAACCAGATAGGCCAGCGCGACGCCGGCAAGCGCCGCCAGGATGACGACGTAGCCCTTGAAGGCCCGGAAATGCACCTGCCGCAGCGTATGGCCGCGCAGGGCCAGCAGCAGCGCCAGCAGACCGGCCAGCAGCATGTAGACCAGGATGCCGGCCGCATTCTGGATCACCGGATCGGCGGCGAGCCGCTCGACAAACGCGGCCGTATCGCCCGGCAGCGCGATACCGGCCCGGCGCAACGCCAGCATCGCGCCGGCGATCAGCACGATCAGCAGCGCAAACGACAGGACCGGCACCAGAACGATGTCCCACCAGCGATGCGGCGGCCGCGCGGGCATGCCGCCCTCGGCCGCATCACCCGGCTGTGCCGCCGTGGCGTGCACGGCGCGGGGGCCCCAGACCGCCACCCTCTCAGCGCTCCATGCGGGCAAGCGTGCCGGTGGTGCTGAAGCCGGGCACGATGTCGACGATCTCGACACGGCCGCCATGGGACTGGACGAAGGCGGCGCCGACAATGTCGGCGGCCTTGTAGTCGCCGCCCTTGACGAGAAGATCCGGTTTCAGCGCCTCGATCAGCGCTTCGGGCGTGTCCTCCGCAAAGATCGTCACCAGATCGACCGTGCCGAGCGCGGCCAGCACCGTGGCCCGGGCAATGTCGGGCTGGACCGGCCGCGTCTCGCCCTTGAGGCGGCGCACCGAGGCATCGCTGTTGAGGCCGACGATCAGCCGGTCGCAGAGCGAACGCGCCCGCGCCAGCAGCGTCACATGGCCCGGATGCAGCAGATCGAAACAGCCATTGGTGAAGCCGACGCTGAGGCCGCGCGCGCGCCAGCCCGCGGCGATTTCGGCGGCGCGTTCGCGGCCGGCAAGCTTGGCCTCGATCGCCGACAATGCGCGCTCGCGCAAGGCGGCGGCCAGTTCGTCGCGATGGACGACGGCGGTACCGACCTTGCCGACGACGATGCCGGCGGCCGAATTGGCCAGCCGCGCCGCATCGGCCAGCGCCGCGCCGCGCCCCAGCGCACAGGCAAGTGCCGCAACCACGGTGTCGCCGGCGCCCGAGACGTCGAAGACCTCGCGCGCTTCCGCCTTGAGGTGATGCACCTCGGCCGGCGTGACCACGCTCATCCCGTCCTGCGAGCGCGTGACCAGCATGGCGCCGATGTCATGTGCGGCCAGCAACCCGCGCGCCGCTTCGACGATATCGGCATCGCCGGCCACCGGCCTGCCGGTCGCCTCGGCCAGTTCCTTGCGATTGGGCGTGACGACTGCAGCGCCGGCATAGCGCGCATAGTCGCGCCCCTTGGGATCGACCACGACCGGAATGCCGGAAGCCCGCGCCGCCGCGATCGCCGCCGCCGCGACGGCCGGCGTCAGCACGCCCTTGCCATAGTCGGACAGCACCAGCACCTGGCAACCTTCGAGCGCGGCCGCGAGCGCGGCGACCAGCGCCGCGCCTTGCGCCGTGTCGAGCGCGGCGGTGGTTTCGCGATCGGCACGCAGGACCTGCTGGCCCATGGCGACGAAGCGCGTCTTGACGGTGGTGACGCGGCCGGCAATGGCGCTGAGCCGGGCATCGATGCCGGGATGCGCCGCGAAGGCGCGGACAAGCGCCGCCCCCGCCTCGTCATCGCCGATGACCGAGAGAAACACCACATCGGCGCCCAGCGCGGCCAGATTGCGCGCCACATTGCCCGCCCCGCCCGGCATCGCGCTTTCGCTCTCGACGCCCAGAACCGGGATCGGCGCCTCGGGCGAAATGCGCTCGACCCGGCCATAGACGAAGCGGTCGAGCATGGCATCGCCCAGCACCAGCGCCCGCACGCCGGCAAGCTCTGCGACAAGCGATTGAATATCGGGGCTTTTTTCGGTCATAAGGCGGTCTCTGGCGATGCTGCGGACGCTATCATGGCGAAGCGGCGCTCAAGATAGCGTAAAAACGGCTGAATTGTTCGGCTCCCATCGAGGCGGTCTGATGCGCACCAAGGACGATATCTGGCTTTCGACCGACACCCCGCCGCGCCGCGACGGCCAGCCGGGCCTGTTCCTCGACCGCGACGGGGTCCTGGTGCGCGAGGTCAACTATCTGAAAAACAAGGAAGATGTGGCGCTGGAGCCGGGCGCGGCAACGCTGATCCGCTGGGCCGCGCGGCGCGGTTTCGGCCTTGCCGCCGTCACCAACCAGTCGGGCATCGCCCGGGGCCGGATCAGCTGGGCCGAATTCGAGGCGGTCGAGGCCGAGATCGCCCGCCTGCTCGAGGCCGAGGGCGCCGCGCTCGACCTGGTGATCGCCTGCCCCTTCCATCCCGATTTCACGCCCGGCTACGGCCCCGCCCATGAGCATTGGCGCAAGCCCGGCCCCGGCCTGATCGAGGAAGCGGCGCGGCGGATCGGGCTCGACCGGGCCGAAAGCTGGCTGGTCGGCGACAAGGCCAGCGACATCGAGGCGGCAAGGCGCGCCGGACTGAAAGGCGCCGTGCATGTGCTGACCGGCTATGGCCGCGCCGAACGCGAGGCCGCGCTGGCGCTGGCGGCGCCGGATTTCGCCGTCGCGGCGGCCGACGATCTCGACGCGGCACGCGAGATCTTCGAGGAAGTCTTCGCCACAGCCGCGCCACCGGCGGCAGCGGAGGACCGATGATGTTGGTCCTGGGACAGGGCGATCTCGAAGTGCGGCTGGCGCCGGCAAGCGGCGGCTGCATTGCACGCTTCACCGCCGCCCATCGCGGCGGCGTTCAGCAGATGCTGCGCCCGCTGCCGCCCAGCATCGCCGCACCCGGACCGCTCGACATGGCCTGCTATCCGCTGGTGCCGTTCTCGGGCCGCATCACCGAAGGCCGCTTCTGCTTTGCCGGCCGCGCCGTGCAATTGCCGCCCGACGAAATCTGCGCGCCGCACGCCATTCACGGCCGCGGCTGGCAATCGGCATGGGAGATCGTCGAGGCAGGCGCCGCCGACGCCCGTCTGCGCTTTCGCCATGACGGCGACGACAGGCGCTGGACCTGGCCCTGGAGCTTCGAGGCCGAACAGCGCTTCGCGCTGGACGAGACGGGCCTTGCGGTGACGATGCGGCTGACCAATCGCGCGCGCGAAGCGATGCCGGCAGGCCTCGGCCTCCATCCCTTTTTCGAAGGCCGCGCGACGGCACGTCTGACCGCCCATCTGCCGCAGGTCTGGGAAAGCGATGCGCGAGGCATTCCGACCGGGATGGCGCCGGCACCGGCGCAATGGTCTTTCGACCAGTCCCGCGCGATGAGGAATGTCGAGGTCGATCACTGCTTTTCAGGCAGCGACGGACACTTGCAGGTCGCCTGGGACGACCGGCCGCTGGCGCTGCGCATCGAGGCGACCGGCGCCCCGCATGCCATTGTCTATGCGCCGCCGGGCGAGGATTTCTTCTGCGCCGAGCCGGTCAGCCATGTGCCGGACGCGGTCAACCGGCCCGAACCGGAAAGCGTCACCGGCCTCGTCGCGCTGGCGCCGGGCGAAACGATGGAACTGGTGTGCCGCTTCAGGGTCGCGCCGCGCTGAGCTCAGCCCCAGGGTCCGCGCCGGCCGCCACGGCCGTCGAAGACGCGCGGTGCCGGCTTGTGGAAGAGCGGCACGTCGCGATGCTTGAAGAAGGGGATCAGCAATCCGCCGGCGACGAAACCGCCGACATGCGCCCAGAAGGCAACGCCCGCCTCTTCGACATGGCTCCCCAGCCCGCTCAGCACCTGAATGACGAACCAGAGCCCGAGCACGATCAGCGCCGGCACATAGAAGGTACGCAGCAGGATCAGCGGGAACGGAATGAAAAGCACCCGCACCCGGGCGCGCGGATAGAGCAGCAGATAGGCGCCAAGCACCCCGGAAATCGCGCCGCTGGCGCCGACCAGCGGAATGGTCGAGCCGGGAACGAGAAACGCATGCGTCAGCGCCGCCGCCACGCCGCAGACCAGATAGAAGACGATGAAGCGCACCCGCCCCATCGCCAGTTCGACATTGTCGCCGAATATCCACAGATAGAGCATGTTGCCGGCAAGATGCGCGAGACCGCCATGCATGAACATCGAGCTGACGATCGTGCCCCAGGCGGGCAACGGCGCATCCACCATCGAGACCGAGCCGAACAGCACGCCGGGGATCAGGCCGAACTGGTAGACCGCAAGCTCGCCGGCATCCGGCGGCAGCGACAACTGCCAGAAAAAGACCGCAACGCAGGCCGCGATCAGCGCCCAGGTGACAATGGGCGTGCCGGGTTCGGGATTGTCGTCGGAAACGGGAAACATGCGGACTGTCCGGCTGGTGAGCGATACGCGAACACGAGCCTACAGGGTTTCGCGGCCTCGCCTAGCGGACATGCGGCGCGCGGATCGAGAATTCGGCCGTCTCGGCGGTCGCAAGATCCTGCTTCTGCCGTTCCGAACCTTCACGCAACGAACGCGCCGCCGCGATCGCATCCTCGTCCGACACCTGCTTGAAGAAAGTATAGGAAAGCGTGATGGTGCGGATGCCCCTGGCGTCGACATCCTCGAGCATCTCGGGATCGACGAAGAAGACGATCGGCATCTCGGCGCTTTCGCCCGGCGCCAGCTTCTGTTCGACGAAGCAGAAGCATTCGGTCTTGTTGAAATAGTAGCCGGCCGATTCGGGCGTCACGTTGAAGGTGGCGCGCCCGACCAGCGTCTCGTCGCTGGTATTGGTGGCGTGGTAATAAACGGTGGTGGGCAACCCGACCCGGGTCTGCACCTCGCGCTGGGCGGGGCGGAAATCCCATTTCAGTCCGGGCGAGATATTGGCGTCGAAGCGCACGGTGACCGGCGGTCCGGCCTCGTTGAGATCGGCGCGAAGCGGCCGGTTGACGCTGACGGTGCCGCCATAGCCGGTCGCGGCACAGAACATTTCGTAAAGCGTCGGCGAATAGACGACCGCCGTCGTCATGACGGCAAGAATGGCACCGGAAAGCGCCAGCGACGAAATTTTGGAGCCGGGAAGCCTCATAGGAAGACACCCTAGTTCCGGCCCGGCCAGGGGGCAAGAAGATCAGCCCCTGCCTCCTGCGCGGCAGATGGCCGCGCCGGGAGTCGACCTGCGCGCTGAGCATGGTAACAATGGGCCGGAACCGGCCGCAAGAGCCGGTCGCAGGGCGTGCGTAACGGATGGGGGGAGCGGTGTCGGGAATTCGTATTGCGTTGGGATTGGGGACCGGGGCACTGGCCCTGTCGCTGGCGGCCGGAGCGCTCGCCGAAGACCAGCCGCCGGTGCTCGACGAACTGGTCGTCACCACCACGGGATTCGGAACTCCCCGGGCAAGCCATATCGGCAACATCTCGCGCATTTCAGGCGACGAGGCCGAGTTCATCCTGCCGGTCCAGCCGGCCGAGGCGCTGAACCGCCTGCCCGGCCTCGCTATCCAGCAGGGAAGCGGCGCCGAACATCTGACCGCCATCCGCTCGCCCGTGCTGACCGCCGGCGCCGGCGCCGGTTCCTTCCTTTACCTGGAGGATGGTGTGCCGATGCGCGCCGCGGGGTTTGCCAATGTCAATGCGCTGATGGAGGCAATGGACGAGGTCTCGGGCGGCATCGAAGTGGTGCGCGGACCGGGCAGCGCCCGCTACGGCTCCAACGCCGAACACGGCCTGATCAACTTCCTGAGCCGCCCGCCTGCGCCGGACGCCGACGCGGAACTGACGGCCTGGGGCGGGCCCTATGGCCGCTGGAAGACAATCGGTACCGCCAGCCGGACCCTGCGCGGCGAGGACCTGACGACGCACGGCTTCCGCGCCAGTTTCTCGGCCTATAATGACGACGGCTTCCGCGCCAATTCCGGCCTCGACCAGCAGAAGGCCCGCCTACGCTACGATTTCGCAACGCCCGACACGCGCGCCGTGGCGACACTGACCGCCGTCAATACCAATCAGGAAACAGCGGGCTTTGTCAGCGGCCCGAAAGCCTACAAGGACCCCGCGCTCTACCGGACCAACCCCAATCCGGAAGCCTATCGCGATGCGTGGGCGGTGCGCGCGGCGCTGCGCCTCGAACACGACATTTCCGAGGGCCGCATGCTCGTCCTGACGCCCTATGCGCGCAAGAACGAGATGGATTTCCTGATGCACTTCCTGCCGGGACAGCCGATCGAGAAGAACGAGCATTGGTCGGCCGGCCTGCTGTCGAGCTATGTCGCCGATCTCGATGGCGGCCATCGCGTGATCCTGGGCTTCGACAGCGAGTATACCGACGGCAGCCTGAACGAAACGCAGGACAATCCGACGGCCGGATTTCCGCCCAACCAGTCGCCGCAGGGGCTTCATTACGACTATACGGTGAAGGCGCTGGTGCTGGCGCCCTATCTTCACAGCGAATGGAAACTGTCGCCGGCGACTTTGCTGACGGCAGGGCTGCGCCTCGAATATACGCGCTACGACTATACCAACTACGCGCCGGTCGGCGTTTTCGGGCGCTATCTCCGCATTCCGAGCCGCGTCGACGAATTCACCGACCTGACACCCAAACTCGGCCTGCTGCACAAGTTCAATGACAGTCTCGCCGGCTATGTGAATCTCGCCCGCGGCACACGGGCACCGCAGACGACGGATCTCTATCGCCTGCAGCGGCTGCAGCTACCCGGCGCGGCAAAGTCGGAAGAGCTCGACAGTATCGAAGTCGGTGCGCGAGGCAGCTGGGCGGGCATCGCATACGAAACCAACCTCTTCTACATGAAGAAGCGGAACTATTATTTCCGCGATGCGGCAGGCTTCAACGTTTCCGACGGCAAGACCAATCATGCCGGCATCGAGGTTGAGCTTTCAGCGCCGCTCGGCGCCGGCTTCGACATCGCCGCGGCCGGCACCTGGGCCCGTCACACCTATGCCTTCGACAGCGTCACACCCACCGAAACCATTCGCGACGGTGACGATGTCGACACCGCGCCCCGCACCTTCGGCAATGTCCGGCTCGGCTACAATTTTCTCGCTGGCGCAGCCCGCGCCGAGCTCGAATGGGTCCATATGGGCGCCTACTGGATGAATGCCGGAAACACCGTCAAATATGACGGCCACGATCTCTTCAACCTGCGCATGGACTACGCGGCGACCGAGAATGTGACCCTGTTCGGCAAGCTGACCAATATCCTCGACCGCCGCTACGCCGACCGCGCCGACTACAGTGAATTCGGCGCCGGCACCGAACGCTACTTCCCCGGCGAGGACCGCGCACTGGTCCTCGGCGCATCCCTGCGTTTCTGACGCCGCCGGCTGCGAGATGAGACGCGACCGCACGCGCCTCATGGACTAGTCTGGACATCCATGCAGACCGGATTTTCAGACCTCTGGCCGATTCTCCTGGCCGTCATCCAGTTCGGCGGCGCCATCGGCGCCGCGATCCACGCCATGCTCAACAAAAGCGACGAGCGCGCGGCCGCCGGCTGGGTCGGCTTCATCGTGCTGGTGCCTTTCGTCGGCTGGATCGTCTATCTGCTTTTCGGCATCAACCGGATACAGCGCCGTGCGCGCGAACTGCGCGGCCAGAAGAACGAGACGCTGCTGCTCTCGCCCTTGCCCCCGAGCCACGGCGGCACGTCGCTGGTCGAACAGACAAACGACGATCCGAAGCTGAAGGAGATGGAGAGCTTTGCGCGTTTCGGCCAGAAGGTTCTGGCCGAAGGTTTCGAGCCCGGCAATGCGATCAGCGTCCTGGAGAATGGCGACGAGGCCTATCCGGCGATGATTGCCGCCATCGACGGGGCCGACCGTTCGATCGCGCTGTCGACCTACATCTTCAACAACGATCCTGCCGGCCGCCGCTTTGTCGATGCGCTGGCTGACGCATGCAAGCGCGGCGTGCGCGTGCGCGTGCTGATCGACGGCGTCGGTTCCTGGTATTCGCGCCCGTCGCTGATCCCGCTGCTCGAGGAACGCGGGATCGACTACGCACGGTTTCTGCACTCGTTCATGCCCTGGCAGATGCCCTATCTCAACATGCGCAACCATCAGAAGATCATGGTGGTGGATGGCCGTCATGGCTTTACGGGCGGCATGAACATCGCCGAAGGCAACATCGTCGCGAAGGAACCGGCAAAGCCGATCCTCGACTACCACTTTCGCGTCGAAGGCCCCGTTGTCGCGCATTTGATGCATACCTTTGCCTATGAATGGAACTTCACGACCGGCGAACTTCTCGACGGCGCCGACTGGTTTCCCGATATTGCCGAAGCCGGCGAACTGATCGCCCGGGGCCTGCCGGCGGGCCCCGACATGGGTCTCAATCCGATCCGCTGGACGCTGCTGGGCGCCCTTGCCGAAGCCCGCCGGAACATCCGCATCGTCACGCCCTATTTCCTGCCTGACGCGACCCTGCGCACGGCCATCTCGGTTGCCGCCATGCGCGGCGTCATTGTCGACATCGTACTGCCGCGCACGAGCAACCTGCCCTTTGTCGACTGGGCAGCGACGCCGCAACTGGAATGGCTGGCCCGCGCCGGCTGCCGCATCTGGAAATCGGCAGGCCCCTTCGACCACACCAAGATCATGACGGTCGACGGCATGTGGGCGATGATCGGCTCGGCCAACTGGGACGACCGCAGCCTTCGCCTCAATTTCGAATTCAATCTCGAATGCTATGGCGCAAGTTTCGCCCGCACGCTGGATGCCAGCGTTGAACGCAAGATTGCGACCTCTCACCCTGTCGCGCTGCAGGATCTGGTCACCCGTCCGCTTCCATCGCGCATCCGCGACGCCTTTTTCCGCCTCGCCTCGCCCTACCTCTGAACGACCGGGCACACCCCCGACTGCCTTGTAAGTGCCGATGAGAGGATTATGCTGGCCAGGCAACGTGAAATGCGGACGGGAACCGGAAGGCACTGCCGATGAGCGACAAGAAGCAGGAAGAAAAACCGACCATCGATGCCCTGCAGGCCGAAATCGAGGCGCTGAGAAAGGCGCTGGAGGAAGCGCGCGGCGACGAAGCGTCCTTCGGCATGGAGAGTGCCGAGGCGGTCGGCGAGCGCCTGCAGGAAGGTCTCGACGATATCCAGAAGCAGATCGATGCGCACCCCGTGCCGAGTGCCCTGCTGGCCTTCGGTCTTGGCTTTCTCATCGGCCGCCTGCTGGCGCGATAGGAGACGGCGATGATCGATCCGACCCCGCAGATCCGCAAACTCGCCGAAGCTGAACTCTTTCGCGCCGAGCTTGAAGCGCGCCGGCTTGCCCGCAAGCTCTCGCTGGTTGGCATCGCGGCCTTCATCGCGCTTTTCGCGCTGACCATGCTGGTGATCGCCGGCTTTCTTGCACTCTCCGAAATCTACGGCTATCCGCTGGGTGCACTGATCACGGGCGGTGTCCTGGCGGCCCTGGCGTTCGTTGCGCTGGTGCTGGCGGCCAAGGCGCCCGGCCGTGCCGACCGGCTGGAAATGGAACTGGCCAACAGCGCCATTCTTCAGGCACGCAGCGAAGTGAAGCGCGACTTCGACACGATCGAGCGGACGCTCAACGAGCTGAGCCTCGGCTTGCTCGGCATCGTCAAGGGTTCGACCGGCAGCTTGCCCTTGATAACCATCATTGTCGGTGCGCTCGCCGCGATGAGCCCGGCGCTGCGGCGCTTCCTGATGCCATTCTTGCGCAGAGAGTGACCATGGTGGCGGCCGGCACAATACGACGGATCATTCAGGCCGCAATGGCGGCACTCCTGGTCGCGGCCTGTGCGCAGGAGCGATTGCCGCAGCCGGACGTAACGATGAAAAAACCCGAACCGCTTGTCGGCGGCGTGCCCGTCGATGATCGCAGCACGGGTCTGATCGGTCCGGCGGGCGGTGCGCTGCTCGGCATGGCGATCGGCGCCGGCAGCGGAACCGAGATTGCGGTTGCCGCCGGAGTCGCGGTCGGTTATGCGGTCGGCGGTTCGCAGGGCCCGTCGCTGACCGGCCTACCCGCCCAGGCGCAGCGCGAGGCACTGGCGAAGATGATGACGGTACCGCTGCGCGAGCCAGTGCGATGGTTCACCGCCTCCGAGCGCGCCAGCGGCAAGATTACGCCGATCCGCGAATTCACCGACGAGCGTGGCCGCCGCTGCCGCGATTTCGTCGAATGGCGCACCGTTCGCGCGATGAACGGCCACACCAGCGGCACGGCCTGTCTCTGACAACCGGCTCCATCGAGGATTGTCCGTGAAGCTCTACCATTCCCCGACCTCGCCTTTCGCACGCAAGGTGCGCGTCCTGATCCGTGAAAAGGACGCGCTGGCGAAAGTGACCGAAGAACTCGCCGCCGCCATGAGCGATCCGCCGTCACTCATCGATGCCAATCCGCTCGGCAAGGTGCCGGCGCTGGCGCTGAAGGATGGCACGTCCTTTTTCGACAGCCCGGTGATCTGCGAATATCTCGATGCGGTGCTCGGCGGACCGGCGTTCTTTCCGGTGGCGGGGCCGCAGCGCTGGCAGGCCTTGCGCTTCCAGGCGCTGGCCGATGGCATCATGGACGCGGCAGTGTCGCTGGTTTTCGAGAACAACCGTCCGGAGAGCGAACGTTCGGCCATGTGGATGGGCCGCTGGCGCCGCGCCGTCGAGCGCGGCCTCGATCTGCCGAACAGGAAGTCAGCCTGCTCGACGGACCGCTCGACATCGGCGGCATCGCCATGGGTGCCGCCCTCGGTTACCTCGACTTTCGCCATGCCGCGATGAACTGGCCGGCGCGTGCGCCGCAACTGGCCGGCTGGTGGCGCGATCTCGCCAAACGTCCTTCCTTCGCCGAAACAGCGCCGCCGGCCTGACGCCTATCGCCAGGGCTCGACCAGGATCTTGGCGTGCTTCTCGGGATTGCCGAGTTCGCTGAAGGCCTCCTTGACGCCGTCGACACCGACCTTGGCCGTCACCAGCGGCGCGCCGTCGATCTGGCCTTCGGCGAGATGATGCAGCGTCAGCGCGAATTCTTCCGGCGTGTAGCCGAGCACGAACTGGACATTGAGTTCCTTGTTGATGCCGAAGAACGGCTCGAAGCGGTCCTGCTCCATGCAGACGCCGACCACAACGACGCGCGCGAAGCGCGGCGCGCCTTCAAAAATCTGCTGGATGATGCCCGGCACACCGACGCATTCGAAAATGACGCCCGGCCGGAGCTTCGGGCCCAGCCCAAGCAACGTCATGATGTTCTCGGGATCGTAGCCTTCCGGCGTCGCTTCCCGGGTCCAGCGCGCATAAGGCGACTCGGCCTTCGGGTCGAGCACGATGTCGGCGCCCATCTTCTCGGCGAGCTTGCGCCGCGCCGGGCTGAAATCGGCTGCGATGATCGGATGCACGCCCTTGATCTTGAGTCCGGCGATCACTGCCAGGCCGACTGGCCCGCAACCGACGACCAGCGGAACATCGTCATTCGTCAGATTGGCCTTCTCGACCGCGTGCCAGCCGACCGCCATCGGCTCGGTCAGCGCCGCCTGCTCGGTCGGCAGCCCGTTCGGCACTTCGAGCAGCATCAGTTCGTTGAGCACCATCTGCTCGGCAAAGCCGCCCGGCTTGTTGTTCGAATAGCCCACCGGATCGATCTTGGCCTTGTCGCCGTTCATCGTGATCGCGATCGGCATCGAGCAGACGCGCGTGCCGGCTTTCAGCTTCTTCTCGGTTCCCGGTCCGTGATCGAGAATCTCGGCGCAGAATTCATGTCCGAACACGATGTCGCGCTTGAGATCCATGGTGAAGCTCGAGCCCGAGCGCTGCGCGGCCTCGACCATCTTGTCGGCATGGTGAAAGGCATGCAGGTCCGAGCCGCAAATGCCGCAGGCCAGCGTCTTGACCAGCACCTGGCCTGCCTCGGGTTCCGGTTCGGGAATCGTGTCGGCGACGAGATCGCCATTGCGGAAAACGGCCGCGCGCATGGGTGTGCCTCCGGGCGAGAGTTTCTGTTGGCGACATGCAAGCAGGCGGCAACCGCCGAGGCAAGCACTAAAATAGACCTTGGTCTATTTCCCCGAAGCGGCGCGCCGCGCGGCCCGCGTATTGCCGAGAATGATCAGGAAGATCGGCAGGGCCAGCATCAGCGTCACCGCATTGGCGCCGATCAGCGCAAAGTCCTGCCGGTTGATGCCATGCAGCAGCCACAGAAAGATTCCGACCGTCAGACAGGCATACATGGCCAGCGAAAGACCCGACGTATCCCTTGTCCGGATGGTCTTCAGCGCCTGCGGGACGAAGGCGAATGTGGTCAGGAAGGCCGCGATATAGCCGAGTTCGCTCATGAGGCACCGGACAGGCGAGGTTGCACAGAACGCGCGCATATGACGCCTGCCCCGGTGCTTTGGCAAGAGGACCGCCGGCCGGACAGCCAGGGCGGAGGCCTGTGCTATTCTGTGCGCCTCGATCGCGAGGAGCCGGACCGAATGCGCGTCACCTTACACACGGATTATGCTCTCCGGATGCTGATGCTGCTGGCCATGGAGCCGGACGAGCTTCACACCATCGAGGAGATCGCGGCTCGTTACGGCATTTCCAGAAACCACCTGATGAAAGTCGCGCAGACGCTCGCACAGGGCGGTTTCATCGAGACCATACGCGGCCGCAGCGGCGGCTTGCGCCTCGCCGGAAAACCCGAAGATATCAATCTCGGCGCCGTGCTGCGGACGACCGAGGACAGCTTCGCGCTGGTCGAATGTTTCGACCGGGAGACCAACAGCTGCGTGATCAGTCCGGTTTGCGGCCTGCGCGGTCCGCTGGAAGAGGCGCTGGCCGCCTTTCTCGCGGTTCTCGACCGCTACAGCCTCGCCGATCTGGTGCGCAATCCCGGCAAACTCCGCCGCATGCGCAAGCTGCTGGAACAGGAGGCGCCGGCCTGATGATGGACGAACTGCCGAAGGGGCTGACCGCCTACAAGCGCACACCGGTCTTCGATCAGGACAGCATTCCCGCCGGCCTGCGCCGCGAACACCGCACCAGGCCGGGCGTCTGGGCGCTGATCCATGTACTGGCGGGCAAACTGCGCTACCGGCGCGCCGGGGTATCCGGCACGCAGGTGCTGACGCCGGTGCAGCCGGGCATTGTCCATCCCGAAGAGCCGCATGACGTGCAACCCATGGGACCTGTCAGCTTCTTCGTCGAGTTCCATGCCGCCGAACCGCCCGCCGGCGCGCCGCATGCCGGCAAGGTACTGCCCGGGCAATAAGCGGGCCGGCGCTCAGTCGGCCGCCCAGCCCTGCAGCACCGCCGCTTCATGACGCACCCGCTCCGGCGCGCCGAGTAGCTGACGGTTGAGACCGATCCGCTTGAACCAGTAATGCAGGCCGACAAGATCCGTGAAGCCCATGCCGCCATGCACCTCTGTTGCAGTGCGTGCGACGAAGCGTCCGGTTTCCGACGTCAGCGACTTCGCATGCGCCGCCATCAGTCGGGCCTCATCGGGCATCGCATCGAAGGCATGCGCCGCATACCAGACCAGCGACCGGCAGGGCTCAAGCTCGGCCGACATTTCGGCACACATATGCTTGACCGCCTGGAACGAACCGATGACCCGGCCGAACTGCTTGCGCTCGCCGGCATAGGCAACCGCCTTTTCGATCATCATCCAGCCGGCGCCCAGCGTATCGGCCGCAAGCATCGTCCGGCCGGCATCGATCATGCGCCGCAGGGTCGCGCCCGCATCGCCCGAAGCCAGCGGTTCGGCCTCGACATTGTCGAAGCGCAATTCGCCAAGCGGGCGCGTCAGGTCGATGCTCGTGAGCGCGATCCGCGTCAGCCCCTTCGCATCGCCCCGGACGAGATGCAGGCCACGCGCATTGTCCGCGACGATGAAGACGTCGGCCGCCGCCGCATCGAGTACGAAAAGCGCCGTGCCGTTGAGCCTGCCGCCGCCGGCCGTGATGCCGGCACCGTCCCGCGCGCCCGCCGCCTGCTCCGATGCCGCGACGCCGGCCACAGCCGCACCGCTCGCAAGCTTCGGCAGCCACGCCGCCTGCTGCGCCTGGCTGCCCGCGCCGGCAAGCGCGATCGGCGCCATCACGGCGGTGGCGACAAACGGCACCGGCGCGACATGGCGGCCGAGCATTTCGGCGGCAAGCGCCGCATCGAGCAGCGTCATGCCCATGCCCCCATGCTCCTCGGCCACCAGCATGCCCGTCACGCCCAGTTCGACGAGCGCCTGCCACACATCGCCCGCATGGGTGTCATGACCTTCGGCCGCCTGGCGCACGCGTTCCAGCGGCGAAACCTTTTCGAGCGTCCGGCCGATGCTTTCCTGAAGCAGCTTCTGATCTTCCGACAATCCGAATTCCATGTGTCGCTCCTATGCCTTGGCCGGCTTCGGTTCGCGCGGCATGCCGAGCCCGCGCTCCGAAATGATGTTCTTCTGGATCTGCGCCGTGCCGCCGCCGATGATCAGCCCGAGATCGAACATGTAGCGATGCTGCCACGAGCCGCCGGCACGCAGATGCGGGCTGTCTTCGTAGAGAACCCCGATCTCGCCCAGCGCATCGATCGCAAGCGCCGCCAGCTGATGATTGATCTCGCAGCCCTGCAACTTGACGATCAGGCGCGCGATGCCCGGATCCTCGCCCTTGGTCGCGGCCGTCAGCAGCCTGAGTCCGTGAAACTGCATCGCAAGAACCCGCCCCTGCAGTTCGACCAGCCGGTCGCGATAGCCCGGATGATCGATCAGCCGCGTCCCGTCGATCGTTTCCTTCTGCATCAGATCGACGATTTCCTTGAGACGCGTGCCGGCCTGGTTGGGGTCGCCCAGCATGCCGCGCTCATGCTTCAGCGTGGCATTGGCCACGAACCAGCCCTGCCCGCGCCCCGCCACGATGTCCTTCTGCGGCACCCGCACATCGGTGAAGAAGACTTCGTTGAACTCGGCATGACCGGTCATCGTCTTCAGCGGACGCACCTCGATCCCGGGCGTCTTCATCGAGAAGATCAGGTAGGAAATGCCTTCATGCTTCTTCGCCTCGGGTTCGGTGCGCACGAGACAGAAGATCATGTCGGCCGCATGTGCCGTCGAGGTCCAGATCTTCTGGCCGTTGATGACGAAATCGTCGCCATCCTCGACGGCCCTGGTCTGCAGCGAGGCAAGATCGGACCCCGAACCCGGCTCGGAATAGCCCTGGCACCAGACCACCTCGCCGCGCAGCGTCGGCGCGATCCACTTCTTCTTCTGCTCCTCGGTCCCCAGTTCCAGCAGCGTCGGCACCAGCATCGAAATGCCCTGATTGGCGATCCCCATCGGCAATCCGGCTGCCGTGAATTCTTCGGCAATGATGCGCGATTTCAGAATGTCGGGTTCGGCGCCATAGCCGCCATATGCCTTCGGCACCGTTCGGGCCGCATAGCCATGCTCGATCAGCAGGCGCTGCCATGCCAGTGTCTCGTCGGATGGCCGCGAAACGCCGAAACGGCGCGGCGCCCTGGCGCCATGCGCCGCGATGAAGGCGCGAACCTCGGCGCGAAAGGCGTCATATTGGGGTCCGTAGGCGAGATCCATGGGATGCGTCTCCCGGCGCGGCTCGGACGGCCGGCAGGCCTCCGCGCTCGTTGTTGGTTTCTGAGGAGCGGGAGTTTAGCGCGCGCGGCGGGTACGTAAAGCGCCGCTGCGCATGGCGAGGCGCACGCTGCGTCAACGAAGGGAAGGAGACGTCAGGCCGCCGAACCGGCGAGCGCGACCGGCCGCCGGCCGCCCGCCGGCGAATTGCGCAGAAAGACCTCGAACTCGGCAGGCGGCATCGGCCGGCCAAGGAAATAGCCCTGAACTTCGTCGCAACCGAGCTTGCGCAGCGCATCGAACTGGTCGGCACTTTCGACGCCTTCGGCAACCACCGACACACCCAGCGCATGCGCAAGATCGATGATCACTTTCGGAATCACATGCCCGTCGCGATTGTCGGCGACGTCATGAATGAAGCTGCGGTCGATCTTCAGGCGTTTGACCGGGAAGCGTTTGAGATAGGCAAGCGAGGAATAGCCGGTGCCGAAATCGTCGATGCCGATGCCGATGCCGAGGCTGCGCAGACGGCGCAGCGTGCCGATCACCGTGTCGACATCCTGCATCACCATGCTTTCGGTCACTTCGAGTTCGAGATATTGCGGCGAGAGCCCGTGCGCAATCAGCGTATTGGCGATCGTATCGGTGAGATCGGTGCGCCGGAGATCGATCGCAGAGACATTGACCGCAACCGCAATGCGCGGCAGCCCGTCATCCTGCCACAATCTGTTCTGGCGGCACGCCTCGTCGAGCACCCATTTGGTGAGCTCGGCAACAAAGCCGCTCCGCTCGGCAACCGGGATGAAGACCGATGGCGGAATGAATCCGCGTTCATGGTGATGCCAGCGTATCAACGCTTCCGCACCGGTGATCCGGCCGCTCGCGACGTCGACTTTCGGCTGGTAGTAGAGCATCAGTTCCTGCCGCGCCATGGCGCCGCGCAGATCGCGTTCGATCTGGTTGCGCTCGATGGCGCGCAGATGCAGCTCGTGCCGATAGAGCACGCAGGCGCCGGCACCTTCCTGCTTGGCCCGCGACAGCGCAAGATCGGCATTCTTCATCAGCACATCGGCATCGCGCCCATCCTGTGGAAACAACGTCATGCCGACACAGGACGCCTGCTGCAGTTCCTGCGCGCCGAGACGGAACGGCGCGCCGACCGCGCGGATGAGGCGGCTCGCCAGTTCAAGTGCGTCGTCGGCGCTGCGGACATTGTTGAGCACGATACCGAATTCATCGCCGCCGATACGTGCCACCACATCCCCGTCGCGGCGGCAGCCCTTGAGAATTTCCGCCGTACGCTGCAACACACGGTCGCCCCAGTCATGCCCCAGCGTATCGTTGATGTCCTTGAAGTTGTCGAGATTGAGGATCATGACGCCGACAACAACGGACTCCCGCTCCGCCCTGGCGATCGCGTCCGCAAGCTGCGTCTTGAAGTAACCGCGATTGTCGAGGCCGGTCAGGCCATCGGTCGCGGCAAGACTGGCCAGCCGCGCCTCGCCATCGCGGGCCGCCTGGAACGAGGCGGTCAGTGCGCGCGCCACGACGCCGATCTCATCGCCATGCGCGGGCGCTGCCCCGTCCTCATGACGGTTGTCCCGGGCATAGTCGCGCAATGCCTCGATCGGTGCGATGACGATACGGTGGATCAGCATCGAAATGGTCAGAATGGCAAGGATCGCCGTGATGGTAAGCCAGGTCATGATGTTCCATGCCCGGGTCGTCAGACGTGTGACCAATCGCTCCATGTCGATACGCACAAGCGTCATCACGCGCTGTCCGGTATGGGGCAGATCGATCCAGACGGCGAAATCGCCGCCGCGAAGGCTGCCTCCCGGCAGATGCATCTGCGGTTCGATGGCGAAAGGCCGGGGCATGGCACTCGGCAGACCTGGCATTGCCGGCATGGTCGCCTCGATTTGCCGGCCCCGCCATGCCGCATCGGAGGCGGCAACGATCCGCCCGTCGCGATCGGCAATGGCAACGTCCTTGATGTAGGGCGCATTCCCGACCGCCGAAAGGATCGGCCCCATCTCGCCGGAACCCGTCTGCTGCGCGGCATAGGTCAGCACATCGCTGGCCGCAGCTGCACGCAGCTCGGCTTCATGCGCGAGATTCTGGTTGAACATGGTGACGACATAGACACCGCTGAGGACGACAAGCACCGCACCGACCAGCGTCAGAAGCGCGACGACCTTGGCGCGCAGCGACAGGAAATGCGCTGCAATGCCGGCGCGCAGCGTCGTCAGACGAGTGTGCACACGCGCCGTCCGGCCCCTGTCGCCAGGCGGCTTTGTCCGGGTCTGCGGCGTTTCGCCCTCATACTCGACAGACACTTGATTCCTCGCGCGTCGACACCCGGCGCGATGCCGGATTGTCGGGAAACTCAAGCGTTTATAGGGCTTGGGAAACTAAGATTGCGTTACGCGGGGCGAAACGGCGGTGCCTTTGTCCCGAAACGGAACAATCGTCACCGGACTCGATGGCGCCGCCGGCCGCGTCGCCAGCTTGATGCCCTTGAGCCACAGCCGCAGCGCCTCCCAGTGAATGCCGCCGACGACCTTGAGCGTCAACAGCGGATGGCGCAGAAACGCAAGCGCAAGCTGCCGGTCGTCGAAGCGACGTGCCTCCCCCGCGAAGGATGCCGTCAGCATCGCACCGCCCTCGTCGCTTTCGCGGATGGTCAGTGCCAGCCGCGCACCCGGACGCAGAACCTTGAAGTGATAGCGCCCCGCAACCGGCAGGAAAGGCGACACGTAGAAGGCCTTGTCGCAGGCCTGCGAGACGATGCCGGCCTCCGGACTTTCGACCGGAATGAGATAGCTGTGCCGGTCGCCAAAAGTATTGTTGACCTCGTAGAGCATGGCCGCAAGCCCGCCATCGGCGCGATGACAGAAATAGACGGTCAGCGGATTGAAGACATGGCCCAGCACGCGCGGCAGACAAAGCGCCTCGATCCGCCCGCCGCCGGTCTCGATGCCGGCCCGCGCCAGTTGCGCCTCGATCCAGAGGCGCAGCGGCCGGCCCGATCCGTCGCCGTGATCGCTGTCATGAAAACTGAAGAGCGAGAAACGGTTATGGGCAAACAGCCGCCAGCGCCGCGACAGCGCCGGCAACTCGTCGAGATCGAGCAGCATGTAGAAGACGCGATAGGAAAGCGCGTGAACGCACGGCCGCAGCCGGCGATGGAACACCGTGCCGGAATAGAGACGCGACCTTGCTGCAGCGTTCAAACGGCAACCTCCATAGCTTGATGCGTCGGCGCCAGTGAAATGCGGCCGGAGGGATTGGCAACGGTCCATGGCCGCTCGACACCGCCCAGCTGCTCGGCGACGGCAAGTCCCGCCTGCAAACCGTCCTCGTGAAAACCCGAACCGAAATAGGCCCCGCAGAACCAGGTGCGACGCGCCCCCTGTATCTCCCAGAGCCGGCGCTGGGCGGCAAAGGCACCCGCATCGAACACCGGGTGATCATATTCGATCCGTTCAAACACATGTTCGGGCGCTGGATCCTGCGACGGATTGAGCGTGACGAAGAGCGGCCGGTCGGTCGCCAGCGGTTGCAGCAGGTTCATCCAGTAGCTGACACAGACCGGCGAACCCGCGCCGCCACCCATATAGTTCCAGCTCGACCAGACGCGCCGGTTCCGCGGCATGAAGGCCGGATCCGAATGAAGCCAGGCGATATTGCGCTGATAGGGCATCGCACCCAGCAAGTCTTGTTCGCGCCCATCGGCATCGGCAAGCATGGCCAGCGCCTCGTCGCTATGTGAGCCGATGACAACATGATCGTAGCGTTCGACACCACCGCGCACGTCATACACCGTCACACCCTGCGCATCGCGACGGATCGAGGCAACGCCCGTGGAGGTTCGGATATGCGCAGCGAGCGGCGCGGCGAGCTGCGCGACATATTCGCGCGAACCGCCCGTTACCGTGCGCCAGGCGGGCCGGCCGCTCAGCCGCATCAGCCCATGATTGTCGAAGAAGCGCAGAAAGGCGAGCGCCGGAAACTGCTCGACCCGCTCGATCGGGAGCGACCAGATCGCCGCGCACATCGGCAGCAGATGATCGTCGCGCAAGGAGGCCGAATATCCCTGTTCGCGCAGGAATTCGCCGAGCGGCTTCTGGTCGAGACCCGCCAGCGCAACAAGATCGGGCGCCGAGCGATAGAGCCTCAATATGTCGCCGATCATCCGCCACATGCGCGGGCTGACAATATTCCGCCGGTCGGCAAATATCCCGTTGAGGCCCGATCCGGAATATTCGAAGCGACGCCCACCCCCGGTTTCCAGCGAAGCGGCAAACGACATGTTGCTGGCGCTGGTCGCAACGCCGAGCGTGTCGAACATCGCGGTCAGGTTGGGATAGTTGCGTTCGTTATAGACGATGAAACCGGTATCGACCGGCACGGGCCCTTCCGGCAGATCGGCCACCACCGTGTTCGAATGTCCGCCGATACGATCATTCTTCTCGTAGACGGTCACGTCGTGCCCGCGCGAAAGCAGCCAGGCGGCCGACAAGCCCGATATGCCGGTGCCGACAACGGCAATACGCAGCCGCTGGCGGTCGGAGCCGCGCCTGTCGAAGGGGCGGGAAGCGCGGTCATCGAAAGGGGCCATGGTCAATCTCGGTAAGGAAAACGGTCACTGTTCCATACGGCCTGGTTCCGGCCGCGGATCACCCTGCGCCCGAACGCCGCTCTGTGCCCGGCTTTCACAATTGGCGCCAAGCCCCTAGACTCGCCGCACCATCTGCCCGCATGTGATCCGCGGGCAGTCCGGGCCCGTATCTGGCATATGACCGCAACCGGTAAATTGCAGATCAGCCCGGCCCGAGCCGGCCGCACAAAGTGGCGGCCGGATCTGAGAAAGCTGGGCCCGATGAATCGAGACAGGACGCCCGCAACGGCGTCGGACGGATTGGCGGAAGAAATGGCGGCCCTGATCTCCGCCATCGCGCAGGACGGTGATCGCACGGCCTTTGCACGGCTTTTCGGCCACTATGCGCCGCGCGTGAAGTCCTATCTGCGCCGCATGCATGTCGATGAGCGCCTTGCCGAGGATCTCGCCCAGGAGGTTATGTTGACCGTCTGGCGCAAGGCCGCTCTCTTCGACCCGGCCAAGGCCTCTGCCGGTACATGGATATTCGCGATTGCGCGAAACCGCTTCATCGACACGGTGCGCCGCGAACGCCGCCCCGATCTCGATCCCGCCGATCCGATGCTGGTGCCCGAGGCGCCGCGCCCGGCCGATGAGAGCATGGCAGCCACCCAGATCGGTACGCGCGTCCATGCGGCCATGTCGGATCTGCCGCCGGATCAGGCCGAAGTGGTGGCGCTGTCCTTCCTCGAGGGCCTGCCCCATTCGGCCATTGCCGAACGCCTCGACATTCCGCTCGGTACCGTCAAATCGAGACTGCGACTTGCTTTCGGCCGCCTGCGGGCGGTACTGGAGGATCTGAAATGAGTGCCATGTCCCTGACCCCTTCGCCCGTTACCCATCGCCTCGGCGACGAGTGGCTGATGGCCTATGCGGCGGGCGCGCTCTCGGAAGGTCAGTCGCTGCTGGTGGCCGCACATCTGAGCTTTCTCGACGATGCGGCCGAACGCCTGGCTGTCGCCGAGGCGGCGGGCGGCGCGCTGCTCGAAACGGTCGCCCCCGATCTGATGGCACCCGATGCGCTGGCGCAGACGCTGGCCCGCCTCGACGCGCCGCTGCCCGCAGCGCCGGCCCCCGCGCCGCGCGCGGCAGGCGGCGACCCCTTGCCCGCCCCCCTGCGCGACTGGCTCGGCGGCGGTATCGACGATCTCAAATGGAGTTTCCTCGGACCGGGCATGAAGAAGGTCAAGCTCTGGCGCGGCGGACCCAACGACCAGCGCCTCTGGATGCTGCGCGCACAACCCGGCATTCAGGTGCCGAAGCATGGCCATCGCGGCACCGAGCTTGTGCTGGTGCTGAAAGGCAGCTTCAGCGATCCGCATGGCCGCCTCCGCCCCGGCGATGTCGAGGAGAGCGACGACAGCCGCATGCATGCCCTCGGAATCGATGAGGGCGAGGAATGCATCTGCCTCGCCCTCACCGAAGGCCCGATCCGCTTCGAAAGCTGGCCTGCGAGATTGGTCCAGCCCTTCATCGGTCTCTAGAAGGCGGGGGGACACCCTCCGCGACCGCCCGGCGGGCCGGTATCTCAGAACCGCGCCGTCGCCACCAGCCGAACATTCCGGCCGGGTTGCAGCACATCGTTCTTCTTGAACGAACTGTGATGACGGATGTCGTGATCGAGCAGGTTCTCCCCCACCAGCGCCAGTTCGACCGCTGTGGTCCCGGTCATCGAGGCCGGCACGCGATAGCGCAGCTCGGCCTTGAGATTGGTGTAGCTGCCGGTCTCGGTCTCGTTGGCATCGAGCCGGTCCTGGGCGAAGGCATGCAGGAAACCGAGCCTGCCCGACACGGCCTCGCCCGCATAGAAAACGCCGGCGCCGGCCCGCATCGGCGGAATGCGCGGCACGTTGCCGCCCGCATCGAGCGTGGCGCGCACCATGTCGAACTGCCCGGTGATGCCGGCGCGTGCCGTACCCCAGCGCGCCAGCGTCACGCTGCCCGCCGCCTCGAAGCCGCGAAACGTGGCGTCCGCCTGCGTGAAGAACACCTGGTCGAGCTCGTTGCCGGTGCCATGCGGCGTACAGGTATCGAAGCTGTCGTCACAAGTCTCGCCGGTCAGCCGCTTGTAGATGAAGTCGCTGAACGAGCTGTGGAAGATCGCTGCCTCGAAGGAGAAGTCGTCGCCCGCGCGCCGCGCGTTGAACTCGATGGTTCGCGCCGTTTCCTTGCCGAGCATCGGATCGCCGACCTCGAAGGTCTCGGTCGCCTCATGCGGTCCTTTCGAGAACAGTTCGAGCGCGTCCGGCGCGCGCTCGACACGCTGCACCGTGGCGCCGAGCACGACGCCGCCATCAAGCGTCAGCACCAGTCCGGCCGAACCGCTGACCGGGGTGAACTTGCGCGACACCGCATAGTCGAACGGCGCCAGCGGCACGGTGAAGTCGAGTGCCCGGCCGGACACGTCGACATGCTCGGCGCGCCCGCCCAGCTGCAGCTTCAGCCTGTCGCCGAGCGGCATTTCCTCGAAGATGAACCCGGCCACCGCGTCAGTCTCGGTCGGCGCCAGCAATTCGCCGCCCTCGCCCGCCGCCTCGATCCGCCGGTTGCGCAACTGCATCCCGACCGCGCCGGTGAACGGCCCGACGGCCCGGTGCATCAACTCGCCCCGCACTTCCCATTCCTTGTTGTCGAAGCGCGAACCGGTTGCCCCCGTGGCATCGATCTCGCCATGCGAATAGTCGCTGTAGCCGCCGCTGATATCCAGACCGCTGAAGAAGCCGCCAGCGAATTCGAGTCCGCTCGAGGCCTGCAGCTTGGTCTGCCGCATCTGGATATGGATCGGATTGCCGGGAGTCTCGGGCGCGGGGATGCCGTATTCGCTGTCGTAATGGCTGACCGAGGCCCCGACATGGCCGTTCTCGAGCAGCACCGACGCACCGCCCGCGACGCCCGCGCTCTCGGTCCATGTATGCGGCTGCCGTTTGGTCGGCTGATCCGGAATTTCGTAATTGCCGGTCTTGCGCGCGAAGGTGTCGACATGCCAGACGACATTGCCGGTCGCGACATTGAGATCGGCATATCCCTGCCGTCCATAATCGACGTGATTGTAACTGGCCGACACCTCGCCCTCGAAACCGTCCTTCGGCATCGCGGTCGGGATGCGGTTGTTGATGACGTTGACGACGCCGCCGATCGCCTCGCTGCCATAGCGCAGAACGGCCGGCCCGCGCACCACTTCGACGCGCTTGGCCGACAGGGGATCGATCGGCACGCCATGATCCTCGCTGACCGCCGATACGTCGCCGGCGCCGATGCCGTTTTCCTGCATCCGGACCCGCGTATTGTCGAGACCGCGAATGATCGGCCGGCTGGCGCCCGCTGCAAACGAGCTCGAGGCAATGCCCGGCTTCTCGCCCAGCAACCCGCCGATACTGGTTGCCGGCGAGGCGAGGATCTCCTCCCGCGTGACGACAGTGACCGGCACGGCCAGTTCCTCAAGCGGCGCCGCCAGCGGCGAGGCGGTGACGACGACCCGCGGCGCCACGGCTTCCTCGGCCAGCGCCGCCGATGCGGTGCCAAGCGCCAGGACCGAAGCCGCCGCGTAAAGCGGTGAAGCGAAATGTTTCATCTGAAGCCCCCTTGAACCCGGCGCCGGACGCCGGCCCGATGACCGTATGTTATACTGTAACACTCTGATAGCGCTATCCGCCGCGCCGATCAACCCCCCGAAGGAACGGGCTTGAAAGGAAGGGCGGCGGCGCCATTCCGCCCCGGCCCCCGGCGGGCTAAGCTGCCCGCGGCCGCAGGCGAAAGGAACCGCAATGGCAGCAAAGGCAGGATCCGAAAAGGCGACGAAGCCGGCCGCCGCACCGCCGGCGCCGCTCTCCGACAAGCGCTACCGCAAGGCGCTCTATGCGCTGCAGGTCGAGCTGGTCAAGCTGCAGCGCGACATCATCGCCCATGACCGCCGCCTGCTGGTGATCTTCGAGGGCCGCGACGCGGCCGGCAAGGACGGCGTCATCAAGCGCGTGGTCCAGCATCTCAGCCCGCGCGAAACCCGCGTCGTTGCGCTCGGCAAGCCGTCCGATCGCGAACGCAGCGAATGGTATTTCCAGCGCTTCACCGCGCATCTGCCGTCGGCCGGCGAACTCGTGCTCTTCAACCGCAGCTGGTACAACCGCGCCGGCGTCGAGCGCGTGATGGGTTTCTGCACCGACGAGCAGCATGAACGCTTCATGACCTCGGCACCGCTCTACGAGAACATGCTGACGGGCTCGGGCATCCAGCTGGTGAAATACTATCTCGACATTTCGAAGCCCGAACAGAAGAAGCGCCTGGCCGCGCGCCGCGCCGACCCGCTGAAACAATGGAAGATCTCGCCGATCGACCATGTCGCGCTGAAGCACTGGCGCGACTACAGCCGCGCCCGCGACGCGATGCTGACCCGCACCCACAGCCTGCAGGCGCCCTGGACGGTCGTCCGCGCCGACGACAAGCGCCATGCCCGCCTCAACGTGATCCGCGATCTCCTTTCGCGCATCGACTATGATGGCAAGGACATCGCGACGGCCGCGCCCGACCGCCGCATCGTCATGCCCTTCGAACCGGCGCTGCTGACATCCGGCATCGTCGCAGCCTGAGGCCGCCATGCCCGACGCGACCGAACCCTTCTTCGCCGCCATGCCCGATGCGCTGCTGGCGCCCGAGCGCCTGTTGACGCTGCTTGGCCTCTCCTTCTTTCTGGGCCTGGCCTGGGAGGAATATCTGGGCAGCGGCCGCCTGAAGCCGCCGGGCGGCGTGCGCACCTTTCCGCTTCTGGCCTTTGCCGGCGCGCTGCTCTATGCGCTGGCGCCCGAACCGCCGCTGCTCTATCTGGGCGGGCTGGCGGTGCTCGGCGCCTGGCTGTCGATCTGGTACTGGCAGAGCCTCGCCCAGCAGCGCGCCGAGCCCGAGCCAGGCGAGGAACCCGACACCCGGCTCAACGGCACCATCATGGCGCCGCTCGGCAATGTGATCGCCTATCTGCTCGGCGCCGTCGTGCTGACCGAACCGCTCTGGGTCGCGGTCGCCATGGCAGTTGCCGCGGTCCTGCTGGCCAGCGCGCGCGAAAAGCTGCACGCCTTTTCCGACCGCATGGGCGGCGAGCTATTCACGCTGGCCAAGTTCCTGATCATCATCGGCGTCGTGCTGCCGCTGGTCTCCAACGAACCGGTCACCGCCCTGACCCCCATCACCCCCTATCAGGTCTGGCTGGCCGTCGTCGTTGTCAGCACGCTCTCCTATGCCAGCTACCTGCTGCAGCGCTACATCGCGCCGCGCCGCGGCCTGCTCTATTCGGCCGCGCTGGGCGGCCTCTATTCCTCGACCGCCATCACCGTGCTGCTCTCGCGCCAGGCGCGCATCGCGAAGACGCGCCTCGACCGCCTGCATGCGGCGCTGGTGCTGTCGACGGCGGTGATGTTCCTGCGCATCCTGGTCGTGGTCGCGATCTTCAACCTGACCCTGGCGAAAACCCTGGCACCCGCCATCGCGCTGCTGCTGCTGATCGGCCTTGGCGTCGCCGCCCTGCTGCTCTGGCGCCACGACCGCACCGCCCGGCATGGCAGCGAGGAAGACGTGCTGCCGCCGGTCAACCCGCTCGAACTGCAGACGGCGCTGATCTTTGCCCTGCTCTTCGTCGTCCTCTCGCTGGCCGTCGGCTGGGCGCGCACCGAATTCGGTGAAGGCAGCCTCTTTGTCATCGCCGCGCTGGCCGGCGTCACCGATGTCGACCCGCTGGTTCTCAACGTCGCGCAGGGCGCCGCGCCGCTGCATTTCGCCGCCGCCGCCATCCTGATCGCGGCCGCCTCCAACAACGTCCTGAAGGGCGGCTACATGCTGATCTTTGCCGGACGCCGCGCCGGCCTGGTGCCGGCGCTGGCGCTGCTGCTGCTGGCCGGCATCGGCCTTGCCGCCGCCTTCCTGATGCTGGCCCCGGCATGAACTACCGCCACGCCTATCATGCCGGCAATTTCGCCGATGTAATGAAACACGCGATCCTGGCCGTGGTGATCGAGCACATGAAGCTGAAGGAGAAACCCTTCTTCCTGCTCGACACCCATGCCGGCACCGGCGAGACGGATCTCTCGGGCATCGAGGCGCAGAAGACCGGCGAGTTCCATGCCGGCATCGCCCGCGTGCTGGCCGCCGAAGCGCCGCATGCCGCGCTGGCGCCATATCTTGCGGCGCTCGGCGACGATCCGCTGATGCATTATCCGGGCTCGCCGCTGATCGCCGCGCGCATGGCGCGCGAAACCGACCGCCTGGCCTTCTGCGAACTGCACCCCGAAGACGCCGCGGCGCTGAAACGCAATTTCGCCCGCGACGCCCGCATCAAGACCCATGCGATCGACGGCTACGCGGCGCTGAAATCGATGCTGCCGCCGAAGGAGCGCCGCGGCATCGTGCTGATCGACCCGCCTTTCGAATCCCGCGACGAATTCACCCGCCTCTTCGAGGCACTGGCGGACGCGACCGCCCGCTTCGCCACCGGCACTTACATATTATGGTATCCGGTCAAGGACCCCTCGGTCTCCGGCGCCTTTCTCGAACGTCTCGCCGAAGAAGGCCCGCCGAAAACCCTCTGCCTCGAACTTCACATCATGGCCGCCGATCCGGCCCGCATGACCGGCTGCGGCCTCGTCGTCGTCAACCCGCCCTGGACACTGGCCGGCACGGCAAGAGACATGCTCGACTGGCTGGCCGAAACCCTGGCCCAGGCCCCCGGCGCCCGCGCCCGCGAGGAATGGCTGAGGCCCTGAATCCTTCCGGCGCGCAGCGCCAATCCTTGAATTCGCAAACGCAGGCATCCGCCGCATCCTCAGCGCCCCCGCCCCGAAAAATCCTCACTGCGTTCGCATTTTTCGACCCGCCCCCCAGGGGCGGGTGGAAGACACAACAGACGAAGGTCATGGCACAACCCCTCCGCCCGCCGCAGCTCCTCTGCGTCTTCCTCCTGCGCTGCTTCGCAGCTTCGGAGGACAGGCTGCGCCTCTGCGTGCAAAACCTTTCTTCTTCTTCGCGTCTTCGCGTGAACCTTTTCTCCGCGCCTCCGCGTCTCCGCGTGAAACCCTTCTTCCTTCCCTTCCCCGCAGCCCCAACGAATCGAATGACCCGAACGCCGCTTCCAGTCTATAAAGGCGCCCGACGCCAGCCCTGACAAACAGTCAGGTAGAACAAGGACAAGGCGCGTGGACCGGGAGCCCCCTCCGAGCGACGAAGACGAACGCGCCCGCCGCCTCGCCGCGGCCGAAACCGCCTATGAAGCCGAGATCGAGGCCAATCTCCGCCGCAACTATGCGGCCAATCTCGCCCACGGCCTGCTCGGCCAGACCGGCTTCCGCCTGGTCAACGCGCCGACCTTCGTCCCGGCTTACATCTACCTGCTCTCGGGCTCGGAGTTCCTGGTCGGTCTGGCGCTGGCCGCGCAATGGATCGGCGCTTCCGCCTCCTCGATCTTCGGCGCCACGCTGATCGAACACAGGAAGCGCGTGCTGCCGATGGGCCTCTTGATCGGCTGGGGCATGCGCGCCGGCGTGCTGGGCCTGGCGCTGGGGGGCTTCTTCCTGCCCGAGCGCTGGGCGCTCATCACCGCCATCGGCTTTCTCTGCCTCTTCGGCCTGTTCAACGGCATGCAGGCGGTGATCTTCAACACGCTGATGGCCAAGGTGATCCCGCTCAGGCTGCGCGGCCGCCTGACCGGCTTCCGCAATTTCGCCGCCGGCCTCACCGCCGCCGGCGTCTCCTGGATGGGCGGGCATTATTTCGTCGAGGGCAATCTCTTCGGCAATGGCTATGCCGCGACCTTCCTGATGGCCTTCATCCTGACCTCGATCGGCCTGTCGCTCTTGATGCTGGTGCGCGAACCCGAACCGCCGACCATCCGCGCCCGCGCCGGCTTTGGCGGCCGGTTGCGCGAGATCCCGATGATGCTGAAGGCCGACCCCGCGCTCGGCCGCTTCTATCTGGCCGCCGGCCTTGCCGCGCTCGGCACCATGGCGGTCCCCTTCTACATTCTCTATGCCGGCGAGCGCATCGGCCTTTCGGGCGCCACCATCGGCATCCTCTCGACCGCCTTCCTGCTGGCCCAGACCACGACCAATCTCTTCTGGGGCTGGCTGGCCGACCGCTTCGGCAACCGTCTGGTCTTCATCCTGTCGGTCGGCACCTGGGGCGCGGCCACCGGGCTGCTGCTGGCCGTCGACACGCTCTGGCCGCTGGCCATCGCTTTCGCCGGCCTCGGCGCCGGCCAGGGCGGCTTCCAGAACAGCAATCAGAACATCATCGTCGAGTTCGGCGCCCGCGACGACCTGCCGATGCGCATCGCGGTGCTGAACACCGCGACCTCGCTGATGCATGCGGCAGGTCCCTTGCTGGGCGGCGTCGTCGCCTATGCGATTTCCTTCGACGCCCTCTTCGCGCTTTCGATCGCCGTCCTCCTCGCCGCGCTGCTGACCATGACCTTCCTGGTCGACGAACCGCGCAAGCGCGGGAAGCGGCTCTAGCGGCGCAACGCTCTCTCCCGGCATCGTCATTGCGAGCGGAGCGACGGGATTTGGAGGCCCGGCACCAACCCCACCCACAGGTGTCACCCCGGCGAAAGCCGGGGCCCACTCGCAGTTCCTCTTGCCGCAGCGCTCGACGCCGCACATCGCCGTCAACCCCGTGCACAATCGCCCTTGCTGAGGGAACCAATGGGCCCCGGCTTTCGCCGGGGTGACACCTTTGTTTTGGCCAACACCCCAAACAAACGCCGTCATCGCGAACGAAGCGAAGCAGCGACAAACAATCTTCCGCCCGCCGCGCCAGCGGCGGGCAGTCAGATCAAGCGCACGCCGCCCCAAGGGGCGGGTGGGATACGCAATGACCAACCGCATCCGCAGCACCTCTGCGTCTCTGCGGCTCTGCGTGCAAAAACCTTCCTTCGCGTCTTCGCGCCTTCGCGTGAACCTCTTCTCCGCGCCTTCCTCCTGCGCTGCTTCGCAGCTACGGAGGACAGGCCGCGTGAAACCCCTTCCTTCCCTTCCCCCGGCGCAAGCTTTCATTAGCATTCGCCCGCCATACTCCGGCTGACGCGCAAACCGCGCACCACCCCGGGGGGCCTCGCCATGTTCCGTTCTTTCGCCGCCGCCCTTCTCGCCGCGCTGCTCGCCGCCCCGGCCGCCCTGCCCGCGCAGGCGATGCCCTTTTTCGGCAAACCGGCGGCCGACCAGCTGATCGCCGAACGCGCCGCCGCCGCCTGGCGCAAGATCGGCACCGGCGACCTCTATCGTTTCAACATGCTGCAGAAGGATCTGGTCGCCGGCGTCGCCACCGCCCAGGCATTGAAAGACGGCCTGGCGCTCGGCCGCCGCTGGCTCGACAAGGAACCCTTCTTCGCCGGCTCGGTCTTCGGCCTGATCGCCCGGGCGCCCGAAGCCTCCGAGCGTCCGGCCCCGCCCGCCTACAGCGAGGCGCTCTACTGGAACGCCATTGCCTATGACCGCATCTGCGCGCGCGACGGCGAACTCTGCCAGGCGCTGGCCGCCAGTATCCTCGCCGACGAACCGGGCGCGGCATCGCTGAAGGCAAGTGCGCTGCGCTACATCAATTTCGCCAATGCCGCCACCGCCGGCGCCCTGCCGCCCGACCTTGCCGCCGACGCCACCGCCAAATGCCGCACCGCGCATGAAGTCTTCGCCATGCGCGCCGCCCGCGACGCCCGCGACAGCCACAGCTTCTACGCCGAGCAGCTGCAGACCGCCTGCGGCGGCACCCTCGCCGCCATGGTCGCGCCGTAACCCCGTCGGCCGAAGGCCTCACGCAAGGGGAACGCATCCCCCCACAAAACCGCCATTCCTCAGCCTGCACGCAAGGCGAGAGGCCACTTGCGGATGATGTGGCTCTTTGGGCTTCTTATACGCTGTAGGAGATAAAATAAATTTATACTCTACAGAGTATATTGACAATATATACGCTATAGCGCATAACTCACGAAATTGATGAGGATGATGGCCATGGCGGAGTTGGCGCGTTCAGCCAAGCAGATCGGAACGGCCCTGCGCCGCTATCGGCGTCGGCAGAAGCTGACCCAGGCCGAGCTGGCGAGGCGGGCCGGGCTGCGGCAAAGCACGGTCTCTCAAGCGGAGGGCGGGCTTGAGACCGCCAGGCTCAACACCCTCATGGATTTGCTGCGGGCGCTCGATCTCGAGCTTGTCATCCAGCCGCGCACCAAAGGCGCCCATAGCGACATCGAGGACATCTTCTGATGGCGCGGACGCGAAAAAGCGCCCGCCTCACCGTTGCACTGAACGGTCAGTTGGTTGGAGTTCTTGAGCGTGCCGCCGGCGGTGCCATTGCCTTTGCCTATGACACGACATGGCTGGCAGATGAACGCCGGGCCTTGCCGGTTTCTCTTTCGCTGCCGCTGCGCGAAGAGCGCTACACCGGCGCCCCGGTCTCCGCCTTCTTCGACAATCTGCTGCCCGACAACGACCGGATCAGGCGCGTGATCGCCGGGCGAGTCGGGGCCGAGGGCCCGGATGCCTTCAGCCTGCTGAACAGGATCGGTCGCGATTGCGTCGGCGCCTTGCAGTTCGTGCCGGAAGGCGACGATCTGCAGCCGCCGGGCCCGCCGGAATGCACGCCGCTGAGCGACGCCGACATCGCCGCGATCATGCGCAACCTTGCCTTTGCGCCGCTGGGCATCAGACCTGACGGCGAGCGGGAATTTCGCATTTCCATTGCTGGCGCCCAGGAAAAGACGGCGCTGCTGTGGAACAATGGTTGGTGTCTACCGAAAGGCACAACACCCACAACGCACATTCTCAAGCCGCAGCTCGGCGAATTACCCAACGGCCTCGACATGACCCGCAGTGTTGAGAATGAGCACTTCTGTCTGGCCCTCTGCCGGGCACTGGGACTTGAGGCCGCGCAAAGTCAAATCCTGGATTTCGAGGATGTGCGGGTGCTGGCCATTGAACGCTTCGACCGCATCGAAACGCGGGACGGGCGTTTGCTGCGCGTGCCGCAGGAGGATTTCTGTCAGGCACTCGCCGTTCCGCCGACGCTGAAATACACCGCCGAGGGCGGCCCCGGCATCGGGGAATGCCTGTCGCTTCTGAAGGGCAGCGACGATGCGGACAAGGACCGTCTGACTTTCCTGAAGGCGCAGATCGTCTTCTGGCTGATGGGCGCGACGGACGGACATGCAAAGAACTTCAGCCTGTTTCTCTCGCCGGGCGGTCGCCACCGCATGACGCCGCTCTACGACATCATGTCGGCACAGCCGAACCATGATGCGAAGAAACTGCGGCGGCAGGAGTTTCGGCTGGCCATGCCAGTCGGCGACAACCGGCACTACCCCGTTGAAGATATCTACCCCCGGCACTTCATCCAGAGCGGCAAGGCCGCGGGGATTGCCGAAGAAGAGCTGCGCGGTGTTTTCGACGCCCTGACCGGCGCACTTCCCGCCGCGCTGGAAAACACCGCGCGCGAAATGCCGAAGGATTTCCCCGGACAGATTGTCGACAGCCTCGCCGCGGCCATGAGCAGACGGGCGAAGCTGTTCGATCTGTGAGGGGGAGAGCAATTGGACATTAAGCGCATCAAGGTCACGGGACGGGGGCGCTGCACAAGCGGCAACGAACCAGCTATCGACGTTGCACCCCTCTCCCCCGACTCGTCTTTGCCGGGCTTGACCCACTGCTGTCCGGCTAAGGAATGGGTGGACGG
>TARA_R110000824_G_scaffold45454_7_pt1 | contig 79121 bp, 74 predicted proteins | sample TARA_R110000824 | Tara Oceans TARA_R110000824 (sample SAMEA4397747) | marine metagenome | biome: Polar Biome; feature: [MES] marine water layer (ENVO:01000295) within the mesopelagic zone...; material: water (ENVO:00002006), including particulate matter (ENVO:01000060) such as......
ACCGCAGTCCATCCGCGACAAGAACTACCGGGACCTCGTGCCCTTTACCCCCGGAAATTTTGGTTATTCCATGCTGCGCGCATCGGTCGAGCACAGTTTCTATGAACAGCTTCTCGCCATGTGCGAAGAGATGGACATCGGGATCGAGGGGCTGCATACGGAGACCGGCCCCGGCGTGCTGGAGGCGGCGATCGGCTATGACGATGCCCTGAGCGCGGCGGACAAGGGCGCGCTGTTCAAGACCTACACCAAGATCCTTGCCCAGCAGAATGACGTGATGGCGACTTTCATGGCGAAATGGTCCAGGGATGTCCCGGGCCAGAGCGGGCATATCCATCTCTCCCTGAAGGACAAGGACGGCAAGGGCCTCTTTTTCGATGCGGGCAAGGAAGACAATATCAGCGATACCATGCGCTATTTCATCGGCGGTCAGCAGAAGCTGATGCCGGAACTGCTGGCGATGATCGCGCCGACCGTGAACAGCTACACGCGGATGATCCCGGGTTTCTGGGCCCCGACGGAAGCAAGCTGGGGCGTCGAGAACCGGACCTGTGCGCTTCGGGCGATTCCGGGTTCGGAACATTCCCAGCGGGTCGAATACCGGATCGCGGCGGCGGATATCAATCCGCATATCGCCATTGCGGCGGCGCTCGGCTCAGGCCTCTGGGGGATCGAGAATAAGATCGAGCCGACCGCGGGCGTCAAGGGCAATGCCTATACGCAGGATTTCCCGAAAAAGCTGGCACTGCCGAAAACCCTCTGGGAGGCGGCGCAGGCGCTCAAAAAATCAAAACCGGCGAGAGAGTTGTTCGGCGACGCCTTTGTCGATCATTATGTTGTGACACGCGAATGGGAGGAACGGGAGTTCCGCAAGGCGATCACCGACTGGGAATTACAGCGGTATTTCGAGATTATCTAGGTCCTGATCCGGATTTCAGCGGCAGCATCAGAAGCGGTAGTTCGCGGGTTTCCTCAACCTCCGAGCGGCACCAGCCTGTCTGCCGTGCGCCCATGCGGCGATAGAAGTCAAGGGCATTGGGGTCGGCCTCAATCCGGAGTTTGTCATAACCAAGAAGCGCCGCCCGCTCGGCCACAGCCCGGATCAGGGCCCGGCCATAGCCTTTGCCCATATGCAGCGGAGAGACATAGAGAAGCTGAAGCTCCGCCTCGTCCGGCTCGAAGGAAGTAAAGGCGAAAGCAGCCGGTGCCCCATTCTCCTCGATCACGCCGCTTTCCCATTCGGCGATCATCCGCGGGGTGACGGTCAGCACGGCTTCGCAGCCCCGCATGAACTCATCGGAATATCCCCAGAAAGCCTTGGAGGTGAGGGCGAGCTCGGTAAGGGTCGGACAATCGGTCTCAATCGCGGCTCTGATCTTCGGCGGTGACATATACCTTAAAATGCTCCTATCATGGGGACAGTCTCCTTATCCTCTTCTCCGGGATCGGAATAATTGCTGTTTACTATCGACCGACATCTACCACATCCGGTTCAGAACCAGCTTCGCGAACAGATTATCGCAGGCATCCTGAACGGGCAACTGACCCCGGGCACAAAAATGCCCTCCAGCCGGAAACTGGCCGATGACCTCGGGATATCGCGGGCGACCGTGATGATTGTCTATGACAAGCTGGTGGAAGGCGATTTTCTCATCTCCGTTCCGCGCTCCGGCTACCGGGTCGGCGATGTTGCCGCGACGTCTGGCCCTAAGCCTCCCGCGTCCCATAATGAGAGGTCGGCGGCCTTTCCGGTGGCGTGGGACAGGCTGATCGATACCCGGATTGCTTCCCAGCGAAACATCGTCAAGCCCGCCGACTGGCAGGAATATCCCTATCCCTTCGTCTATGGCCAGCCCGATGCCAGCCTCTTTCCGCTGCCGGCGTGGCGGGAATGTTCGCGTCAGGCGATGAGCCGCCACGCCATGAGGGACTGGGCGAATGATGCGGTGACGGCGGACGATCCGGAGCTTGTCCTGCAAATCCGCAGCAAGCTGCTTCCGAGGCGCGGCATCTATGCGTCGGAGGAGGAAATACTCATTACCCTGGGCGCACAGAACGGGCTTTACCTGATCGCGGCGGCGCTGATGCGGCCGGGGGTTCATGTCGGGATTGAAGATCCGGGCTATCCCGACGCCCGCAATATTTTTGAGCATTGCGGCGCGACTCTGCATCCCCTGCCGGTTGATGAAGGCGGCGTTATGGTTTCGGAAATCCCCAATCAGGCGCAGATCCTCTTTGTAACGCCAAGCCATCAGTATCCGACAACGGTGACGCTCAGCCCGGCGCGGCGAAAAGCCCTGCTCGCGGCGGCCTCGCAAAATGATCAGCTGATCATCGAGGACGACTTCGAGAGCGATACGAATTACACCGGCCAGCCGGTGCCGGCGCTCAAATCGGAGGACCGGGACGGGCGCGTCCTCTATACAGGCAGCCTGTCGAAGTCGATGTTTCCCGGTCTGCGCCTCGGCTATATCGTCGCGCCTAAGCCCCTGATCCGGGAAATGCGGGCTTTGCGCCGCCTGATGCTACGCCATGCGCCCAGCAACAACCAGCGGACCACCGCGCTTTTCATCGCGCAGGGCTATCATCTCGCCTATATCGCCAAGCTTCACAAGGCCTATGGGGAGCGGTGGCGGAAAATGGCGGCGGGGCTTGAGAAATACCTGCCCGGCATGGCGACGGCGCCGAGTTTCGGTGGCACCAGTTTCTGGGTGAAGGGACCTGAGGGCACCGATTGCGACACCCTCGCGGCCCGTGCGCTGAAGGAGGGGATCGTGCTTGAGCCCGGAGCGGTGCATTTCATGGCACCGGAGAGGGGAGAGCGCTACTTCCGTCTCGGCTTCTCCTCTATCGCGACCGAGCGGATCGACGATGGCTTGAAACGGCTCTCAACGCTGCTTACAGGTTGAGAGAGGCGAACTGGTAGATATGAATGAAGGAAACTGGTACTATCTCTCTTCATTGGAATACCTTACCTAAAACAGGCAGATATTTTATCCGGTCCATTGATGGGGATTGCCATGGGATACAGCACAATTGAAGTTCAGCCGCTTACCTCCTGCATCGGCGCGGAGATCGCGGGTGTGGATTTATCGAAAACCCTCTCGGATGAGCAGTTCCAGGATGTGCATGACGCCCTCGTGGACAATCATGTTGTCTTCTTCCGCGATCAGGAAATCACGCCCGAGGGGCAGCTGGAATTCGCCAAGCGTTTCGGCACACCGGAAATTCACCCCATCGTCGAAGGATCAAACGCGCATCCCGAACTGATAGAGGTTTTGAAACCGACAGGGGAGGGCGCGTCCTTCGGCACCGGCTGGCATACAGATAACACCTTCTTTGAAAAACCGACCATGGTCACCATGCTCTATGGTATTGATATTCCGCCGGTGGGCGGCGATACGCTCTGGGCCAGCATGGAGGCGGCCTATGATGCGCTGTCCGACGGGATGAAGCAGCTTCTGGACGGACTTGTCGCGGTTCATTCCGCCAGCATCGCCTATGATCCGCGGACAACGCGTGAAAAATACGAAGGCAAGCACAGCCTGAAATACAAATATTCTGCGGCGGTGGAAGTCGAGGTCGAGCATCCCCTGATCCGGACCCATGAAGTCTCGGGCCGCAAGGGCATTTTCGTCAATCCGATGTTCACCCTCCGGATCAAGGGCATGACGGATGCGGAAAGTGCGCCGCTCCTTAAATATCTCTATGACTTCTCGACCAAGCCGGAATTTGTCTGCCGCTTCCGCTGGCAGCCGAAGTCGGTGGCGATCTGGGATAACCGCTGCACGCAGCATTATGCGATGAACGACTATGTCCAGTATCGCCGCCTGATGCGCCGCGTCACCATCGGTGGCGACACGCGCCCCGTTTAAGGCGGAGGAGCTAGATGACAGCAAGCGCCCGCTTTCTCGTTCTCGACGGATATCCGGCGGAGCATCGCGGTCCGCTTGCCGCGAACGGCGGCACATTGGCGGGCGATCTTTACCTCAGGATGCTGCACTCCTGCATGCCGGGATGTCATGTCGATATCCTGTTCCCGGCGGATGCGGATTGCGTCCTGCCGTCGGGGCAGGGGCTGCAGGGCTATGACGGGATTTGCTGGACCGGATCGAGCCTGACCATCCATGATGAAACCGATGATCGGGTCACCCGCCAGATAGAATTTGCCAAGGCCGGTTATGAAGCGGCTGTTCCGATGTTCGGCAGCTGCTGGGCCGCGCAGATGGCGGTGACGGCGGCGGGCGGCAAATGCGCGAAAAATCCGAAAGGACGGGAATTTGGCCTGGCCCGGAAGATCGCTGTGAATGCGGCGGGGCTGGTGCATCCGATGTTCCGGGGCAAGAAGCCGGTCTTTGACGGCTTTACGAGCCATGAGGATGAAGTCGCGGAACTGCCCGAAGGCGCTACCCTGCTGGCGAGCAACGACTTTTCCCGCGTGCAGGCCGTCGATGTCTCCCACAAGGGCGGCAGTTTCTGGGCCGTGCAGTATCATCCGGAATATGACTTCAACGAGGTGGCAAGCCTCTGTCGCTGGCGACGGGAAGCGCTGACGAAGCAGGGGAATTTTGCCTCGCTAGACGATGCGGACCAGTTTATCGGGAAAATGCAGGCCCTCTATGAAGATCCGGCATCCTCTCATCTTCGCTGGCAGCTTGGCGTGGATAATGACGTGCTCGATGACGGCATCAAGCAGCAGGAAGTCCGCAACTGGATTGAGGTGAAAATCATCCCCCGGCTCAACGGCTGACGGGGTGATGGCCTCCCGCTCAGGCGATAATGATCCGGTCGCGGCCGATCTTGTCGACGATGCTCATCGGCGGCATCTGGTCGGTCAGCAGCAGATCAACGGCGCTGAAATCACAGACCTTGACTACTCCTGGGCGATTGAACTTGGTGTGATCGGCGACGACGATGACGCTGGCCGCCTGGGGCAGGACCGCCCGCTTGAACTCCGCTTCGCTGAGATCGCAATCGAGGAATCCCTGATCTGCACTGATCGCGGCGATCGAGAGGATGGCGCGTTCCGTCGCGAACTGCCTGGCGAAATTGACCGCCGTGGGTCCATAGCTTGCGCAGTCATCGGCGCGGATTTCCCCGCCCGCCATGAAGACCTTGTTGCTGTTGCGGGCGCAGAGATCGCGGGCGACTTCCGTCGAGTTGGTGACGATGGTGAGGTCGCGATGCAGGCTCAGGGCCTTGGCGACATAGCAGGAGGTGCTGCCGTTATCGATCATCAGGGTTTCCCCATCGACGATAAGGGAAGCCGCCAGCTTGGCGATTTTCTGCTTTTCGCGCCGCTGCGCTTCCAGCCGCCGAAGAAAGGGCGCCTCCAGCGCCGAATTCGGCAACATGACCCCGCCGTGGATTTTTTCCACCGCGCCATATTTCGCCATTTCCTTGATGTCGCGGCGAATCGTTTCGTCCGACACATCCAGTTTGTTCGCCAGATCGGTTATGCCGCAGGATTTTTCCACCTGAAGCATATTCATGATGGCCAGCTGTCGTTTGGTCTGTTTCATGGTCCTCCCGTCCAGAACCCTTATTTTAGGCTCTTTCCAGTCTCTCAATAGCATATTTGTGGAGAAACCTAAACGATTATGTGGGAATCCACATTTTGGCGTAGATAACTAGTCAGCTCTGTATTTGCTCCTGAATTTGGACTGAAAAATCATTGGTGGGGATCGGCGGAAAAATGCTAGAAAAACCGAAGTTTAAAATAGGATTGGATCAATGTCGGAAAGTTTGAAAACGATCAGCCCTGTCGATGGCAGCCTGTATGTGGAGCGGGCCTATACATCCCCTGAAAAGGTTGAGGAAATGCTCTCCGCCGCGCGCGCCGCGCAGCAGGAGTGGCGACAGAAATCCGTCGCGGAACGGGCGGCCATTCTTGAAAAGGGTGTTGATAATTTTGTCGCGAAAAAGGAGCTTATCGCGGAGGAACTGGCCTGGCAGATGGGTCGTCCGATCCGTTATGGCGCCGGTGAGGTTGGCGGGTTCGAGGAACGGGCCCGCTATATGATTTCCGTCGCCGAGGAAACGCTTGCCGATATCGCGATCCCGGAAAAAGCAGGCTTTACCCGCTATATCAAGCGCGAACCTGTCGGTGTTGTCTTCACCATTGCGCCCTGGAATTTTCCCTTCATGACCGCCGTCAATTCGATCGTGCCAGCCTTGATGGCGGGCAATGCGGTGATCCTCAAACATGCGGCGCAGACCCATCTCTGCGGGGAGCGGATGGTCGAGTGCTTTGTCGAAGCGGGCCTGCCCGAAGCGCTGTTTCAGATTGTCGTCGCCAGCCATCAGCTCGCCGCGGATATCATCGGATCGGACAAGATCGATTATGTCTGCTTCACCGGCTCCGTTCCGGCTGGCAAGGCGATCGAAACGGCTGCCGTCGGGCATTTTATCGGCGTCGGGCTGGAGCTTGGCGGCAAGGATCCGGCCTATGTGCGAAGTGACGCGGATGTGGCCTATGCCGCGGAAAATCTGGTCGATGGGGCGATGTTCAATTCCGGCCAGTCCTGCTGCGGGATCGAACGGATTTACGTGCATGAGGATGTCTATGATGCCTTCATCGAGAAATTCGTTGAGGTGGTGAATGGGTACAAACTCGGCAATCCGACAGATCCGGAAACCACCCTTGGTCCGCTCGTCAATGCGGCGGCGGCGGATTTCGTGCGCGGACAGGTCGCGGATGCGGTGAAGGCGGGCGCGAAAGCGCTTATCGATCCGAAACTCTTTCCGGCGGACAAGGCAGGCACGGCCTATCTTGCCCCGAACGTTGTTGTCGATGTCGATCACAGCATGCGGATCATGACGGAGGAAAGCTTCGGCCCCGTCGTCGGCATCATGAAGGTCACTTCCGATGAGGAGGCAATCCGCCTCATGAACGACAGCGAGTTCGGACTGACCGCTTCCGTCTGGACAATGGATGAGGCGGCGGCGGTCCGGATCGGGGATCAGGTCGAGACGGGCACCTGGTTCATGAACCGCTGCGATTATCTCGATCCGGCGCTCGCCTGGACGGGCGTCAAGAATTCCGGGCGCGGCTGTACCTTGTCGGTGGTCGGCTATGAGAGCCTGACCCGGCCCAAATCCTATCATCTGCGAACGGCTATCTAGGGGAACTGAATGGCAATGGATGCGAACACCCTTATGGGGAACTGGAACTACCCGACGGCAATGCGCTTCGGGATCGGCCGTCTGCGCGAGCTTGGCGCGACCTGCAAGGAAGCGGGGATGAAGAACCCGTTGCTGGTCACGGATCCTGGGCTCGCCGCGCTTCCCATGATTGGCGAGGCGATGGAAAGCTGCAAGGCCGCCGGGATCGGCTGCGGCCTGTTTCACGACGTCAAACCCAACCCTGTCGGCAAGAATGTCGATGATGGCGTCGCCGTATACAAGGCGGGCGGCCATGACGGAATTATCGCCTTTGGCGGCGGCTCCGGCATCGATGCGGCGAAGGCGGTTGCGGTCATGGCGGCGCAGACGCAAAGCCTGTTCGGTTATCTCGAAGGCGGCAAGGACTGGGAGGAGATCCCGGCAAGTGAAATTCCGCCGATTATCGCCATTCCGACAACCTCCGGCACGGGATCGGAAGTAGGGCGGGCCTCCGTCATTACGGATGATGCAAATCATGTGAAGAAGATCGTTTTCAATCCGAAAATGATGCCCGCCTATGTGATCGCGGACCCGGCGCTCACCGTTGGCCTGCCGAAGAAAATAACGGCGGCGACCGGCATGGATGCCCTGTCCCATAATCTGGAAGCCTTCTGTGCACCCCATTTCCATCCGATGGCGGAAGGTATCGCGATTGAAGGCATCCGGCTGGTGAAGGAATTCCTGCCGACCGCGACGGCGGACGGAAGCGATCTCGTTGCCCGCAGCCAGATGATGATCGCCTCCTCCATGGGGGCGACGGCGTTTCAGCGCGGCCTCGGCGGGATGCATGCGCTCGCCCATCCGCTGGGCGCGCTCTATGATGCCCATCACGGCATGCTGAACGCGATCCTGATGCCCTATGTCCTGATCCGCAACCGCGATGTCATCGCAGACCGGCTCACACGGCTTTCCGCCTATCTCGGCCTTGCCAACCCGTCCTTCGATTCCTTCCTGAGCTGGGTTCTGGCGCTGCGTCAGGAGCTGGAAATCCCGAATGACCTCTCAGGCCTCGGGATCGATACGTCGAAGGCGGAGCTTGTCGGCAAGATGGCGGTGGAGGATCCGTCCTCAGGCGGCAATCCGATTGCACTCACAAACGAGGAATACAGCCGTCTTTTCGAGAAGGCCGTGACCGGTAATCTCGACGCGTGACGGCGGCGTTCTTGGGCCGTCTGTGGAAATTTGCGATATAATTGTTGATTTTCGTGGGTTTATACATGCAATTGTCTTGAATGCACCTATAATGCGGCGGTCGATGAGGCACTTCAGGTAAAGGTACAGGCGTTTTGGACGGCACACTCGTTCTTATCAATCTACTCGGCGGCGTGGCCCTGCTTCTGTGGGGCTTGCGCATGGTCAGCACGGGGGTCATGCGCGCCTTCGGGCGTGAGCTTGGCGTCTTCCTGAAATTCTGCCTGCGCAACCGGTTCCAGTCGTTCTTCGGCGGCCTGACGGTCACAATGCTTCTGCAGAGCAGCACGGCGACGGCGCTCCTGACGGCATCCTTCGCAGGAAGAGGGTTGCTACCCGCGACGGCGGGGATTGCCATCATCCTCGGTGCCGATGTTGGGACGACGCTTGTCGCCCAGATTCTCAGCTTCGATCTCTCCTTCCTCGCGCCGGTCTTTCTGTTCCTGGGCTTTGTCCGCCACGCCACCGCCAACTCCACCCGGGCCAAGAATTTCGGGCGAATTCTCTTGGGCCTCGGCATGATGCTGAGCGCGCTTGCCATGCTGGCCACGGCGTCGGAGCCGATCCGGGATTCTTCCGTCTCCCAATATGTTCTGACTTCCCTATCCGGGGAGCCGGTGCTGGTGGTCCTGCTGGCGGCGGTAATCACGATCATTGCCCATTCGTCCCTCGCGACGGTGCTGTTTGCACTCTCATTATCCCTGACCGGTCATTTCCCGATTGATGTCGCCTATGCCATGGTGCTGGGCGCGAACATCGGCGGGGCGGTGCCGCCGATCATGGCGACGCTGAAGGCAGAAAAGGCGGCGCGGCGGGCACCGCTCGCCAATCTGATCTGCCGCCTGATCATTGTCGTGGCGACCATTCCCTTTATAGCCGTGATCGAGCCGCAACTGGCGATGTTCGAACCCTCTCCGGCCCGGCAGATTGTCAATCTGCACACGCTCGTCAATCTGACCTGCGCCCTTGTCTTCCTGCCATTTGTCGGGCCGCTTGGCCGGCTGACGGAACGGTTGCTGCCGGAGGATGACGAGGTGGATGAGAACGCACCCCAGCCGCTCTATCTCGACAAGGCTGCGCTTGAAAGCCCGCAGCTCGCCATGGCGAACGCCGTGCGTGAGACTTTGCGAATGGGGGATGTGCTGGAAAAGATGTGCCGTTGCCTCCGGCAGATACTGGACGGGGCGAATGGCCAGAACTTCCGGCAGGTCCGCGACAATCACAATGTCATCAAGGATTTTGACCGCGCGATCAAGGCGTATCTCACCAAGCTCGGCCGGGAATCCCTCGATGAGCAGGATGAGTATCGCTGCACCGAAATCCTCAACTTCACCACGGCGATCGACCATATCAGCAATATCGTGGTGATGAATATGGTCGAACTTGTGGAAACCGCGCAGAAGAACCAGGTCGCCATTTCGGATGAGGATGTTGAGGATGAATTCCGGCTTCTCGATATGGTGCTCGTCAATTTGCGCATGTCCTTCAGCGTCCTGATGACCGGGGATGCGGCCACCGCGGCACGGCTTATCGAGCGCAAGCAGACCTTCCGTGTCGCCGAGCGCAAGGCGGTAAACGAGCATTTGCAGCGCCTGAGAAACGACCAGATGCTGGATCAGGAGGCGAGCGCCATTCATCTCAGCCTGCTGAGCGACATGCGGCGGATCAATTCCTTGCTGTCAGCAGGAGCCTATCTGGTCGCCGGTCAGACGGAGAAATAAGTGCTTACAGATCGAGTGCGCCGAACATCCTGTCGGGAAAATCCGTAATCACGGCATCGACGCCCCAGCCGAGAAACTTCTCCGCCTCCTTGGGGTCATTGACCGTATAGACGAGGAGGCGGAAACCGGCTTTCTTGATTGCCTTTACCTGATCCTCGGTCACGTAATAACGCTCGCAATGCAGCGAGGCGCAGGCGCTGTCCGTCAGCCGCTCTTCCCAGTCCGGCGGAATGGCCGAGGTGAGATAGCCGCGCGGGATATCCGGTATAAGGCGGCCCATCTCATAAAGGGAATCCACATTGAAGGAGGAAATCAGCAGCGGCAGGTCTTCCGGCCAGTAGTCCAGCAGTTCCTTCGCGACCTGTTCCGTGGTCGGGATCTGCCAGCCGCTGCAGGGCTTGATTTCAAGATTGAGGCCAAGTCCTAGGTCGGCAAGGGTATCCGTTGCCTGCTTGAGGGTCGGGATTTTCTCACCCTTGAAATCATCGGAAAACCAGCTTCCCGCATCAAGCTGCTGAACTTCTTCAAGGGTTTTCAGAAGAATGGGACCGCTGCCGTTACTGCAGCGGCGGACATCGTTGTCATGCTGGATCACTGCAACCGAGTCCTGCGTAACGGTAACATCGATCTCGACAAAGCTGGTGCCGATCTCGGCGGCCTTGCGCAAGGAGGCCAGCGTGTTTTCCGGGGCCAGACCGCAAGCACCCCGATGACCGATGATTTTCGGCATCCGGCTGAAAAAGTCCTCTTCTGTGATCATGCCGGTTCTCCAACTGTCCAGTCGATGGGGGTTTGATGTGTCTGGCGCAGATAGTCATTTGCCTTCGAAAAATGACCATTGCCGATGAAGCCGCGATGGGCGGACAGCGGCGACGGGTGCGGGCTTTGCAGCACGAGATGGCGTTTGCGATCGATAACCGCGCCCTTTTTCTGCGCATAGCTGCCCCAAAGCAGGAAGACGAGGTTGTCGCGGCCGGAATTAAGGGCGGAAATGATGGCGTCGGTGAAGCGTTCCCATCCCTTGCCCTGATGCGACCCGGCCATCGCCTTTTGCACGGTAAGCACGGCATTGAGCAGCAAGACCCCTTGATCTGCCCAATGATCGAGATTGCCATGGTGGGGCATCGGGAGGTTCAGGTCACGCTCCAGCTCCTTGTAGATATTCAGAAGCGACGGGGGAATTCGGACGCCCGGTGGCACGGAAAAGCTGAGACCATGGGCCTGACCGGGGCCGTGGTAGGGGTCTTGCCCGAGGATCACTACCTTGACGGCGTCAAAAGGCGTCCGGTTGAGGGCGGCAAAGATATGGCTGCCGGCGGGATAGATGGTTTTTCCGACGGCCTTCTCGCGCAGCAGGAATTGCTTGAGCTCGCGCATATAGGGCGCGTCGAATTCCGGGTGTAACTGGTCAAGCCAGCTTTTTTCCAGCTTAGGGTCAGAACCCGGTACGTCGTTCAAAACATCCCCTCAGTCTTCTCCGGATCGGGCGATTGGCCAGTATCGCTTTCTGGCGGTGTCCCTTGTTGTCTCTTATGCAGTTTTATTATGATTCTGTTTCATTGCAAAATAATTATGAACGGGGCCGGTTCGCATTATTTTCGCTTTCGTTTCCCGGTCAGCTTCTCGATCGGTGTCGCCAGCAGGCCGCGGGGCAACAACACGACGCTGATCATGAATACCACCCCAAGGATCAGGATCCAGTAATCGCCGAAAATCTCGGAGAGCCAGCTCTCCGCCGTGCGTGTGAAAATCGCCCCGAGAAAGGCGGCGAGCAGCATTTCCTTGCCGCCGATGGCGACCCAGATCAGCGCTTCGGTCGAGAGAGTGAAGCCGATCAGTGTCGGCGAGACAAAGCCGTCGAGGGTAACGAACAGCGCGCCCGCAAGCCCAGCAATGGCGGCGCTTAGGGAAAAGACGGAAAGCCGGAGATTGAGCACGCTGTACCCGAGGGAGGAAAGCCGGTCGGGATGGGTGCGGGTGGCGGTCAGCAACAGCCCGTATGGAGATTTCACAAGGAAGCTCACCCCGAAATACACCACCGCGACAATGCCGAGGATGATATAGAAAGTCGGCAGCCGGTCCCATAGTTCGTAGCTCATACCGAAGGCGATGAGCTTGAGCGGCGGGACGTTGAGCAGGCCGTTGTAGCCGCCAAGGGCGTACCAGTTGTTCATCAGCCTTTCCAGCACGAGCGCGATGGCAAGGGTGATGATGGCAAGATAGGCGCCGCTAATCCCGCGCCCGGCGAACAGGAAATAGCCGAGGGCGAGGGCGAACATCGCCGCGCCCGCCATCGCCGCCAGCAGGCCGAGATAGCTGCTGGTCAGGTCGGGATAGATCATGCCCTTGGTGAAGACGGCCATGATATAGCCGCCGATGCCAAAGAACATTGCCTGTCCGAAACAGAGAATGCCGCCATAGCCCCAGACCAGCGACAGGGAAATTGCCAGCAATCCATAGACAAGGTACGTGGTGAGCTGGCCTGTCCAGTACTGACCGACGAACAGCGGGGTAACGGCGAGGGCGATAAAGACGAGAAGTCCGATCAGGCTATTTCGCACGGCGCCCTCCCAACAGGCCTTCCGGTTTCAGCCGGATGATAAGAATGGCAATAACATAGACGGTGATCAGCGCCGCAACTGGCGATATCCAGACGGCGAGCAGGTTGTTGACGCCGCCGATGACCGCGCCGCCCGCGAGGACGCCCGCCAGCGGCCCGGCGCCGCCGACAAGGATGGAGAGAAAGCCCGGCACCAGATAGCCAAGCCCCATCTGCGGATCGACACTGATGATGGGGGCGACCAGAGCCCCCGCCAGTCCCGCCAGCGCGGTGCCGATAACAAAGCTCCAGCGATACATCCGCCGGGTATCGATACCGAGCGCTGCCGCCGTGGCGGGCCGGGCAATGACCGCCCGGGCCATCAGGCCGAATTTCGTACCGAGGAACAGCCATAACGTACCGCCGATCAGCAGGACGGAGGCGAGCATGAGAATCAGGCGATAGACCGGATAGCTGAAGGCGCCGACGTCGAGGCTGCCGTCGACGGGGAGGGGAACGCTTTGGGATTCGGGTCCGAACAGGAGGACAACAAGCTGCTTGAGTGCGATCGACAGCCCCCATGTCGCCAGAATGGTATCGAGCGGCCGGTGATATATATGGCGGATCAGGGCGGTCTCGATCAGCAGGCCGAAAAAGGCGACGACAAGCGGCGCGAGTACGATCCCGACAAGGAACGGCAGGCCCATATCCTGCGCCAATACCATGACATAGGCGCCGATCATGAACAACTCGCCATGGGCCATATTGATCACACCCATCATGCCGAAAACAATCATCAGGCCGAGCGCGACCAGGACCAGTATCAGGATATAGGAACTGGCATCAAGGATTATGGGAACAAGTTCATTCATGACTTTAACATCTATACAGACAGATACCGGTGCAGCAGCGTATCATCCTGCTTTACCACCGCGATATCGCAGCTTTCGCGGATTTCGCCATTTTCCATGAACAGAACCTGATCGGCAAGGGTTCGCACCATATCGACATTCTGTTCGACAATCAAAATGCCGAGGCCGGTCTCCTTCGCTATTCTCGCAAGTTGCAGCCCGATATCATGGACAATGCTGGGCTGGATGCCTTCCGTGGGTTCGTCCAGCAGCAGCATTTTCGGCCCGCCGATAAGCGCGCGCGCGATGGCGAGAATTTGCTGCTGTCCGCCGGAGAATGTTCCGGCCCGTTGATCGGCGCGCTCTTTCAGAAGGGGAAACCAGTCATAAATTTGCGAAAAGGGGAGCGCGCCGGCGGGGTCTCGTCCCAGCAGGCCCAGTTGCAGGTTCTCCTCGACCGAGAAATCCTCGAATATTTCGCGGCCCTGCGGCACATAGCCGATCCCGGCGCGGGAAATCATATGCGTCGGCCAGGCTTCGAGCGCCTGCCCGTCGAACAGGACGGAGCCGCTTTTCGGCTTTATCAGCCCCATAATCGTTTTGAGCAATGTGGTCTTTCCCATGCCGTTCCGGCCCATCAGGGCGGTCACTCGACCATTTTCGAAGCGGCAGCTGAAATCCCGGAGCACGAGGGCATCGCCATAGCCCGACGAGAGGTTCCTGAGCTCAAGCATCGGCAGGGACCGCCGTATTTCCGAAATAAAGGGCCTTTACCTCCGCGTCGTTTCTGATATCGGTGAAATTGCCGGATTTCAGGATTTTGCCTTTCGACATGACATTTAGCGGGCAGCCCAGATATTCGATAAAGCCCATGTCATGCTCGATGACCAGAACGGTAATGCCCTGATCCTGATTGATGGTGCGGATCAGGTCCGCGGTTGCTTTTGTCTCCGCGCCGGTCATCCCGGCGGTCGGCTCGTCCAGCAGGATCAGCGACGGGGCCTGCGCGAGCAGCAATCCGATCTCAAGCCATTGCTTCTGTCCATGGGCCAGTTCCCCGCCGGAGATGTCCTGCCGATCGGCAAGCTTGATCCGTTCCAGGATATGATCGATCGGGGCGCGGGCGCCGGAGCGTTTTGCCGCCACCGTCAGATTTTCCCGGACTGTCATTTCCTCGAAGATGGCGGGAACCTGAAATTTCCGGCCGATGCCAAGGCGGGCAATCCGGTGCGGCGGCCAGCCGGTAATTTCCCGGCCCCGGAAGATCACCTGTCCCGCGTCCGGTTTGAGAACCCCCGTGATCAGGTTGAACAGGGTCGACTTGCCACAGCCGTTCGGCCCGACAAGTGCGTTCAGGCTGCCTTCCGGAATATCGAGGGAAAAACCGTCGACGGCACGCAGGCCGTCAAAGTTTTTCGTCAAATCTAAAAGCTGAAGAAGCGACATGGTTGCTTTATCCGGTGATTCAGGCAATTTTTGTATGCATACCTATGAATAATGTTTGCGATAAACTTATAATTAATATGTGTACCGTCGAATATTCGGGCGAAAACGTCAAAATATGCCCATTTTTCTAAACTATAGCGGTAATTAATTGATTCTTCTACGGTTGCTGGCATAACCATGCACGAAAGATTTCGCCAAACAACTGTTTTGTTCGGCAGGACATTGACAGCTTAATTGATATAGAGGATAACGTGATGATCGATATTTCCAGACGACAATTTGTGGGTGCCGTTGGGGCCACTGCGGCCGTTTCCGCCTTTGGCATGCCAGCCATTGCCGCGGATAAAACCATCAAAATTGGCGCGGTCCAGCCATTCTCCGGCGGCCTTGAGCTGTTCGGCAATCAGGCGAAAATGGGTCTCGACCTTGCCGTGTCCGAGATCAATGCGGGTGGCGGCATTCTCGGCCATCAGGTCGAAATCCTGTATGAAGACAACAAGACCGATCCCAAAACATCGGTCGAGCGGGCAAAAAAGCTGATCGAGCGCGACGAGGTGCTGGCGATTTCCGGACCCATTACATCCGCCGGTCGCGATGCCATGGCCGCGACGATGGAGCGGGGCAAGACGCCGCTTCTATACGCGACCAACTATGAAGGCGGGATCTGCAACCGCTATCTTTTCTCCTTCAACACCGTGCCGAACCAGGATACGGCGCCGCTTATCCCTTACCTCAAAGATGAAGGGATCGGCGACAGCTATTACATGTTCGGCGCCGACTATGTCTGGCCGCGCAACATGTTCAAGACCGCAAAGAACATTATCAACGAGATTGGCGGCTCCACGGTCGGCGAGGAATATACCCCGTTCGGCGTCAAGGATTTCTCCTCCATCATTCGTAAAATTGCCGATTCCGGCGCCCAGATCCTGTTGTTCGCGCTGCCCGGCGCAGACGGCATCACCTTTATCAAGCAGGCGGAGGAGTTCGGCCTGACCAAGACGGTGAAGATTGCCTTCCTCGGCTTTGCGGAAACCTATCTCGGGGCCTTCGGTCCGGGCAAGGGCGAGGGGATGTATGCGGGCGTATCGTTCGTTGCCAGCTCACCGGAGCCGGGTGTTCAGGAGTTTGTTTCGAAAATCCGCAAGAACGCGGGCGAGGATGCGGTCGTTTCCTTCTATGTCATGACCCATTACAACTCGCTGATCGCGCTCAAGGGCGGGCTCGAAAAAGCCGGCAAGGTCGATAGAGAAGCCCTGATCGACGGCATGGAAGGTCTGTCCTTCGAGATTCCGACCGGCGCGGCCTCGATCACCAAGGACGACCATCACACTGCGATGAACATGTATATCGCCAAGACTGAAAACGGCACCCTGAATGTGGCAAAGGAACTCGGTATTATTGAACCTGCGCCGCAATGTGCCTAAGTAAGGAGTTAACATGACAACCCGTGATCTCACAGTTGATCTGGAAGCGGCCATGCCGCTTGCCTTTACCGATTTCGACCCGGCGGCAGCAGACCGCCGGGCCGGTCTCGTGATCGTCGATGAGGTCAACGGGTTTGCCACCGTCGGGGCGGGTGCGCTCGCGCCGCCCGCGCCCAATGAACAGGTTTCAACGATGGTATCGGAAACGGTTATTCTCGCCCGGCATTTTACCGCGCAAGGCTGGCCGATCCTCGCCTTTCAGGATACCCATATCCCCGGCAAGCCCGAACCGCCCTATCCGCCGCATTGCGAGGCGGGCACAGGCGAGGAGGAGTTGGTGCCGGAGCTTAAATGGCTGGAACAGGATGCCAATACGACGCTTGTCCGCAAGGACTGCATCAATGGCTTTATCGGGGCCACGCGCGCCGATGGCAGCAATGCCGTGGCCGACTGGGTTAAGGCGAACGGGATCACCGACCTTCTGGTTGTCGGTATCTGCACCGATATCTGTGTGATGGATTTCGTCCTGACCTCCTTGAGCGCCCGCAATCACGACATGATGCCGGGATTGAAGGATATCCATGTCTATGACAAGGGTTGCTCGACCTATGATCTACCGCGGAGCGTTGCCGAGGAGATCGGCTATGGCGCCACCGCCGCCCATCCACAGGACGTGACCCATTATATGGGGCTTTATTTCATGGCGAGCCGCGGCGCGCAGCTTGTCAACAAGGTGCTGCTTCCCGCATAATGATCCCGCCCGTCAAAAATAAAAAGGGAGAGATCATGACAATCACTGCAAATGGAATAGAGTTTGAAACCAGCTTTGAAGGGCCGGAGGACGCGCCTGTCGTCACGATGAGCCATTCGCTCTGCTGCGATCTCACCGCCTGGGACGAACTGGCCGAAGACCTCAAGAAAGATCATCGCGTGCTTCGCTATTCCTTGCGCGGCCATGGCAAGAGCGCGCCCACTCCCGGACCCTATGATTTCGGCATGCTGGCGGCCGATGTGGCGTCGATCCAGAATGTCTATGGCGTGACGAAAAGCCATTTCGTCGGCCTCTCCATCGGCGGTATGATCGCGCAGGAATTTGCGTTGCGCTATCCGGATCGGGTCGACAGGCTGGTGATTTCCAGCTCCCTCTGTGCATTGCCCGACGGGGCGGCGGCGCTCTGGCCGGAACGCATCCGCCTCGCGGCGGAGCAGGGTCTGGCGGCGACGGTCGAGCCGACCATGTCCCGCTGGTTCGTTGAGGGCTCCCTCGATAACCGGCCCGAGCTTGACGCGCGGGTCCGCAAGATGATCGTTGACACCTCCGTTGAGGGATATATCGGCTGTTGCCACGCGATTGCCGGTATCGACCTCAAGGACCGCATTCCGGCGATCAAGAATAAAACCCTCGTCATTGTCGGACGGGAGGATATGGGCACACCGCTCAGCTCATCGGAACTCATCCACCGGCAGATTGAAGGCTCACGGCTGGTCGTCGTCGATAACGCCGCCCATCAGCTTGCCATGGACAAGCCGGACATCTTCAACGCCGAAGTCCGCAAGCATCTGGCCGAAGTCGCTTAGCCTTCTGCCAGAATGGCGGCATGGTGGCGGATATGATCTTCCATGAAGGTCTGGATGAAATAATAGCTGTGATCATAGCCATCCTGCATCCGGAGGGTGAGGGGCTGCCCTTCTTCCTTGCAGACGCTCTCGAAGATTTCCGGCTTTAGCTGTTCGCTCAGAAACTGATCGGCGCGGCCCTGATCGATCAGGATATGGGACGTGCGCTTGCCATGTTTGACAAGCTCTGTCGCGTCATATTCCGTCCAGCTGGCCTTGTCGGTCCCGAGATACCCCAGAAACGCTTTCTCTCCCCAGGGGCATTGCATGGGGGAGGAAATCGGCGCAAAGGCGGAAACGGATTTGTAGATTTCCGGGTTTTTAAGCGCAATGGTCAGCGCCCCGTGACCGCCCATGGAATGCCCGAAAATGCCGACCCGGTGGACATCGACATTGAATTCCCCGTCGATCAGCAGTCGCAACTCATCGGTCACATAGCTGTACATCCGGTAGCTTCCGGCCCAGGGCTCCTTCACCGCATCGAGGTAAAACCCGGCGCCAGTGCCGAAATCCCAGTCTTCATCCTCTCCGGGCAGGCCGACATCGCGCGGGCTGGTGTCCGGCATGACGAGCATGAGCCCGTGCTCCACCGCGTATTTCTGCGCGCCCGCCTTGATCGTCGCCGTTTCCTCGGTGCAGGTGAGGCCCGCAAGGTAATAAAGCACGGGCACCTTGCCCGCTTTCGTCTGCGGCGGCTGGTATACTGCGAACCGCATCTCCGATCCGGTCTCGCTGGAAATATGCTTATAGAAGCCCTGTGTCCCGTCGAAGCAGGCCTGTTCGGAAATAATGTTCATAATCTCGCTCAGAATGTGACGACGCTGCGGATGGATTTGCCTTCATGCATCAGATCGAAACCGTCATTGATCTTCTCGATCGGCATGACATGGGTGATCAGGTCGTCGATATTGATTTTGCCGTCCATATACCAGTCAACGATTTTCGGAACATCCGTACGGCCTTTCGCGCCGCCGAAGGCTGTGCCTTTCCAGACGCGCCCCGTGACCAGCTGGAACGGCCGGGTGGAGATTTCCTGACCCGCGCCCGCAACACCGATGATGATGCTCTCGCCCCAGCCCTTGTGGCAGCATTCAAGCGCCTGACGCATCACATTCACATTGCCGATGCATTCAAAGGAGTAATCCGCACCGCCCTTGGTGAGGTCGACCAGATAGGGAACGATGTCCCCCTCGACTTCCTTAGGGTTGACGAAATGGGTCATGCCGAATTTTTCGCCGAGCGCCTTGCGGGCCGGATTGAGATCGACGCCGACGATCATGTCGGCACCTGCGAGCTTTGCTCCCTGAATGACGTTGAGGCCGATGCCGCCAAGGCCGAAGACGACGACATTATCGCCGGGCTTGACTTTCGCCGTATTGATGACCGCGCCGATACCGGTGGTGACGCCGCAGCCGATATAGCAGACCTTGTCGAACGGCGCATCCTCGCGGATTTTGGCAAGCGCGATTTCCGGCACGACCGTATAGTTCGCGAAGGTGGAGCAGCCCATGTAATGGAAGACTTTCTCGCCGTTGATCTTGAAGCGGCTGGACCCGTCCGGCATCAGGCCCTGACCCTGGGTCACCCGGATCGCCTGACAGAGGTTGGTCTTGCCGCTCGTGCAATAGTCGCACTGGCGGCATTCCGGGGTGTAGAGCGGAATGACATGATCGCCCTTTTTGAGGGAGGTGACGCCCGGTCCCACATCGACGACGATGCCTGCGCCCTCATGACCGAGAATGGCCGGGAAAATCCCCTCCGGATCCTCCCCCGAGAGGGTGAAAGCGTCTGTATGGCACAGGCCGCTGGCCTTGATCTCGACGAGAACCTCGCCCTCGCGCGGACCATCCAGTGTGACTGTTTCGATCGTGAGCGGGGCTCCGGCCTTGTGGGCAACAGCGGCTTTGACTTCCATATTTCACATCCTCGGTTAGTATTTTAATCAGGGGCGAGTTTGCAGATTTAGGGCTGTTGACGCAAGATATTTCCCGATAAAGTGAGGCCGTTTCTGAAACGCAGGAGAGGCGCATGAAAGTGGATGGAAAGCCCTATCGCAGCATCTGGCTGGCGGAGGATGGATGGTCTGTTGATATTATCGATCAGACGCGGCTACCCCATGAATTCCGCGTGGTGAAACTTGAAACGCTGGATCAGGCGGCCCATGCGATTAAGGCGATGCTGGTGCGCGGTGCGCCGCTGATCGGGGCGACGGCGGCCTATGGCGTCTGTCTCGGTCTCAGGACGGATGCCAGCGACAGCGCCCTGCGGAATATGTGCGAGACATTGATCGCGACCCGGCCGACGGCGGTCAACCTGCGGTGGGCCATCCGCGCCATGCAGGAGCTGCTCCTCCCGTTGCCGGAGGGCGAGCGCGTGTCCGCGGCCTACGAGAAGGCGGCGCAGATTTGCGATGAGGATGTCGCGATCAACGGCGCCATCGGCGATCACGGACTGGAGGTTTTCCGGCAGGTCTGGAGAGCGAAGGGACAGGAGGGAAAACTCAATATCCTCACCCATTGCAATGCGGGCTGGCTGGCGACGGTGGATTGGGGCACGGCGCTCTCGCCCATCTACAAGGCGCATGATGCGGGCATCCCGGTGCATGTCTGGGTCGATGAGACGCGGCCCCGCAATCAGGGCGCCCATCTCACTTGCTGGGAACTTGGCAAGCATGGCGTGCCGCATACTCTTGTCGTCGATAATGCCGGCGGGCATCTGATGCAGCACGGTCTTGTCGATCTCTGTATCACGGGCACGGACCGGACGACGGCATCGGGGGATGTCTGCAACAAGATCGGCACGTACCTGAAGGCGCTCGCGGCGAAGGATAACGATGTGCCGTTTTATGTCGCGCTGCCCGGGCCGACCATCGACTGGGAAATCGACGATGGCGTGAAGGATATCCCGATTGAAATTCGCGACAGCCATGAGGTCGATTATATTCAGGGGCTGGACCGGAGCGGTGAGGTGGGCGAGGTGCGCATCCTGCCCGAAGACAGCCCCTCCGCCAACTATGCCTTCGATGTGACCCCGGCGCGGCTTGTAACGGGGCTAATCACCGAACGCGGCGTCTGCGCTGCCTCGAAAGAGGGGCTGGCCGGGCTTTATGCGTCCGCATCATAAAGCCTGAGCTGGGTATCAAGGTCGTCCCGGATAAAGCCGAGCACCATCTCATCGAGGCTTTCGTCTTTCGCAAAACCGAGGGCATCGGCGCGGGCGGAGCGGGTTGCCTTCGGCCAACCATTGACGATCTTCTGAATGGCCGGATCGGCTTCCCAAAGAATTTTTCCGATGCTCCGGTTGCCCCGCTGCCGCTCCACCGCCGCCGCCATTTCCCCGGCGCTGACGGAAATGCCCGTCAACAGCAGCGACCGGCTCATGCCAAAGGCGTCCGCCGGGAGGTCATGGGCATGGATCAGAGCCGCGATGATCTTCGCGGGCGACATGCAGGCCATGGGCGTTGCCTCGCTCACAGGGCAGATTGCATCGCGGCCGCAGAGCGGTTCGCGGATGATGGAACTCGCCCAGGTCGAGGCAGCCTTGTTGGGAAGGCCGGTGCGCACGGAAATCGTCGGCAGGCGGAGTGAGCGCCCGTCGATAAAGCCTTTGCGGCTGTAGTCCTGGACCAGCAATTCCCCCATGACTTTCGCCGTCCCGTAGGAGGTTTGCGGGACTTGCGCCGTCTCGTCCGTCACCACATCGGGGAGTGTTCCGCCATAGGTCGCGATCGAGCTCGTGAACAGAAGTTTCGGTGCATGGGACAGGGCGCGCGCCGCCTCCAGCACATGGCGGGTGCCGTCGAGATTGATGCGGTAGCCGAGATCGAAATCCGCTTCCGCATGGGCGCTCACCACGGCAGCGAGATGAAAAATGCTCGCCGTTTGCTCATCGATCAGCTGTGCGACCGTGGCAGCATCGGAAATGTCGCCGGAGACATAGCGGAGGCGGTCATCAAAGATATCAATATCCGGCGCGATATCGAAAAGGACGAGTTCTGATATCTCCGCCTTTTTCCCATCCGCGCCGACCGCATACCCGCGCGCGAGCAGGGCCTTCGCAAGCCGTTTGCCGATAAAGCCCGCGCCGCCCGTGATGATAATTTTCATGCGGATTTCCTCTGCCGGATGCGCCATTCAAAACAGTCGTCGCCATAGTCCTGCCGTAGTAAAACTTCCAGTACGAGAAAGCGGTTATGCACGGCAAGAGCGCCCTGCCAGAGCTGATTCCAGGTCTCGAAGACTGAAGTCGGGTGCGGGCCGGCGCCGCGCATCAGCCGCCACCCTTTCTGGCGGATAAGATAGACATTGCCGCTTTTCTCCATCTCCACTTCGTCGTCATGACCATCGATCATCCCGGCGAGATAGCGGGCGAAGGCTTCTATGCCGTCTCCGGTAATGCCGAGGCTGTCGGCGGTCTGGCGATAGAACTGCTTGCCGATCAGTTGCGCGGTGATGCCGCCGAAGACATTGGCGTCCATCGGTCCGAATATCTCGGCAAGAATGATCAGGGAATTTTTAGCATATTCCATGGAATAATTACGGTTGGCCTTTTGCAGCCGTTCCTCCGGCCAGGTGGAAGTATCCAGCGTCGGTGCAGCGGAGGGATCGAAGGGCGGGGCAATCTCGCCGGGCGCGAACTGCAATCTTTCCTCCGGTGCGAGGTCGTGATCGAAGACCTTGAAATAGCCGGCCATGCCATATTGCCCGTCCATATCCTGCGAGGTGCAGACGAAGCCGAGCCGCGGGTTTTTGAGGCTCACCCCGTTCTGCGCATACCAGCCCCTGAGATAGCCGTGATTGACCTCGAGCGGCACGCCGCAGATGGCGGCGCCGTCGTAAATCCAGCGGGGATGGCAGAAATGCACCCAGGCTTTCTCATCGCTCTCATACATATATTCGACGGGCACGCCGCCAACGCCGTTGGAGAGATAATGATATTGTGCGCAGGCGACCGCATCCGGCAGGTCCGAAAGGCCGAGTTTCTCGAAACTCGACAGGAATTTCTCATGATGCTGACGGCGGAACACATGGAAGGAGAGGTCACCGGCCGCCGCATGGCTCTTGCGGAGCGCAAGGGTGAGCAGCAGTCCTGTGAAGTAAGCATGGTAAAGGGCCGCAACGGCCGCGTATCTGTCCTGTTTCGTTGATGTATCCAGCATGAGCTTTATCCCGATCCGGTCGTTGTTTTTATTGTTCTTGATTTTGAAAAGTAGCATTGGAATGCCGGTTTCGCCAGCCCTCAGTCGACATACGAATTGATACAAATAATGTTGTAAATTTTATAAATATGTATCATATTAGGAAATCACGATCCAACTCGGGAGCAGGGTGCGATTATGGAGGCAAGAACGGACGATCTCGACAGGCTGGACGCGGAGTTCCAGGCAAAAGTGGATGCGGAACAGCGTATCGAGCCGAAAGACTGGATGCCGGACAGATACCGCCGGACCCTGATCCGCCAGATGTCGCAGCATGCGCATTCGGAAGTTGTCGGAATGCTGCCGGAAGGCAACTGGCTGACCCGGGCGCCGAGCCTGAAGCGCAAAGCCATCCTGATGGCGAAAATCCAGGATGAGGGCGGCCACGGGCTGTATCTTTACAGCGCCACCGAAACCCTCGGTATTTCCCGCGACGAGATGTTTGACCAGCTCCATACGGGCAAGGCGAAATATTCCACGATTTTCAATTACCCGACGCTGACCTGGGCGGATGTGGGCGCGATCGGCTGGCTGGTAGATGGCGCGGCGATTACCAACCAGATTGCGCTCTGCCGCTGTTCCTACGGTCCCTATGCGCGGGCGATGATCCGCATCTGCAAGGAGGAAAGCTTCCATCAGCGGCAGGGCTACGAGATCATGATGACCATGGCGCAAGGGACAAAGGAACAGAAGGAGATGGCGCAGGATGCGCTGAACCGCTGGTGGTGGCCGACCCTGATGATGTTCGGTCCTAATGATTCCAACTCCGCCAATTCCGCGCAATCGATGAAATGGAAGATCAAGCGACAGAGCAATGACGAGCTGCGCCAGAAATTTATCGATGCGACGGTACCGCAGGCGGAATATCTCGGCCTGACGATCCCCGACGATGAGCTGAAATGGAATGAAGAACGCGGCGCCTATGACTTCGGCGAGATCGACTGGGAAGAATTCAAGGCGGTCGTCAGCGGCAACGGGCTCTGCAACCGGGAGCGGCTGAAAGCCCGCATTGATGCGCATGACGGCGGAAAATGGGTGCGCGATGCCGCGCTTGCCTATGCCGCGAAGAAAGCGGCCCGCAAGGCCGAAGCCGCGTGAAGGGAGAGGTCAGATGACACAGGACAGCCGGGACGAACTCCCGCTCTATGAGGTTTTTATCCGCAGCAAGAACGGCCTTGACCACAAACATGTCGGCAGCCTGCATGCCTCCGATGCCGAGATGGCGCTGACCAATGCCCGCGATGTCTATACCCGCCGCGGCGAGGGGGTCAGCATCTGGGTGGTGAAGTCGACAGATATCGTCGCCTCCTCCCCGGAGGACCGGGGCAGCTTCTACGAGCCGAGCGACGACAAGCTCTATCGCCATCCGACTTTCTATGACCTGCCCGACGAAGTCGGCCATATGTGAGGCGTCATGACCGACAGGGACATGCTTTTCGACTATCTCTTGCGCCTTGGGGATAACAGCCTGATCCTTGGGCAGCGGCTTGCCGAATGGACCGGCCATACCCCGATGCTGGAAGAGGATCTGGCGCTGACCAATGTCGGGCTCGACCTGATCGGTCAGGCGCGAATGCTGCTCACCTATGCGGGCGAGGTGGAGGGGAAGGGGCGCGATGAAGACCGGCTCGCCTTTCACCGCGACACGGCGGAATGGCGCAATCTTCTGCTGCTGGAACAGCCGAACGGCGATTTCGCGAAAACCATGGCGCGGCAGTTCTTTTTCGATCAGTTCCAGTATCTTCAGTTCGAGGCGCTTAGCACGTCCAGTGAAGAGAGGCTGGCAGGAATTGCGGCCAAATCCCTGAAGGAAATCGCCTATCACCGCCGTCATAGCACCGACTGGATTCTCCGCCTTGGCGATGGCACAGCGGAAAGCCATGAGAGAATGCAGACCGCCATTGACGAACTCTGGGGCTTCGTGCCGGAAATGTTCGAGATGGACGCAACCGACGACGCCTTGCTCGTCGCCGGAATCGGCATCGATGTTGCCCGCCTGCGCGCCGCGTGGGATGCGGCGGTGAATGATGTGCTGGTGGAAGCCACGCTCGCACGGCCCAAGGATAGCTGGTCCGTTCGCGGGAGCCGGGAAGGCAAGCATTCCGAGCATCTGGGCTATATCCTTGCCGAGATGCAGTTTTTGCAACGCGCCTATCCTGATGCAAAATGGTGACCGTACCCGCCGCCGATGAGATTCTTGATATCCTGGATCTGGTGAAGGATCCGGAGATACCGGCGGTGAGCGTCCGGGATATGGGGATCATCCGCCGGGTTGAGGAAGCGGAAGACCGCCTTAAAATCGTGATCACCCCCACCTATAGCGGCTGTCCGGCGATGGAGGTGATCGAGCGAGATATCGCGACGATGCTGACGCTGCACGGCCTGAATGATTTCGATGTGGAAACCGAGATTTCCCCCGCCTGGACAACGGACTGGATCACCGAGGCGGGGCGGCAAAAGCTCCGGGATTATGGCATCGCGCCGCCCGCAAACAGGGGCAAGGCCGCGCTTATGGGGCAGGAGGCGGTGGCCTGTCCGCAATGCGATTCCTCCAATACCGATCTGGTCAGCGAGTTCGGCTCGACCGCCTGCAAGGCGCTTTATAAATGTCGGGACTGCCTGGAACCCTTCGATTATTTCAAATGCGTGTAGGACGGTGACATGACGGTTTTCCATTCCCTGAAAATCAAGGATGTGGTGCGCGAGACGAAGGATGCGGTCTCAATCTCCTTCGAGGTCCCGGAGGCCCTGAAAGATGCCTATCGTTTCACGCAAGGACAGCATCTGACGCTGAAAGAATTATTGGACGGAGAGGTGTTGCGCCGCTCCTATTCCATTTGCAGCGCGGTGGGTGATCCGGAATTACGCGTCGCCATCAAGCGGCTCGATGGCGGGAAATTTTCGAGCCATGCAAACCAGAACCTCAAACCCGGCGCGATGATCGAGGTGATGGAGCCGCAGGGCCGCTTTTTCACCCCGCTCGATGCCAACAACAGAAAACATTACTTCGCCGTCGCGGCGGGTAGCGGGATCACGCCGATCCTCTCCATCATCAAGACGATCCTGAAGACGGAACCCTTCTCCCGCGTGACCCTCATCTACGGGAACCGGAGGGTATCGGGCATTCTTTTCCTGGAAGCGCTTGAGGATCTGAAGAACATCTTTCCCGACCGTTTCAACCTGATGCATATCCTGAGCCGGGAACATCAGGACGCGGCGATTTTCAATGGCCGTATCAGCGCGGCGAAATGCGAGGAACTTGCCGCCGGGGCGCTCGATATCACGACGGTGGATGATGCCTTTCTCTGCGGCCCCGAGCAGATGATCATGGATGTGCGGGACTTTCTGCTGAGGAAAGGACTTACGAGCGATCATATCCATTTCGAGCTTTTCATCACCGATGCGGCGATTGCCGCGGGTAACCGGCCCGCGCCGGTCGCAGATAGCGGCCCGAAACGCCATGTGAAAATCATTCTCGGAGGGCGCAAGACGGATATCGAGGTGGCGGAGGACGGCGTCTCCATCCTCGATCGGGCCTTGCAGGAAGGGCTTGACCTTCCCTACGCCTGCAAGGGCGGGGTCTGCTCTACCTGCCGCGCCAAGGTGCTGCAGGGAGAGGTCGAGATGGATATCAATTACGCGCTTGAAGACGATGAGGTGGCGGAGGGCTATGTGCTGACCTGCCAGTCGCATCCGCTGACCGATGATGTCATCGTCGATTTCGATGTCTGAGGATCAGTAATTCGCGACGCCCGGCACCCGGCATTGATAGGTGGTGTAGGTCTCCATCGGCAGGCAGGCATTGCTGACGCTGATGACGAGGTTGCCCTTGCAGTCGCTGAAGGAGACCCATCCCTCGATATGGTCGATGCGGCCGCCCCCTTCGCCATTGCCGTCATAGATATTGAGGATCGACACATCCTTGATCCGGTCCTTGGGGATCGTGAGGCCCGCAATTTCATCCTCGATCACCTTCTGGCAGCGACCGCTGACAAGATCGGCGGAGGCTATCGTCGTAAAGGCGAGGGAGGAAAGACAGGCGATGGTCAGCAAAGCGAGGGAACGTCTCATGGTTACACTCCGGATAAGCTCTTTCCCTAAAGCTATGCCGAATTTAGCAGGAGACAACATGGCGGCGGTAATATTTTCGTGTCGGCGTCAGAAATCCGTCTTCACGCCGCCTTCGGCGATGCGCTTGTCGATGAACTCGTTCAGTTCCTCAAGCCGCGCCGGATCATGGGCGGGCGGTTCATACTCCGCCAGGATCGACTTGTAGATCGTATTGGCCCGTTTCAGGGCGTCGGGCGATCCGGCCTCGGTCCAGCTTTCGAAATTCCGCCAGTCGGAGAGAATGGGCTCGTAAAAAGCGGTCTGATAGCGCGCCTGCGTATGCTGGGTGCCGAAGAAATGGCCGCCGTGCCCGGCTTCGCGCATGGCATCTAACCCTAAGGATTCTTCCGATGTATCAATGGGTTTCATCATTTCGATCATCATCTGGATCATCTCGACATCCATGATGACCTTCTCGAAGCTGGCGCTGAGGCCGCCTTCCAGCCAGCCTGCCGCATGCTTGACGAAATTGGCCCCGCCGAGGACGAGCGACCAGAGCGACATCTCGGATTCATAGGCGGCCTGCGCATCGGCGGCGTTCGACGCATTCACGTTTGACGACCGGTACGGCAGGTTATAGCGGCGGATCAGTTGGCCGCTGGCGATGGTCGCCTTCGCATATTCCGGCGTCCCGAAGGCGGGTGCGCCCGACTTCATATCCACATTGGAGGTAAAGCCGCCATAAATGACCGGCGCGCCGGGGCGAACCGTCTGGGCGAGGCTCAGTCCGGCGAGCGCCTCGGCATTCTGCTGGGTCAGGGCTCCAGCGAGGGTGACCGGTGCCATCGCGCCCGAGAGGGTGAAGGGGGTGAGGGCAACCACCTGCCCATGGGCCGCCATCTCGATAATCCCCTCCAGCATCGGCTGATCCAGCATCAGGGGCGAGTTGGAGTTGATAATGGTAAAGAGGCTCGGCTGCTTCAGCATTTCCTCATGGCTGATGCCGCGCATGATCCGCGCCATCTCGATGCCGTCAAGATTGCGGTCGCGGCCGAGGGAGTAGATGTAGGGCACCTTCTCGGTCAGCGTCGCAAAATCCCGCCCACATTCCAGATGCCGGATGGAGGCGTGAATATCGACCGGCTCCACCGGATAGCCGCCGCTGGTTCCGAGGATATTGAGACTCTGGGTCAGCTTCAGGAAATTGCGGTAATCTTTCTGGTTACCGGTCCGCCGCCCGCCATCGAGATCGGTGGCGTTCGGCGTACTGGCCACCATGGAGAAAACGAGGTTCTTCCCGCCGATATCGAGGTTGCACTCCGGGTTCGGGGCATGCAGGACAAATTCGGACGGGGCATGGGAGAGCGCCTCCATGACGAAGCCGCGATCGAAATAGACGATCTGCTTGTCCTCATCGACCTTTTGCCCGGCGTTTTTGAGTATTTCCCGTGCGCGCGGCAGGCGGACCATGATCCCGATATTCTCCAGGATATCCATGGTGGCATTGTGAATATCCTCAATCTGGTCCTCAGAAAGAAGCTCTACCGGCTTGAATGTATTAATGACTTTCTGTCTTGGTAGTTGGGTGAAGCTGGCCTTGACGCGGCTTCCGCGTCGTGATCGCCGCCCGGAGGACCGTTCATTTCGTCTCGACATGCTCAGTTCCTTTCAAAGGTTCAGCTTATCCCCGCATCCGTTCCGCCATCGGATCGAGCAGTGGGTCCAGCACCATTCGCGCGGGCCGCATTTCACCCAAGATCTCGATTTCAAACTGCCCGCCGTCCTCGATCATTTCGGGCGGAGTGAAGCCAAGCGCGACGGATTTTCCGACATAATGGGCATAGCCGCCGGAAGTGACGAACCCGATCACCTTGCCGTTTTTCCAGATCGGCTCATCCCCATGGACATCGGCATCCAGTGCATCGACGACAAAGGTCGAAAGCTTGCGCGTCACGCCCGCCGCCTTTTCCTTCAGCACAGCGGCCTTGCCGATGAAGTCGGCGGGCTTGTTATAGGCAACGAAGCGGTCAAGGCCGGTTTCCTCCGGTGTGTAGTCTGGCTTGAACTCCCGCATCCAGGAACCGAATGATTTTTCAAGCCGGAGGCTCATCATGGCCCGCATGCCAAACGGGGTGAGGCCGAATTCCTCTCCCGCCTCGGCGAGGACCTCATAGAGGGCAACCTGCTCATCGGCGGGCACATAGATTTCGTAGCCGAGATCGCCGGTATAGGTCACTCGCTGGACGATGGCATCGGAAAGCCCGACCCCCATGCGCTTCACGGCCATGAAGGGAAAGGCCTCGGTCGAGACATCTTCGTAAGTCACTTTCGCAAGCAGGTCGCGCGCCCTTGGTCCGGCAATCTGGAAACCGATGCGTTTCAGGGAGACATTCTCGATCTCGACGCCTTCCTCGGGCAGATGATCCCAGAACCAGCGAAGGTGATAGCCCTGCGCCCCGAAGGAGGCGGTGAGCTGGAACTCCTCTTCCGCCAGCCGCGCAATGGTGAAATCGCCGATCAGCCGTCCTTTCGGGCTCAGCATCGGGCTCAGGCTCATGCGGCCGACCTTCGGCACGCGCCCTGCCATGATCCAGTCGATCCAGTCCGCCGCCTTGGGGCCGGTCACTTTGTATTTCCCGAAGTTGTGGATTTCGGTGATGCCGACTTTTTCGCGCACGGCCCGGCATTCGGCGCCCACCGCGTCAAAGGCGTTGGACCGGCGGAAGGACGGCGTCTCAAGGAGCGGCTCGCCCTCGGGTGCGAAGTAGTTGACCGCTTCCATCCCGTAGGCCTGGCCGAACACGGCACGCTGTATTTTCCAGAGCGGATAGGCGGGCGTCGTCTGGAAGGGCCGTGCGGCGGGCAGTTCCTCATTGGGGTAGGAGATGCTGAAGCGTCGCTGATAATTCTCAGTCACTTTCTTGCGCGCATAGGGACGGGAGCAATAGTCGCCGTAGCGCGCCACATCCATCGCGAAGACATCGCGGGTCGGTTCGCCCTCGATCATCCATTCGGCGAGGGTGAGGCCGACGCCGCCGCCCTGGCTGAAGCCCGCCATCACGGCACAGGCCGACCAGTAGTTCCTGAGCCCCGGCACCGGCCCGACCAGCGGGTTGCCGTCCGGCGCGAAGGTGAAGGGGCCGTTGATCACATTCTTGATCCCGGCTTTCTCCAGCACCGGGAAGCGATTGAAGGCGAACTCCATGCTGTCGCTGATGCGGTCAAGATTGTCGGGCAGCAGCTCATGGCCGAAATCGAGCGGTGTGCCGTTGACCGCCCAGGGATCGGCATCCTGCTCGTAAAAGCCGATGACGAGGCCGCGCCCTTCCTGACGGAGATAGCTTTCCCCTTCCGGGTCCATGACATGAGGATGCTCACGGCCCAATTCATAGATTTCCGGGATATCCTCGGTCACCAGATACTGATGCTCCATCGGATGGAGGGGGAGGAAGATGCCGACCATCTCGCCCAGCTCCCGCGCCCACAGACCGCCGGCATTGACCACATATTCCGCGTTGATCGTGCCGTCCTTTGTAACGACCTGCCAGCTTCCGTCGGTCTGCGGGTTGAGTTCCAGTACCGGGTTGCGAAGATAAATCTCCGCGCCGAGCTTGCGGGCGCACATGGCATAGGCATGGGTGGTGCCGGACGGATCGAGATGACCGTCGAGCGGATCATAAAGTCCGCCGATCACGCCCTCGACATTGGTGATGGGCGAGAGTTCCTTTATCTCCTCCGGTCCGATGATATGGGTATCGAGCCCCATATAGCGATGCTTCGCCCGCTCGGACTTGAGGTAATCCATGCGATCCGGCGTGCCCGCAAGGGTGATGCCGCCGACATGATGCAGGCCGCAGGACTGGCCCGACAGCTCCTCCAGTTCCTTATAGAGCTTGATGGTGTAGCCCTGCAGGGCAGAGATATTGGTATCGGAGTTGATGGTATGAAATCCGCCCGCGGCGTGCCAGGTGGAACCGGAGGTTAGCTCAGATCGTTCGATCAGTGCTATATCGGTCCAGCCCAGCTTGGCCAGATGATACAGAACGGAACATCCGACGACACCCCCGCCGATCACGGCGACCTTGACATGGGATTTCATAACCTCTCCCCTTTCTCTCGTTCGTGCCCTTTATCCAAGCACGGTAAAACTGCTGTCCTGGCTGATCTCCCGGTTACGCGAAAAAGTGCCCATCGACAGATCGTAATCGATATTTACGAGATGGAAATGCACCGGATCGACATCATGATCGCGGCCCGCCTCGCTCTCGCGGATCAGTTTTTCCATCATCCGCCCGGCGACCGGCGCGTTCTTGAACTGATTCCCGCTGGTGCCGATGGCGAGGTAAAATCCGCCCAGGCTCGATTTATCATAGATCGGTACCCAGTCGCGGGTCACATCATAGAGCGCGACAACGCCCTTGGTCTGGCGCGGCACGCCCATGTCGGGAAAGCGCTGCGCAAGACGAAGAACCTGCGCGTTCCACTGCTCCGTAAAATCCTCGTTGAAATTGTCGGGATCGACCCATTCCTGCGTGTCGCATTTGGGGTCTTCCGATCCGATCAGGATATGGTTGCCAAGCTCCGGACGGCAGTAGATACCGGCATCGCTGTCGGAGAGGATCATGCCATCCGTCTCATAGTTGAACCCGGAGGGCGAGGGGACATGCGCGACCTCATGACGGAGGGCGCGGGTATCCATCTTCATCTCCTCCAACACACCCGCCATTTTGTTGATCTTCGCGGAATGCGGTCCGGCGACGTTGACGACGACGGGGGCGTCAATCTCGGTGCCGTCCTTCAGGGTCACGCCGGTTACATATCCGTTTTCCTGACGGATCTTGGTGACTTCGGCATTGAACCTGAAGGTTGCGCCATGGGCCTCGGCGGCGCGTTGGGCATTATGGGCAGCGAGCTGCGGATCACTGACATAGCCGCCACGCGGGAAAAAGACCCCACCGGGCACGCTGTCGCCTGTCGGTTCCCCGAAGGCGGGGTCTTCCGGACGTTTTACCGGGGCGAATTGATGGGTATCGATGATCGGCAGTTTTTCGCGCATCTGGGCAGGCGTCAGATCCTCATAGGGACAGCCGATCTGGTCCATCAGCTTGCAGATTTTCCGCATATAGTCGTTATGCGGTGTTTTCACGATCAGCGCGCCGGTATCGTGATACTTGATCAGGCCTTTCTCATCCTCGACACCGACATAATCCCTCCAATTCTTCCAGTAGAACCAGCCCTCATAGGCAAGGGCGCAGGTGTCCAGCGCGGAATAATAGGTGCGGATAATGGCGCAGGAGGCGGCGGTCGAACCATACCCTGAGGCAGGCAGGCGGTCGATCGAGAGCGTCTTGCGCCCCGCCTTGGATAGTTCAAATGCGATACAGGCCCCGATGACCCCGGCGCCGATGATAATGGCGTCATATTTTTCGCTCATTGGCGGCTTCTCCCTGACCGATATGCGCGGATGCGGTCTAAACTATTTCACCGGCTTTGGAGTGGTGGCAAGCAGAAACTGACCAAACCGGCGACAGGAGCGGGAAAAACACGGACCCGTGTCGTTCTGATGAAAAAGCGGGTCGGAAGGATGTAAATTCAAAATCGGTAAAAAGGCGGAAACTTGCCTTCTCCAGCAGGTGATTTGAAAATCCGCGGGAGAGTCGCGGCAAAGACAACCGTTTTAACGTTCCCCCTGATGCTGCTTTCATGGCATACTTTGTTATGTGGGAAACAGGGCAGCGGAACCGAAGAACATGATGCGGATGTCGATACTGAAAATACTGGGGGGAGGTCTTCTTGCGGCGGGTCTGATGACGGCGCAGATGGCGCAGGCGGAAACGGAAACCATAAAGATCCGGAGCTTCGATGATTTCGCCAGCTATTTCGAGAAGAAAGGCTATTCCATCCGCAAATGGAAGGAGGGCAAGCAGGATGTGCCGCCATATGTCATCCTTGATATACCGGAGGAATGGCGCAAGAGAATTGCGCCCGAAATGCCGGTGGATGAGAAGAAGCGGACCTTCTTTCGTCTCGCCATCCCGCTGGCTTTCGTTGCCAATCATGGCATAAGCCGGGATCAGGAACGGCTGCGCAGCCTCGAGAAGGAGCATCGCGCAGGCAAATCGCTCAGCGAGAGAGATGTCGCCTGGCTGAAGCAGCAGGCCACGGCCTATGCACTCGAAGAAGATGGTCTGAATGATAAATTCTGGGCGACGTTCAATGAACGGATGGACACGATCCCGCCCTCCCTGATCGTGGCGCAGATGGTGGAGGAAAGCGGCTGGGGTACCTCACGCTTCGCGGCAGAGGGCAATGCGCTGTTCGGGCAGTGGAGCTATGACGGCGGCATCAAGCCCGAGGAACAGCGCGAGAACAAGGGCGATTACCGTATCGAGGCGTTCAAGACGCCGCTCGATTCCGTGCGCGCCTATATGCTCAACCTCAACTCCCATACATCCTATGCCGATTTCAGGAAACGCCGGGCGGCGTTGCGGGCAAAGGGTCAGCCGGTCACCGGGCCCGACCTTGTTGGTACGTTAATCGAATATTCGGAACGGCGGGAAGCCTATGTAAAGATTATCGAGGAGATAATGGAGCACAACAGCCTGCCGCCGCTCGATCATGTGCGGCTGGCCTCCGGCAAGTTGACATATCTGCAGCTGGAATAGAGGATTTTTGTCAGTCCAGGGCGGCCCGGCGCGTGGTGGAGAGAGCTCTTCTCCGCCTGTCGACTTCCCTGAAGCGCAATCTCACCAGCCGGTTGAGGTTGGTCAGACCGTCGAGAAGGCCGGGAATAACAACTTCCGACGGTTTTTTCTGCTGGGCAAGATGACGGAGTGCCGTCAGCATGGTATCGCTTTCGCGTTCGCCATCATCGATCAATGCCCCGATCAGCCCGGCATCGGCGGCGCGGGTTGCACGGATATATTGCTCCAGCCGCGGGACCGTGCGCGGAATGATCAGCGCCCGCTTGTTCATGGAGAGAACCTCGCAGAAGGTATTATAGCCGCCCATGGCGACAACGGCGGAGGCTTCCTGCATCAGGCTCTCCAGATGGCTATCGAAGGTAACGGCGCGGACGCGGGGCAGTTTCTGAATGCGGTCACGGAAACTGGCGCGGGTTTCCGGCGGCATGAAGGGCCCGAGCACGAAGAGTGCATCCAGCGGCGGCTCACGGTTTCCCTCATAGGCGCGCAGCACCCAGTCGGTCAGCACATCGCCATCGCCGCCGCCGCCGACGGTGACCAGCACGTAAGGCGCTGTCATCTCGCTCAGGATTGCCGGCTCCGAAACCGCGGAGACGGAGCGCGGCAGATAGCCTGTATAGGTGATCTTGCGTTTCACATTCGCGGGGATATCGATGCCGGCGAGGGGGTTATATATCTGCTTGACGCCGAAGATCCAGATATCGTCATAGAGCTCCTCAAGGGCGGGCAGGACGTTCTTGCGCTGCCATTCCGGACCGAGCAGCGACGGATCATCAAGGACATCGCGCAGTCCGAGGACAAGATGGGTTCCCGCCGCCTTCAGCATTTCTAGCGTTCCGGTGACCTCCCCTTTCAGGCCATAGGGCTCCTTGTCGACAATGAAGATGTCCGGATCGAAGGTCTCGGCCGTATGCTGGATAATGGAGGCGCGCATGGCGAGCGTCTGCTCGGTATCGATATGCAGGCTGAGGGATGTATATTCACCGTTGCGCAACTTGATGATGCCGGGGATACGGACGAAGTCGACCCGGGCCTTGAAATCAAAACTGCCGATGATGGGGGAGCCGGAGAGAATGAGGACCGACAGGTTCTGGTTCTGCTCGACAAGCGAATTCGCCATGACCATGCAGCGACGCAGATGACCGAGGCCAAACGAGTCGTGACTGTAGATCAGGATGCGTCTCGCATTTTCGATCTCGTTCATGGTTCACCTCCGCGTCTGTCGTCACGCATATACGGGGTTATGTCCTATAGATCAACTTTATATCCGGGATCGATTAGAAATGCACTCTGATTCGTCAATAAAAAATATACTGAATTTCTCTCCAATTTAATTGCAATCCGATATTTTTCTCATAAAAATATTATAATTCAATAATTAGCGAAATAGTTGAATAGAAGAAAATAGAATATTCAGCGATTCGATTTAGTAAAATCTATCAATGCGAGGAAATTTTTTAAAATGAAAAGCAATTTTTGATAGAAAAATAATTAATATAAAAATCATATAAGTTAATTTAGGGCGAATTAACCATAAAAAATCATAGAATTAACTATAATTAAATAAAATTTAATGTGACTCTTTCATAAATCAATTTTATAGTTGAAAACATCTTGACGGAAATAAGTCAACAAAAATAACTAGTTATTGAGTTTGTTGATTTTTTTGTAGAATTAGTTTTCGTTTTAGTCGCGTATCCGGTTTTTGTTACAGATATAGAGGCGATATATTTTCCACTGATCTCGTATTTGTTGCTTTTTATGATCCAGTGAATTCGCCTCCTGAAGGGGTATATAACAATTTAATAGTGTATTTTGGCTTGTTGTCTTTACCTGAATTTATAAGCCAAGTCTAACTTTGGGGGTTATGATATGAGAAAAATACTGACGGATTTATGGAATGATGAAACCGGCGTGACGGCGGTTGAATATGCCTTGATGGCCGCCGCCGCGGCGGCAGTCGTGGGCGTTGCCGGAACCGCTTTCTATACCAAGCTGCAAACGGCGTTCAATGCCATTGATCTTTCGGGGTCCGGCAGCGCAACGCCGCCGAACTGAGCAAGTCATTTCAGGACAGTACCTTCCGCGCGGAATATTTGTCCGCGCGGGAGGGCCCAAACTCATGACAGAATATTATCCGATATTTGCCATACTCCTGCTCTGGCTGGCGGCCTGGACCGATCTCACGCGGCGCCTTATCCGCAACTGGATCTCCATCGCCCTGCTGTTGCTGTTTGTACTGTTCGCCTTTTTTACGGCGCAGCCGCTTGATGTCGCGGGGCATATGCTTTGGGCGGCGGGACTGTTTGCCGTCATGTTCATCGGCTTCTGCTTTGGCAAGGTCGGCGGGGGCGATGTCAAGCTCGCGACGGTCACCATGCTTTGGGCGGGACCGGAAATGGGGCCGGTTTTCTTGGTTGTCACGGCGCTGACCGGCGGAGGTCTCGCGATTGTCATGCTGTTGCCGCAGCTGCGCCTGCTCTCCGAATGGGCCTTCGCGCCGATAACGAAACATCTGGCCTCGCCGGAGCCCGCCGATGCGGCGTCGGTTCCCTATGGGGTCGCGATTGCGACCGGTGGCACCGCCGCGCTCTACGCCTCATACATAAGCGGTGGTTAGGAGGGAGGCATGAAAAGCTTTATCTTCATTCTCCTGTCCGCCCTGTTTCTCGGTTCCGCCGCCTATCTCGGGAATATGTTTCTTTTCGAGGACGGGGCGCAGCCGCCCGTTTCCCTGCTGGCGCCTACGAAGGCGCCGGAGCAATATGCGCTGAGCCTGACGCGACCCGTGAAAAACGGCAACATTCTGGAAAAAGACATGCTGATGTGGCGTCCCGTACCGGAGGATATCCCAGCGGGAAGGCTGTTGCTGAAAGGAGAGGCTGAACTGGCAGACTGGTCGGGTGCCGTTCTCACCCGGGACTTGCCTAAAGGCGCCTTTCTTGAAAAAGCGCGCCTCGTTCTGCCGACGGACCCCGAGTATATGAAGGCGCTGCTGACGGAAGGGATGCGTGCGCGCCCCGTGGCCATCGACAATGCCGGGGAGTTCGGCGATCTTCGCGCCGGGGACCATATTGATCTCATCCTGACCTACAAGGCGCCTGCGGGCAGTGTCGGGGACGGGGAGACGGTCGTCAAAACCATACTAGAGAGCGTGCGCGTTGTCGGAACAGGAACAGGTGCTTCAGGCTCCCTCACGCTGGCGCTCTCTCCCGCGGATGTTGAGCTGGTATCGGTCGCGGAGACAATCGGCCGCCTTAAGGTTTCCCTGCGCGGGGAAACTAATGGTGACGCACCCCGAAGCACAGCGGATGTCGCTGCCTTCTCTGCAAGCGATCTCTTTCCGGAGCTGAAATCATCGCCCCGTCCTGTTGTACAAAATACGGCAAGGGAAGTCCGGATATTCCGCGGCGGCGAGACGAAGGTCCTCACCCTCACAGGCGGAGGTCAATAAGGCACGCCATGAACCATCCTGTCAGAAAAATCGGACTGCTGGTGCTGATGCTGGGCGTGCTTCTGCTGTTTTCGCCGCCCCGGGGTCAGGCGACGGAGACGGAGGGTCAGGAGAGCCTGTCGCTTGAGGTCAATCAGGGGCGGCTCTTTCCCCTGAAAACGCCGGTGACGGAAGTTCTGGTGACCAATCCGGCCATCGCCGATGTCCAGGTGACTGCCGCCAACGGCCTGTTCATCTTCGGCAAGGCCCCGGGGCGGACCCATATCATGGCGCTTGGCGCGGACGGGCGGGCAATCTTCGATCAGTCGGTCACGATAACCCGCGATCTTGAGACACTGTCGGTACTGCTGAAGGAACAGTTCCCGGGAAATAAGCTGGCAGTCCAGTCGACGCCCGGCCGTATTCTGCTCTCGGGGCTGGCGCAGACACCGGTTCAGGCGGAACAGATCGTTTCTGTTGTAAGAGGGTTTCTCTCGGAAGGGGAGGAAATCGTCAACCGCCTGGAGATGCTGGCCCCGTCGCAGGTGAATATCCGTGTGCGTATTGTCGAGATGAACCGGGAGGCGACAAAAAATCTCGGGATCAACTGGGATGTGCTGCTGAATCCGGGATCGCTGGCGATCGGGCTGATCACCAACCGCTGGCCGACCACCGTTGGTAATCTGTTCATTCCAAATTCCTTCAACAGCCGTGTCGGGGGCAGCGGCTTTCTGGGATATCAGGGGAGCAGCGGCTCTGCGTCCGTCGTGATTGACGCCCTGGCGGAGGAAAATCTGCTGACGGTTCTGGCGGAACCCAATCTGACATCCCGCTCCGGTGAGACCGCTAGTTTTTTTGCGGGCGGGGAGTTTCCCATTCCCGTGTCCGCCAACGACGAACAGGTGACAATCGAGTTCAAGAAATTCGGCGTCATCCTCGATATCACGCCGACGGTCCTCTCCGATCAGCGGATCAGTATCCATATCCGGCCGGAAGTGAGCGAGATTTCCGAGGTCGGCTCGGTTGTCATCAGTAATTTCCAGATTCCCGGCATTGCCGTGCGCCGGACGGAGGCGACCATCGAGCTTGCGAGCGGTCAGAGCTTCGCCGTTGCCGGACTGTTGCAGAACCAGACCCGGAATATTGTCAATGAAGTGCCCTGGCTCGCCGATCTCGCGATCCTGGGGCCGCTGTTCCGCTCCACCCGCTATCAGAATATGGAGACCGAGCTGGTGATCATCGCCACGGCCAATATCGTGAAGCCGCGCGAGAATGTCGCCCTCGCCACCCCGACGGACGGCTACCGCCCGACCGGCATTGTCGAGAAAATGACCGAGGGGACACTGGCCCGGCCAGCCCTCGCACCCGAAATTCCGGGTGGGTCGGGGCAAGGCGGACTGACCCTCAAAGGCCCGGTTGGGTATATTTATTAAGCTGGATGGGGGATAGCATGAAAATATTCACAGCCGCCGTGCTTCTTCTGCTTGCGTTTCCCGCGCTTGGCGCCTGCACCGCGCCGCAAAACCCCACGACGCTGCCGGTCAGTCAGGGCAAGAACGGGGCCGAGAGTAAAAGCTATCTCATTTCCTTCTCGCCGCAAGGGACTGATGGCGACCTCCGGGCGCATGACGGGCTCTCCTTTTCGGATTTTCTGAATGATCTCGTCCGCGATCCGCCAGGATATGCCCATTTTCGCCTGAATAACAGCCGTATGGATGAGGCGTTGCTGATGGAGAGGCTGCAACAATCCGGCCTTGCGCGTTCCAGCGATATCGAGATAAACCCGGCGCCCGAAAGCCCCACGGCGGCGGCGCTGACCGTCAGGGTGACCTATTACTACTACCGGCTGGCCGATTGCGGCACCGATCTTTCCTTCCGCAAGCTCGATCACATCGCCATGACATCGCCGGGCTTCGGTTGTGCGGTCGAGCGGAACCGGATGCTCAGCCTCGCGCGTCCCGACGACTGGCGGCAGGGCCGGTCGCTTGCCCCCGCTCTTGCAGGGCCGGATGTCAAGGCGGTGACAACATGGCAGAACGCTGCGCCGAGACCCTTTCCAGAGCGCACGAAATAGGGGACGGACAAAATGGCTAAGCGACAGACACCCGAAATCGTGACCTTTCCGGCAAGCGACGCGCCGTCGGTGACCGCCGCCGCCTTCATTGCCGACCGGGAGACGGAAAAGCAACTCAATGAATTGCTCCCCAAATGGGGCTATGGCAAGGCCCGTATCGTCCGGGGCTCCATTGCAGATGCCATCCAGGCGTATGAAACGACAGCCATGCCGGAGATATTGATTGTCGATATCTCCGACACTCCTTTGCCGCTGTCGGAGTTGCAGGCCCTTGCGGATATCAGCCCGCCGCAGGTCAATGTGGTGGTGCTGGGCACGCGGGATAATGTCGGGCTCTATCGCGATCTCATCGACATCGGGGTGACGGATTATCTGGTCAAGCCGGTGCCGTCCGACCTCCTTTATAAGGCAGTTGCCCGGGCCAGCGGGCAGGGCACCACCCGCCGCGCCGACCAGAGGACCGGCAAGACCATCGCCGTCCATGGGGTGCGCGGGGGTGTTGGGGCCACCACGACCGTGGTCAATACCGGGTGGCTGCTTGCCAATATCCATAACCGCCATGTGGTGTTGGCCGATTTCGATCTCTCCGGCGGGACGCTGGCCCTTGAATTGGGGATGGAGTCGTCCTCGGGGCTTGCGGAACTGCTGACGGGGCCGGACCGTATCGATAACGTCTTTGTCGACCGCGCCCTGCTGGAGGTGGAAGAGAGGCTGAAGCTCCTCGCTTCCGAGGCTGCGTTTGAGACAAATCAGGATTATGACGCCGCCGCCGTTGCCGCCCTGATGCAGCATTTACGCAATCGCTTCCACTTCATTATTCAGGATGTTGACCGGGGACGGCCCGCCGTCGCCATGGAGGTCCTTCAGGCCGCCGATGTCCGGTTGCTGGTGATGGATCCGTCGCTCGCTGCCGTGCGCGATGCCGCCCGTATTCTCAAATTACTTGAGAAAGGGGCCGAGGCCCAAAAAACACTGGTCATTCTCAACCGGGTGCGGCCGGGCGGGCGGGCCGATGTGCCGCTCGATAAGATCACCGAATTTATCGATCATCCGGTCGATCTGGTCATTCCCTTCGACAGGAAGAAGCTCGCGCTCGCCAGCCTCAACGGGGAGCCGGTCGCCCGCCGGAAGTCGCCGATAACCGATGCCTATCAGCGGCTGGCCGCGGAGCTGGTCGGGCAGGGGGATGCGAAGCGCCGCCATGGCTGGCTCGCCGGCCTGATGGGAGGCTGAGATGTTCGGCCGGAAATCCGATATGGGTGAGATGGCAGGGCTGGCCGAGACGGAAGATGCGTTCATCGGGGCGCCGACCGCGACGGACCGCACCGCCCGCGTCCCGGCGGAACTGGTCGAAAGGGTCCGCCAGCAGTTCTATAACCGGATCGACCCGACCGCCGCCTCCAGCATGGCGCCGGAACAGCTTTCTTTACGGATTACCGAGGCTGTCTCGAAAATTGTCGATGAAGGCAGGCTTCAGCTCAACGGCAAGGAGCAGGGCGCCATCGCGCGGGAGCTGTTCGACGATATCGTCGGTATCGGCCCGATCGAGACCCTGCTTGGCGATCCGGAGGTGACGGATATTCTGGTGAACGGGCCGGACACCGTCTATGTCGAGCGGGCGGGCCGTCTGGAACTGACGGCCTACAAGTTCCGCGATGACAATCATGTACTGGAGGTTGCGCGGCGGATTGCGGCCTCCGTCGGGCGTCGGGTGGATGAGGCAAACCCCATGGTCGATGCCCGCTTGAAAGACGGCAGCCGCGTCAATGTGATTGCGCCGCCGCTCTCCGTCTATGGCACGATCATCTCGATCCGGAAATTCTCGAAAGACGTCATGGGGCTGGATGAGCTGTGCGCGGGCCGCGCCTTTTCCCCGGCAATGAACCGGTTCCTCAAGATCGCGGCGCGCTGCCGCCTTAACATCCTTGTCTCCGGCGGGACCGGGTCGGGCAAGACGACGCTGCTGAACGCGCTCTCCGGCCTGATCGATGAGAATGAGCGGATTGTCACCATCGAGGATGCGGCGGAAATCGCCCTGCAGCGCCCGCATGTGGTCAGCCTCGAGACACGCCAGCGCAACAGCGAGGGGAGCGGCGAAGTCTCGCAGCGTGATCTGCTTCGCAACAGCCTGCGCATGCGCCCTGACCGTATCATTATCGGCGAGGTTCGCGGCGCGGAAGTCTATGACATGTTGCAGGCCATGAACACGGGGCATGACGGGTCCATGTCCACCATCCATGCCAACAGTGCGCGCGATGCCTTGCTGCGCCTTGAGAACCTGATGCTCTCAAGTCTCGCCAATTATCAGAGCCGGGGTGCGCGGCAGCAGATTGCGAGCGCCCTCGACCTTGTCATCCATGTGGAGCGCGGGCCGGACGGCCGCCGCTTTATCCGTAATATCTCGGAAATTGTCGCCCTGGAAGGGGATGTCATTACCAGTCAGACCTTGTTTGACTATAGAGGCGCGGGGGAGGGTGGCGGTCAGGCCACTGGGGCGGGCTTTCACTACACCGGTGCCCGTCCGCATTTCGAGGAAAAGGTCGCGAAATTCGGTCTTCTCCCGGAGCTGCAGGAGGTGCTTTTGCCATGATGCCGGAACTCAACATGCTGCCCGTCTCAGAATGGCTGCCGCTAACGGCCTTCGCCGTTTTCCTGCTGAGCGGGATTATTCTCTTGCTGTTTGCCCATCGTCAGATCGGCAGGCGGAGCCGGATATTGACCGCGCGGCTTACCGGGTTGCAGGGGATGCGCGAAGCGACGCCGGTGCCGCTCACGCCGCTGCCGGAGATGACGACGCTCTATACTGCGGAGATTCCAGCGCGAAACTGGCGCGAAAAGATTACCTCGCGCCTCGGCATGCTGCTGCTCGCGTCCGGCCTTGTTGGCGCGCTTCTGATTGCGGGTTTTGTTGGTTTCCCTCTCATTACAGGTTCCCTCCTTCTCGGCGGTGTCCTCCTTACCGCCGCCGTGATCTCCTTTCGGATATACCGGCGCAGGGCCCGCCAGCAGCGGTTTGTCGAGCAGTTGCCGGAGGCTATCGACATCATTATCCGTGGCGCCCGCGTCGGCATGTCCCTGCAGGAGAATTTTCAGGTCATCGCGCGGGAGATGCCGGACCCGGTGGGCAGCACTTTTCGCATTCTCGCCGAGAAGCTCGCGATCGGTATCGACCTTGAAACCGCGCTTGACGCGACCGTTCGCTCTATCGGGGTGAAAGAACTGCAATTCATGGCGACGACCCTGATCCTGCAACGGCGCACCGGCGGGCAGTATGCGGAGGTGCTCGAAAATCTGGCGCAGGTGCTGCGTGACCGGCGGGCGCAGGCCTTGAAAGCGCGGGCGCTGACATCGGAAGCGCGCATGTCGGCGCGCATCGTGACCGGCGTGACGGGGGTAATACTGCTCATCATGTCGATCACCAACCGGGCGCAGCTGGAATTCCTTTTCGTGGACCCGCTGGGCCAGAACCTGCTGATCTATTCCGCCATCAGCATCCTCTTCGGGTTTTTCATCATCTCCCGCCTGCTGGGGACATTGAAATAATGGACATCCGGATCGATACAGGGGAGGAGGTTGTGCTGCTGGCGATGATGGCGCTCTGCTTTCTGCTGGCGGGTCTCCTGTTCATTGCCGCCGTCCGGGCAAAAAAGACGGAACTTGTCGATCGTCGGCTCGGCGGGGTTCTGCTGGATAAGCCAGTACCTGCAAGAAAGCGCGACGTGCCACTCCGGATCGATCTTGAAAAAGAGAAGGAGCCGGAGGTGCGCGCGGGCAAGACAACGGCGTCCGTCCTCTCCGGCCTGATCGGAAGCCGGGGTCTCAACCGGCGGCTCATCCGGGCGGGCTATGATCCCGGAAAATACCGCCGCCCTTTTTATATCGCGCGAATCCTCTGTTTCTGCCTGGAGGCGTTTCTGGCGGCACTCCTGTTCGATGCGGCATTGGCGGATCAGTTCGGACCTCTGATCACCGCCGCCCTTGTTCTCGCCGCCGGGATCAGCGGGAGTTTCTTGCCCAACATGCTGCTGAAATTTCGCATCCGGCAGCGGCGCAGGCGGATCGAACGGGCGATGCCCGATATGATCGATCTGCTTATCCTCTGTGTCGAGGCGGGGCTGACCCTCGAGACCGCGCTTGTCCGCACCATCGAGGGGTTGGAGCCCTTCGCGCCGGAGGTTGCCGCCGAGATGAAGATTACCTTAAGCGAGCTTCGGATCCTGCCCGATAAATCCATGGCGCTCACCAATCTTGCCGATCGCACGGCGTCGAAAAGCCTGAAATATCTCGTGCTGTCGCTGCGTCAGGCGGAACGCTATGGCACCTCGATCACCGGGGCGCTGAAGGCGGTGGCGATGGAGAACAGGAAAATGGCCATACTGGAGCTGGAGAATAACGCGTCCCGGATGCCCGCGCTGCTGAGCGTCCCCCTCATTCTTTTTATCTTGCCACCGGTCGTGGCCATTTCCGCCGGGCCCGGCTTTGCGTTGATGATGCGAACGATTGGAGGATAATATGCTGTGCCGACTATTGCTTCTGGCCCTGATTGCCGCAATCTTCTCCGGCTGCGCCATGCCGGAGGGTGATCTGGATGCGCAAACCCTGTTCGAGGATAAGGCCGCGCGGGAGCGGGCCCTCAAAATCGCGGATATATCGGTCGAGTCCGGTAATTTCCCGGCGGCCATTGATATATATCAGAAAATCCTGACCAAGAACCGCTTTGACGAGCCGGTTCTCTATCGGTTGGGGGAAACCTATCTCAAGGCCGGAGCGCCGCAGGAGGCCGTCACCGTCTTTGAAAATCTGGAAGCCTTGACGCCGGAGGATGTCCGCCCCTGTCTCGGGCTCGGCCGCGCCAACCTCTCTCTTTACCGGCCGGAAACGGCTGATCTGTATTTTGCCAAATGCACCGAGATTGACGGCGAGAATATAGAGGCGCTGAGCGGGCGCGGCATTGCGCTCGATATGGCCGGTGCTCATCAACAGGCGCGGGAGAATTATAGCCGTGCCCTGATGATCGCGCCGGACGATATGGGCATCCGCAACAACCTCGCGCTTTCCTATCTGATGGCGGGGGAATATGACGCGGCCATCAAGGCCCTCGCGCCGCTTGCCTTCACCCCGAAATCGACGGCGGTGATCCGCCAGAATCTCGCCATGGCCTACGGCCTTGCCGGGGATGAGGCGTCGGCGGCGCGGATTGCCCGGCTCGACCTCGACCATCCGACGGTGGAGAATAACCTCCGATTCTATCGGCAAGTCCGGCGGATGGAGGATACGAGCCTGCTCCGGCGATTGCTTGTCGGTCCGCGCATGGTGGAGGAAACCCACTCGTGACGCTGCCGCTCCAGACATACGCGCGATTGCGGGAGGAGCGGGGCTCGCTCGCCGTTGAGCTTGCCATCCTGCTGCCGATTGTCTTTGCCATTGTCTTCGCCGCGATCGACATCAGCCGGGTTCTACTCGCCCGCGGCCTTGTCGATCAGCTCGGCGTCGAGCTTGCGGGCAGCCTGAAATATGAAACAACTCCGGCGGCACGCGCCCTGCTGACGGAAGCAGCGCTTCAGGGGCAGTTATCGTCGCTGTCCTCGAACCTCGGCGGTGGATTGATCGATACATCCCGGCTCAGCCTGTCCGTCCTTTCCTATGACGACCTTCCGGCGTTTGTGAGCGAGACAGCGGGCGGCGCCCTGATCGGCCTGCCCGAAGCGGTGACCGCCATCCGTCTTGACTATGCGGTGCCGCTGACGACGCCCTTTGCGAATTTCTTCTATGAGACAGGCGAACTTGTCCAGTCGTCGATCATGGTTATCAACAATGGCCGATAACACGCTGAAAAATAATCAAAAAAGCATTCTCCGGGATCAGCGGGGCAGCCTGGCGGTTGAGGTGGCGCTGATCGTCCCGGCGATCATGTTCCTGCTGCTCGCGGGTGTGACCCTTGCGCATATTGTGCAACTGACCCGGACGACGGACCGGGTGGCCGCCCTGATGGCGGATGATCTGTCGCTTAAATCCGGGTTGATCGAGGCGGATTTCGATACGGTTCTGGCGGCAGCGGCGGGCGTGATTGGTGAAAGCGGGTTCCCGGCGGCGATCCGGGTTGATTTGTCGGCACTGGAGCTCTCCGAGGACGGCAGCGCGATTATTCTCTGGAGCCGGAGCCGGTCAAATGGCGGGCTTGCCTGCGCCCCGGCGTCACCGGCCTTGCCCGCGCCCGGTGACGGGGCCACGCTTCAGTTCATTCTGGTCGATCTCTGCGTTACCCCGGCGGAGGGCTTCTTCCTCTCCAGCTTTCTCAACGTGACCGGTTTCACGCTGCATGGCCGGGCGCTTGCCGTCGGGCGGAAGGCGGCTGTCCGCAGCCTGGGTTGATGAGGGCCCGCGCCGTGCTCCGCCGCTTCAGCCAGTCCGAGGACGGCGCGGCGCTGCTTATTTTTACGCTGACATTGTTCATTGTCCTCGGCGGGATCGCCTTTGCCATCGATGCCTCGCGGTTTTTTGCCGCGAAATCACGTCTTGCCCTGGCGACGGAGATGGCCGCCGTCGCCGCCGCAAAGAACCTGCGTTTTCTGGATATCCCGGCGGTGGAGCAGCTCGCGGTGGATATGGTCCGCGCCAATTTCGCGGGCGCCAGCCTGCTCAACTATGCGAGTGCGACCGCTGTGCCTCCCGCCGTTACCCTGACCCCTGATCTGGAGACGGGCGAGGTGACGGTCGAGAGCAGCGCGACGGTCCCGACAACCCTCTTGCGGGCGCTGAACTTCATGGATGATGTCACGGTTTCGGCGCGCATCACCGCCCGTCAGGAAAGGCCGGAGGCGGAGGTCGCCCTCGTTCTGGAGGCGTCCGATGCGATGGAAAACTCCGGCCGGCTGGCGGAGGTCAGGACCGCCGCGAGTGCCTTTATCTCGGCTATGGAGGCGGAGGTGCCGCAAGGCGCAGGTGTGAAATGGGGCTTTGTTCCCTTCGGCAATGCCATGGTCAATGTCGCGCCGCATTCGGACTGGATCGAGAGTGGAAGCTGGCCCCTGAGCCTGCCGCCGGTCATTCCGGGAACCACGGGATGGATGGGCCTGCTCGCCGAAGATCGATGGTGCGTCTCCCCGCGGAGCGGACCGGTGGGGGAGAATGATACGCCGCCGGGTCTTGCGCGGTTTCCGCTTGTCCTCAGCCTGTCTTCAATGTCGACACCGCCTCTCGGCCTTCCGCATTTTACCAATGTAACAACGGCGGACTGCCGGGAGGAGCGGATCTTGCCGCTCGGTGACGGGGCGACGCTGCTCGGCGCCCTCAGCAGTCTTGGCGGTAATGGCGATGCCGCCTATGGCCGGGGGATGCTGTGGGCGGAACGGCTGCTATCGCCGCAATGGCAGGGGGTCTGGACCGGCGATAGCACCATCCCGGCGGCCTATGATGATACGATAATCGAGAAGGTGGCGCTGCTGCTCGCAAGTTCCGTCGCCAGCGACATATCGGAGAATACGCGCCTTGCGGATACCTGCGCGCGGATGAAAGGCAACGGCATCCATCTCTATACCATCGATTATTTCGCCCCGGCGGCGACCTCCACTCTCCTGCAAGGCTGTGCCAGCACCGCCGGGCATTATTTCAGGGTGACGGATGCGGCGGGGCTGAACCAGGCTTTTCAGTCAATCGCCCGCTTCCTGACCATCGTCCGTTTTCCGGGATAGCTCGGGCCAGCCCTCAGGGACAATGAAACAGCGCTCGGTTTTGTTGCCATTTTTCAGGGCGACAAGTTGCGGCGCCGGTCTCGATTCAAACTGCCGGGTGAGATAGTTGGCCAGATCGTCGGCGCCGCCTTCCATTGTTTCGCCCGCGTGAAATTCCGGTGTGATCCAGCGTTTCTTCGCCAGCGGCAGGAAGCGAACGACCGTCTTAAAGCGGGGGCTCTGCAACTCTCTGATCGTCAGCCAGCCTCCGCTCAGGCTGTCATCCGCAATCCGCGATGGCAGAAGCCTTTGAGTGGCGCCGAGCGGATGGAACAGGCATCCCTTGACCCAGGGGTGGGAGGTAATCTCTCCAATGCCGAGCGCTTCCAGCTTCTCCCGCGTCTCAGGTCGTGCCGGCAGGGCAAGCTGATGGTCATACATCCGGTGGAACTTGTGGGCGAGAGTGTCTTTCTGCATGGGGCCGACGAAATCGGCCTCTTCCTGCCCGCTCCCGATATTGAGATAGAATTTGACGGCCAGCTCCCAGTGATAGGCCTTGCCGTTCTGGGTGAAGACCAGATCAAGCTCGCCGAGGCTGCGCCTGTCCCGGTAGATCCGGATATTGCTGCCGATGACCTCGACTGAGGGAAGATTGTTCAGCCAGAAAATCACCAGCTGCTCGAAATAGCGCCCGAGATTGAGGCGCGGCGTCGCGGCAAGGTGGCTGAGCAGGGGCGCGGGATCCGTCGCCAGCCGCTCCAGAAGCAGGGCGGTTTCCGGATGATGGGCAAGTTCCGGTTCTGCGCGATGTTTGAGCAGGAAGGGCGAGGTGATCACCCATTGAAGATCACGTAAGGAAAAGGGCGGTATGGCGGGCGTACCGTCCGGCATCATCCGTACAGGCTGTAGAACATGCGAAGGGAGGTGACGAACAGGAAGAAGGCGAAGGTCTTCTTGAGAAGCCCCGCGTTGATCCTGTGGGCGATACGGGCGCCGACCGGCGCGAACAGGGTGGCCATGGGAAAGATCACCAGAAAGCCCAGAATATTGACATAGCCGATATTGCCGGGCGGCAGGTTCTGAACCTCAAGGCCCGAGATCAGGAAACCGATGGTGCCCGGTATGGCGATGATCAGCCCGACGGCGGCGGCGGTGCCGACGGCCCTGCGGATGGGATAGCTGCAAAGGGTGAGGATCGGGACGGTGAAGGTGCCGCCGCCAATCCCCATCATCGCCGAAAATCCGCCGATAAAAAGGGCGAGCATCTCCTTGAAGGGCGATTTGGGAAGTCCGGCGGAAAGAGACTTGTTTTCCGGGCGAAACGCCATATTCGCGGCCACGACAAGCGCCAGCACGGCAAAGACGAGGGTGAGCATGCCGGCATCCGAAAAGCTGGCGACGATCGTACCGATGATGACGCCGATGAAGATCACCGGCCCCCAGCTCTTGAGCAGCGCCGTATCGATCGAACCCTTCTTGTAATGCGACCGGGCGGAGGAGATGGAGGTCGGGATGATCACGGCAAGCGAAGTGCCGATGGCGACATGAATACGGATGTCGTCATCGACGCCAAAGAAGGGCAGGATGTTGTAGAGCACCGGCACAATCACGATCCCGCCGCCAACGCCCAGCAGTCCGGCGAGGATGCCGCCGATAATCCCTGTTGCCGCCATTCCCGCAATCAGGCCGATGAGCAGCGGCAGGGAAATATCGGCAAAGATAGTCATGAGCTTTTCAGAAGATCGCGGATGATCAGTTCGAGCTTGTTGAGCGAGTTGCAGGTCTCGGCGGTGGTGCAGTTGGGGGCGATGCGTGGCATTTCCGAATCCCCCGACCCCCAGATCGATTTCCGCTCCGGGTTGAGCCAGATGACCCGCTTCGCCCGCTGTTTGATCTCTTTCAGGATATCAGCCCGCGGATCGGAGCCATTGGAGCGGCCGTCTCCCAGGAAAATCACGGTCGTCTTGTTATCGATCTCGTCAAAGACAAGTTCCTTCAGATCGATCATGGCCTGCCCGTAGTCCGTTGACCGGCCACCAAATTCATCGATGGCCATGGGCACAGCCTCCTCCGGGCCATAGCGATCGAACAGCTCGGTAACCTCGCCAAGGGTGCCGGAAAAGGCGAAGGATCGGACTTTCGGCAGTACTTCATTGAGGCTGTAGAGAAACAGGAGGAGAAACCTTGCCACCGCAGCGACGGAGCCGGAGACATCACAGACCGCGATGACCTTCGGCCGATCCTTGTGCTTTTGCTTCCAGTGGGTTTCGAACAGGATTCCGTCATAGGCGACATTGCGGCGCATGGTCTTGCGGATATCGAGATGGCCGCGATTCTTGACCTTGCGCACCCGGGAGTTCATATCCGTCAGCCGCTTCGCCATGCGCCGGACGAGATCGCGCATATGCTTGAAATCGCGCTGCTCGATATTGGAGAGGCGGACATTTTTTAGGATATCCTGCCGGAACTGCTTGGCCTTGCCGCTGCTGGTGAGGGCAAGTTGCCGCTCCACCATGTCGCGGACCGAATCGAACAGGAGCTCCAGCCGCTCCTCGAGCCGCTCCGCCCCCTCGGTATCGCCCTCCTTGTTCCTCTTTGAAATTTCCTTGTTGACCTGATCGAGGCCCATTCCCTCCATGATCCGGCGGGTATAGAGGCCGCGTTGCGTCATCAGGACGATGTTGCGAAGGTTGGCGGCATTCGCCGCCGCTGTCATCGCCATGGCAAGCTCGGTCCGGTCGTTTTGCTCAAGCAGCTCAAGGAGGGAGGTCGCGGGTCCGCTCGATTGCTCTCCCGACATGCCGCCGCCGCCTTCGCCGCCGCCGGAGGCCGGGCCGGGCGCAACCTCGTTATCATTGGCCTGGTCGGTTTCGGGCGGACCGGATGGCGTCTCGTCTGAGGACGGGTCTTCTTCCTCAACCTCTGGCGCCAGATCCGGGTTGATGTTGTAGCTGAAAAATTCATCGAAACAGCGATCGAAATTTTCATGCTCCTCCACCGTTTTCGCCATAACCTGCGCCAATGCCGTTTTCAGCAGCCCGCGATCCTCATAGCCGAAAATCCGCACGGTTTCGGCGGCATCGACGCTTTCGGAAATCGATACGGGAACATCCGAATAGCGCAGCATTTCCACAAAATCGGCGAGCGGCTTATCCATCAGCGGGTTTCTTTTTGCGCCACAGCAATGAATTTTGGCACTTCGCTGTGCATGTTGTCGATATCTTCCTCGAATTTGAGCAGCATGTTGAGCGTGTTGCGTACGAGGTCCACTTCCAGCTTGTCGGCATGGAGCAAGAGCAGCGTTCGGGCCCAGTCGATGGTCTCGCTGACCGCCGGAAGTTTCTTGAGGTCCTGCGTCCGGAGCTGCTGCACGAAGGAGACAAGCTGGTTACGGAGGTTCTCCTCAAGGTCCGGCACCCGAGTCTGGATAATCCGCCGTTCCAGCGACGCATCGGGGAAGGGGATATAAAGATGCAGGCAACGGCGCTTCAGCGCATCGCTCATTTCCCGGGTATTGTTGCTGGTGAGGAAGACAAGCGGTTTTGTTCTTGCCTTGATCGTACCGATTTCCGGTACGGAAATCTGGTAGTCCGAGAGGATTTCGAGCAAATATGCTTCGAACTCATGATCGGACTTGTCGATCTCGTCGATCAGCAGGACGGCTTTGACCTCGGATTTCAGGGCCTGCAACAGCGGGCGCGCCTCCAGGAATTTTTCGGAATAGAAGCTGTCGCCGAACTGGTGGAGCTTCTCCATTGAAGCCTCCAGCCCGACCGCATCCTCCAACAGGTCCCCAAGTTTTTCCTTCAGGATCTGGGTATAGAGAAGCTGTTTGCCATATTTCCACTCATAGAGCGCCTTCGATTCGTCGAGCCCCTCATAGCATTGTAGCCGGATCAGCGGCGCCTCCAGTATCTCGGAAGCCGCCTTGGCGAGTTCCGTCTTGCCGACGCCCGGAGGCCCTTCCACAAGGATTGGTTTATCCAGCTTCTGCGATAAATAGATAGAAGTGGCGATATGGCGATCGCAGATATAACCCGCGGCCTCAAATCCGGCCTTGATCAGGTCAATTGCAGTTGCTGGGTCTTTATCAATAAGTGTCACGTATCGGTTCCATGTTATTATTATTGTTCAGTCAATATAAGCGCATATCTATTCAATATCAGGCCCGCCCGCGCTTTGCCAGTGCTATCCAACTGGACAGGCAAGGTCGGGCGCGGTAAAAAGCGGCAACAATGCGGCCGAATATGCCGCATTTTACGGCTTAGGTGAACGGAATTGGCAAAAATGAGTACGACAAAAGAAATACGCAGCACCTTTCTCGACTATTTCGCAAGGAATGGTCATGAAAAGGTGGATAGCTCTCCGCTGGTACCGCGGAACGATCCGACCCTGCTGTTCACCAACGCGGGCATGGTGCAGTTCAAGAATGTATTCACCGGCCAGGAGAAGCGCCCCTATAACCGCGCGGTGACGACGCAGAAATGCGTGCGCGCAGGCGGCAAGCATAACGACCTTGAGAATGTCGGCTATACCGCGCGCCATCTGACCTTTTTCGAGATGCTGGGGAATTTCTCCTTCGGTGACTATTTCAAGGAACGCGCGATCGAGCTCGCCTGGAATTTGCTGACCAATGAATATGGCCTGCCGAAGGAAAAGCTGCTTGTCACCGTCTATCATGATGATGACGAGGCGGCCGGCCACTGGAAGAAAATTGCCGGACTTCCTGACGAGAAGATTATCCGCATCGCAACCTCCGATAATTTCTGGTCGATGGGCGATACCGGTCCCTGCGGTCCCTGTTCGGAGATTTTCTATGATCACGGGGAAGAGATTCCCGGCGGACCGCCCGGCAGCCCGGATGAGGATGGCGACCGCTTCATCGAAATCTGGAACCTCGTCTTCATGCAGTTCGAGCAGTTTGCGGACGGCAAGCGCGAGAGCCTGCCGCGTCCGTCCATTGATACCGGCATGGGGCTGGAACGGCTGACGGCTGTCCTGCAGGGCGTGCACACCAATTATGATATCGACCTGATGCGCCATATTATCGAGGCTTCGGCCGAGGTGTCCGGCGTTGCGCCGGATGGGGAGTTTCAGGCTTCCCATCGGGTGATCGCCGATCATTTGCGCTCCTCCGCCTTTCTGGTCGCAGACGGGGTGACGCCATCGAACGAGGGGCGGGGATATGTGCTCCGCCGGATCATGCGACGCGCCATGCGCCATGCGCATATTCTGGGCGCGAAGGACCCGATGGTCTACAAGCTGGTGCCGACCCTTATCGATGAGATGGGCGATGCCTTCCCCGAACTGCACCGGGCGCAATCACTGATCACCGAGACCCTCAAAGTCGAGGAGAACCAGTTCAAGCAGACGCTGGACCGCGGTCTCAAGCTGCTCGGCGATGCGACGGAAAAACTCGGCAGCACCGAGGCGCTTCCCGGCGATGTCGCTTTCAAGCTTTATGACACCTACGGTTTCCCGCTGGACCTGACGAAGGATATCCTGCGCGGCCAGAACCGGGGGCTGGACGAGGCCGGGTTCGATGCCGCCATGAAAAAGCAGAAGGAGGCGGCCCGCGCCGCCTGGACCGGGTCCGGTGAGGCGGCAACGGACCAGCTCTGGTTCGATCTGCATGAAAAGCTCGGCGCGACGGAATTCCTTGGCTACCAGACGGAAACGGCTGAGGGCAAGACACAGGTCGTGATCAAGGACGGCAAGGAAGTCGAAAAGGCATCCGAGGGCGATGCGGTGATGGTTGTGCTCAACCAGACCTCCTTCTATGGCGAAAGCGGCGGCCAGCAGGGCGATCATGGTGTCCTGAAAACGCCTGCCAGGTTCGAGATGAAAGTGACCGACACCCAGAAGAAACAGGATCTGGTCATCCATATCGGGAAAATCACGAAGGGTTCCCTTTCGACCGGGGACGTCGTGGAGACCCATGTCGATGGGCGGCGGCGGGCGAAGCTCCGGGCGCATCACTCGGCGACCCATCTCCTGCATGAGGCGCTGCGTCAGACACTCGGCGATCATGTGACGCAGAAAGGTTCGCTCGTGGCGGAAGACCGTCTGCGCTTCGACTTCTCGCATCAGAAACCGATGAGCGAGCCGGAACTTGCCGCCGTTGAGCGGATGGTCAACGACCGGATTCGCATCAACGCCGATGTCGCCGTTCACCTGACGACGCCGGAAGCCGCAATTGAGGCCGGGGCCATGGCGCTGTTTGGCGAGAAATACGGCGATGAGGTCCGGGTTGTCTCCATGGGCGGGCTCGACGAAGGCAAGGGCGCGGGCCGGGATTATTCGACCGAGCTGTGCGGCGGTACCCATGTCGCGCGCACCGGCGATATCGGTTTCCTCAAGATCGTGAGCGAGGGCGGCCTCGCGGCCGGTATCCGCCGGATCGAGGCGGTCGCCGGGGAAGCCGCGCTTGACTATGTCAATGCCCGCGAAAAACTGCTGGCCGAGGCGGCATCGAGCCTGAAAATCGCGCCGAGCGAGCTTGGTGCGCGTATTCAGGGGCTGCTGGAAGAGCGCAAAAAGCTGGAACGCGAGCTCGCCGATACCCGTAAAAAACTGGTCAGCGGCGGCAGTGGTCCGGCGGAAGAGGCGGAGAAGGTCGGGAACATCTCCCTGATGACCCGGTTGCTCAGCGATGTGCCGCCCAAAGACCTGAAACCGATGGCGGATGAGATCAAGAAGAAGTTGAAAAGCGGTGTGATCGTGCTGATCGCCAATAACGATGGCAAGGCGTCTATCGTTGTCAGTGTTACCGATGACCTGACCGGCGGCATCAGTGCGGTCGATCTTGTCCGCGCGGGCTCCGAGGCACTTGGTGGCAAGGGTGGCGGTGGCCGTCCCGACATGGCGCAGGCCGGCGGTCCCGACGGGGCCAAGGGGGCCGATGCCGTCGATGCCATTCGCAAGCTGATTGCCGAAGGTGAGGTTGCCGCGGCGCCTTAGGCAGCAATGCTGCCCCGATCCAATCGGGGTAGAACCGGAAAGGGGCAGCACGCCTCCCTTCGACGATCCGGTTGCCAGCCATTGACCAGCTAACCGGTAAAACGGCAAATGGCGGTTGGCTGTGTCCGAAAATGGGCAATTTCAAGGTGATTTCGGGGCGGGCATATTTTTGCCTGGCGCTTGATATGGTGCGATTTTCCAATACATATGAAGCACGCCTGCGAGGGTATGTTTAGGAATACGCCATGAACAATTTCAAGACCGGATTACTGATTGCCGCGATCACCGCGCTTTTTCTTGCCGTTGGCTTTCTGATCGGCGGCACGACGGGAATGATTATCGCCCTTGTCATTGCTATCGGCATGAACGGTTTCGCCTACTGGAATTCCGACAAGATGGTGCTCAAGATGTATGGCGCGCGTCGGGTGACGGAGAATGAGGCGCCCGCTCTCGTGCGCCTGGTAGCGGAGCTGGCCGTGCGGGCCGAGTTGCCGATGCCGAAAGTCTTCATCATGGATAATCCGCAGCCCAATGCCTTTGCGACGGGGCGCAACCCTGAAAATGCGGCGGTGGCCGTCACCAGCGGTCTGATGAAAATCCTGACACAGGAAGAACTGGCCGGTGTGATCGCTCATGAACTCGCGCATATCAGGAACCGCGATACCCTGACCATGACGGTCACGGCAACACTGGCGGGTGCGATCAGCATGCTCGCCAACTTTGCGCTTTTCTTCGGCGGCAACCGGGATAGCCGGGGCGGGATCATCGGCATGCTGGCGATCATGATCCTCGCGCCCCTCGGTGCGATGCTGGTGCAGATGGCGATCAGCCGGACACGGGAATATTCCGCGGATCATACCGGCAGTGAAATCTGCGGTAATCCGGACTGGCTGGCGAGCGCGCTTCAGAAGTTGGATAAAGCCGCCCGCGGGATCGAGAATGTGCCCGCAGAGAAGAACCCGGCCTCCGCCAGCCTGTTTATCATCAATCCCCTGCATGGACAGCGAGCCGATAACCTGTTTTCAACCCATCCCGCCACGACGAACCGGGTTCGGAAGCTGAAAGAGCTGGCCCAATCACTTATGCCCGGCAAGGGCCGCAGTGTCAGGAAGACGCGGGAGAGGGGCCTGCCGAGGGCGCGTCAGGGCACAACGCCCTACACGGACGGTCCCGCCGGGTCCGACAATTCCCCAAAGGGTCCGTGGGGCTGATCAGACGGTTTTCGGGGACTTGACGAGCGCCCGCGTCAGGAAGCGGCTCAAGTGATCGACATATTCCTGGCGGCTTTGCCCCTTGCGATAGGCCATCGGCGCGGAGAACTGGATCAGGCCCATCATGGCATGGCCGATCAGGTCCGGGTCGATATCCTCATACAGTTCCCCATTGAGGCGGGCGTCCTTCAGCCGAGAGATAAAACCGGCGGCGAAGCGGCTGCGGAGTTCTTTCGAGCTGGAATCGGTGGGATCGAAAACCTTGGTGTCGACCAGTGCCGATCGCAACAACCCCGGGTTTTGTTCGGCGAATTCCTGAATGGCGGTCAGGCTGTTACGGATATATTCCTCGAAACTGTCGACATCCGGAATACGGGCCTGGACATAGGAATGCAGATCCTCCTGCGCGGCACTTGCAAATTCCATGAAAATTTCACGCTTGTCCATGTAATGGCTGTAAAACGTGCCATGCGCGACATCGGCTTCCTTGGCGATATCCTGGGGCCGGGTTTCGTGGTATCCCTTGCTTACAAAGAGTTTGCGGGCGGCGGCGAGCAGCCGTTTGCGCTTCTCTTCTTTTCTTTTGCTGGCCCGGTCGGTTGCTAGTGTTAATTGTGGAGACTCAACCATGCGCGCTTCACCTGTTAGAATTTTTATTTTTTTCGTGTCTGCTGCTGGCAATTGTGACAACTATTTGTCAATATCCTTACAATAGCAGTCTGCCGCGATAAATAGAACAAAAAAATAACCGGAGCTTGTTGCCCAAATGTCCTCAACCATACCTTTTCGGCCATTTAGCCGGCCCTCGCCGGATATTTCCGCCAGCCGCGATCCCGATGGCAGCTGGATTATCCGAAGCAATACCGATCTTGGCAATTATGAGGCGAATATAGGCGCCTATTGGCGGGCGGCGGCGGAGCGGTTTCCCGACCGTGCGTTTCTCGTCGAATGCTCCCAGGGCGATACCTGGCCAGAGCTCAGTTATCGCACGGCGAGAGAGCAGGCCGACCGGATCAGCAGTTATTTACTTTCAAGAGGTTACGGGCCGGAAAAGTCCGTCATGATCCTCTCCGCCAACAGCTTCGCCCATGCAACCTTGATGATGGGGGCAGTGCAGGCGGGCATAACGGTGACGCAGCTTTCACCGTCATACTCCCTGGTTGGAAATGACTTTGCGAAACTCAAATATGCCGTGGAATTGACCGAGCCGGGCCTGATCTTTGCCGAGGATGGCGATGTTTACGGCGCGGCACTCGATGCCCTCGATCTGACGGGCAAGGACATTGTTACCGTTACAGGGCGGGATCACGGCGGAGTAAGGTTTGGCGCGTTGCTGGAGAATCTGGACAGCGCGGCGGTGGAGGCGGCCTTCAATGCGGTGACCGGCGATCATCTCGCCAAAATCCTGTTCACCTCTGGCTCGACCGGGATGCCGAAGGCGGTGCCCAACACCCAGCGGATGCTGTGCTCGGCGCAGAAAACGCTGGAACTCATCGCCGAAGCCCCGGACCCGGTCAATGATCCGACCCGGGTACTCGACTGGCTCCCGTGGCATCATACCTATGGCGGTAATGTCAATTTCTTCGCGATTGCAAGGGTTTGCGGTACATTGTTCATGGATGATGGAAAACCAACGCCGGGGCTGTTCAGCCGGACGATCGAGAATCTGAAGGTCATCTCCCCGTCGCGGTTCAGCACCGTGCCCGCCGCCTACAGCTATCTCGCCGACCAGATGGAGGCGGATGAGGAGCTGGGCCATGCCTTCTTCAAAAATCTCAGGATTTGTCAGTATGGCGGCGCGGCGCTGTCGCAGGAAATGTTCGAGCGGATGCAGCATCTCGCGATCAAATATACCGGCATGCGCATTCCCTTCGGCACGGGCTGGGGCGCGACCGAGACGACCGGCACCGGCACCGCCGTCCATTGGAACAGCGATCGTGTCGGCCTGATCGGCGTCCCGACACCGGGAATCACGGTGAAAATACTGCCCGCCGGAGAAAAGCTCGAAATCCGGATCAAGGGGCCGAATGTCCATACGGGATATTACAAACGCCCGGACCTGACCGAACAATATTTCGATGAGGACGGGTTCTACTGCATCGGCGATGCAGTCAAATGGGTTGACCCCGACCATCCGGAGAAGGGCATGATCTTCGATGGCCGCGTCGCCGAGGATTTCAAGCTCGCGAACGGAACCTGGGTCAGCACGGGCTCCTTGAGGCTCTCGCTCATCGACGCCCTCGATCCGCTGGCGCGCGATGTGGTCATCGCCGGGCATGACCGGGACGAAATCGGCATCCTGATCCTGCTGACCGAGGCCATGCAGAAAAAATATGCCGAACAGACGGCGGCTTTGTCCTCCGATGGCAAACGGATTGTCGCGCCGCCGCTGATTGAGTCTGTTCAGGAGAAACTCAGCCGTTATAATCAGGACAATGCCTCACCGAGCCGGCGGGTGGGTCGGGCGCTGATCCTGGCGGAACCGCTGTCGGTGGATAAGAACGAGATAACGGACAAACAATATATCAATCAGGGAGCCGTCCTTTCCAACCGAGCCGACCTCGTGGCGTTGCTGTTTAGCAGTGACGGAACGGACGGCGTAGTAAAACCGGACAATAACAAATTAACGAAAGGCGATATCGATGTCAGGAATGAACAAGCGGATACTGCTTAAATCACGGCCTGTGGGAGAGCCGACAGCGGAGAATTTCGAGCTGGTGGAAACGCCGGTCCCGACACCGGGCCAAGGCCAGTTTCGCGTCAAGGTGATCTATATGTCTCTCGACCCGTATATGCGGGGTCGCATGGGGGCAGAAAAGACTTATGCCGCCAATGCGGAGGTCGGGGAGACCATGGTCGGCGGCGGCGTCGGCGTGGTCGAGGAATCGAATAACGACCAGTTCAAGCCCGGTGACTATGTCATGTGCGCGACCGGCTGGCAGAGCTATTGCCTGTCCGACGGGACCGGCGCCATGAAGCTTGACCCTGCAAGGGCGCCCATTTCGACGGGTGTCGGTGTTCTCGGCATGCCGGGTCTGACCGCCTACTACGGCCTGCTGGAAATCGGCAAGCCGCAGCCCGGGGAAACGGTGGTGGTTGCCGCGGCCTCCGGCGCGGTTGGCGGCGTGGTCGGGCAGATCGCCAAGATCAAGGGTTGCCGCGCCATCGGGATTGCCGGATCGGCGGATAAATGCGCCTTTGTCGTCGATGAGCTCGGCTTCGATGCCTGCCTCAACTACAAATCCGCGGAATTCCCCGAGGAACTCGCCCGGGCCTGTCCTGATGGTGTTGACGTCTATTTCGAGAATGTCGGCGGCAAGGTGTTCGAGGCGGTCCTGCCGCTTTTGAATGATGATTCCCGCATGCCGGTCTGCGGCCTGATCTCGCAGTACAATATGACGGAACTGCCCGAGGGCACGAATATGCTCCCCGCGCTGATGCGCTCGGTTCTGACCCATCGTATCCTGATACAGGGCTTCATCATTTCCTATCATTTCCACCATCTGCCAGCCTTCCTCAAGGATGTCAGCGGCTGGATCAAGGAAGGAAAACTGAAATACCGCGAAGATATCGTGAAGGGGATCGAGAATGCGCCCGAGGCCTTCATGGGCCTGCTGAAGGGCAAGAATTTCGGGAAACTGCTGGTGCAGGTTGCCGACGATCCGACACGCTAGTAAACAGTCAGAAAAAGAAACCCAAACGGAAGGAAACAAGAATATGACTGCCATCACTGATTTTGTCAGCTACGAGGCGAAGGGAACGGTCGGGGTCATCACCATCGACAGCCCGCCGGTCAATGCCCTGAGCCAGAAGGTGCGCGCCGGAATCAAGGGCGGAATTGAAATGGCGGTTGCCGATGATTCGGTCACGGCCATTGTACTGGCCTGCGCCGGTCGGACCTTTATCGCCGGTGCGGACATCACCGAGTTCGGCAAGCCACCGCAGGAACCGGGGCTCAATGACGTGATCGCCACCATGGAAAGCTCGACCAAGCCGGTTGTCGCCGCCGTTCACGGCACGGCGCTTGGCGGCGGGCTGGAGACAGCGCTTGGCTGTCATTACCGGGTGGCAAACCCCACCGCCAAGGTCGGCCTTCCGGAAGTCAAGCTCGGCATTCTTCCCGGCGCGGGCGGAACACAGCGCCTGCCGCGGGTTGTCGGCGTGCCGATGGCACTTGAGATGATTACCTCGGGCAACCCCATCGGGGCCAAGAAGGCTTTGGAAGTCGGGCTTGTCGATGAGGTCGTCGAGGGTGATTTGACCGAGGGGGCGATTGCCTTTGCGAAAAAGGTCGCGGCGGAGGGCCGTCCGCTCGTCAAGATCAGCGAACAGAACGACAAGCTGGCGGAGGCAAAGAAAAACCCGGCCATCTTTGATGAGTTCCGCAAAAAGAATGCCCGCAAGTTCCGTGGGTTCGAGGCGCCGGAAAACTGCATCAAGGCGGTGCAGGCATCGGTCGATCTGCCGTTCCCGGACGGCCTCAAGCGGGAGCGCGAGCTGTTCATGGAACTGATGGGTGGCGAACAGGCGAAGGCGCAGCAGTATTTCTTCTTCTCCGAACGGCTCGCCAACAAGATCCCGGATGTGCCGAAAGACACCCCGCTGATCGATATCAACACGGCGGGCATCGTCGGCGCGGGCACAATGGGCGGCGGCATCGCCATGAACTTTCTGCAGGCCGGTATCCCGGTGACGATTGTCGAAACCACGCAGGAGGCGCTCGACAAGGGCATCAGCGTCATCAAGTCGAACTATGCCGCCACCGTCTCCAAGGGCCGGCTCACACAGGAAGCAATGGACAAATACATGTCGCTCCTGACCGGCAGCACCAATCTTGAGGACCTTAAGGACGTCGATATCGTCATTGAGGCGATTTTCGAGAATATGGACGTCAAGAAAGAGGTTTTCGGCAAGCTCGACAAGATCTGCAAGCAGGGCGCGATTTTGGCGACGAACACCTCGACCCTCAATATCGATGAGATCGGCGAGGCAACCTCACGCCCCGAATATGTCATCGGCCTGCATTTCTTCAGCCCAGCGAATGTCATGCGCCTGCTGGAGGAAGTGCGGACGAAAAAGACGAGCGCCACGGTCATGGCCACCTGCATGGCGCTTGCGAAACGGATCGGCAAGGTGCCGGCCATGGTCGGCGTCTGCGACGGCTTCGTCGGCAACCGTATGCTCGCCAAGCGCGGCGATCAGGCGGCACAGCTCATCCTTGAAGGCGCGAAGGTCGAGGATGTCGACCGCGTGCTCTATGATTTCGGCTTCCCGATGGGTCCGTTTGCCATGTCCGATCTTGCGGGTAACGATGTCGGCTGGCGTATCCGTCAGGGCCGGGGCGTCACCAGCCCGGTCGCCGATGCGATCTGCGAGCTTGGCCGGTTCGGACAGAAAACGGGCGATGGCTACTACCACTATGAAAAGGGCAGCCGCACGCCGCAGCCGGACCCGATTGTCGAGGATATCATCGTCAAGGCGGCCCGCGATGCCGGGATCAACCGGCGGCAGGTGTCGGATGAGGAAATCCTCAAGCGTTGCATCTATCCGATGATCAACGAGGCGGCGAAAATCCTCGAAGAGGGCATCGCCACCCGCGCGAGCGATATCGATGTCATCTGGGTCTATGGTTATGGCTGGCCGATCTATCGCGGTGGGCCGATGCGCTACGCCGATCATATCGGCCTTGAAAACATCTATAACGACCTGCTGAAATTCAGGGAAGAGCATGGGGACGAATGGACCCCGGCGCCGCTCCTTGAGAAGCTGGCCAAGGAAGGCAAGGGGTTCAAGGATCTCTAGGCCGTCCTTCTGCACGGGAAACCCCGCCTATGTGGCGGGGTTTTTTGCTTTATGCTCCCGGTAGATCACATAGCCGACGGGAATTAGCGCGAGAGAGAAAAACAGGCAGGCGATCAGGAAGCAGTCCTGAAAGGTGCGGGCGAGAGCGTCCAGTGTCTCGGCCTTGCTCAAATGCGACGTATGTGCCGCCGTCATCATGTCCGCCTGGTAATGGGCCGTGCGGGCGGTGATCAGCACGGCGATGACATTGACCCCCGTACTGCCGCCCAGCATCCGGCAGAAATTGAGCGCGCCGGAAGCCTGTGGCACCTGTTCCGGGCGCATGCAGGACAGCGACAGGGTGTTGTTGGAGGGCATGATCAGCCCGAGCGCACCACGGCTTACCATCAGCCAGCCGGCGACAAACCAGAAACTGCTAAACTGGTCCGCATAGCTGATCGCGTAGGAGGATCCGATAAACAGCAGCACACCGGTCAGCAGCAGGCGGTGCGGCGGCATCTTGTCCACCATCCGCCCGGCAAGCGGAGAGATGAGGGCGAGGGTCAGTCCGCCTGGCAGCAGCATAAGGCCGGCATTTGTCGCGTTTGCCTCCAACACCGTTCGCGCATAGAGCGGCAGCATATAGATGCTGGAAAACATACCGGCGCTGACGATCGCGGCAATCAAAACGGTCGAGGTGAAATAGAGGTTGCGGAACATATCGAGACGGAGCAGCGGTGCCCGGCTCTTGCGCTCCCTCAGGATAAAGAGGGTCAGGCCGGTAAGGGCGATAGAGAGGAAGACAATCACCTTCGGATCGGTGAAGCCGTGAAACTGGCTTTCCGACAGGCCGTTCAGGAAGCTGGCAACCGTAATGGCGATCAGCAGGAAGCTGATATAGTTGAAGCGGCTGAAGGACTTCTCATCGCGGGTGTCGGGGAGGAATTTCCAGCCCAGAAATCCCCCGATAAAGGAGAGGGGCAGCGCCGCCGTAAAGGTATAATGCCAGTCCAGGCTGTCGGTGATAATGCCGCCAAGCGTCGGGCCGATGGCCGGACCGAGGACGATCACCATGCTGAAGGTGCCAAGGGCCGTGCCCCGCTTTTCATGCGGAAACAGCAGAAAGACAAGTGCCATGGTCAGCGGCTGCAGAATGCCCGCGCCGGAGCCCTGCAGCACCCGCGCCAATACCAGCAGGCCATATTCCGGTGCGAACTGACCGAGCATGCTGCCGCTGAAGAAGAGGGCGGTCGCCAGCATGAAGGCGGGCCGGACCCCGAAGTTATACATCAGCCAGGCGGAGGACAGCATGCAGATGGTCGAGGCGCTCAAATAGGCCGTCGACATCCACTGTGCCGACGCCTGCGTGATATCGTAGTCCGCCATGATATTGGTCAGTGCGACATTGACCATGGTCGAGGAAAAGATACTGGACAGCAGCCCGATAATAACCGCGAGGACGGCAATCCATTTATAGCTGGCGCCGTATTTCCTCTCCAGATATCGGTTTCGGGGTGTGGTCATTTTACGAGCCGGAAAACTCCTCCCGGACCGCCTTGTTATGCTCTCCGAGACCTGGGATGGCTCCGTACTTCTTGTCCTCTCCCGTCAGATGAATGGGGGAGGCGAGCAGATTGACCGGGCCCGAAGGGCTGTCGACGACGTTGCGTTCAAGCTGCGGATGCTTCGACAGGTCGGCGACACTGTTGAGCGCGCCGAAGGCGATGCGTCCTGCCTGCAGCCGCTCGATCACCTCGGATCGCGGCAGACTGCCGAACACCTTGTCGATTTCCGCATTGAGGGCAGGGCGGTTGCTGACCCTGAGTTCGTTCGTACAAAAGCGCGGATCATCGGCAAGGGCGGCATTCTTGAGGGCATGTTCACAGAGATTGCGCCATTCGGTCTGGTTCTGGATCGAGATGACGACGGGTCCGCCTTCCTTCGTCTCATACGCCTCATAGGGGGCGATGGAGGGATGGGAAAGTCCGCCGCGCCCCGGGGCCTTGCCGCCATATTCCTGATGCAGCAGCGGGACCGTCATCCAGTCCGCCATGCCGGCAAAGAGCGTTGATTTGATGGCGCGCCCCTTGCCCGTCCGTTCCCGTTCATAGAGGGCCTCCAGCACGCCGACAAGGCCATGCATCCCGGCGGCGATATCGCAGACGGACACGCCGACGCGGCCCGGTCCTTCCGGTGATCCGGTGACCATGGCAAGGCCCGTCTCGCTCTGGACCAGCATGTCATAGGCCTTCATTTTCGAATAGGGCCCTTCTTCTCCATAACCGGAGATATCGACGGTGATCAGGCGCGGATTTTCGGCCTGCAGCGCGTCACTCCCAAGGCCGTAGCGTGCCGCCGTGCCGGGCGCGAGATTCTGGATAAAAACATCGGCTCCGGAAATAATTTTCTTCAGAAAATCAAGGTCTTCAGCGACTTTTATGTCAAGCTGGATTGACTCCTTTCCCCGGTTGAGCCAGACGAAATAGGCGCTCATCCCATGAACGACCGTATCATAGTTTCGGGCGAAATCGCCTTCGGGCCGCTCGACCTTGATCACCCGCGCCCCGGCATCGGCGAGGCGGCAGGAAAGATAGGGGGCGGCAACCGCCTGTTCAAGGGAGACGACAAGGATTCCGTCAAGGGGTCCGGGCATGATCGGCTTCTTTTTTGATTTTTCTAAGGGACCCTATCTATGCCCCGCGACGGGAAAAGAATCAATAGGCCGTTACCCTTTCCATATGGACAGAATGCGGCTGAGATGAGCGTGCGGCAGGCCCGTTTCTTCGTGCCAGTCATTGAAGGCCGCCTGCACGGTGGCGCGATCCGTCTTTGAGGTCAGCTTGCCGCTTGCAACCTTCAGCCGGTTGAGTGCCTCGACCACATCCGCCGTCAGGATAAAGCCGTCCTTTCCCATCATCCGGAGGAAATAGGGACCGGAATTACCGCCGAGCTGCTTGAACCGGATCTTGAGTTCATCCCAGAGCGCAATGATATTCTCGACCGGCCAGTCGGCGATATAGTCGCCGATGGAACCGTGTTGTTTCGCAATCTCGACAAGGGCGAGGGCATTATGGTGGGTGGCGTGGATCTTGCCGAGATGGCGGATAATCGCCGTATTCTCCATAAGGCCCGCAATGTCATCCTCGGTCATGAAGGCAACGCGGGAGGGTTCGAAGCCGTGAAATGCCTCCTCAAACGCGGGCCATTTGTTCCGGACCATGGTCTGGTTCAGCCCGGTCGAGAAGATGCGAAAGCTCATGGCGGAAAAATACTCGGCGGCGGGAATGGCGCGCAGCTCGGCCTCTGTTTTAAGCGCGGGCATCCGGGCGGCGAGCTCGTCCGCGCCACCGGCCGCCTGTTCCGCTTCTTTACGGATCTTGTCAAATGATATCATCGGGCCCTCCTTGATCGATGGCGACAGAATAGCCCGAACTTGTGCGCACCGCTACGCCGTAAATCCGGCTTTGGACAAGGGCAGTTCCCGGACGCGCTCCCCGGTGGCGGCGAAGATGGCGTTGGCAAGGGCCGGGGCGATGGGCGGAGTACCGGGCTCGCCGATCCCGCCCATGCGGCGTCTGCTCGGCGCGAGATGCACCTCGATGTCCGGACAGTTCGCGAGGCGGACCATCTCGTAATCGGGGAAATTGCCATTAATGACCACGCCGTTCTCGATCTCAATCTCGCCATAGAGCGCTGCCGTCAGGCCGAAGATGATCCCGCCTTCCATCTGCGCCGTTACCGTGTCGGGATTGACGACCGTGCCGCAATCCACCACGCAGAATACCTTATCTACGGTGAGGGCCTTGTCCGCGCCGACCGTCACCTCGACAACCTGCCCGACGATCGAGCCATAGGATTCATGCAGGGCCACGCCGCGTCCGCGTCCCGCCGCGAGCGGAGCATCCCAGGCGCTCACCTGCACCAGTTTCTTCAATACCGTGGAAAAATCCGGATGTGTCGTCAGATGGGCAAAGCGGAAGGCGACCGGGTCCTGCCCGGCGGCATGGGCCATCTCATCCATGAAGGATTCGGTGAAAAAGGCGTTGTAGGAATGGCCGACGCTCCGCCAGAAGCCCACCGGCACCAGTAGTTCCACCGGCACATGATCGACCCGCAGGTTCGGAAATTCATAAGGCAGGTCCGCCGCACCCTCGGCGGTGGTGTTGTCCGATCTGTCCATCGTCATCCAGGGCAGGAGACGGGCAGTGAAGGACCCGCCGACCGATTGGCTGACGATCCGGTTGTCCCAGCCCGCCATCTTGCCGCCGCTATCAAGACTGCCGCGAAAGCGGGAGAGGGCGGCCGGGCGGTACATGTCATGCTGCATGTCATCCTCGCGCGTCCATTGCAGCTTGACCGGACGGCCTTTCATTTCCCTGGCGATGGCGACCGCCATGACCGCGAGGTCGATTTCGGCCCGCCGCCCGAAACCCCCGCCGAGATAGGGCGTGTGGATCCTGATATTCTCGGAATCGATATCCACGAGATCGCCAGCATACCATTTCATCAGGGTCGGCGCCTGATTGGGCATCCAGATATCCAGCGTCTCGTCGGTCAGCAGGGCCGTGCAGTTCATCGGTTCCATGCAGGCATGGGCGAGATAGGGAACCTTGTAAATCGCCTCGATCGTCGGCGGCGATTCCTCAAACGCGGTTTTGACATCGCCCGCTTCGGCATAGTCGCGGGCATCGCCGTCTTGCAGTTTTTCTTCCAGCCGCGCCATGATGCTGGCAGATGAATACTCTTTTGCTGGCCCTTCCGTAAAGACGGGATCAAGCGCCTCCACCGCCGATTTCGCGCGCCAGAAGCTGTCGGCGACAACAGCGACGGCATTTTCGAGCGGGACGACTTTGAGCACGCCGGGCATTTCCATCGCCGGGGCGGGATCATGGCTTTCAAGGGTTCCATCCAGGGTCGGGGCCAGGCGGACAGCGGCATGGACCATGCCATCAAGCATGATGTCGGTACCGAAAACGGCGCTGCCGTCGACCTTGGCGGGAATATCAAGGCGCTTTTGCGGCGTGCCGATCAGCTTGAACTCGCTGGCGTCCTTCAGCTTCGGCTCGATGGAGACGGCCTCTTCGGCGGCGGCAGCAACGAACTCGCCATAGCTGCCTTCGCGGCCTTCCTCGCGGTGGCTGATAATGCCGTTCCTGACCTCGCATTCGCTGGCGGGCACGCCCCAGCTTTTCGCGGCGGCGCTGACCAGCATGGCCTTCGCCATCGCCCCGGCCTGCCGCATGGGCGCCCAGGCATCGCGGACCGAGGTGCTGCCGCCGGTGACCTGAACCCCGAGCAGGCGACCGACTTTCTCCATGGCCCAGGCGCCGACGGTATCCTCGCCCTTGTGATAGCCGTCATTGAAGGGCAGCGAGTCCTGTATCAGGGTGATATTCGCATAGACATCATCGACCGGCGACTGCTCGGCGGTGACATCGGCGAAATAGACATCCATTTCCTCGGCGACCAGCATGGCAAGCGCGGTATAGACGCCCTGTCCCATTTCCGAGCGGGGAATGGCGACGGTGACCTTGCCGTCCTGATCGACCTTGACCCAGGCATTGAGGGCGATTTCGCCTTCATCGGTGGTGGCGCGAAGGGCAGCGCTGTCGCGATGATTGCCATCGAAGCTGCAACCGACGGCAAGGCCGCCGCCGACGAGAGCGCCCGCCACCATGAAATTGCGCCGCGTAAGCGTGAAATTGCTCATTGGGTCCCGCCTTGCAGTTCAATCGCGCGGCGGATGGCTTTTCGGATACGCGGATAGGTGCCGCAGCGGCAAATATTGGTGATGTTCTCCGCAATCTCGGCATCGCTGGGGTTCGGGTTATCGCGCAGAAAGGCGGAGACCGCCATGATCAGGCCGGACTGGCAATATCCGCATTGCGGCACCTGCTCGTCGATCCATGCCTGCTGCACCGGATGAAGCTTGTCGGTTGCCATGCCCTCGATTGTCGTGATTTTTGCGCCCACTGCATCCACGGCGAGATAACCGCAGGAGCGCACCGCCTCGCCATCCACATGAACGGTGCAGGCGCCGCAGGCGGAAATCCCGCAGCCATATTTGGTGCCGGTCAGCTTCGCGGTATCGCGCAGGGCCCAGAGAAGCGGAGTATCCTCCTCCACCTCCAGTTCGTGCATCGTCCCATTTATGTCGAGCTTGATCATCGGGCTCCGTCCGTCACTTCCGGAAAACAGGCATGAATAATAGAATATGTTGCCGGAATTCTCCATGACAACCCGTGAAGGTGTCATATTTGTGGCTGGCCACCAGCGGGATTAGGCCGCGCCGTCCTCGATCGCCTTCAGGAAGGTCGAGCCGTATTTCTCCAGCTTGCTGCGGCCGACGCCCTGCAATTCCCCGAAGGCCGTAAGCGACTGGGGCTTGAGCGCCGCCATCTCGATCAATGTCCGGTCATGGAAAATAACATAGGGCGGGACATTCTGTTCTTTTGCGAGGGTAAGGCGGACGGATTTCAGAAGGTTGAACAGTGCCTCCTCATGGGCGTTAGAAAAATTGCGGGATGGTTTCGCCGTCGACTTCTCGCCCTTCGGCCGCGCCGGGCTCTTTTTCAGCTCCAGCGTTACGTCCCCTTTGAGAACCGGGCGGCAGCTCTCGTCCAGCGACAGGCCGCCATACCCCTCCATATCGACATTGAGCAGCCCATGGGCGAGCAGCTGGCGGAAGATCGATTGCCAGTCCGGGCGGCTGATCCCCTTGCCCATGCCATAGGTGCTGAGGCGGTCATGGCCGAATTTGCGGATTTTCTCGGTTTCCGCGCCAAAGAGGATATCGATGATATGACCGGCGCCGAACATCTCGCCGCTCCTGTATATACAGGAGAGGGCCATCTGCGCCGCTTCCGTGGCATCGAAAAGATCGGCCGGTTCCAGACAGTTGTCGCAGTTGCCGCAGGTTTCGGGCGGATCCTCCCCGAAATATTTCAGGATCAGGTAACGTCGGCAGAGCGCGCTTTCGCAGAACTGCAAAAGCGATTCGAGCTTCGTGCGGTCCAGCTGCTGCTGGGCGAGCGTCTTGTCCGGGTTCTGCATCAGGAACTTGAGTTTCGCCACATCCTGAAGGCCATAGGCAAGCCAGGCATCGGCGGGCAAGCCGTCGCGCCCGGCGCGGCCTGTCTCCTGATAATAGCTCTCCATATTCTTCGGCAGGTCCAGATGGGCGACGAAGCGCACATCCGGCTTGTCGATCCCCATGCCGAAGGCGATGGTCGCGACGATGATCACCGCATCCTCCTTCAGGAAGCGTGCCTGCGTCGCCTGCCGTGTCTCCGCTTCCAGCCCGGCGTGATAAGGGAGCGCAATGCGTCCCGTCGCGGCAATCTTCGCGGCGACCTGCTCCACCTTCTTGCGGGACATGCAATAGACAATACCCGCATCCTCGTTATGTTCGGTCTTGATGAAATCGAGCAGCTGCGCCGTGCCATTGGTCTTGGTTGTCAGGCGGTAACAGATATTCGGCCGGTCGAATCCGGCGCGATAAATTTCCCCATAAGAAAGGCCAAGCCGCTCGACGATATCCTTCTCCGTCGGCTCATCCGCCGTGGCGGTAAGGGCGAGGCGCGGCACATTCGGGAACTTCTCGTGCAGGACAGCAAGGCGGAGATACTCGGGGCGGAAATCATGGCCCCATTGCGAGACACAATGCGCCTCGTCAATCGCGAAGAGAGAAATCTCAGAGCGTGAGACAAGATCAAGAAAACCGCCCGCAAACAGCCGTTCCGGCGCAATATAGAGGAGTTTGAGCTCGCCGTTCAGGAAGGCGGTCCGGACCCTTTCCTGTTCCTCCAGGCTATGGGCGGAATTAAGCGCCGCCGCCGCGATGCCGAGCTGTTGCAGGGCTTCCACCTGGTTCTGCATCAGGGCGATCAACGGCGAAATGACGATGGCCGTTCCCTCCATGCAGAGCGCCGGGATCTGGTAGCAGAGCGACTTGCCGCCACCCGTCGGCATGAGGACGAGGGCGTCTCGCTTGGCAATGATATGATCGATAATGTCGGCCTGGTCCCCCCGGAACGCGGGATAGCCGAAAACGGAGGTGAGAATCTGGACAGGGTTACGCAACATACCCCTTTATACAGTCATCCTGTCGCCGATCAATGGGGGATTGGCGGACGGAGGCGGGTTATTCGCCTTCGCCGGTTGGTGAGGTCAGCCGCGCTGCTTCAGCTGTTCCTTGAGCGCCTGTATTTCGAGGGCGGCTTCGGCGAGGAGTGATTTCAGACGCTGGTTTTCCTCGTCAACTTTTTTAAGGCGGCTTATTTCCTGGGCGCCGCTCTGCTCGGCCCGTTTTTTCCAGCGGTAGAGTGTCGCCCGGGAAACATCATGGGCCTTTGCTGTCTCTTCCATCGTCCGGCCGCCGGCCAGTTCCTGAAGGATCATGTTGATCTCCTGCTGAGTATAACTTTTGCGTTCCATGAGACTGAACGTCCTCGATTGAATGTTTTTACCGTGCCATCATGCCTCAGCTTTCCGTTGTCGTTTCATATCCGTTGCCGTCGCCAGCGAGAGGGCTGTCCTACTTCTTCCCGAGTTCATTGACCACCGCCTGGAGGGCGGCGAGATTTTCCGGTATGGCGCTGCCGGCGATCAGATCCTGCGAGGCCTTCGCCGCCGCGGCCGGATCGGAACTCAGCAACTGCTTGGATGCTGCGATGGTAATGGCGTTATGTATCGAATAGCTATGTTGCTGTTGCGCGATGACGTTCTGAAGCGCGAGCCCGACTGAGTGGGCCATCTGCTGATACAGAATGGCCATTGCCTCGGATGGGGCATCCCCCAGGACGCTTAAATTCGTCTGCGCGATGGCGCCCGTTATCTGGCTGTTTACAAATGACTCTGATGGCATTGCCGCTCTCCTGTTGTCCTTCTGGGTTGTCCGGGTGATACGATTTTATCGGGACGCTAAGGCTTCAGCGGTGTCTGCGGCGGGGCGTGGGGCGGCGTTGCCGCCGTCGGGCGGGCGGCCGGTTGCAGCGCATGGCTGTTATGGTGGAAATGGTGGGTGGCCAGCGGATAGCGCGATTGGTTTAGTACGCCCGCCGTGCTGCGTCCGGCTGTCGCCGAAGAGAGCGCCAGCAGCGATTGCAGGTTCTGCGCCGTTGACGCCAGGCTGAGGCTGTAGTTGTTCTGCTGGTTTGCCACTGCATTCTGCATGGAGGTGCCCACGGCCTGCGCCGTGGTCTGGTAAAGGGTGCCCAGTGATTGGGCCGGCGCAAGGCCGATATTCATCACATTCGTCTGGGTGATGGCATCGGTGATCTGGCTGTTCACCGACTTTGTCTGTTCCGATGTCTTGGTTGCGGTCATGGGCTTATCCTGTTGCGATCGATGCGGCCGCCGGGTCGAATACTACGCTTCTGCCACCCCGGGCGACAAAGGCGCAATATTCGATATACCGGTGAGAATAAAGCTGTTCTCAGGCAGCGGGGTTATGTGTTGAATTTTGGGGCGTTCGGGTTCTCCTGGCGAAAGCTCGACAGGACGCCTTTCAACGCCGCCATGGTTTCGGCGACCGGGTTGCCGCTCAGGATTTCCTGAGTAGACTTGCCTTCCGCTGCGACATCCAGGGTATACAGCAGGCTGACCGCCCCGGTAACCACAGCAGAATCGATGGAATTCTTATGCTGCTGGTTGGCGACCATATTCTGCATCGACATACCTGTGGACTGTGCGAGCATCTGGTACAGCATGCCCATTGATTCCGCCGGGGCATCGCCCAGCACCTTGACGTTTGTCTGGGTGACTGAATCGGTGATCTGGCTGTTCATCCAAGTATTATCCGCCATTATCTAACTCCTTTATCTTTCATGTCCTTGGTAAAAGCCGCTTAGAATGCTCTCGCGGCGGCCTGTAGTGAGGTGAGGGCTTCCGCAACCGGGTTGCCGCCGAGAATCTCGGAGGTTGCCTTGGAATCGGTGGCCGTTGACATGGCGTAGAGAACATTCGTTCCCTGCGTTGTCACCGCGAGGTCAACCGAGTTGGCTCCCTGCTGGTTCGAAATGGCATTCTGCATGCTCGCGCCGACGACCTGGGCAAAAACCTGATAGGCATTGGCCATGGCAATGGCGGGCGCATCTCCCAGAATGCTGACATTGGCTTGGGTAACGGAATCGGTTATCTGGGCATTGACTGGTGTATCCCCTGGCATGGGTCATTCTCCTTTAATAGTCTCAGGAACTCTTTCCTGTTAATGAAATTAGGTTTGTGACTTCTGTGCTGTTTGCGCTTTCTTCAATTCAACGATGATAGCCTGAAGCGCGGAGACTATTTCTGCGTTTACATTTCCGGACAGGATTTCCTGTGATGCCTTCGCATCGAGCGAGGTATCCAGGCTGTAAAGCATGGCAACCCCCTGGCTGACGATGGCGTTGTCAATGGTGTTCATGCTGTGCTGGTTGGCGACCGCATTCTGCATGGACACACCGACGGCCTGGGCCATCATCTGATAGACCGTCCCCATGGATTGCGCCGGCGCACCACCGATCACTATCATGTTGGACTGGGTAACGGCATCGGTTATTTGGCTATTGACGGGTGTGTCGTTTGCCATGGACTAATCCTCTTTCATTCCTGTCAGCGTTGATCGAGAGAGGCAATTAATCCTCTTTCAATATGCAGAAGACGCCGGGGCGTGAGATTATGTGACGCAACGGTGAGATTTTCTTGCGGCCGTTGCGAAAACTCTCAACCGTCTTGAGACTGAGCGGAATGATCCCGTATGCGACTCCCTGCCGGGGCAGGGGTGAAACTGGCGGAATTCTGCGAATAAGGCCGTACAGTCTTCATCGCGTTGGATATCCGGATTTACAGAAAAAAGAGTGTCATCTTTTTTGAGTTTAAAGGTGCTGAAGGGGTCGAAAACCGGGAAATCTCGGACTAGACCTGTATCGGCAAGCAGGGCGTGAGAGAGGCGCAAGGCGAAGCGAACTCCTCCTTGCGGATCGTCGTTATCCGCCCATCTGCTGGACGATCTTGTTCATGGCGGCTGCGGTGGCCGCAACGGCATCGGCGGTGATGCCCGCAATTTCCTGACTTGTCTGCGCGGCGAGCGCGGTGCCGCCAGCGCTTGTGACCGCGTTCAGGCTGGTGGTGGCCGCCTGGGTCTGTGCGTTCAGGGCCTGGGTAATGGCGGCCGTCTGAGCATTGTAGGATTCGCCGATCGTTGCCTTCTGCGCGCTGATCGAGACGGCCTCGGCGTTCTTGAGGGCGGTGAGGGCGGCGGCACCGGCGTTGGTGACGCTGTTCATCATGTTCGAATTTGCCGTCGCATTTTCGAGCGCGAGGCCCGAGGAATGGGCGGCGAACTGATAGAGGAGGCCCATTGCGAAGGTCGCCGAGTCCTCGATTTTAGCAGGAGCGGGGGAGGATGCGCCATCGCCCCCGGATGAAGTTGTTGCCATGAGATTGATCCATAAAAAAATATGCCAGAAGAATGATTACTTAAAGTTGTCAAAGTCAGTTATGGGGTTGTGGAAGACGACGGTGTCTCGGACTTGCTGTCGTCCGAAGATTTTGTCTCCGTACTTGTGTCCGATGCCGGTTTGTCGGTGCTATCCGACGTCGTCTTGCTGTCGGTAGTGGACGCTGTGCTTGAGCCGTCCGAGCTGTCGGTTGCGGCCGGAGCAGCAGACGGATTGGTAGCAAGGGTCATCAGTTTCTGGAGATAGTCGAGACGCTCTGTCGGGGTCAGCTTTTCAATCTGGTCGGCAAATCCGTTCCGGAGCAGCCCGCTCGTTCCCGCGGCGACGGCGGCAGCTCCGAGAATATTGAGATGCTGCTGATTGGTGACCGCATTCTGGGACGCCATGCCGGCCGCCTGGGCAAGATTAAGATACATGGTTGCCATGGATTTTGCAGTAGAACTTCCTAAAAGTATCTCGCTTGTAGCAAGTACGGAGTTTTGTATTTGATCATCTGATTGTGAATTTGCCATTATTATAATTCCATTTTTTAAATATTTTAAATAACAATAAAACAATAAATATATATTTATAAAAATATTGCAATATCGAATTTATATTTACTAATTATATTTGTTTTATTAATGGAATTCTGAGTCAGTATTATCATAAACATACGCCCGTATTAAAAATATAAAAAATGAAAAAGACACTTTAAAAGTGCATAAAGCTGCCCAAATAGAAATCATCGACGGGCAGCACAACCAAACGGCACGGCCCTTTTAGCCAGTTTTGTATTCCTGAAATTAAAATTTACTAGGGGGATAACGTGAATCCGCTCAGGCAAGAAACACAACCTAAACCCGATTTTCAAACCTATAAATTCGGCCCGGAGCGCCGTCTTTCTTTTCCGGAAATTTCACCGGTATATCCTTTAAATTTTAAAATCATGGACACAGACCTTGAGTCTGAAGATGTCCCCGTGAAATCTGTATCATCGGAGGAAGAGGCGCCAAGCGCCGATGAATTCTGGAAAGCATGGCACTCCCATAAGGAGTATTTAATTCGTCTCAGCATGATCTGGATGAATATCAGTGCGGCGGATGCCGAAGATGCCTTCAGCGATGCCACCATCCGCGCCTATGAGAAATATGCAGATCATGCCGCCCAGATCAGTAACGAGCGGGCCTGGTTCGCGCGATTGCTGCATAACATCTGCATCGACAAGCACCGGGCCAACAAGCGGCTGAAAAATCTCTATGAGAAGGTCAAGGAAATCAGCACCATCGATCTCTCCGCCTATGAGACGCGACAGCTGACACCGGAGGGCAACCTGCTGAATTCCGAACTCGGACTGCGTCTGCGCGAGGCGATAGAGGGACTGCCCGACCGGTTGCGCGGTCCGGTCGTCCTCCGGCTGGTGCAGGGGGAAGAGTATGAGACAATCGCGCACAAACTCGGAATCTCCAATGACAATGTCCGCAAAAGGGTGCAGCAGGGTCGGGCACTGCTCCGCGAGAATCTGGAGATATTTCGCGGTTAAATCCTCCTGATTGCACTATATTTTGATTTCCCTATCGACATCCCCCCGCGAAATCGGGTAACGATATTCGTTAGTACTTCCGGTGAAAGCCGGATCAAGTAGCTGGGGAGCTATTACATATGAAAGACGGCATTGCTGCGCGTGATCCACGCGCGGACACTTCGCCCGTTGTATCCGACGAAGTGAAATTCACAACCTGCTATATGTGCGCCTGCCGATGCGGGATAAAGGTTCATCTGAAAGATAACAAGGTCCGTTATATCGAGGGGAACCCCGATCATCCGGTGAACCGGGGCGTCCTCTGCGCCAAGGGATCCGCCGGGATCATGCAGCAGAATTCTCCGGCAAAACTCAAGAAACCTCTCCTGCGCGTTGGTGAGCGGGGCGAGGGAAAATTCAGGGAAATAGAATGGGATGAGGCACTTGAGCTGGCGACCGGCTGGCTTCAGGAGGTGCGGGGCGACGATCCCGCCAAACTTGCCTTTTTCACCGGCCGCGATCAGTCCCAGAGCTTCACCGGCTGGTGGGCCAAGCAGTTCGGCACCCGCAATTTCGCTGCCCATGGCGGTTTCTGCTCGGTCAATATGGCGGCGGCGGGCCTTTACAGCATTGGCGGGTCGTTCTGGGAATTCGGCGAGCCGGACTGGGACCTGACGAAATATTTCCTCATGTTCGGTGTGGCGGAAGATCATGATTCCAACCCCATCAAGATGGGTCTTGGCAAGCTGAAAACCCGGGGCGATGCCAAATTCGTCTCCGTCAATCCCGTGCGCAGCGGCTATTCCTCCATTGCCGATGAATGGCTCGGCATTACGCCGGGCACGGACGGCCTGTTCGTGATGGCGATCATTCACGAGCTGCTGCGTGCCGAGAAGATCGACTGGGAGTATTTGAAGCGCTATACCAACGCCTCCTGGCTGGTGGTTCAGGCGGAAGGTGAGGCGGAGCACGGGCTGTTTGCCCGCAACGCGACGGGGATCTCTCTTGTCGCGACGCCGGATGGAAAACTGCTGCCGCTCAGCGATCGCAAGGCGGACCCTGTGCTTGTCGGCAGCTATACCCTGCCGTCGGGACAGAGAGCGGTTCCGGCCTTTCAACTGATGGCCGAACGATATCTTTCCGAGGAATATAATCCGGATACAGTGGCCGCGCGGGTCGGGATCGAGGCGAAGACGATCCGCCGGATCGCCGCCGAGATCGCCGAGGCCGCGTTCGAGAAGGAAATCACCCTCGATATTCCCTGGACGGACTGGGCCGGCCGGCCGCAGCAGAAAATGATCGGCCGTCCGGTCTCCATGCATGCCATGCGCGGCATTTCCGCTCATTCCAACGGCTTTCACACCTGCCGCGCCATTCATCTTCTGCAGATGCTGATCGGCAGCATCGATGTGCCGGGCGGGTTCCGGCACAAGCCGCCCTATCCGAAACCCTGTCCGCCCGGACCGCTCCCTGCGGGGCAGGAGACGCGGGCGAATACGCCCTTGGATGGCATGCCGCTCGGTTTTCCGAAGGGACCGGAGGATCTGCTGGTTGATGAGGCCGGAAACCCGAAACGCATCGACAAGGCCTATAGCTGGGAATATCCGCTGTCGGCCCACGGGCTCATGCACAGCGTCATCCATAACGCCTGGGCGGGGGAGCCGCAGGAAATCGACGTTCTGTTCATGTATATGGCGAATATGGGCTGGAACAGCTCGATGAATGTGCCGGACACCATCCGCTATCTGACGGACAGGAAGCCGGACGGCAGCTATAAAATTCCGAAATTCATCTATTCCGACGCCTATCATTCCGAGACCGTGGCCTTTGCCGATCTGGTGCTGCCGGACACCACCTATCTGGAACGCTGGGATTGCATTTCGTTGCTGGACCGGCCGATTTCCTCCGCCCATGGCGCGGCGGATGCCATTCGTCAGCCCATTCTGGCGCCGGGCCGCGATGTCCGCCCGTTCCAGGATGTGATGCTCGACCTCGGAGTGCGGCTGTCACTACCGGGCTTCGTCACGGAGGATGGATCGGCGCTCTATCCGGGCGGCTATTCCGACTATATCGTCCATCATGAACGCACGCCGGACATCGGCCCGCTGGGCGGCTGGCGCGGTGAGGACGGATCGGGGCAGGGGCGCGGCGCGGCGAATGAGGCGCAGCTCGATGCCTATATCGCGAATGGCTGTTTCTGGGAGAAGAAATTCACGCCCGAGCAGTCCTATTACAAGTTCGCCAACAAATCCTATCTGGAGGAGGCCGTCCATATGGGCTGGCTCGCCATGCCGGGACCGGTGGTGATGGAAATTTACTCCGAAACGATGCAGAAATTCCGTCTCGCCGCCGAAGGGCATGGCCGCCGGCAACCGCCCGATCACTTGCGCGGGCGCGTCGCTGATTTCTTCGATCCGCTGCCGCTCTGGTATGCGCCCTTTGCCGATGCGGATATCGACAAGGGGCCGGGTTATCCGCTGCATGCGGTGACGCAACGGCCGATGCATATGTACCATAGCTGGGGCAGTCAGAACGCCTGGCTCCGCCAGATTACGGCCCGCAACCCGATCTTCCTGCATGCGGATATGGCGCGGGAAAAGGACATCGCCGATGGTGACTGGGTGTGGATCAACTCGCCCCATGGCCGGGTGAAGGCGCAGGCGAAGCTGATGCGCGGGGTCAACCGCAACACCATCTGGACCTGGAACGCCATTGGAAAGCGCAAGGGGGCCTGGAACCTGAAAGAAGACGCGCCGGAAGCAACAAAAGGCTTCCTCCTCAACCATATCATTTCCGAACTGCTGCCCCCGCGTGAGGATGGCTATCGCTATTCCAACTCCGATCCGGTGACGGGGCAGGCCGCCTGGTACGACCTTCGCGTCAATATCGAGAAATGCGCCGTGGCCGAATTCGGCGAAACGGAGCCGATGTACGATGCGCAAGGCCCCGTCGACCTTGACGCTCCGCCGGACATGCTGCGCTATGGAGCGGACTTGAAGGGCAAGGAAAGTTCTCTTGAGCCGGTCGCCATGAAAGACTGGATCGGCAACCGTGCGGAAAATGCGGCGCAGACCACCGGCATCAAGCCCGGCCATGGCAACCAGACCACCGAACGACACAAGAAGGAAAAAGAATGACGTCGCTCCCCAAGGAACCCCCGAAGAAAAAGCTCGGCCTTGTTATCGATCTCGATATCTGTGTCGGCTGTCACGCCTGCGCCGTCAACTGCAAGGAATGGAACAGCGGCGGTCATTCCGCTCCGATGACCGATACGGACCCCTATGGCGCCGATCCAACCGGCGTGTGGTTCAACCGCATCCACAGTTTCGAGGTGGAGAATGAGGAGACCGGTGGCCGCATGGTCAATTTCCCGAAAAGCTGTCTGCATTGCGATGATGCGCCTTGTGTCACTGTCTGCCCGACCGGCGCCTCCTACAAGCGGGAGGAGGACGGCATCGTGCTCGTCAATGCGGATCACTGCATCGGCTGCAAGCTCTGTTCCTGGGCCTGCCCCTATGGCGCGCGGGAATATGACGAGGATGCGGGCGTGATGAAAAAATGCACCCTCTGCGTGGACAAGATCTATAACCCGAACCTGCCCGAGGAAAGCCGGGTTCCGGCCTGTGTCTCCACCTGTCCGGTCGGCGCGCGCTCCTTTGGCGATCTTGGCGATCCGGGCTCGGACGTCAGCCGCCTCGTCGCAAGCCGGGGCGGTTATGACCTGATGCCGGAGCAGGAATGCCGTCCGACCAACAAGTACCTGCCGCCGCGTCCGAAAAAGCAGGGCGGGGAGGGACAGGCGGCCCCGGAACTGATACCCGTTTCCGACAGCTCCGCCGGGGTGATTGCCCGCTGGGTCGACAGATTTCTTTCCGCGTGAGTTAAAGAGCAATGCATCCAGCGAAATCCGTTATATTTTTCACCACCGCCTCGGGCGCCGGATACGGCCTGCTCGCCCTTCTTATCGCCGCGACCATTGGCGGCCTGTTCCCGGCGGATTTCTGGCTGGCCTTCGCCGGTTATGCCCTCAGCTATGTCCTGATCACGGCCGGGCTGCTGTCTTCGACCTTTCACCTTGGTCATCCGGAGCGGGCTTGGCGCGCGCTCACCCAGTGGCGCTCGTCCTGGCTCAGCCGCGAAGGGGTGATGGCCATTTTCACCTTCCTGCCGACCGGGCTTTACGGGCTGCATCACTTGTTCTTTCCGGATCTCCTGCCGGGGGTGATGGCGCTTGTCGGGGGGATCGGCATTCTTGCCTGTATCGCCACCGTCTATTGCACGGCCATGATCTATGCCAGCCTGAAACCGGTTCACGCCTGGGCTAACGGCTATGTGCCGATGGGCTATCTTCTGCTCGCCCTGATGACCGGCTCGGTCCTGCTGAACGGTTTGCTCGCCGCCTTTGGTTATGCGGCGACCCTCATCGTGCTGCTGGCGGTCGTGGCGCTTGTGGCGGCCCTGATCTGGAAGATCGCCTACTGGCGTTTTCTCGACACCACCAAAAGTATTTCCACGCCGGAAAGCGCGACGGGCCTTGGCGAGTTCGGCAGCGTCAAGCTGTTCGAGGCGCCGCATACGGAGGCCAATTATCTGATGAAGGAAATGGGATTCCGGATCGCGCGCAAGCATGCGTCGGTGCTTCGGAAGATCGCGCTTGGCGCGGGCTTCATCCTGCCGATCGTGCTGATTATCATCGGGCTTTATGTCGGCGGCATCGGTCTGATTGCCGCCTCGCTTCTTGCGGTGATCGCAATGGCAATCGGGATCGTGACCGAGCGCTGGCTCTTCTTTGCGGAGGCCCGCCATACGGTCGGCCTCTATTACGGCGCTTCCCACGCATAAAAAAGGGAGGCGGACTTGCGTCGGCCTCCCTCTGGTTCTTAATACCCGTTACTGAAAGGGGTAATCAGCCAGCCCGCTTAAATTTCTGCTTGCGAGCATCTGGACGTTTATTCTGCGCATTTGCAGCCGGGTTCGCGGACTTGCGAGACTTAAATCCCGGCTTACCTTTATTCTTACTGACGGTATTCTTCGGACGTTTGCGAAATGGTTTAACATCAGCCGCTGGTCTTTTGTCATCCTGAGTGCGAGCCGGACGTCCCTTTCGTCCCGGACGATGCTTCTTCTGTTCTGGCTTGGACGCAGG
>TARA_R110000824_G_scaffold12226_7_pt1 | contig 77458 bp, 121 predicted proteins | sample TARA_R110000824 | Tara Oceans TARA_R110000824 (sample SAMEA4397747) | marine metagenome | biome: Polar Biome; feature: [MES] marine water layer (ENVO:01000295) within the mesopelagic zone...; material: water (ENVO:00002006), including particulate matter (ENVO:01000060) such...
CTCTTTTAATAATCCTAAAGCAATATCTGGATGATACATTCTTCCTGTAGCATTAATCTTTGGCGCTAACTTAAATGAAATATCTTCTTGTGTTAATGTAGGCGCGAAAATACGAGAGTTACGCATCAATGCACTTAACCCCGCCGCTGCAACATGATTAATGGCATAGCTGGTTAATCCGTTTTTAACTATGATTCTATTATTTTCTACAATAGGCGACATATCGGCTACTGTTCCTATTGCAGCATATGTAATAAATTCGATAGGATTAAGGTTTGGTAATTTTGTTTTTACGCCTCTAACAAACTGAAACGCTTCTCCTGCTGTACACATTTCGCTATGACCTTCTGATAGATGCCAAGTAATTAATGCGTCTGCATTTGTTGATATTCCGCTACCTTCACCTAGATGGTGATCAATAACGATAATCTTTTTGACGCCTATCTCATTCCTTATAATTTCTATCTCGTCTTTATTGTTCATTCCGCAGTCTAAAACGAATAATAGATCTGGCGGCTCTTTGAGCATATCTTTTAACCCTTGAATGGTCCTAGGGTTTAATCCATAGCCATGTTCCATTCTAGACGGTAAGAAAATTTTACATTTTAAACCAAAGTTCTCGCATAACTCGCTTATTATAGTAGCAGATGTTATTCCGTCAGCATCGTAATCTGCCGATATCGCTACGGTTCCATTTTTATTTACTATGTCAACGAATATATCAACGGCTTTATCCATATCGTTTAGTTTGAAAGGAGAAGTTAGTTTTTTGTAATCAGTTGTTAAGAAGTTATCTGTCTCTTCAGGGGTAACGTTTCTTTGGGCGAGAAGTCGTGCTAATAACTTGCCTTTACCTTGGGCAATTATTTCTTTTTCAGCGACTTTATCAAATTCTTTTATTATCCAATCATTCATAGAGATATTATACAGATTTTTTGTTTTAATAGAAGAAGTTTTTATTTCACTAGTACTGTATAATGACTATGTGAAAAGAAGTATGAAATCTCAAAAGGACGCTAATAAGAGTCGTCGTGCTAAATGTGAAATTTGTTCAACTAAAACGTTTTTAGAAATACATCATATTGAGGGTCGAGAAATACCTAATTTTAATAACCCATCAAATTTATCGTCAATATGTCCAAACTGTCATAATGAGATACATATGGGTTATTTAGTTCTTGAGGGATGGTTTAAGACTACTTCTGGTAAAGAGTTGTTGTGGCACACAAATGACGAAGAATCATTCAGTGGAACAGATATTGTTCCTTATATCATTCCTAACAAGTCGGTTAATAAATGCACTTGCCATGATCGGGATTCTTCGTATACTTGTGAATATTGTCATTCGCAGGGATTTTATGGGCATATGGAAGAACCTGATTAATCTTTTATTTTGTTTTAAATGTAGTAGGCCATTGACGCTCTATTGCTACCTCTTTTAATTCAGGATACCAAATAGATCCGCTACCCTTAACGATATCTCACGAGCATCTTCAGCTTTCATTTTTCTCCAATGTTATGTTGCGTACAGGATGTCCCTATACAGATGTTCTAATTCGTCGTGATTTACATCCTCTGGAAGATCTGACTTCTTAAAGAGAATGGCAAGATCATCGTCTAATTCGTTTGCCCGTTCCATAATTTCGTCATATGTTTTTTCGCCATTACGAATACTCATAACAAAATCTAAGTCGGCTCCTTGAAGACGAACAATTGGTTCACCATTCTCTAAGATATTTTTAGAAGAAAGCATTAACCGAATGCAATGCGCCATATTCTTTTGATCATAATCAAGATTTCCTGCTTCTTGATCAATCCATCTGGCCTCATTCCTGTTCTTCATCCATTCCCAATATTGCTTCCACTCTTTGACCGCCTTATTGTAAGCAACTTCGTTATAAATTAACAACCCTGCAAATTTATCAAATTCTTCTTCAATAGAAATAGATTCTGTGACCAACATTTCATTACGAAATACTCCCCTAGATGTTACCCCAAAAGAATCTTTCCCGTTGTTATATAGACGATAAGTGTTTTCGACATGTTCTAATGAAGCAACATGATAATCGACAAGATCTATGTCAGTAGAATTTAATGGGACAGGACGAGAAGGAAAACGACTTTCTTCTATGTTTACTGTTAATACACCGTGATCTCCAGAAATATGCTGGTTTTCAATTTTAGCATAACCTTGAAATTTCTCAATAACCCAGCAAAACTGATCTTTTGTTGGACGCTCTTTAGGTTGCGGATTATGAACCCGCTTATTTGCGCCCCTAGCTTTTTTAATTTGAGCTTTAGCATATTCCGCATGAGAATAATAAGCCTTCTTACTAACGAACTTCTGTCGATTAGCCAACATGATATCCATCATCGGATGCTTAGTGCGAACGCAATCTTCAGGAATCCAAAGCAATTCAATTTGATTAGGGTTGGATTTCTTCAGTAAATTAAATGCTCGATAAAGACTGTAGTATACAATGTCGTGCTTATCATCGTTGATTTGGCATTCATTATCTTTGACAGGAGGATTCAGCGAAACATACTCATTAGGATCAACATAATAATACCCTCTTAAGTCGGTATCACTAGTTGGTAATGCAGTTCCGTAAGCATGACTGCCCGAAACAACTTCATAAATAATATTGCCGCTTGATTTTAATTCTTCTAATTTCATTGTTAATCTTTCCTCTCTATGCTTCTAAGATACTGATCATGTTTTTCTTCGTCAAAAAACCATTCCTTATAAAAGTCGTCAAGGCTTCCAACCCAAACTTCCCTGAACTTCGTTTCTTTTAATTCATGAACCGGAGTGTCGCATAAGGTAGCATGCTCATTATCTTTCATAACGCCAGCAGCAATTAAGTTCCATTGTCTTCCACTCCATTGATGCTGATATAATCCGCCAATTATTATTGGCATACTTCTATCTAACGTACCCATTTCGCAACTATTACAATACCACGTATCTTCTATTACAGTTCCGTTAAGTGCGCTGTTTCTTTTCATAACAAGCGCTGTTTCGCATTTTGGGCAGTCCATAATCTTATCTCTCAAATATCATTGTAAAAACGTTATGTCCTGATTCACCCTCTCGTAGTCGAATCGGATTTTCCATATATGTCAATGAGTCAGGGGCTACCCTATAACCATATTCAGCCATCTTAAAAACTAAAGATTCCTCATCAAAATGGTGGATATGTTCGTTGGGCCTGCGCATCCTCCAATATTCGAACCATTCATTCGCCTTTTCTGACCCTAAAATACTATTATACTTGCAAAGCGGAACTGTCAAAAAAAGGTATTTTGTTTTTAAAAGTTCTAAAAACTGAAGTGTTTCTATATGCTCTAATACATCAAACATCGCTACAACATCAAATGTGCCGTCAAATACTTCTTTACGATTTAAAAAACTACATCCATCAGGCAAAGGGAAATGCTGAATATCTGTTCCATTACAGGATTCTATTCCGCTTTTCTTTGCGGCATCTAAAAAGGAACCAGAGCCGTAACCAAATTCTAAGATTGATTTAACTGGACGCTTTAAATGGGATTGCAAATAACCATTAATATAGCCTGCTCGCATAAATCCTAAACGAATAGTACGCTCTTTTAAGCCTTCATAATAATCAAGATACTGCTGATCATATACATAAGGCTTAGGATCAACCTGAGTGATTACCCCAGATTCGTCAATGATATAAGATTCTCCCGACTTACAATGTATTGTGTCCATGATTTTTCTTTCTATCGTTTAGTAAATTGGATCGCAACTTCGTCTGCTAATCCCGGTTCACCTTCTATTGCTCGTTGTATTCTTTGCAAATATGCATACTTGTTTTTACATGCAGTATCTTTGCCCTCAATAGTTAATGTTCCATCTTTGTAATAAATTCTTAACCAGTCACTAGCATAAACTTTTTTGATAATTCGATATTCTTCACTGCTTTGGGTCATTTCATAATGATGCCATTCGGGATGTTCGCCCTCATCAGCTAAATCTTGGCAGGACTGTTCTGCGTTCGCAACGTTTTGCCAAGAGTCAAAAACAAAACCGTCTAATTCAGGATATTTGAGGTTATCGCTTACAAATTTTCTAATTTGATCAACATGCTCGTAAAGTCTTGCGCAAATGACTATTTCGTCTAAGTTGGTAAGCCAACCCGTTACGGCTGATCCTTTTTTTGCATTAACAGCATATAAAAATTCATCAATATTCATAAGTTCTCCATTAAGTATGAAAAACATTATATCATACTAAGAGTAACTTTGCAAGTCTTTTTTTATGTTATTTGCCAAGGTAGCTTCTGATTGATCTGAATGGTAAAACTTCTTGTAAAAATCTTCTATCGCAAAGGATTTTCCAAATTGATCTACCATAAGCTCAGATAAACTATCTAAGTAACGCATAATAAACTTATCTAAATAACTGCTGACTTGGGGAGTCTTTTCGCGAATTTTTTTAGCTTTTAATAATAATCCCAAAACTTGTTTGAATTTTTTGGGAAATCTCACATAACCTTCATCATCTTCTCTAAGGTAAGGCAGTTTTTCAACGAGCTTGTCTCTAAGGTCTAAAGCGCTGTCGTGCTCCGATTCATAATCGTCACCATCATACTCTTCTTCGTCGTTAATCATCCAATAATGCAAATCAATCATGTCTTCCGAAAACGTGCCTCTTAAAGAATCAAAATCTTTAGGAGTTATTTCTATAGGATTTTGTCTTTCGTCTAAACCACCAACTACAGGCTCATTCGCTTCAGATACCTCTGGCGAGTTTTTCTTGTCATCTTTGAGCTTAGTAATTTCTTCTCCAAATTCCTCTGCAAAACCAAAGGATTCGCTTCCTGACTGATTTAATCCTTTCCACAATTTTACTTGATACAAATTGAAAAGTTTAGGATTCTTTTTGGAGTCATCTAATGTCCCATACATAAAATGAATCTGATTGTACATCTTCGGCAATAGCGCAACAAGCTTATCACTCATTACTTCCTTTACTTGCTTTGAAACGATAGCTTTAAATAACTCCAGATTAGTAATGGACCTTCCGTTTTCTGTTTTGTTCAAGTAATGCCTGAAGTATTGTGCTGACCTAATTAATGTGTTTAAGTCTGTATAGTGTTCTACAGGCCTCAAAGTATGTTCTACTCTTTTATTAGACTTTAATTTTTTAGCGACAGCATCATTTATATCAAATTCGTCGCCCCGATTCGTAAGAAGCGTTTTGTTACTGAATTTTTCTTTAAATATATTTAGCGCATTGTCTTCGCTTTCAGCAATAACCTCTACTCTCTTACCGTTATAAGTTACATACTGATTATCTTGATCTGTTTTTCTAGAGGGGAGAGGCATACTGAATTCCACGTTATCTCCGTCATAACTCGTATTAAAAGGTACAACAAACATGTACTTTTTTCGATAACCTTCTGTTGATATTGTCTTGTCGATTACGCTCTCAGGCGGCAAGCCGCCCAAATCAACATTCTTTTTGGTCCCATGCTTTTGTTGTCTATGGGTTTGAATTAACTCTTGAACAAAATGCAATACTTCGTGCTCTAAGGTTTGTGATAATACCCAAACAATATCTTCCATTAAATTAATGTTTATAGATCCCGTTGTTGGGCCTGTTTTTTCAAAGTACGAACTCTCTGATGTGTTTTGCGTAAACTTAACATCAACGGTAGGATTTAGTTCGTTTAAAAATGCAAAATTAGTGCCAATAAAATCGAGGTTAAAAGTCGTTGGCGGGAATCTAGCTTCTGTAACCTTGTTCACATCTTCATGAACAATCTCTCTATAAACAGTTCTAATATGATTAGCTATTCCCTGAAAAACTTCAAAAGGTATTTGAAATATAGCGGTTTTATATATTTTCACGTTATTTCTCTATAAAAGACACCAGAAAAATGCAATTTCTCAACAAACATTTGCATTCTGGGTTTAGGCGCAACAAACTCCATATAACCTTCTCTCTCAAAAGACTTTATACCATATTGTTTTGCGACTTGGCTTGCAACACCAAAATTTTGACCTTGAGTTCTAGTTCGCATATCTGATAATCTGTCAAAAGGGCGTACTTTTGCAGCTATTTTAATGATCTCAGGCTTTTGATTTCTACTTACTTTCATTGTTTATTCTTCATTAAAAGGATGTATAATACCTATATGAGAATCATATGATATTAAGTTTACTTATTAATTAGGATCAAAACAATGTCAGATTATCCGAAACAAAAGCTATATGGTATAACTAGCCGTCTTTATCATGAGTTAAGAAACAACCCTGAAATAATTATTAAAAAATTAAAAGGGATGCATGGAGAATACGATTTCAGTACTGAAGAAATCACTCTAGACTATAGGGGAGAATTGCTGCCAACCCTAATACATGAATACCTCCACAAATGGCATCCAGACGCTAACGAAACATGGGTTCTTAACGAAGAATCTCGTATTGTTAATGCTTTATCAAAAAAGCAAGTAAAGCGAATTATTTATGAATTTGCCGCAGCTATTTGTGACCATTAAGTATTTAAATACTTAAGCTCATACGCGATATCAAAATCAGCACCTTCTACAAACTCTTTCAAGCAAGTTTCATGCTCTACTTTTGAGTCATTATGAAACATTTTGTCCCATTCGCCAATATTTATTAATACCGTCATTAGTTCTGTCCAATCGGTTTCCCCGTTAAAACCTGCCTTGTCTTCAAGAAGAATATCAAAATAGAACTTGCTACTAAAGTTGCAAATTTCAGTATCTCCACATTCAGGGTTTTCATTAATATAGTCAAACTCAATGTTCTGTTCTTTGAACCAAACTAAAATGTCTTTAATTGAGTCTGGATGGCTGGACGTAAATAGAATTGGACACATGTCTTTTCTAGTTGTAAGCCAAACCAAAATGTCTTTAGCATCAGGGTATAACTCTCTGCCTTCATTATTGCGTGTATAGCTTCCGGGAATCATAACGTCATGAAGATCAATCGCCCAATACATCTTAGGCCACTTATCCCACCCTCTGGTCTTCTTTTTCTCAAAAGCTCTATTAACTGCGTCTTTTATAGCCATAGTAATTATCTTTCTTTAGATGTGTTTTAGATGTGTTTTAAGCCAAGGGTCGATATGGCTCATGATTGCCTGAGTCACTTCGTTTGAATATGGAGGTTTTGGTTCCCAAGAGATATTAACTGCGTCTTTTATAGCCATAGTAATTATCTTTCTTTAGATGTGTTTTAGATGTGTTTTAAGCCAAGGGTCGATATGGCTCATGATTGCCTGAGTCACTTCGTTTGAATATGGAGGTTTTGGTTCCCAAGAGATATTAACTGCGTCTTTTGATTTGCTTGTAACAGTTACTTTTACTGCCGTAGATCCATCATCATTACATAGCTCCATGTTGTTTTTTATCATTGTTGTTCCTTTGTTTATGATTCTTAAATATCAATGTATCATATTTGGAGAAACATGTCAACTCTAAAATTCTATTGCGCATCCATTGCAAGCCGTAAGTACTTCAGGGCTTTTAGAAACGGACATTAAATCCTCCTCGGAATAAATCTCTTTCTCTAGTAAAGAATACATTAATACTGAAACTGGAAGATCCATATACTCATCCAAGCTCATAAGATACAAGATAAAGCTTGTGAGTTGGATTTTGTCTAGGTCGTCAAAGACGCCACCCTTAATCATCGCTTCTGCTCCGTATTCAAAAATTGGTCCATGATCATAATCAGAACCTCTACTGTGATAAGTATACATACAGTCGTTATAATATTCGTTAGCGGCATGCTCAGCTTTTTGACCTATATTACTGTATTTTTCATGTCTATCATCTTTTTCTATTTTGTTAACCAGATCGTTAAGTTTAGTGACCAACGCTTCAGCATCTTCCTTATTCAATAATAGAGTTTCGCTATCATGCTCCCAAGTTATTGCAATATTGTTATTTATAATTTCTGTTTTCATTTATCTCCAATTTTAATAATAACTTCGCTATCGTGTTCATCAAAGGTATATCCGCTTGATTCGTCATTTTCAGATAAATCTTCTAATATATCATACGCTTCCTGACCGCTTAAATCAAATTTAGATTCATTTGCAAAGACTAAAGCATATCCATCATCACAGGTGTCTATGTCGTCTTCTGAGCCAACCAAACGCCATCCAAGAACATCTGAAAGATGATACGTTCCTTTCCAATCTCTTCTTTTTATTTTATATGTCATAATTATAACACCCAATATGATGTGTCTAGTTTTCCGGCATCTACGTCATATAAGTATTCAAACATTGATTCCCAAGTAGCAAAGAAGTGATGATTCTTAATAAACGTAGCCATCCAAGGATTCATCGTCTCTAAATGCTCCTTATCGTATTTCATTAAAATGACTTTCTTTTCAAATGTAGCTACTACTAATTCATGAATTGTCCCAACAGTAGGCAAACTAGGGTCTTGATATAAAATAACGAAATCGCAATGATCCACCAATCTTAAGTCTGTCCTAACAATGGGCCAAAACTCTTTTTTAACTTGATCAAAGTTTTCCTCTAAGATTAATTTACGAAACTTCTTTTTGCTTTCACCAATTTCGTTAAGCCTGTCATCTCCTAGCGCGATATGCTTTTGACAAGGATCTAATACTTCCATTCCCATGCTTGTTAGTGATGGGGTTATCTCTGTCCGCCATGAAACGCCATCATCATTAGCGTTCAATATGGAGCCGCTCAAATATGCCTTCTTGCCTTTTAAGTAATTCATTGTTTTTTCTCTTTCTGTATTTGTAATTTCAACTTAAGATCATAACCATTTCTTACTCCAATAGATCCAACATTACATTCTTGTTCAATTCTTTTAACAGTGCTATTGTCTTCCTCTAAATAAACTGTTACTCTCCAAGTATAAGCGTCAGCCGTTTGACCAGTACGATGCTTAATAACCCTAATTGAAGATGGTCTCAAGGCTTGAACATAATTTAATGCCAAATTATTCCATGGCTGTCCTTTTAGAAACTCAAGAACACTTATACATGCCCATCCACAACTATTTAAGTCATCTGGTTCTTTCCCATTAGAGTCTATAAATTTATCTGCCTCATCTGTTTCATAACCCGAATTATCTTCTGAGGGATAATCGTTAGGATTAAAAACACTTTCTTTAATAACCCAACTTAATTTTAATTTTTTTGGATCATCTGCGGGAATTACTGTAATATCTTCACGGACAGGAAACGCGCCACAATATTCAGGTGGAGAGTTAACTTCACTCATAGTTTACTCTCCACTCTGCCGCCATGACTAATTTTAACTAATGCTGATCCCTCTTGAAAATCCTTAAGATTATCTGCGCCGGAATATGAAAAAGACGATTGTAGGCATTGATGGATGTCTCTTAAAATAAATTTAACCTTACCTCTAAACGGACATGTCTTTACAACGCCCTCAACAAAGCTGTTATTGCCTCCAGAACCTACCTTGCGCTCTCCGCTTGCTGATCCCCCATAAACCTTATAAAATTGATCGTCCGTATTTTTAAATACGTGTCCGGGAGTTTCTGATGTTCCGCTTAACATTGAGCCAAGCATAACTGCATCGGCAAACTTTAATGCTTTTGCAATATCTCCGCTACAAGTAAGACCACCATCAGCTACGATTTTAACTTCTCTATAAGCCTCGCTGACAGCTTTTTTTGCTTCCATTAGGGCATGTAGTTGAGGAATCCCTGCTCCGGTATTTTTTCGTGTTTGGCATACAGCCCCCGGACCTACACCAACCTTGATTATGTCTGCGCCCCATTTGATCAAATCTTTTGCGCCCATATATGACGCAACATTACCAGCCATAATAACTAATTCTGATCTGTTCGGCAAACTTTCAATATGAGCTAACATGTTTTTCATTTTACGGCAATGACCATGAGCAATATCAATGCAGAAAAATTTAGCTCCTGCATCAATTAGTTTATTTAATCGCTCCTTATCATGTTCTTGAACTCCGATAGAAACTCCAACCCTACGACCTAAATCCTCACAAACTTCACCGCCTGACTCCAGCACATAATCGACAATAATGGCCATAGCCTCTAGATAATCTTTTGCGCCATCTTCATTAAATCTGTGCAATATCCCCATGCCTCCAAACTCGTACATCGCTTTTGCCATTTCAGGCCCTGTTACATCAGACATGTTTGCAGACATAATAGGAACAGGCAAAGAGAATAGCTTAAAATGAGACATTGTTGATATCTCTGATCTGGAGTCAGAGTCAGAATTTTCAATCTCAAAATATTGTGGTTCAAACTGAACGTCTGAAAAAGTTAAAGCTTCGGAACGACTACGCCCATAATCTACATAAATGTCTTCTATCATAATCTCCTCATTGTATTATTTTCGTTCAGTAAGTATTATACATCAAAATTCTATTGCGCCAATAGAATCTGTAAAATCTGTATCAAAAGCATCATCTGGAACTTTGTTAATATTGTTGTCTACTGCGTCTAAATGGTCTTCTTCAATAAACTTATGTCTTTCGTTGGTTAAAGCTTGCGTAAGTTCTTCATCCATTCTGTATTGTTCATTAACCTTAAAAACAAAATGCTCTCTGTTGACAGAAAACTCTTTATTGCTTGAATGAACAACCTTAGTTAAATCTAACAAACCCGTACTAAATAATTTTTGAATATGATCATTTTCCATTTTTGTGGGTTCATCATCCATAATTATATCATATTTTGTTTCTAATCCTTTTCCTTTTCGCGTTATCGAAAAGTTATGGGCCTTTAATCCACTAATTTTCTTTCGGCTTGCAGAACTATCATCTTCAGACTTCAAAACAATTGATTCGAATAATGTTTCTGCCATTGCATTAGTAAGACAAAAAGGTCGAATTCTTGCAAAAGGATTAAAAGAAGCATCCATAACGAATACATTAACCATAATTATGTCGTTCCATCTGTCTGAGCTATATAGTTTATCTAGTGTATTTAAGGCTTCATTAAACATTTTTTCTTTTGGTGAAGATGGATTCATGGTAGGAAAGCCTAAATTTTGTCCGATCTTTTTAGGAACCTGAGACTTTTTTTTAGATTTTACAGGCGCTTTAGCATTAGTATATTTACACCCTTCATCATAGATTCTTCCACGAACTCCTTGATAAATTCTTTCGTTTTGTTTAATTACTTCTATGATCTCTTTTTGTGTTATAAGATCTTTTAGCTTAGCGACTGGAGGGACATATAGTCGTTGACCTTGAAGAAAAGGTCCAAGAAATCTTAGACTTGTCGTCTGATGATTAGATAGGGTTAATATACTTTCACTCTTTAAAATATTACTTTCTATTACGTCCCAAACATCTCCCGCATCTTGGGAGCACATTGAGTCTAGAAAATTTTCGTTGGATTGCATTCTATGATTCCCTTATTGGGAGCTTCTACTTAACTCTTCCATCTTTCCTAAAATTTTACCTATTAACGCTTTTTCTCCATCATTTTTTGCATTTATAAATGCATCATTGAATAGATTAATGAAATCACTTTTAGGGATTGTAATTAATTCTCCTGAGTTTTTCATTTCACCAAGAATTTGGGCTCTTAACTTTAATAAGTTATTCATCTGCCCTAACATTCTTGCCGTTTCAGCACTTTTAGTCTTTTCTATGTCTTCATCGGTAGCTTCTGATGTAGGAACTAAACTGTTAACCCCCATAATCCTTTCTAGAACAATAGATTGACATGCAGCAATATAATCAAGAGTCGTTAAGTTCTGTCCTGAGATTCTTTTGATCTTATTAGCAAACTCGACTTTCTGTCTTTCTTTAATCCCTCTAGCTAAATGATGATCAAAATGGTTTAGAACAATATCTTTATGTATTTCTGTTCCCTTGTTATCAAAGAACTCTACTACGTCAGAAGTCTTTCTGTCCTTATTATAAATGTCTTCTATCTCATTTCTATAAGGAGAAATACAAATAGGGCATGTGGGTTCGGTGACAGTTCCTGAACTATCAGAATCGATTAGCTTAACTAATATGCTATCGATTTCATTGCCGACCTGAAGTGGCATTATTTTTGCCTCTATAGGAGTACTTAGTTTTACCTTTTCTATAGAGTCTTCTTTGGAATTTTCGCTCATATTAAGTTTGCTGTAAGTAAGGTAGCTGCTAATGCAAAATTATTATACAATGATGACCAGCTATAAAACATTAATTGTAGTTTAACTTTCATAGAGTTATTATACAGCAAAGTTATCTATGTTAGATCAGAATTTATTATTTCTTCAGCGATATTTCTAACAAGATAAGTTATCGTGATTGACCTACTGTCAAAAATTACATCCATAAAATCGTCAACCTTTTCTGTTGGAATTGGATAATTTTTGCTGTTGGCGTAAATTTTAAAGGCTTTCATGACATCTTTAGCAGCAGTACGGTCATTAGTTTGAGTAACTAATTCATCGACATTATTTAAAATAGCTATTAATGATTTTGCTATTGGAGATAAGTTCTCTAGATTAACAGACATTATGTAACTCGATTAACAGACAATACTGAATCTGTTTCAATATCGGACGCTAAAAGAGATTGCTCTGCTTTATCCCATGCTTCTCCTTCCGAAGATGCATATATTACTTTGCCGATATCATGTGAACTCCAAACTTTCCCATAATCATCAGAAAACTGAAAGCTATAAGCTTCTCCCTCTGAGTCTATAGAGTTGTCAGAAGACATGTTAATATAGCTAACTGCTGCTTCTCTAGCAAGTCCTTGCTCTATCATTAAAAGCTCGACGCTTTCTTCTGAAGTAAGACCATCTTCTAGATAGGTTTGGGCTTCAATAAGAATTTTATCTTGAAACTTTAAAGCAGAGTCAGCTTGTTGACGTAAGCTGCTATGTAAGCTGTCTACGAACGCTGCTCTTTGAAAATCTATGCCTGTTGACTGTTTCATGATATTTTATTCCAGACATGGCTTCAATTTTCCTTTATTTTTAATCTATTGGATCACCAATGTCTTCGTCAACATTATTCGAAGCAGAAGAAGTTTCCCCCTTCCCAGACTCAGCTATTTTTTCAATTTTTTCATCTGCTACTTCAACCTCGGCGTTTACGTCCGTTTCGATCAAATCCCACAAAACGCGATAACGACCCGATGCGCTACGGTCTTGCCAGCGTCCATCTTCAAAAATTTTGACAGATAATTTGCCTTCTCCGGGAGTATAAACGTAATCAATAGCTTCACTTCCTGACCATTCTTCTGCGGTAATCTTACCAATAACCTGAAAAGCAATATCGCCATCTTGACCATCTAATAAAATATCTATTTGTGTTCCATCTTCTGAAATCGATGTCTTAGAAATTGATCCCAAAGAATAACACTGTTTAGTAGTCTCTATGACTTTGTTGGCATTTTTCTTAAAATCTGGAGCCTTAAGCCCTGAAACATGCTGTAATGGTTGGAAAAGCTCTACAGCGCCTCCAACAGTATTAATCATACTTTCAGCTTCTCTAATTGCTGTTGAAATCTTTTCAGAAGTCTTTGTATTAATCTTGCATCCTTCAAAGGCCGCAATAAGATTAGCACGTAAATTACTTAATCCCAACAAAAGAGGCTCTATTGACCCTTCTTTTAACGCAGGAATATTCGGCATAGAGCTATTACTAGTCACATAATCTCCCCTAGCTTCTATTTCTCCAACAACTTCATGAATTTTTGCTTGTGACGGCCCACCAAGTGTTTTTCTTAATCCGCTTTCTAACATTGATGCATGATCTACATGCTTATCGTCTATATCACCGCCAACTAAACTAGCTAACTGTTGTTGCTCTGAACTATAATCCATTATTCCTCCCTGAATACTGAGGTGTCTATGTTGACATTCATTTCCATATCCCCAACTCCGCAGTTTAAGCAACCGCCTGAAGTTAGTAATATAGTATTAATATATCCACATCCTTTGCATTGAACGATATATTGATTAACGTTTTTGCCCTGATTAAGATCCTCTATCGTAGCGTCTATCGCATTAACAGCTAATTCCGTTAATGGACGACCAATAGGGGTCTTTCCAGTATCTTTTTGAACGACTAATATGTCTATGGCTTCTTGTGTTATCATAATATCTACTTATTTCACTGTATATTATACAAAATCCTAGTGCTTTTTGTATAATATGTTTATGTTAAAGAAATATACTAAGATTGCGGCAAAGAAAGGACGAAACTTTTGCGATGAATTATGGGCCATTATGGTCAAAATGAAATACAACCATCGTTGCCCTATCTGCGTGTCAAATGGCATTACCGATGAAACCGAATTAGCTAATGCTCATCATTTAATATCTAGAAGGGTTTTTAAATATAGATGGAATACTGATAACGGAATACTGTTATGTCCTAAACATCATGAATTCGATCTGTTAATATCTGCTCATACAGCGCCTTGGGCATTTGAAGAATGGTTAATAGCGAATGATCCTGATAAACATGGACGATGGAGCGTAAATCGCAAAGATATCGCTTCTGAAGGAAAAGCCGTCTATGACGTAACATATTTTAGACTTGAAGAAGAATATAAAGCGATAACTGGTGATTACTATAGATTGGCAAGAATTACGCCATATGTCCTTTTTCAGAATCAAGAGCAAATTCTTTTCGCATCTAAAATGAGCAATAAGTCTTCAACAGATATTGCTAACGATTATCAGATCACAAAAACTGCGGTAGACAAATTCTTAAAGTCCAACTAGAACTCAATTGAACTTATAGCATCATTATTTTGTGAGGCAACATAGTCTTTGGGAATATCTAAATCTTCTTTTTTCATGAAACACGTTTTTCCTTCAGGATCATAGTCATGAAAATACCCCGAAACCAAAAATCTAAGCAAAAATGATCTAGGGTCTAAAAAGAAATCATCTAAATTATAATATTTATTGTCATGTTTTACGACGACTGAATGCTCTTTTAAAATTTCAGACAAAACAAAAGGACTTACTCCTGTAGGCAAGATTTCGGACTGATTTGCAACGATTAATAATCGTTTCTTTATGCCTTGTGAATCTTCTTCCTCAGTATGCGACGAAGTTTCTGTAACGGCATTTAGATCTAAAAACAACTTATTGTACTTGGGCATGAATTCCAACAGCTTTCTTTCAGAATTTGCTATTTTCAGAATTTGCTCCTTAAAATCAATACTGTTTAACATTATTCTATTACCTTGGGATTAGTGGCTACGATTACCATATTTAAAAGGTCTTGCCTTGAGTCACCATTGTATCGAATTTCTTTTAATCCTTCAACTACCTCTAAATAATCGTTTAATGCCTTATCCAATAGCTGCTCTTTAGTCGCATTTTGATTTCCATAAACCCACTTGTTTTTTAAAAAGTTACAAATCAGAGAAGCTAAAAAAGGTAAAGGTAAGCACTCCCCCGCTTTTTTCTTATCGGACTTTTTAAAATTTTCTTGAGGTATTCCTAATTTATTAACCATAAAATTCTGCATACTATCGATTTTATCAAGATCTTTAGCTATCTTCCTCTTTTCGCCAGTAATAACTTTAGGGTTATGCCATATGCAAGAAGGGAAACGACCCATTTCAACTAACTTATCTTCAATCGCTTGCCAATTCATACCTGTGGAAAACAAATGTATCGCAGCTAATCTCCATCTGACCTTTTTAACAATGATTTCTGCCATCAAGTTCTCATTAACTCCCATTTGGAGAAATGAATCCATCATGTGAATAGCTTCAGAGGAACTTTCGTCTAATGCATTACTGAATTTATACAAAACGGCTTCTTTTGATGACGGATACGCATTTTCCTCTATATACTCTGCTGTTAGTTCTTTAGGAGCCGTATATGCCATCTTCTGGACTTCTGAATTAATAATGCCTCTGTTACGACCAACAAGGTTTATAAATAAAGAGGCGTTCTTTGCAGAGATTTGTCTATTGCATTTTTGAAATGCATTTTGAACAAATTGAACGTTTGCGTTATTCTCTTTTTCGGAGAAGTCGCCCCCATTATTTACAACTTTACTGTTTGGGAATTTCTTGACTTCTTTTATAAAGTCTCCCCAAGTCTTATTAAACGTACCCTTCTTGTTATCGACCTTAATTTCGTTATTAGAATCCCAAATTACAAACTTAAGTTTATCAGAAGAATCTTTAATAAGCCTTAATATGAAATCCCTAAAGGCTTTTCGATTAGGGATATCATAAATCACCACTGCTTTAGGTTGGGCAAAGAAATCTATAACACTAGCTTCAGATCTTATTTGATCTTCATTTAGCTCTTTAGCAGATAACTCTATCCAGTCATAATCAGGATATTTCTTTTTGGCTCCAATAATATTGCTCTTGCAAGTATGTTTGTCGCCAATTAAGAGAATTGGTGATGGAATTTCAGACATTAAAGATCCTTTCGGCTGATTACTTAGTTTTAGCGTTATTTCTATTCTCTACTAAATAACCTTTATTGACGGCCATAACGTAGAACGTAAAACTTTCATCATCATCGCTAACAATCTTTAAGCTATTCTCATTGTCAGCAATATGAAATGTTGCATCTTCATCAGAAATAGCCTTTAAGCATCCTAATACGCTTGATACTAACGTCGCAATTTCAACATCTTTTGTCAAGCCTTCTACTGGAGCATTAGTGATCATCGGAGAAGGACAGACTTCAGATTGAGCAAACATAACTAAAGAATCTTTAGCAAATGTAAATAACGCAGAAGTGTTAGTTGCCATTGTCAAGGATACAAGTCTGCTAGTTAAAATGTCTTTTGGAATTTTACCTAGTTTTTCGTACTTAACATCTTTCAATAATTTAACAGGCGGAATCTTAGCCCACTTATCTTTTTCAGCCATAGATGTTCTAATAATAAAATCATCTGTTGACAAGAACACCTTGTTTTTGGCTTCATCGTAATGAGCTACGATTTTCTCTCCATCCCCAACAAAACCAATAAATTGATTTAACGGTAATACCGGAATAGGGAGAAGTCCTTTTAATTCTCCATCAAAACTATCAGCGATGCGATATAGTGCAACCTTTTTCTTATCTGTTGTCAAGGCGTACAATGCATCTTCATGTTCTGAAATGCAAATAGAGTCAAACAAGTGCTGATAATGAGTCTTCTCGGCAGCAAACTTTACTTTCTTAACTGCTCGTTTAAATTTGACAGCTTCAATTTCAAATAGCTTTTTAGCGCCACTATTATCTAATACTGGAGACAAAGAAGGAAGTTGTTCAGAGTCATAACAATTTAATGACCATTTTGCTCCGGTCTTGCTTTGATCCTTAGATGTTACAGTAATTGTTCCAGTTCTCTTAATCGCCTTTTTGTCTGACTCTTGCGCAATATCAGAATCTACAACATTTAATAACTCAGGAACATCTAGCTCTTTAAGAACTATTCCGATCTGAGAATTTGGACGTTGCTTACTGACCCAATCATACAACTCTTTAGCTGGAACAACAATTTCTCCGCTATCTTTAACGTCAATACCGTGTTCTGACCCAATTGGAGAATTGTATCTAGACGCAACTAAGCTGGATGCAGAAGAAACCGTAATGTCATCTGCAACCTTAATATGAACAGATTTAATCAAAAGCGATCTGTTACTAGTATCCGCTTGGGCTCCTTCTGAAAGAGCAGCCATACCGCCTCTTTCTAACAATTTGATAAGAACTTTTTGCTCAACAACTACCTTCATCTATATACTCCTTTGTATGTTTTTAATCTATGTAGCAATATTATACAATGAAAAGAGGCATTTCCTCAATCTTTCCTGTTTCAATTAATAATGTTGCTTTTTTTCTAATTCTTAATAATGCATTGTCAACTGCTTTTGTACGGACATAACTTCTGCCTTGTCTTTTTGCTACTTCTTCTGCTATTTCTTTATATGTGGCTCCTGACAAATATTCAAACAAAACCATTTGCTCAAAATCTGACAAAACAGATAATAATGTTTCTCTAGTGACGGCTAGCGCTTCTGCATTTTCCGACTTAATATCTACAGGATCATCTTTATCCGGTATTAAATTAGCTAACGTATTTTTAGAGTCATCATCCCCGTTTGACGGAGCATGATCTAATGATATAGCTTGATTAATACATTGATCTTTTTGTCTAGTATTAGAAGTATTTAATAGCGTGATCAAGTGGCTTCTAATACACATTTTCGCCCAATTGAGAAAGCTCATTCCTTTTCCTAATTCAAATTTAGGAATTGCTTTAAACCTTAATGCGAACAAAGCTTCTTGATAAACATCTGACGTTTGCGACCCCTTTATATAAGGGAATTGCCTAAGAACAACGTTAATAAAATACCCTTGCATATATACATGTATTCTATTAAACTCGTCGTCAACATTAGGTCCGTCAGGATTATTTTTAATTCCTAGCGCTATTTCATCTAATTCTTCTCTTACGTCTTTTGGCTTACCAATTAACGGGTTCACTATATAAGGAACCTTAAACAAGATATCTTCTACATTCGAAGATCCTCTTGACGGGACTTTTTCTGCTTTTTCTGCTTTTTCTTCAGCCGGAACTTCTTCCTCCGTAACTTCTGAAGTCTTTTCTTTTTTTGTTTCTTTTTTATTTTTTGTATTTTTCTTTCGTTTACTAGAAACTGTTGCCATTCCGTATCTCCCTAAAAGAGGGGATTCGGGAATCGATATGTAATATTAGATTATTGTTTTTTACGAAGTAGTGCGGTACAATGAACAAGGGTTGATTCCAAAACCAATCTTTCGTTTATGCTGTAATTTAGCTCTTTTTTTAGAGTCGAAAATAATTTAGACAATCTATATAACTGACCTAAATTAAAAGACTCTCCGATACTATTTAATTGTTCTACTTCATGATCAGGCAATTCAATCCATTTGGACGAAGTTCCCTGACCCTTAAGTAATAATATGGTTCTAAACGCTTCAGATACTTCATACGCAATTGATTCTACATCGGCTGTTGCCATCGCCATGTCATTCGCTTGATCTAATACTAAGGAAATGTCACCATCAACCATTGCCTTACAAATTTTTATAATTCCTTGCCTATCTGGTAGGCCAAAATATTTATGAATGTGCTCCTCTTCTATGTTCTTGTCTCCTGCCATTGTATGAATTTGTTCTAAAGGAACAATTGCATCTCTTAAGCAGCCTCTTGATATCTTTGCAATATAAAATAACGCGCCATCTGTTATGTTGATCTTTTCTTGATCAGCAATATATCGTAATCGGCCAACAATGTCTTTTAAAGATAATTTTCTATATACAAATTTTTGTGCTCTAGATAAAATCGTGTCTGGGATTTTATGCGGCTCTGTAGTACAGAAAATAAAAGACAAATATTCGGGAGGCTCTTCTACGATTTTTAACAAAGCTGAAATCGCCTTAGAAGATAACTGATGACATTCATCAATTATATAAACCTTTTTCTTTAAGTAGCTTGGATTCCATAATGCCCCTTCTATAAGGTTTTGAATATTTTCAACATTACCGTTTGCCGCACCATCTAACTCAACAACATCTATTACTGTTCCATTTGGAACATTTTTGCAGGCCATACATTCTCCGCAAAGTACACCATCTTTTGGATCTTCGCAAGTCATTAAATTAGCAAGAATTCTGGCAGTAGTCGTTTTACCGCAGCCTTTATTTCCTACTAAGACGTATGCATGAGAGAACTTATTAGATTTAGATGCTTGAGTAAGCGTTTTTACAGTGTTGTCTTGACCTACAATTTCCGATAATTGCACAGGTCTGTATTTAGTATATAACGCGCCTTTTCCCATTGTTTCTGCTCCATTGTCTTTTGTCTATTATACATTCATTTTTCAGATATTGCAACTCTTTCCACAATATCTTCGAATTCTTTCAGTGTTGTTACGTTTCTAAGTATCTTGGCTCCCTTAATTCCCTTGACTTCTAAATTTTTTGTAACAAAATAAGTCTTCATAACAGGAACGATGTCATTAGGCTGAATGTCATCTATGACAACATGTTTATTATCTTTTGGAATCGATGTTGCCAATAAAAGGTTAATCCAATATAGCTTACTTACATTATACCCTATTTGACGAATACATTCAAGGTCTTCTTTCGTCAAATCTTTACGATTAAAAGATTTTTCAGCGACTAACTTAACTTGATCTAATATACTAGTTGCAAAAAACCCTTGTTCTTCAAACTTATGAGCAACAACAGTCTTTCCGCTTTCTTTTTCTCCAGATATTCCAACTATTTTCATTAAAGATCTATCCCTTTTGCATTCTGATCCCAAACAGCATCAAATTTAATAACTGTAGTCATAATGCCTACCTGACCAGTTCTTTCAGAAGGATGAAACAAAACATTAAGAACAAAGGATAACGAGTCTGCCGTAAAACTAATTGTTCTACCTGCTTCTGATTCAAGGAAAACAAAAAGACTCGTAGCATCACCATATAATGAAAAATTACCATTTATTTCCTGCATTCCAACTCTTTGTAATGCGGGGTTTAAATCTGCTGCAAAATTAATCCCTGCTGTATAAATAGTTCTCAAGTTATTATTAATGGTCATATCGAACGTGGACAATCCTTCATCGTCATCTATTCCTTCAATATCTAAAAGCAATGTGTCCCAAGTTAACAATTTTTCTACATCTGTATATTTGAAGTCAGTGGTTCGTTCTTCAGTAACGCCAAGACACCATATATTGACTGTGACCGTTAATATGTCTCCTGCTGTTGCAGATATTGTCCAAGAGTTTACCTTGCATGTCAAAAAGTCTCTTTTGATATTGCAAAAATAGACAAACTCCATATCAAAACCATCGCCAGTGCGAGCATACTCAAAAAAAGGATCAGCTTTATCTTTCGTTAAATAATAAGTTATTGTACCTTCATACGATTTTACTCCTGCTCTCCAAATTAGCTTTTGTAACTGATTTTCACCTTGATCGCCCTTACTCTCAAACAAGTTTGAAGCAATATTGTCTCTTAGACCAATAGTGTGATCATACCATTCAACTTCTTGAGAGGCATTAATATTGAAATCGTTACATCGGATTATTGTTCCATCAACGGAAGCATATCCTATGTAACCTGCTTGTGGTTTGAAATTTGGCATAATATAGGGAAGTGGTTAGATTTAAGACCTATATTGTATTTCATCAATATGACTTCTTTTTCCTTTCAGGCTTGGTAAATGTTCCATCTTCCTCCTTATTCACAATAGTCTTACAGGCAGGGAATCTATTGCAAGCAAAGAATACTCCATGCTTACTTTTTCTTTCAACAATATTTCCTTGCTTACATTCTGGGCATTTACTTCCAGTATCCTTCTGAACTGCCTTTTTCTTAATAGAGAACTTTCCCTCTTCATCTTTAACAAAAATTGTTTTACATGTTGGATATTGATCGCAACTAAAGAAATCTCCAAATTTACCATGCTTCTGAACAACATATCCGCCATCACATGTTAAGCATTTTTCTCCGGTTGAAACATCTTTATTCTTAGGAGATGCCGCTTCAGCCTTTTTAATTGCAGCTTGCATAAAGTCGTAAACGGTCTGAACGACTTCCAGAAAAGTCTTGTCACCATGGGCTATCTTATCCAAATCGTCTTCCATCTCAGCAGTAAATTTTAAGTCCATGAAGAAATCTTTAAAGTTGGGTTGCAAGTAATTAAAAACATTCAGTCCTAACTCAGTAGCCTCAAGAGAGCCTTTTTTGCCCTTTACCTTATCTACGTAACCGCGCTTTTGAATCGCCTCCATAATCGATGCATATGTGGATGGCCTTCCAACGCCATCTTTCTCCATCTTTGTCACTAAAGAGCCTTCTTTATATCTTGGAGGAGGGTTAGTAGCATGCTTAGTGCATTTAATATCCATTAAATCTAATTTCTCTCCCTCAACGCATTCTGGCAATAATTCTTCTTTTGTACTAGAATATTTGTATACTTTAGACCAACCATCAAACTTAACCGCTTGCCCCTTTGCAATCAACTTGTGCTTTGTGCTGGCATCAATATGATATACAACTGTATTGACTTTCATGTCAGACATTTGACAGGCCACAAAACGGCTTCTGATTAACTTGTATAGCTTTTGCTGATCTAAGTCACCTACATCGTCTCCAACGCTAACTACATTAGTTGGGCGAATACATTCATGCGCCTCTTGAGCCGCAGCTTTTGATTTTTTTGAATATGCATTGGGCTTTGAAGGCAAATAGTCGGAGTTGATACTATCGCCTATGAATTTTCTTACCTCACCAATAGCTTCTTTAGAAATAGAATATGAGTCCGTTCTAATATACGTGACTTTACCTTGCTCATAAAGCTTTTGGGATAACATGGCTGTCTTTTTAGTAGACCAACCAAATAAGGATGAACATGTGCTTTGAAGTGAAGCTGTATCAAATGGAGCCTGAGCTTTTCGCTTAACCTCTTTCTTCTCAACCTTGGATACCTTAAAGGTAGCTTTCTTTAGCTTTTCAAAATCTTCCTTAGAGATCTTTTCATCCATATATCGGTTATCTTTGTCTTTGGTTATAACCTTTGCCCAAAAATCTCCGTTCTTTCCTTGCAAAAGAGAATCAATAAGCCAATAATCTACAGGCTTAAAATTCTTGATCTCATTTTCTCTTTCACAAACAATCTTTAACGCTATTGACTGTACTCTGCCAGCAGATAATCCAGACCCAACAGTAAACCATAATAGCGGGGAAATCTTGTACCCAATTAATCGATCTAATACTTGTCTCGCTTTTTGAGCGTTAACTAGATCCATATCAATTTCTCTAGTATCTTTAACCGCCGCTAAAACTACTTTTGGGGTTATTTCATCAAATGTCGCTCTTACGCATTTCTTTTTACAAGCAGCGTTGAATTGTTCAAAAACACTAAAACCAATTGCCTCGCCCTCTCTATCAGAGTCAGATGCTAAAATGATATTGTCAGCTTTTACGGCTGCTGCCTTCAAATCCTTAACTACTTGTTTTTTGTCGTGAGTTATTTCGTACTTAGGCTCAAACCCATTTTTAATGTCAATATTCATACCTTTCTTAGGTATGGATCTGATATGTCCAACGGACGCTTTAACGTCATAACCCGCCCCAAGAATTTTCTTCAATGTAGAACACTTACTCGGGCTTTCAACTATTAATAATGTTTTGCTCATATTTTTGTATCTCGTTATTACTAGAGATATTATACAATAAAGTTATTGATTTATAAAACAAAGTTGCAAGGGTTTTTCTAATTTTATTCAAGGGTTTTTCTAATTTTGATTAGAATACGTAATACAACTCGTTAAAAAATCACATATTTTAATTGTTTAAGGGGAAATAAACCATGTTTAGTTTAATTATAGCTCAAGTTGCCACCACCGCTGCAACGGGAGTCAACCTTACTCTTCTTTTTTCCGTAATAACAGTCTGCGTTGGACTTGTGACGGCTGCTATTAAAATATTTGGGCCTAAAAAAAACGTAAGAGATGAAGAATTGCGTCAATCCGGCTATTTAAAAGAACTAAGCAAAAAAACAGAGAATTCTGATAAAAAAATAGACAATCTTAAAGAAAAGATGACTGAAGCAACGATTGAGATAGAAAAACTAAAAATTGAATCTAAAAACAATACCAAATCTTCTGACGAGCTAAGAGAGTCTAATAAAGAAATGGTTAAGAAATTAGATGAGTTGCTGAAACAAATGATTGATTATTACAATAATTAAGCCATACAGCACTTTTTATGCTTAACTGGAGTCCCATCATCTTTCGTTTTACCGCATGGACAAGGGTCATTTCTGCCAGCTTTTTTGTCGCTAACTGCCGTTTTTACTTGTTGAATAACTTCTCTGCTAAAAAACAATACTCCACTACAATGATCTAACTCATGTTGGACTGCAATTGCTGCAATCCCCATATTACCCATTTCTTCTGTCTCAGATGAATAAAAATAGTATTCTTCTTTAGAAACGAATTTTCCGTCTTTTATAACATGGTTGTTAATTATGTAATCTTGAAATCTAGTTGTATTAACATACACTCCCGGAAAAGACAAGCAACCCTCTCCCATAAAAACAAAAGGCCTATTTGATTCTTTTAGCGTAGCATTGATTAAATGAATGTCCTTGAATCCATCCCGCTTAATAACTGATACATTTTTCAAAATGCCTATCTGAATTGCAGATAACCCTATCCCATTCTTATTTTTTTCCAATTCCGCCGTTAATTTTTGGATTATTTCTTCTGCTTCTTCAACAGATTCAATGTCTTCACATGTTTGCTTTAAAAACTTAGCGTCTTTAACTATCATCTTTACTCCTTAAATTAAAGTGACTTCAGGATGTTACGTTTGACTCAGAATAACCGAATTTACCAACCTTTAACAAATGCCGATGTCACTACACATACTTTATTTCTACATTATCGCAATATTCTTTGGCTATCTCTAATAGCTTTTCATCTTCACTAATCGTATATGGATCAACCTTATACGCTGTTAAGCTTAACATGTTCTTAGCATGTCTGAATGGTTGCAAGATCCACTTTACATCTCTATCTACAACCTCTCCTATGCGCCTTATTGCTTTTTCATCAACGTAAGCGGGGAAAAGGGTAGTCCTGACTTCAAATTCAAATTCTGGGCGTTTTTTAGACTCCCCATAGAAATATTCATATGAGATACAAACATTTAAGAAAGGATCTTCAACCCAAGCTTGAGCGGCCTGAGTATATCTCTCTTCGTCTGTTTTAATATCTAAGGCTACATAATCCATTCTGTGCGTAATTTGACGCAAAATATCAGGCTGAGACCCATTAGTTGACATTCCAACTCGACATCCAGATTGATTAATCTTAGAAAATAATGCTAATAATTCTGGAACAGGAGTCATCGTCGGCTCTCCCCCGCTAATATGAACGATCTTAACATCATGTTCTGCTAAATGTTCCCACACTGGTTCCCAAGATTTTTCTGGGATTTTAATTTTCTTAGGAACAATTTTACTATTCATGCAATAAGGGCATCTGTAATTACATACGCCTAAAAATACTGAAGTCGCAAAAACGTCTTCTCCTGCTTCACTTGTTTTATTCCAACCATATAACGGGGGTAAATTCATATTTTCTCCTTAAAAGGGTGCTTCGTTAATATTATTTAACATTTTGTTAATCATTTTGTCAGTATCGCCTGATCCATTATCGACCTTCAAAATATCTGGCTCAATAACTATATCATCTGCTGAAGCGTCAAGACCTTTTCGCCCATGTCTATAAATATAGTATGCCTTATCTCTCAGACTTTTGGATTTAGTTAAATTTTCGTATAAGATCTCTCTATGACAATGTGCTGATACTCCTGTTGCCTCCCAACAACACAAAATATACAAATGTCCTGCCTCTAGATTGTCGATCCAATTGATTACTTCATCTTTTCTTGAAGAAAGAAGCGCTTTATATTCAGTCGTATACTTTTCCCAATCTTTATTTGCTTTTTCCGCCATCAAAATTTTATATGTTGGGCATAGAAAGTCAATTCTTGGAACAGGTATTTCTAGCGAGTTAATATTCTTAAGCTTTTCAGGGGTCATCAAGGCTATTGAGTGTATAGAGTAATTATCAAGCCAAACAAGCTTCGTCTCTTCATTCGTCTTTATCGGGAAATATTCTTGCTTAACTAAATAGTCTGCATCCCAAAAACTGGTAAATAAAACGATGGGCTTGTCTTTTGCGAAATTTATATCATCTGCTTCCATGTCTTTTCAATTGCCTCCAATATTTCACCATAGTCGTAATTATCTTTTCCAACGAACGTATATCTACCAATAATACATGCAGGCAGATCATCAAGGCCATTATTAATAGCCAGTTTTAAAGCCGTTTCATCCACATTGCCATTGTCGTCTTCATCGCAGCAATGATCTACGACTTCAACGTCCAAGCCTGATTCTTTTATAGCCTCTTGTAAACATAATAGCATATGTTCGCAGTCTTGGCAATCAGAAACATGTAAAAAATGTATAAGCATTTCCATTCTCAATATGATAGTGGGTGCTTGTCTTTTATTTTGTCGTCAAGCTCGCCATCAAAAACTATGTTAATTGTTTTTCCTAACATTAACTCTGCTGTTTCTACCATAGCTTGTTTTTTGTCTAGAGTCCCAAACGTAAAACAAGCGCTATGTATTTGATGCCTAAGTGTACCTTTATCGCATTCTCCAAATATTAAGATAGAATCCGATTCTTCAATATACTTAGCTTCTTTGACATATACCTTTAATTTCACTGACATATCTTATAACGTATCCTTGATATCAACTAGCTTAATTTTAAACTTTTCCTGTACCGCTACCTGAAGCTGACCAATTTGATCTTCCATTTGTTCTCTATTCGCAGCTAAGATAAAGCTTGTTATCATTGATAGCCACTCTTCTCCAAAGATCTTTAATAAAAGCCAATCATGAAATGTTCTATAGTTTTCTTTTTGCTTTACCTGTAAACTGCTAAAGTCGCCAACAGTTTTATCTAAATCATCTAGCATGTCATAAAGACTCTCAATTACTTCTTCAGTTAATTCCTGACTAGTATCAACTCTGGTTACGTCACCGCATTGTCTTCCTAGTGGTAAATCTTTTCTAGTTAAACCGTATTTTGCATATGCTTTTTCAAATTTATCAACTCGTTCGTTATACATCTTTTCCGGCCATTGACCATACAACCTACATGCCAATGGTCTATTCTCATATATGCTGCACATATTGTCCTTAAGGAACATGCAAGGTTTGATAAGAGAATCCATGCCCCATTTATCATATTCGTTTCTAAAGTAATATTCTATGCTAGTACAGATGAAATCAATTTTTATGGAGTCATCCTCGTCTTTCCAAAGCGCTGTTACAATATTGATAAATTCGCAGTAATTGATTTGAGGCATAGCAACGTTACAGCATTCGCACTTATGGCAACATTTTGTTTCTAAGCTTATCGTATCCTCGTATACGCTCTTTAATGTATTCTCCAAGTCTGTTCTTTTAGGAGTCGGTTTTTCGACTTTAGTAAACGTCAAACCTGAATTAGTCTTAGGCTTTTTACTTTTATTAGCCTGTCGTTTCTTCTTCTTACTCACTGTAAATCTCCTTTAGTCTATTCCATAGCTCTTTTATAATTAAAGAAGATGCATCATCTGCATGATATTCCATGTTCTTTGTTTCTCTCATCTTTTTAGATAGTTCTTTTACTAATGGAGGGTTTGCGTTGCTCCATAGTCCGAAAGTATTCCTTATGCATTTCCCTAACGTATGATGCAATTCAATCAGTAAATGTTCACCTTTGTCTAACTTTCTAAGATTATCAGGCTTTAACTTCATCTTGCTGATATATAGCTTATCACATTCTGGAATATTATCAATTAAATATTGCACAGATTTTTCAAAAGTTGTGGGAGGGCTCTCAATCATTAAATATCCTTTGAACTCATTATACAGTTATTCTATTCTTTTTATTTCACTAACGCCCATTATTCCGCTACTTTTTTCAACAATAATATTTACGGGCATTTCTTCTTGGACTTCATCCTTATGAGAAATTATTAATACTCTGCTAAACTTGTCCTTCAAATGGTTAAGCATCTTGAATACCTTGCTGACATGAGACTTGTCTAGAGATCCGAATATTTCATCCAAACATACAACTTCTGGCTTTTGAGTTGAACGAACGAAAGACAATAGAGCTAACCCGATATCTGTCGCCAAACGAACAACCACCTGTTCTCCGCCGCTTAACATTTCATAGGTATCTGCTGTGCCTCCTATAATTTTAAGATCAACCTTTGACGAATCATTAATGAAGAAATGAACTGACATCTCGCCATCAGTCAATATATCTAAGAACTCCTTAATGTATACGTTTAATAACGGCAAGTATTTTTTGACGATCTTTGTTTGAATTCCATTCAGCCCAAAAACTACCTCAAGAGTCTTATAACGCTTTAAGTTGATAGAAGAGCATGCAGCTTCAGTTTTGATTTTTTCTATTTCATCCCGCAAAGAAACAACTTGTTGCTCTTTTTGAGACAAAGAACCCAACTCTTTAGAAATTGTAGATACTAGGTTTTGCTTAACTGATTTTTGTTTTTTAAGGTCTTCTATTTTATCAGTAATGTTGCTAGCGTCTTTTTCCGCGCCCTTAAATGCCTCAGCTAACCTATTTAACTCTGCGATAATCACATTAACTTCTTCAGTTAATGCCAACTTTTCTTTTTCAAAATCAGAATTGTACTGAGTAATCTTGCCTGTACTTATATCTACGTTAGCTGTTATCTCTTTAATTTCTGAATTAAATTCTTCTATGTCTTTAACAATGGTAGACTTTTGCTTTCCCCAACCTTCAGCCTTTTCAATTAAAGTTGAAATCTCAGCCTCTTTATTAAGGATCAGTTCTGCTTTCTTTAGTTTTTCATCAAACACGCTAATAGCGCTATTTATTTTCTTTTCTTCATTTCCTAGCGCTTCCTTACATATAGAAGATTTTTCCATCTCACTAGCTCTTTCTGCATGGCGTTCTTCTATGTGAGACTTTGTGACGTTGCTATAGCATTCTGAGCAAACAAATTCTTCGCCTATCTTTTCAAGCTGAGCAGAAAGCTTGTCTAAAACCTTTTGGTCAGTAGTGTTTTTATGTAGCAGTACCGCTAGCTTTTGTTTAACTTCGGATATTTTGTCTTCCTGTTTCTGCTTGCTTTCTAAAAGCATTATCTTGCTTGCTTTAACTTCATTAATGCGCTTTATTTGTTTTTCCGCTTTATCAGAATCAAAACTACTAATTTCTGTTTCCAAAGCTTGCAAACTATTTTCTTTATTAGTGACAGAGCCTTTAATTCTAACCAACAATCGATTCTGGCTATCAATATTTTCCTCAGCAGAAGAGATAATGTCTTTCCATTTCTTTTCTAGCTTAGACCATTCTTCTTTTTTCTTAGCCTTATCTTCTTTAGCTTTTGCGCCTTCTTGACGAATATTGTTAAGTTTCTCTATTTCTGATGATTTACCTAATGTTTCAATTATCGTATCAATATCATCTATTTCTTTATTAATGTCAGAAACCTTATCTGTAGCCCTTGAGATGAAAACCTGAATGGCTTTTATAAGTGATGCCGATAAATTTTCTTCATCGATATCTTTCGCCATAATTAACTCTTGCCTTATAACCAAAAGTTGTTTTTCTAAAACTGAAATCTTAGCAGAATATTCTTCCGCCTCTTTCTCATATGCGCGTTTTTTCTTTCTGATTAAATCTAGGCATCCTCCCACAACATCCTCAAGATGCAATAAGCTAATTAGCATTTCTTTCTTGGTTTTATCAGTTCCCATTAAGAATTTGCCAGCATCATTCTGTGCAAACATTTGTCCGTTAAGGAAAACGTCATAATCCATTGTTATGATTTCTTCTAGGGCTTCCTTAGTACTTTTCTTAACATGACCTCCCCGATGATCATTAGGGGTATTGTAGCATTGACATTCTAAGATGGGAGTAATGTTGGCATGAGTCTTTGTGACTTTTCTGCCACGCTTAATGCGATAAACCAACCCGTTATCTTCAACGATTTCTTCTACATAACACTCACTTAAATTGTCTGGGTACTTCCCGTTTATTTTGGTTATGATAGAATTACCCGCATTACCTGTCTTATCGCTGTTTCTTGTTTTCCGTGATATTTTCTCATATCGAGCATAACACATGCCTTCAAGAATAGATGACTTCCCCACGCCGTTTGATTGTTCAGGATCGCCACCGATCATTCCCGCAATACCTAACATTGGTTCAATGCCCCTTTTCTGTGCAGCTATAACATGGGCTACAGGGTCATTTGCAACCTTATCAAAAACTTCATCCATAGACAACTCACCTGCGGCTATCTCTGTCTTTTGGTTTTCTGTTAGGTCAAAAACAAGAGTATTGTTCTTCTCGCCAAATCTTAAAAAGTTATGAAGTTTTATCGCGTATGTTTGCACTTATTCTTTCTCTTTTGTATCTTCGTAAGACGCGCCGTATTCCGACTCATCCAGCTTTCTAACGAATTTAATGTTTTTTGCCAAAATCCAATCACCACCTTGATGCTCTGGTCGGGGATATGTTGTAAAATCCTTAACTTTAACTTCAACCCAAGCACGACCCCCTATAGATAAATGAGGAGCATTGGGTGAAAAGCAACAATGCCATCCGGGACGATATGCGAAACCTTTCTTCTCGCCCATGTCTTTAGATTCTAACCATTCTCCAAAAGGGATTCTTAATTTTGCATCAAAAAACAAAGGCCCATAAGACCCATCTTTCCTTTGTCTGATTAATTTATACGCAGTTGTTTCTTCAGTCTTCATTCTGTGTTGCTTCCTTGTATACGTCTGTTGCTAACTCAAAAAGAATTTTCTTTTCTGCTTTTGTTTCGTCTTTTTCTTCTAGCATCGCGTTAATTACATCTAGCACTTCGTTTTTAGAAACATTTCCCTTTGATAAAATTTCTTCCTCAATTCTGCTGGCAGTTTCTTCCTCTTCTGCATTTATGACATTTTGAGTATGATAAATATGAATGGGGTTTATTTCTTTTATGATTCTCTCTTTTAACTCATCTAAATTTTCGGAGAATTCTGACAACTCTTTATTATCTCCAATAAAGCTAAGCCTAATTATTGATCCTTCTGAACTTTCAGAGAATAAGCTGTAAGCCTGTTCAATATCCTTATAGTTTCCTCTTAAGTCTATCATCTCTCTACATGAAGTGTACTTAATAAACCTTGCCTTACCTAACCTTCTGTCTTCTTCATGATCAGTGTCATAAAAAATATATCCTTTATCATGATTTACTTCAGTCATGTTGGTTTTTTCTAAGCTGCCAGCATACATCGTATATGCGCTTTTTGTTTTTAAAACTTGATGTTCATGATAATCACCCAAAAAGATATATGATGCTCCAATAGTATCTAACTCAGCCATTCCAACATCTTCAGCATCGTTATTAAAAAATGGCTTAACATGTTGAGTGAAATCTTTTTCTTTAGCAGAAATATATCTTGATTTAACTGCCCCGTTAATTCCTATATGTCCGAAAAAGATAACAGGTTTATCTCCTATGTCCTCTTTTTTGTTATGAAAATCCTCAACAAAGTCATTAAAGCTTTCTCTCATTGTTTTTTGCTTACGTTCTACTTCCATTGGATAAGGGAAAAGCAAAAGTGTATGATCTTTAAACGCTAATATTTTCGGGTTGTCTACAACTTTAACTAAATTTCCTGCAATGTCGGAAATTCCTTGTAATGCATGATTTCGCCTACAAACATCGTGGTTCCCTGTCAATATTATTATAGGGGTTTTTGTTTCTTTTATTTTGCTAATTTGTTTATACAGAAATGCCCTGACCTCATTTGAGGGATTGAAAGAATCAAATATGTCACCTGTTATAACAATTAAATCAGCCTGCTTGTTTTCAAGAACGTCATTAACCGCCCAATCAAAGGCTTTCATATGGTCAGCAGATCTGAAGGGTAGTGTCGGATTTTCTTTATCCATTACTCCCTTATATATAGACTTATTTAAATGGCAATCTGACAGTACGGCAATTTTCATTTTACGACAAATCCTTTAGCTCTTTAATCCTTTTTTTGAAATACTTTATTTTAGCTTCTCGTTCTTTTGTTTCGATTAAAGTTCTCGTTTCAGCATCTATCTCTTCGGGCCAACAGCCAATACACCACTCAATACCTCCGTCATCTATAAGCGCGGTAAAAGGTTCTAGATCTCTACAATGTTCACAATATGGACATTCGCCAAAAGTTATTTCGCCTTTACCAGAAGTGTTTTTTCCTGAATCTACAAATTTATATTTCATTATTGAATCTTTCTCCTTATTATGAAGCTATTATACAAAAAAAAGAGAACAAAGCGACAAACTTTGTTCTCTTTTAAACATTTCAGATAAGGCACAATAAGCAGTAAGGAGACCTATCTTTAAATGCTTTAATTTAATTCGTTAGTAAAGACGTAGTAGGCAATGCCAGTTCTTTCGTTATCTCCCATTTTTGTCATAATGAATTGATTATAACAATAAAGGTCTGGTCCTCTAGTCGCAGTAAATCCTCTTGCAATAGATAACGCCTTACATGCTTTTGAAATAGCGGCATTACCAAAAGCTCTAACTACGCATTCTTTATTCTCTTCTACCGCATGAGCGATAGCGCCAGCCAATTTTCGAACTTTCAATCTACGATCTTGAGAGTCTATATCTTTAGGGTCTGCTTTAACCATTAATACGCTTTTAACTTCGTCTAAATCTTTGTCGTCAGTTTTTTCGCTAGTAAATGTGCAAAATTTGATTCCAGTCAAAGTACTTCCTTCAACCTGAATCGTTAAAAACGCTGGTGAATATGACAACTGTAAATTATGAGTTTCTTCTATAAAGTCTTTAGCGATAGATAACGCCTTACAAGCTTTGCCAATAGCAGCATTACCAAAAGCCCTAACATCAACTTCTCCGCTTGTTCTAAGCGCATGACTTATCGCGCCTGCTAATCGCTTAACATTCTTTTTTCTATCTTCGGGTGAAATGTCAGCAGGATCTGCCGCAACCTTTAATCCGTTAACAATGTTTTCTTCAGTATTTTTATCCGTAATTGAGTCTTCCATTTGTATTCTCCTTGGTTTATATCTAATTACAACTTCTGTCGTATAAACACATTATACAAATAAGTGGAAAAAACGCACAAGAAAAGGGCAACACGGAAGTGTTGCCCTTTTCTTTAGTTCATATTGTATCGATTATTTAAGCAGCTTGCCCTTTCAAGTGCTTCATATAATATTCTTTGTTCTTCCTTAAGTCCCTAATCATTTTCATAATCATATCGGACTCTTTACTTTTCTTTAACTCTATTTCATAATAACATCTGGTTCCAGAAACGATATATTCAATCATTTTAAATCCAGCTTCTTTTTCCGTAGGTTTATTAAACTTTTTAACCGCTATCAAAGCTGATACCTGACTGTTGCAAGTTTTTTTACGAAACTTCGTCGCATCGGCTGGAGTTAATTTAATATAACCCGTTTTCTTTTTGTAAGCCTTTACGAGAGAAGCTACGCTGTTACCTTCTCCAATTTTTCTGAGCGCATCAGTTAAAACTTCGTCTCCTTTTGAAAGAACGTTAATCGTTTCTTCAAAACAAGTATCTTTAATAATTTCTGCACCCGTCTTGTCATGAGGATCATTGGGGATAACGTCTTTAAGCGTTATCTCTGATCCCTCTTGGTCACCATACGTGTAATCCAAACTAAGAACCATACTGCTTAGTGGCCCAGTGTAATGTTCTGAAGTACGCTTTTTTGCATGCTTACTACTTTTTATGTTTTTAATCCTATTTAACATAAAGTTCCATAGGCAGTTATTAAATGATCCTCTTGCGGGATCGTATTTATGAGCCGCCCTTATGAATACGATTGATAGCTCTTCAAACATATCTTCAACACTCGGAAGTAAACCCGGATAATAATGTTGTTTTGCCCACCATTTTAATGTAGGAATTCTGGCGGTGTATAACTCTCCTAATAATTCTAAGTCTCCTGATTCTTGAAACCTTAGCACATCTTTATTCTCTAAGTCTCGATCTCCGACGACGAACGAACCATCATCTTTACTTGACATATCTATTGATGTGCCATCAAACTGTTTTGTGTCATGTGTTGTATCAACTTCTGTATCAACTTCTGTATCAACTTCATCTCCAATATCAATCTCAATATTTTCAACAGTTTCTTTTTCCATTAACGCATTTTCCATTAGCATACCTTTCTCCGATTTATTGTTGGCTTTTCCAACATGTTTTGTTAAATTCACAGATTGAGCATTCTTTGTTGTTAGGGTCTTTGTATGGTTGCTTCGGTAATATCCCTGCAATTTTAAGATCTGCTAAATCATCACACTTTTTACATACTGCATCTATAATCGGTTGGTAGGGGGATACATGATATATTGAAAACTCATTAGTAAGTTTATTGTCGTAAAGCAAAATTCCTGATTCGACTTCGGTAAGCCACATGTTAACCATTATTTCTACCGTATCGCTTCTAGGGGGATTGGATGATTTTAAGTTATCAAAATCATCAGGGCTTAAACCCTTTGCCATAAAAACTACTAATTTTTCCTCTATTTCAAGTATAGCATCTACGTTGCCAACTATCCTATATTGGGCATCTGCGGGTTCAATGTGTATATCTAGCAGTTTTGCAATATTGCCATCTTCTAAAAACTTTAGCCACTTTCTCTTGATCTGTCGTTGTGTATCTTCTTCAAATATGTCATCTTTAAATGAACTTGCTGCGATCCGATAAAGTATTCTCCTTGAGCATTGTGTCAATTGACTAGAGTGAAATACTTCGAAATTTTTCAGCAAATTCCTTCTTTTTTCTTCGTTTTTTATTTTTTCTTCTATTTTTGCTGAAAAATCGTCTTGTTTAATGAATTTTAGCTCATTTGGCATAAATGATATCTTTATTTTTTTGTTTCGCCTGACTAATCATTATCTCTCTGATTTCTTCTTCAGATAAAACTTTTTCCATTTCTAAGAAAGACTTTATTCCATTCTCTTTTACATAATCAGCAGGATCTTGTCCAACAGGCATACTATTAATAACGGACAACTTATCGTAAAAATCAAACTTTTTTAATAACGAAACTGATGTGCTTAGCGCTTTTTGTCCAGATTCGTTTTTATCTACATCAAACGCTAAACAAATGTTATTGCAATATCTTGCTATTGTTCCTAGCTTTCTTAATGTTAATGCTGTTCCCATAAGAGCTACAACGTTTGCCAATCCTTCTTGATGAAGCATTAAGGCGTCAGCGTAACCTTCTACTACATAAATCTTATTAGATTCATATGCGGCCTTTCTCGCCTTATTTATTAAATATAGGTGGTTGCCCTTGTAAAAGGGTTTTGGTAGGTTCCACCAAACGTTTCCGCTTTCAAAAGACGGATACCTTGAAGCTAATCCTATTGCTTTTCCGAATTCGTCAAATACTGGAACAATTAGTCGGCTTCTCAATTTTCCCGACATATCCCAACGTTCTTCTCTTAATTCGTTTCCAAAGAAACGAACGGCATCAGGGATTTGTTGATTATACTCACAATAACCTATTATATGAGAATTCCAACTGTTTTCAAGTAGACTTCTTTTTAATAAATAATCTCTAGCCTTATCAACGCCCTGACCCGTACCGTCTATCAATGTTTTGTTACAATCGCTAATGAACCCTTTTAGGGACATATTACTCCGTACTTTCTTTGTCCTCTGTTTGTTCGTCGTCCGTAAGAGCTTCTTCAACGTTTTCAGCATCTTCTTCGTCTTCTGCTATTGCCTCAGCATACATAACAGCCCAATCCTTAACTTCTTCCTCGTTTAATGGAGTCACAATTAAGGTTTGATCAACCGCCATGTCTGAAACACTTGATTCTACTTTGACCTCTTCTTCGTCAGCTTTATCAATAACTGCTTCTAACAATTTCTCTACCATATTATTTTGAACCAGCCAATGCGCAACGTCCGGTATATACATACAATGAGTTTCCTCATTTTTCTTCTGACCTAAAACGTCCTTATGGATCTTAAATGTTTTATCTCTAATTGTTATTAGTTTAAGCGATCTTGCTAGATTTGTCAACTTAAAAACAGGATTTTCTGCTTTTTGATCAAAGATAATTGTAAATACACATTCACCCCAAGGAATAGCGGTCTTATTTTTTACAAACGTAACCTTGCTGCGCCTACCAATTGGCATATCTGTAACTTCGTCTTTAATCTTCATGTTTTTTGCAGGGTAAACTGAAATTCTCTGATGACTGTAAAACTTAAGTGCTCTACCGCCCGGAGTGGTTTCAGGACTACCAAACATAACATTCATTTTTTCTCTGATCTGATTCAAGAAAACACACGTAGTTTTTGTTACTCCGCAACCTTGAACAATCTGCTTACAAGCCTTAGATAACGCTCTGGCTAATAATGCATAATCCTGATCAGCAATAGTTCCCTCTAATTCCTTCTTGGGGATTAATGCAGCCGTTGAGTCAACAACAACTAAATCAAAACCATTTTTTGTTGAGCACATTGTAGAAACAACATCTAATGTTTCTTCTGCATTCATCAATTCTCTTACCAAGAAAAGATTATCAGTATCTACTCCATGTCTTGCTGCCCATCTAGGATCAAAAGATTGCTCTGCATCAACTAAACAACAAGTATAGCCGTCAGCTTGAGCCGAAGCAATAAGCTTTAATGATAGTAAAGATTTTCCGCTTGATTCGGGACCATAGATTTCAACCATTTTGCCTAACGGAACTCCGCCGCAATTACTAGCCCTATCTACTTCATCATCTCCAAAGGAAATAACGCCTGATATCAATTCGTCGTTCTCTTTAACATCACCGTATCGAACGATAATGTTTTTGCCAGTCTTACCAAGAGACTTTTCAATATTAGCAATAACTGCGTCAATTCCAGTCTTTTTAATTTTATCTGCGGATTTCGTTGTTGCTTTTTTTGCAACGGGTTTTTTTGCTGGTGCCATTAGTTGGTCCTCCTATATCGGTTACAATATATTGGTAGTAAAAAAGAAAGGGGGAGCAATAACGCTCCCCCTTTTCCCTTAGAATCCTGTTGATTCGTCCGCGCCAAAAAGGTCATCAGCTTCGGAAGCTGATTCCGCTACTGGTGCTTCAGGCTTTACTTCAGGTTTAGCTTCTGCTTCCATTGAGGAAGTGTTTTCTTTTACCTGTGTTGTTGAAGCATTCTCGTCTTTTCTTTCTTCCTTGATTTTGGCTTCATCAGGAAGTGCTTCCCATAAATCCTGAATCTTACTAAGAGGTGAAGAACGGAAAATGATCTGCAACTGAGAAACCTCATTGCCTTCATGATCTTTAACTTTATGGCACTTGCTTTTAGCTAAAGTAACTTCCTCTTCTGTCAACTTGTTAGTTTTCATTTGAGGTCTAACGGAATATTCGGCTCTAGCCTTATTTCCATTAGGATGATCTTTATCTGCTGGCCATTTTACATCGATAATAAAATCCGGTGCGTCTGCTGATCCGGGCTCTGCGTCATTATCTTTCTTGTAGTTAGAAATAGCTTCAAAGAACTTATGACTTTTGTCTAAAATCTTAATGCTACCATCCCTACGATCAATACAAAAGATTGCATAAAACTTGCGTGGCCAAAACTTAGCTTGCCATGCAGGATCTTCACTCTTGTAATCAGGATGAGTAATTACTCGATCTCTAAAATTAAATGGCTTGCCATGCTTTAAATATTTTACGGCATTTCCAATTAAACGAACTTTATATTCGCCGGGACCGGAAAATTTTAACCATTCGTGCTTAACTCGATCTGAATTGCCGATGTTTCCGCTACCTTCTTCTTTGGGCTTGAAATCATCAACCCAATCCGCTGTTTGTGCTTCTTGACTCATAATGTAGTCTCCTTACTGCTTATTAATGTTTACTTCTTATGCTTACCAATGTTTTTCTTTCTTTACAGAGTAATTATACAGTAGCAAAATGGTTTCTATGAAAATATTTGAAAATATTTTCGTTTTTTTTCTAAAATCCTGCATCGTCAGCCATAATTGGCTGATCAGGTTGAACGGGGACATTTGGCTCACCTTCCATCATCGACTCTAAAGGATCTTCCCCGATAGATGATTTAGAAAAATTGTATGATGGCAATGCCGTCCTAGAATAATCTTGCATTTTTAACTCTAATTGCATTAATGTTATTCTTCTTGATAGATGGTCATGTTGTGACTCTAAAAATGAGCGTAAATGATTCAAAGATTTAAATAGCGCATCAACCTTCAAAAAATCGATTTCAAATTCACTTACCCTAAATACAGCGTCACCTTTTCTTGACTCAGCATTCTTTTCGCTAGTAAATTTCCCCCAAGAATCTTTAAGGATATCTACTGCTTTCTTTTTTACAGTGTGGACCAAACTTACTGTGTCAAAAAGTTCTGCTACTCGCTCCTTAGCTGCTTGCGTTCTCATTAGCGCTTCATTTAAGCTTTGAATAGTCGGTGTTTTAGTTACCTTTACCGTTAATAAAGGCATTTCCCCTAAAATTGCATCAAATTCAATTTCAGGCAAAAAATTGTGGTATAAACTGATGAACTTGTTTTCTATATGCTTGAAGTCTTTAGGGATACCTTCGCCTAAGATTTTAGGATAAATAGATTCTTCTACCACAACTACAGTTTCCTCAACTGTCTCTTCAACAGTCTCTTCTGCTTTTTCTGGTATAGAAGAATCTTTTTCCCTATGTATTTCTTCATTAACTAAGGTAGCATCTAGATCTACCTGTCCAAAGATCTCTTCAAATGCTTCTTTTTCTTCTGTCGTATTGCCTTCAGTCATAATATTACTTTACGATTTATAAAATACGTAATAATCGTTAGGGTTTAGGTATAAGGTTTCTTCTGGATCTAACGTCAAGGTTAGCTCTCCAACGTCAAAACGATCAATTGTGACCGTCTCAGCGTTCTCAATATTACCTGTCTTCCAATCATCAACGGTTGGACTTCCTGCTGTACCACAAATCATTACTTCAATAGTAATATCGTCTTTCCCAACTTGTCTCTGGCATTTAGCCTCAAATTCAGAAATATTGTTATAGGTTGCAACCTTATCATCGAATACTGTTGTGAACAGCGTCTCAATTTCTTCATCACTTACTTTACTGACTTTCATATTTTACTCCTTACATTATACTAAATAGATCATCATCTTCGGCGTCAAAAACTTCTTCGAAGCCATCATCTACTTTATCGGTTTTTTTGTCTTTTTTTGGTTCTTCCGTATTTTCTTTGTTTTCTTCGTCAGTATCTTTTTCGGCTGGAACCTCTACTCCTGCACCTGAATCCGCATTGTCTTCAAAAAGATCTTCAACATCATCTTTACCTTCTGTTGACTCTACTGTTGACTCTACTGGCTCAGTTTTTACTGCTTTTACTTCTAACCCATCAACTTTACTTGCAACATCTTTTTTGCTTTTTTGTTCAGCCGTGGATTGAATAAATTTCTTTTCTGCGCTATTAGCAATATTTGGAATAGGGTTTTCTGCCAACCATTCAGGAATTGCTGTAGCAATTGCTTCTTGAACTTCTACCGCTTCTGCCTGACCCTTTTTAAGTTTTGCTGGCAAGGTTTCAAGACTACTAATAATACTCTTAACTAAATCATCTCGTAATGATTCTTCTTTCTCTACTCTTTCTGCATCATTACTGTATTCAATTTTTTCTTCAGCATACTTAGTAAACTCAATATGTTGAAAATTACCTACGTTTACTCTAATATTAATGCATTCTGCTATTTTTCTTTCAGACATTCTTTAACTCCATTGGTTGTTTCTTTTAACTATTATACAATAAAAATAAACTTGTTATCTAACCGCTAGCAAGTTTATCGAAAATATTTCCGCCAAATTCTTCTTCCTCATCCTTTTCTTTTTTAATCGCATCCTTTTCTTTTTTAACCTTAACCTTGACACTATCATACTGCGCCATGATCCTATCAGAAGACAACTTGAATGCTTCTGTCATGCATCCCTGTCTAGCTAAAGTTTCAAAAATACGACTATTCATCTTTCTACCATCAACCTTGTGCAAAAACTGATTTAAATTGTCAAACGGTTGATGCTCAACAATTGCTTCAACAGCCTTATTTCCAACACCACTTAACGTTGTTAAAGGTGAACGAATGAACTCGTATTCTTCTCCCTTATTTCCAGAAGCATTTGTTTTCCTAACGCCATGTTCAATTTTATATTTTAATCCGCTATTATTTATGTCTGCGCCCTTAATAACAATCCCCATATCTCTTGCCTGATGCATATACGAATTTAACTTTATATTCTTATCATTGTTCTTAATTTCAGAAGATAACAACGCGCACATAAATTCAGTAGGATAATAATGCTTAAGATAAGCTGTTTGGTAGGCGATCAGAGCGTAACTAGCGCTATGAGATCTGTTGAAACCGTAACCTCCAAAAAATTCAATTTGAGCAAAAATGGCTTCAGCTATCTTTCTGTTGATATCATTCTTGACACAACCATCTACAAACTTATTCTTTTGCTGAGCCAATAGCTCTAACTTCTTTTTTCCTACAGCTTTTCTCAATACGTCAGATTCACCCTTAGTAAATCCAGCCATCTTTTGAGCTACTTTCATGAAATCTTCTTGGAATACAATAAGTCCATAAGTCTTTTTCATAATCTCACCCATTTCTGGATGCAATGGAACAACCTCTTCTACGCCATGTTTATAGTCAGCATATAGCTGAGGAATCTTTTTGCCTTTAACTTTTGCGCCTAATGGTCCCGGCCTATATAGTGCATTAGATGCAATCATGTCTTCAAATGAATCAACCTTAATGTTTCTTAACATTTCTTGAATACCGTCTGATTCAAACTGGAAAATCCCCCTGTTGTCAATTTTATGATATCCGCCATTCAATAATTTAAAAACAGCTTTGTCATCCGGCTCTAAACCGTCAATATCAATATCTATACCTTGACGCGCCTTTACCATTTGAACAGTATCTTCAATCGCAAATAATGTCTTAAGTGCTAAAAAATCGAACTTCAATAATCCAAGATCTTCAACTTCTGGTCCATCAAAGCATGAACAAACCTGCCCCTTATTGTCTCGTAACGCAACATGATCAGTAACAGGATCTTTACAAACCAAAATTCCTGCGGCATGAACACCAGCAGAAGATACAGTGCCTTCAAGACGAAGAGATACGTCTAATAACCTAGGGTACTTACTTATTGCATACTGAAACTCAGTATTATTTTCAAATGACTTAGTTAATGTTATGCCGGGATCATTCTCAATAGTTTTAGACACATAATCTGCAATGTCTAGACTGTTTTTAGTCATATCATATTTAATGTTTGGATTTTTCTCTTTACGACCTTGATAAATTTCCCAATCATTTCCAAGATCTAATACCTTGGCAACATACCTAATCGTATTTTTTGCTTTCAAAGAAATATACGTCCCAATCTTACAACAATATTCATTTCCATATTTTCTATAAACATAATCGTAAATTTCGTCACGACGATAATAATCAAAATCAATATCCACATCAGGAGGACTAATTCTCTCAGGGTTAATAAAACGTTCGAAAAGCAATTCATACTTAATAGGATCAAGCTTCGTTATTCCCAAAACATATAGCGTTAAACTTCCTGCGGCGGAGCCGCGACCAGCACCAACACGAATACCTTGTTGATTGGCAAAATTAATAATATCCCACAAAATTAAGAAATACCTAATGTAGCCACAACGCTCAATAGCTTCCATCTCAAATAAGATTCTAGCTCTATATTCAGGATTTTTCATAAACCCGTAAGATCTCATTCCGTCAGAAACAAGCTCTTTTAAATAATGAACATCAGATTTGAACTCAGGAGGGTAACTGTATTCCGGCAAAAGATCTGCCCCCTCCTTAATTAATTCGGTTTCGATCTTCTCTGCTATCTCTACTGTATTTGATAACAGTTCAGGTGCTCTGCCATAAATAGCCTTCATTTCTTCATAACTTTTAATATAGAACTCTGTTCCATCAAAACTAAATCTTTTTGGATCTTTAATATGCTTTTTAGTTTGCAACGCTAAAAGGATATCGTGATATTCTGCATCCTCAATATTGGCATAATGGGCATCATTAGTGCAAACTGCTTTTATGTCATACTTTTTAGATAAAGAATATATTTCCCTTGCAACCTTCTTCTCTCTTTCTTCTTGATTCTTAGATTTCTCGTTATACTTGTGCGTCATTATCTCTAAATAATAATCGTCCCCGAATAAACTCTTGTAATTGTCTAGAAGAGTTTCTGTTTCTGTTTTATTTTCTTGCCATATAGACATAGATAATTCGCCAGAAGGACAACCAGACAAACAAATTAATCCTTCACTATATTTAGATAATAATTCGAAATCTATTCTAGGCTTTTTGTATTTTCCTTCTAACTCTGCAACAGATGAAAGACGCATAATGTTTTGGAGACCAACTTTATTTTTAGCCAAAATGGTTACGTGAAAGGTTCTTGAATTTTTATCTCTCGATCTATGATCTTTAGTAATATAAAACTCATTTCCCAAGATCGGCTTTATTCCCTCAGAAACACAAGCCTTTTGAAAAGAATATAATCCGCCGCAAGTTCCATGGTCAGTTAAAGCAAGAGCATGGAATCCATTTACTTTAGCCGCTTTAGCCAATTCTAATGGAGACGATAACCCGTCAAAAATGCTAAAGAATGAATGATTATGTAAATGTACGAAGTTTAATCCGGTTGTCCCTTCTGTCATGCCGTATCCTTTCCCCAAATTTGAAAATCAATAGCTTTTGATCTCTCATATATATGAGAATGTATCATTTGCAACAATTCGTCTGAAAAGTTGCCCCAATCATACTTATCAATATCTACCAAACTAAACACCTTTCTGAAAGGCTCTTTTACTTTTGCTTTAACCAAGTAACCTGATTCTGTTACAACAATATCTTTACCGTTGGTAAACAAGATAAGGCTTTTGTCGTTGCCACTCTTAGCAATTTGAATCGCATTAAAAGATCTGTCTATTTCAGTATTAACAGGATTAACAACATCTATTATACCTTCTTCTACAAAACATTGCAAGACTCTAGTTAATTTTGTTGTTAGCCTTACTAAATTAACATGATAGTCTGCTGTTATTTTGCTGGTGCCGCCACCTGCGCTAGATAAAAACAATTCGTGGGCAGATCGAATTTCTGCCTTAATTGATTGTATGTCTATCATCATAATCTCCAATTATTTTTGTTACTTCTTCTTTAACTTCCGACAAACTCTTTTTTGTCGCATCTATTGTTATTACTTTAATGCCCTTAGATAGCAAATAATCATTAAGCTCTATCCTGTAAATGTCGGCTAATCTAATTATACTCTCGTCATCTTGTGTCCAACGACATTTACCATGTAAAGGATTAGACTCTCTTTCTGCATTTACCCTTTCAATTAATACATTATTATCAGCATCTAATAATATGGCAGCATCTACTTTTTCTTCTGGATGAACAGTATGCTCTAAAAAGTCAACTGAGAATCCCTGAAAAACGCATTGATATACAAAAGTAGAAGTCCACCATCTGTCGGCTATTACAGGATGATCTTTCTGATGGGCGATACGAACATATTCATCATATCTAGACGCCGAAAACAATAAAAATTGAACTCTTGGGTCTATATCTGTCCAAGGCTCTGTTCCCCTACATGCAGGTCTAAGAATTTTAGACAGAGGAGTTTCATTGGGGCTTGATATGGTTGAGTAACCATCTGATTTAAGGGACTTGATTAAAGATGTCTTTCCTGCCCCATTAGGACCATCGACAATAAAAAATGACATTGATTTCTCCTTGATTTCTTTCTAGTAATTATACATGAGGTTTACTAGAAAGAAATCCCGTTTATTAATTATTCTTTTACTAGTGGTATTGAACTTATGATATAATCAAGCTCTTGCCTGTCTCTAGCTCCGAAACAAATGACCCACTTATTACGATATCCTATACCGTTTTCAGTCTCTACCGTTTTTCTTTCTTTTTTACAAAGAAATCCCGTTTTCTTATACTGCTCAACATCATTCCAATTAATATTGTGCTTAGAAAACAACATTTCTTGCATATCTGAGCTATTTTTGCCCTGAAGCTCTTTGTGGCTAAATAATGATTGAGACAACATGGACAAGCCGTTACGCAAACAGTCCTTTTGTCTCCATAGAAAATAGTTTACAACGTCTGACTCTGGAATATTGAATGCCCTAGCGTCAAAACTAGGCCAATCTTCTGACCATGAAAGATAATCGTTTCTCGCTAACGATGTTGTCATTGCTTTACAAAATTCGCCAGTAACCATAGACGCTATAACAGACACCATCTTTTGAACGCTATATTCAAAATATGCATCAGTCTGAATAGTATCAAAGTCCGTTAATAAAAATGAAAGCTCGTCTGAATGACGTTCTGCAAATTTTACGCCCTGAACCCTTTCGCAAACATATTTCATGCTCTGATTAAGGCTGTCGTTTAAAAAGGCGTCATAAGGCCTCTCAAAGCGCTTACAGAAGGTATGAAATGCCTTTCCGTCTACTCTTACGATTACTGGTATTCTTTTTGTCAAAGAATTACGAGAAGCAATCTCGTAACCCTTCATGCGATCCCCTAAACTATCATTGCTTTTCATTTGCCACCTCTTCTGTCGTTTTGTTTTTAAACTTGACATATTTCGTTTACGTTTAATAAATCTCCTATTCCACTTATTTTTATATTTACTTTGTGCCTTATGGATTGAAACTTATCTCCGAACCATACTTTTGCATCGAATGACCCGTATTGCGATTCATCGTTTTTAAATTCTATTTTTTCAAACTTATATATTCTGTCTGAAAAAAGATCTATTCTTTTTTTCGAATGTGCTTGTATTTCTCTTATTACTCCTGCTCTTACTAATGGAGAAGATACTAGTAGCTTACCATATTGTTGCAATTTTATTTCTTTATCGCAGAAATTTAATGGGTGTATTGACTCTATATTATCCTTTATAAATGCTTTAAGTTCGCCTTCGTATCTAAACCACTCTCTGTAATGTGAATATGGTTTAAAAAGATTATGCATGGTTTCTTCTGCTTGGTCTGTAAGAGATACTAACTTTATATGAAAAGGTATAGAAGATTGGATAGATGATATTCGAGATATTACGTTTTTAGACTTTCCTATTTTTACAAAAGGGCTATCTTCTATTTTGACGAAATAAGTTTTCATTTAGTTACCTTCTTTCATAACTCAACCCCTTCTTCTTTAGTCATTGCTTCAAAGCTAGACAAAACTGCGAATATCGTTCGCAACGCTCGTTCACCATCACCTGCTAAACCGGAAAAATACCCACCATGACGTTCTATGGCATTCTTAATAAAATCATCCTTATTGATAGGAGAATCTACTAAATCACTAGCTTCATTGTAAACTTCTTCAATAATTTTTAATCGCAAATCTTCACTGCAATTCCATTGTCCAAATAACAGAGTCATAGAGTTTGAATCATTATTTTGATAAGTATCTACGAACTTATTAATTAATTCAGAATCTTGCTTTCCATTCCATTCAGCAAAACGGCGAAGACCAGTTAATTTCATTCTTCGCTCTTGGTTCGCAATCTCTGCTGCTTCTTTAGCGTACTTTAATTTAAAGTCTTCCACAATATCCTTAAGAAGGGGCTTCTTTCCATAATCAGATGAAGTAGGAATCGTTATTTTTTTATCTTCTTCCGACAATTCTTTATATTGTTTATCAAAATAAGGCTTCCGTGCTGAATGGCGAATAGCAGAGATTAATTTATCCCTGTAATAACGCTGAATATTTTCAGCTTCATAAGTAGAGCATACTTCCCCGAACACCTTATTGTATTCTACCATTATATCAGAAATATTAGGCATATCTGGTGCAATCGCGTCGTAATATTCATGGTCTTGCTTAAATTCGTACATTATTTGACCTCTTCTTTTTCAGGAGTATCTTTACTCTCTTTAATTTTTCTATTGCTTGGTCGCGGCGGTGGCGGCGGAATTTTCGTCTTTTCCGGCGTATAACTACCAGCAACCTTTTTACTATCCGGCCTTTTTCCGTATCTCGGTTTCTTGCCTACTGCTTTCTTCTTAGGAGCTTCTTTTGGAGCATGCTCCAAAAACTTCTTAATTTGAAAAACTGGAATAGCAACAAATTCGCTTATTCGAATAAACCCGCATTCAAATGCGTCCACTACAAATTTCTCAAAATTATCCGCATAGTTAGCATTACCATCATATTCTGTATATTCCGGTCCAAACGGAGCTAAAGTCTCTTTTAACGCGACTTCAAACTGACCTTGTTCACTCTTAACTATATCTTCATATATTACCTTAACATATCTCTTCATCTTTATTCCCTGTTATAATTATTTCACCTTTTTCGGCTTCTTTATAAAAAGCCGCATGCAAATCTGATTCCCTTCTCTCTCTAAGTCCTGAAACTTTAGAAAGAGTATTGTACACAGTTGCATTAGGTCGTATTAACCCGTCTTTAAAGTTAATGCGAAAAAAGTCAGCAGCGAATTGAGCAACAGCCCCACTCCTTGATATTCCCGCATCACAATGAACAACGAAAACTACTTCTTCGTTACTCTCATGAGTCATACTTAAAAATTTAAAAGCTTCTTTAGCTTGTTCTTCACTAAACAGAATTATTTCTGGATAGCGCTTTTTGAATCTAGGATACTGATCTGCCGTTACATCGCTAAAACATAACGACAAATGCTTCTCGCATCCTTTTTCCTCTAAAATAGGGATAGTGTCTTCTCTGATTAACGATTCAGGAACGGAGTCTGGATCTGGAGAACAAATTGAAATAAGGTGCCATTTGTCCGCAGGAGGGCTGATGCTCTCCGCCCGTACAAGAAGATCCATATAAAATCTATTCTTAACTATAATGTTTTTAATCATTTTTCTTTCTTTTTACATAAACAACGTTACAATCCATCCCATACCCCAGAAGATTGAACACGAAATCGTCCCTTCCACTAACCTTTTCCACACAGGTCCGTCTCCGCTATCTTTATCAATTTTATGGCATAACATTAGCGCAAGAAAATTTATTCCAACCGCTAATGGAATTGTTAACGGAATTATTGACTCACTTAATGGCATAATAAACCAGCCCCAATAAACCTTTGTTACAAACCCTGAATAGATTATTGACGGTGCTATCAAAATAAATCCCAAGAATTTTTCCGCTCCGCTAGTTTCATCGCCGTAATTCATTACATTTACCTTTCGTTGTTTTTCGTTCATCTAATTCGACTTGACATACATCATACCATAAATGTAAAATTATGTCAAGGCTAATCTAAAGAAATAATATCTGACATTAATGCTAAAAGATCAGGAGCATCGGTTTTATATACTGTTCTTATTAATCCGTCCCGATCTTTTAAGACCTCATACTTATCTCCAGCATCTAACACAGCTAAATCGGCATCCCACATAGCCTCATCTATGATTTTTTTATTGCTTTCGCGACCATTTATCATTAATATTTTCTTCATTATTATTTCCTTCACTGCTCTAAATTAATTCGGCTGTTTTAAATGTTCCTGCCGTATGAATTGCTGAAGTCATAATAAATGATATTTCATCAGAATGAAAATTAGGATGATCCTCCATTATCGTCTTTGCAAACTCAAATGTTTTTTGATGAACATCCATAGCATTAGGTTTAAAACTTTGATCTTCATTTCTAATGCTAGTTGCTTTTTGAGTTGGTGGCTTCATTACTGTCCTTTTCTATTTTTTTTGGGTCATTGCTGCAACATATTCGATTGGGAATCCAACAATATTAATGCCGACCCTAAAAGCCGGATCATGATTAAGTCTTTTCTTTAACTTGTTTAAATGATCTTGATCTAAATCTTCTGGGTACTCTTTATCCATTAATTGGCTCCATCAAACTCTTAACTGCTTCAAACTTCTCCTTAATATCTCGCAATTCTTGTAACTCTTTAGATAAAACCTTTTCAGTATCATCAAAAGGGTATTTAGGGTTATTAAATATATGACTCACTAAATCAGGCCAAGGAAACATTGCATTTAAATGCCACATGTATTGGTCCTCACCCCTGTACTTCCACATATTCCTGCATTTACAAACTTTTTCTGATTCGGGATCTCTACATGCTTTTAGCATAAGCGTTTTCAAAACATTACCATAAGGAACAAACTCTACTTTTTTATCATCCACCCTGACAAATCCTTGAGCCTGCATTTCTACCAAAAGATTTTGAACAGATCGATTTTGAAATTTAGCTTTCGCCTCAACAAGCTCCATGTTGTCCCTAAAAACAACAATAACATATTCAGATGGTGCTGTTAATAAAATATCATTAACATATCGCTTAGGTAAACCTGTAGTATTGAATTTATATGTCCTAGCAAAATCTTTTGCCTCAACATGAAACATCTTCTTGTTTTTAGAAGAAATTGCGTCAATATCCCATGTTCTAATCGTTTCTGTTTTAGACTCAAAAGGATTATTGTCAGCATAAATTCGAACCGATAAATCCTCGTTGTATAGTTTGCCCCCTATAAGAAGTTCAAATTTTTGACCCTCTTTTAAAGAATCCTCAAACTCTAGGTCTTTATACTTTCTTTGTCGAACTGATGGAGGTTTAGCTTCTGTGATTATTAGAGCCATATCAAATCGGTTCCGCTGTTTTTTCAACTATTTTTATTTTCATGGTATTGCTCTCGTTTATTACTCTTCTCTGATACGGCTTTACAAAAAGCTTTACTTTTAAATTGGTGGACGTGGGGAGGGTCGAACTCCCGTGTTGCGAATCTGTTACTCACTTTCGTTTACATGTTTAGTTAAATGAATATCGGTCTAGCCGAAGGGCTCATCAAACAAACCCATCTGATACTTTGTTCAGCAAGTCAACAACACTTTGGCGTTGCCAATCAGCTTTCTTTCTCGCCGTCAGTCTTTGTTATTGACGCTACTAAGGGGTACTAAGACAATCTACCCGTTTTGCGATGGCTTCAATTAAGCAGCCATAGGTAATGCTTCATCTGCATTTATTTTTTTTAGAAGGCTATTAAAGCGGCCAACCTTGCTATTCCGCTACATGCAAGAGAACAATCTAAGACTCCCAATCGAATCCAGTTCACGCCCATTTTTAACATTATACATATATCCTATACTTAAATCAAGTATCTTTTTCCTTTAAATTAAATGATTGAGCCGCCTAAAATTATTCGCTAAAGAACGACTCAACCAAAATTATGCTTTATCAATCTTTTTTCTCTTTATTGAACGAACATGAAGCGTTAGCCGTCCTTGTACGTTTTTATTTTCAACAGCACATAATGCCATATAGCTTAAGTCGCTAGCATCTACTCCAGCACAACTCCATTGGTCAAAAAAATCACCCAACCTACAAGAAAGATCTTTATATACTTTTTGACCCAACTCGTTTGTACCACCTTTTTCATCAAAAAGTCTATTACCTGAAATATTGCTCATTATTTTCTCCATTTCTTCGTTAGTTAAATCTAATTCCGTTGCACATAAAATCCCCAACATAGGGTCTCCATCATGAAACTCAACTTCATCGGCTATATCTTCAAATGTCATGCCGAGTAATTTTTCAAAAAGTGTATTTTTCATTTTTCTTTTCCTGAAAAAAGCCTATAAAAGCATAATAAATAACAATGCCAAAAGCCCTATACCTGTTTTCGTTTATAGCATATACATGCTTAATCTCCTGAATCAAACGAGTCTACTGCTAATCTTCTTATTTTTCTTACGACCTTATAAAGAGGCCATCTTGCCCCTATTGCAACAATCGCTATGTCTGACAAAACAGAGCTTAAACGCTTAGCTTTGCATGCATAACACCCAATATGCGACCAAGTTCCATTACCTTTAATGTCATATCCGCAATCATTTGGATGACCGCATGGTAGTTTTGAATCTAATTTAGCTACACACTCCCATGACTCGCTGTTTGCAGTCATAGCCTTTAATTCTTTCGTTAGCGTATCACATTTATCTTCTAACTGCTTAACCTGACCTTTTATCGCTTTAGCTTCCTGTGGTATCATTACTCTCCTTCGAAGAATTTCCAATTTCAATTATCAATTCAATAGCTGTATAAATAAAATATGCAAAGAAAACAAGAATTACTAAACATATTAATGGGAACATGGCCCACATAGCCATATCGCATCCCATTAAAATCATATCGCATATCCATACTATCATTGTTGTACTTCTGCGACAGGTCGCTTGGTTAACAATCCGTCAACTGCTACTTCTGCCCCAATCTTAATTGCATCAAAACGTCTTGCTGCTTCATGAATTATTGGCCATACACAACTATGCATCATAGTCGCTTCATCTGCGCCCTTAGATTCTAGCTCTACTAAATAAGCCGTCATCTCGTTCAAAGTGTTCGCCGCGATTGCTGACATTACTTCTTCCGAAGTATCTATTTTAATTATTTTATCTTCATCCGACATTATCTCTACTCCAAACCTTTAAGAGCAACTTTCTTTGTTTACTCATTATATTTAATAAATAAGATCTTAGTGAGCTTTCTATTCCGCTATCTTCTAATGACCCTTTTGTATCATGAAATAACAAATTTAAAAAATGCTTTTTAGTTTTATCTGGCATTTTTGAATAAAACAAATCATTTGTTCTTGTGCAATATTTAACCCAATAATTCCCTACTTTTCTCACTTGATTTCTGTCGCCTGACTTCTTCAACAAATCTACTAATATTTCAGCGGCTTCACTTCCGCCATATGTATTAGGGTCTAAATCTTCAATCATATCGAAATCTTCTTCAATTGGTCGCCAAAGACTAGGGTCGCCGGGATTATTCATCCAATCTCCCATTACTGAAGAAAAACGGTCCTCAATTATCATTTCTTCCCCCTTCACAAAATACCCCCCTTTTGTTTCCACCATTGTGTCATTTGGCGGCTCAGGATCAGAATTAGACAATAAACTAAACCAAGGACGACAGATACAAGCATCACTAGCACAATATATAGGGTTATGCTCCCAATCTTCTGACCTGCTCTTTACAGGACAATCTTCTTTGTGTTGATTAGGATTCATCTTCCCATCCTTCTTCTAAATATTCTGATGGCACAGCTTCTATTAGCCAAACCTTATTCTTAGATAAGTAGAACTTGTGTCCATCCGATATCATTTCTTCTGCGTTTACCCTCAATACAACAGGAACGCCATGGCGCTTACCGACAATTTTAGACTGATCAGGATCATCGTTTAGATGAACATGATTTCGCTTCATCTTGCTTAAGCCATTTTTCAGTATGGCATCAACAAATCGTTTAGCGGTTCCATGATACAGATATTTAGGTGGAACTTTTTCATCCATCGTTATTTTAACATCGCTAATTGAGTGGCCTTGACTAGCTCTAATTGACCAACCCGCATCATCAATTTCAAAACGTTTTTTGTTGTTTGTTTGCACAATTTCTCCAATGTCCACTCTAGTCATTGGATCATAACCTTCTGTCTTTTGGTATATGTTAGCGCATTTAATTAGTTCTTCGATATCTGTCCATCCTTCTTTATCAAGAGTAATCCCAATTTTATCAGGATCATGTCTAAGGACTAATGATAAGAACTTGCTCATTCCTACTAATGACTTCTTCAATCTTCCTCTCCTTTTATAGCATCTTGAACATGCTGCGGCAACATTTTAATACGTTCTTCGGTAATTGCTTGATAATCAAATACTTCATCTTTAGTATCCCCATGATGAAGAAGCCATAGAAAACCCTGTTCCTTCCAAGGGCTAAGGAACGTTCCATGTTCGCGTAATTGGTCCATGTTGTAAATCAATGCCTCTCTAGCGTCATGATCCCCGCTTATATATTCAATTTCTTCCCCATTATTCTGACACGTTTTAAACGGCGCATGGCTAGAAAGAATTCCCCAAGGCATTTTTTCCCAATCGTTGGCTGTCCAGTTATATTTTATTTTTCCGCCATTTATGCCATCTTCGTTAAAGGTGTCAAACGACAGCAATAATCCGTCTGGATGCCAGTAAACAAAATATGTCTCTTGTTTGTCGTGGGAGACGAACGGAATCTCAAGAACCTTCTCAAATCCATTCTCCTCAATGACTGCTAAATAATAATCTTTTGTATTGCGGAAAAGTGTATCTTTGCGCTTCTTTAAAATTTCGTCTTTAACTGCTTGGTTTTCCCACATTTTTTTCATACCTAAAGCAGTAACAGCATCACCCAATAAAGGATCTGGGTCGTTGTATCCTGCCCCTATCTCTTTCTCTGCCTCTCCAAGGGGATCTGTCTTTAATGCGTTTTTAAGTATGTTTTCTTCGGCAGAATCCTTATCTTCTACATCTCTAATCGAATCATAATGGTCCATGACAGAATTAGCCCTTACGAGGTCATGCCTGTTTTCCAATAAATCTAAAAACTCTCTTGTTTTATCGCTCATGCTTTTACTCCATAAAAAAGTTCGTCAACATTTTGCTTGTCAAAAAACTCAAGATCTGCATTATTGCCTTTTACAACAATATCTCCATTTTTTAACTTGCCTCGATACCTATTCTTGCAAATTGGCAGAACGGGACTAATAAGGTCAACAACTTTTTCAACATCTAATTTTGATCCATATTGATCTGGCTGAAATGGACTTTCCTCGAAACCACCTAAATTGCATTCCCATTGAACATATACCTCATGATCAAAATCGCCATAACGATCTACCTCTTTATTATCATGGACATGAACTGTTGGAACAAACAAGTAATCTTCGTTTGCAATATCGTATGTAAATGCTAATGGGTGAATTTTTTTATTACTTTCTTTCGGGTCTAGTTGAGCTACTACGAATGCAAATTCTTTATAAGGCAAAGACTCAAAGACGCTATCTGAAAGTTTAAAGCAATCATCAAGCCTTTCAAAATCTTCTTTTGAGGGGACAAATGACGCGATGTATGCCCCAACCTTAACAACTTCTATCGAGTCTTTGTCATCCCAACTCAAGCTGTCGGACTTCATCGCCCTTGTAGTAGGTCTAGGAAACAATTTCTCTAAGTCATCAAAAAAGTTGTAATATTTACTCCAATCAAAAAAGTTTACGCTTGTTCCTGCTTTTACTGGAACAGGAAGAATCATAGCTGTTGGGTTCTCAAAGCTAGTTTTCATTTGATAAACTAACCCGCGACGATGTTGCCCTAGCTTAGTTGATAAAATCTTAGTGTCACTGACTCTTAAAACTTCTGCTGAAAAAATGCACATATCAATTTCCTTTCTTATTTAAAAAATTCATTTGCATGAACAAACTGCATCCCCGCTCTTTTAGCGAATGTCTTGTCTGACGTTTGATCTCCAACCATTATACAGTCTGGCAAATACAATTCATACTTATGACAAAAATATGCCGCTATCCCTGCCAACGGCTTCCTACAATAACACCTAATTGGAAAAGAATGATGCGGACAAAACTTAACATCTATATCAAAACCTAATAATTCGTTAGTTCTATCAAAGCATGCAATCGCAGTTTCCATTGAAAGCGTCCCTTTTTCTATCCCGCTTTGATTAGAACATCCTAACATAAGTAGACCCTGTTTGTCAAGCTCTTTTAATTTTTCTATTCTGTTAGGCAAGATTTCTATGTCATCTGGATTACAGGGGAACTTGTCTCCAGACTTAGTTTTCCTTAACGTATCATCATAATCAAAAATAACAGCCTTGCGGCTATAATTAACAAATGGGTCTATCTCATTCCATTTTCGTTCAAACTTAAATTTACTGATTTCATCCCAACCCTCATCTTTAGTCGGCTTTTCGAATTTCTTCTTATAAGCAAAGAGAGCTATAACAGGTATGGCATCTGAATCCTTAATGCCACCAATATCTGGGCCTAACATCTCGTAAGGCTCTGGAGAGCCAAAACAATTACCAACATTGTGAAACTTTGTCAGTATTCTTGAGGCAGAGTTGAATTGAGCGTCTTCCGCAGTTGATGCCAACCAAACACAAACAGATCTATAACAATGCTTTTTGGCTAATCTAGTTATCTCTTCTCGCTTTTCAACAGTTCCATAAGTATTATCTAATACTAATTTCTCTGTTCCTTTAGCCATTTCGACATCTAGTTTGGCATGCAAGTCATCTATTGATCCGCCATGATCATCTCTATTTAAACGAGTCCATCCGTTATTAATGTAATCTTTAACTATTGTGGACTTTCCAGAACAAGGAAAACCCATTATTATTGATACTTGCTTCATTGTTTGTCTCTTTTTCGGTCTGTAATGCGCCCATCTAATGGCCTATTAAACCTCATTAATGCTAATGGCCAAAGTAAAATCCTAACCCAATAGCCCAGTTTTGAAATTCTTACACACTCTTCATATCCCCACTGTATAAATGGTGCATCGGCCAAAGGAGCCATCTTCTGATCAAACGGGAGAACAACAATTTCCTCCCAAGAATCCATGTTAAACTTTTTCGCGGCATCAGGCCGCGTTTCTGAATTTTCTTCAACAAATCCCGCTACATGACCAAATGAATATTCATGGCACTTAAAGCAATCCCCGAGAGCGCCATTATCTGTGCGCGTTACTAAGTCTCCAACCTCAAGGTGCGAAGATGATGATTTAATATTCATAACTCGACTCTTGATGCTCTTTGTTTTTTAATCTCTAGATTGAATAGCTTAACTAGGTCGGGGTTATAGTATGTATACCCTTGTGGAAAATTCTTTAAGGTCTTTGCGATATTTGCATAACCAAACTCTAATGCTCTAAGATATGCCCAAGCTTGTGCTCGCAACTCTTCTTCATAAAAATCTTTTTGGTGCCATACGTCTCGCCAATTAACTTCTTTCCAGAAGCCACATTTTGACAACGATGGAACAGAACTTACTGGTACTCCTGTTTTATTTGCGGAAAGATGACCGCATTCATGCCAAAGAACTTCTTTTGCAAAAGACTTAACACAAAACGTTATGGTACACGAATTTGCATGCGCTAAAGCATCAACGCCAGTCTTTTTAATAGGGACATATCTAATATTGATGTCATCCCATCCAAGGATCTTTTTGCAATATTTTTCAATGTCTTTTTTTAACCAATGTCGCTTCTCTGATTCCCAACTATAAGTGTATTTTTCCATGGAGACTTTCTTTCTATTTATTCGTTTTCTTCAAATTTGTCATCAAATTTCTTATTTAACTTTTCCTTAACTTCTTCCCAAGGAATTAGTTTAGCTGTTCCATCGTCTATTGACTTAACCCTTCTCTTAAGCTCTTCTAACGTTTCGTTTCTCTTAGCGGGAGATCCATAAAATGTTAACTCCCAAAAAATTGCTTCTAAAAAATCAATAAACCTATAAGGCATATCTTCAAAATAAGAAATTTGAGCAGGCTTACCTTTATTCCAAATGTCCCCCTTAACTTCTTTTGAAATAACAACAGGAAGACTTAGTAATTCATTTACAGGAGTCATCTCAACGGCATATGGTTGCCGCCACCCGTTATCACTCATTTCCTTGAACTTCGCTTCTTCTGAAGTCCCGATAACGTCTTCTGGAATTTCGCCTTTGCGACCAACGCCATCAAAAACCTTGAAATTTTCCATGCTTCCTTTAGGATCTTTATCGTCATAACTCCAGCATCGCATTAATTGCAGATATTCAATATTTCTATCTATGTTGTCAGAAGGAATTTTAGATTCTTCAACTAACTCCTCAATGTAGCGACAACTTATTAGATCTCTTAATTTCTCTTTCGATATAGTAGAATTTTCTACTATAATAAATATGTCGCCAAATACAAAGCCTTCATCTAGTTCAATTGGTTCAAATTTATTTTCTTCATCAAGTATCGTATTTTTATTTATTTTCATAACAGATTCTCCCAATCAGATGCAGAAACATAAATTTCTCTTACGCCTACGCTAAACGCATCATCACATAACGTTAATAACACTCTTGCGGTATGCTCGTTGTAACCCCAACATTGATTAGGATATTTATAGTTATGAAATCCAAAGCCATCAACTGACGTTGTTAGTATCTCTTTTATTTCTTCATCCGTGAAGGACGTTTTCTTTCTCTTGATCCCAAAAATACGTAAAAACCAAGCTACAGGCTCTGTGTTCTTTTTTTCTACGTCTTGAAGGAAGTTGTCCCACGTTTCTTTATCTTCCTTTTTACGCTCTTTATCAACTTCATTAATAGTTTTGCGACATTTTTGGCTAACATCCCCAATAGGCATCTTGGCCATACTTTGTAAACTCTCAGACATATCTTTTCTCCATTTTTACAACAATGGCAACTCGCCAGTAATTTTATCTATTTCTTGAGAATAATGTGGCCCTATCGCGCAACAAGTCTTAGTCTCAACTCCATGAAACTCTGTCGCTCCACTATCAGTTATCAATGCGCAAGGTAATCCTGCTTCTTTAGCTCTTGAATATATGTCGTCTAATTCTTCTTCAGAAGTAACATAAAGACATATTTTCGTAAATTGGCCTTTAAGCCATTTATCCATCGGGCTATCCGTATTGATGGCTAAACGCCTTACCGTTATTTTGGTATGACATATGCCCCATCTTTCATCGCAAAACGGCATCATATCTAAAATGACCTTCATAGATGCATGAGCCGCCTGAGCCGCTATTTTGCCTTTACGCATCTTAAGGTCTTTCCTAATAACTATTACTTGTTTAACTGAATCCATTATGCATTTCCCTTATTAACTACAAAAACATCATACGCTGCTATAACGAAAGACATTACGATGACTATTAATACCGTAGCTATTGAAATTATCAACATTGGCAACATAAAAATAACCCATAACGCAATATTCGCCTTAGACTTTCCTATTTTATCCAACTTAAGAGGTTTGTTTAATAAATCAGCATATAAAAACGCTGAAAGGAAAAACCAAACAAGCATTAATGTACCAATCATGACCTAATCCTTTTTACTGCTTCTGAAACATCCTGACCCTGAATTTTCTTTCCAGACTTCTTTAACATGCCCATTGCCATCCCTGTAGCTGGGCCATCTGCTTTTGCGGCCTTCAGTTTGCCCACAATAGGGCTTAATAGCTGTTCAATGGACTCTACCGTCTCGTAGGTAGGTAAATAGTTATCGTAAATTCTTAGCTCTTCTGCAATATGTTCACCATAAGCGCTTGTTGGGCTATATGTGCAACATTCTTCTGCGTTCTCTTTAAATGATTTTAGCGTCTTCTCAACCATTTCATCTGTTGGCTCTTTTCCTGTAGAAATAGCTTTAGACTGGATTTCTCCAACAAGAGTTTTAAGGATATCCCTTTCTTCCTTATTACCGCTCTTAACGCATTCAATTATTCGGGATCTTAATGTCTCATATAGGCTCATCTTTTGTTTCCTTAACTATAACAGGTTTCGTTGCATACCCGCATATGCATCCAATTGGAATGCCGCTGTGATTATCAAAATATCCATGGTCTTTTATTGCCGCGCCACAATAACAAGTGTATGGGTCAATGTACTGGTCGCATTCAGGGCATTTCGGGCAATTATATTCTTTCATTTTTAACTATTTGAATCTTCTTCTTTTTCCCATTGAGGAGTACGAACTATTGCGATAACCATACAGATCGGACAAAATATTGCATTTAACAAAAATATGCAAAATGGGCTTCTAAACCCTTTCGTATCATAACAAGCTGACTGCATTCGCGCAGCAAAAATTCCCCATAAAATTGCGATTAAGAAATATGCTATCATTTTTTCATCTCCTATATTAAAAAGGGAAAGCTAAAAATACATGCGTTGTTGTTTCCCGATCTACATCATCGCCTTGAGCATGCATTATTCCCATTGCCGTGTCTTCAGGAGCCTTTAGTCCAACGCAACCATTAGCTATAAAAAGTAATGCGAGAATTACCCCACTGTTTATTATCTGCTTATTCATTATTGTAATCTCCTAATTGCCTCATCTACATGTTTATCTAATAATCCGCCATCTTCAAATGACGTTTGTATTAAATTCGGCATCAAATGAGCCATGTCATCATCGTCATCTAATATCACGAAATTCTCTACTTCAGGATGTTCATCCAACCAACGCTGTATCTCTTTTCCTCTTGGCTGAGAAGGAATTGCTTCCTCATTTTCATCATCGCAAATTGTTCTTTCAATTATTTTTGGTCCAACATAACCTTTTTCCTCAAGCATATTATTAATGTCAATATGACCTGATTGTTCTGCGTATCGCCAAGATGATGACAAAACAATAGTTAAATTATTAACTTCTTTTGATATTCTGTTTAATCTTTCAACCAAAACTGGATCAATTATCCAAGCAGAATATTGCATGTATGTGCCACTACCCCAAACTTGTCCGGTAGAATTTTCTGCATTTAATACTCCGTCTACATCTAAAAATACTACATTCATTCTTCAATAACATCGCTAAAGCATTTTGGGCAACATCTTTTTACAGTATTCCCAATGATTGGTAATCCTGCCAAGATGCCCTTCCAACTGCAACTTGAACAATGGCAACCTGCGCCTAAAGAAGGATATCGTTTTAACTCTACTTCTGGCCAAGTTAATGAAGCAGCCATTTCTTCTGTCGCAACTTTAATATTGCTAAAACTATTATTAATTCCCAGAACTGTCTCGCAAAAACCAATAATCTTTGATTTAGCATCATAACCTAATGCATCCCACCAAGCATCATATCGCTCTTTGTCATGCTCTTGCTCTTCTTTTGTTACAGATCGTATCATTGTTATTTCCTAACTCATATTATACAGGTTTAAAGAAATAATAGCATAACAATAGGGTAATGTCAAGAACTTTATGAATTATCACAGAATGAAATATCTCTCTAAAAATCTCATACATGTTTGTGGCATTAATAGGTCAGGGCAACATGCAATAAGTGCTTTGCTGTTAGGAACATGTCATAAAGCCATATATAAAAATAATACTGGAAAAGATAAAACAGGGAACGCTCAGTTCGCTCTAGACAAAAGATTCAAACATAGTGGATTTAATTATCAGCTATTTGTTGACGGAAAACGAAACAGAGAATATGGCATAAATATGATCACAGATCAAATGCCCGTTGATCTATTCATTATCGGATCTGAAAATGTTACGCCAAAAGGACTTAAGAATGGACAAAGGGCTTTTATAAAAAACTCAAATGCGCTACTTAAGAAAATAGGATCTGATAGAATGAGTGAAAATGAAAAAATTGTTTTTGTAATAAGATCTCCTTGGAACCATATTGCTAGCAGTATGTTCTGGAGAGGAAAGAACCATTTCGTCAACAATCCTGAAAAGTTTGTGCCAGCATGGAACGCTATAGCCCAAGAAACATTAAGAATGACGAACTACTTACCTAAAAACAAATTTGTGCCTATACTCTTCGATAAATGGTATGACGACATCGAATACAGAAAACAACTTTGCAAACTACTAAATATGGACTTCAACGACAAAAACAAAAACGTAATATTAGGTTATGGGAAAGGGTCTACATTTCAACGAACAAACAATGGACAAAAGCTAAACATCAAAAACAGATGGGAAAAATGCCTTAGAAATGAGACACATACTAAAAAACTAATTGATATGCTAACATATGACCCTCAAACGCTAGAAATGTCCGAAAAGCTTTTTGGTGAACTACCAGAAGGCATTAAAGCTCTTTTATAGGTAAATCCATGCTAAACGAAGAATTACTATAACATGAAAATTTATAAACTTTCTAGCGTTGTAGACCTTTTTGATGACACAACAACCGGAATACCAACATATGATGATTGGTTACAAGAACCAGAAAGCGATGACAAAAGCGTTCAAGTTCAATATGTCCCTCCTAAACAATACATTGAGGACATTGGTAATGGTTTCTGGAATGCTTCAGAAATGCCTAAACAGTTTTTTAACACATATGAGAACTGGATGGGAGAAGGAATATCCGAAAGAACCTCTAAACAACGCATTGACGAAATAAAAACGTGGGTTATGCAAGGGAACAAATTCCCCATGTTAATAATTCATTACGACGAAAATGGAGTAATGAAATTCCAAGAAGGGCATCATAGGGCAGAATTAGCAAGCCAACTAGGAATAGAAAAAATCCCCGTTTTAGTAATAACAGAAAAATAATAAATCTTAAAAAGAAGGGTTTAAATGCTCTTTTTAAAAATAATACTGATAGGTAGACATATCTTAGGAATAGAAATGTGCGAAGAATACACTATATTAGTTATTGACGACGATAGGGAAGACCTATATCTAGCAAATCTCATGTTATCTCAACATAATATAGAATTTAATACTGCATTACTAACTGATAGCGAAAGAGCATTGTCGTATGTCAAACAATATGCCACTAAAATAGCAGCCATTATTGTTGACATAAATATGCCTAAAATATCAGGATTAGAAATTCTATCTATTTTCAAAGACCTTAATATTGAAATCCCTGTTATTGTTATTTCTGGCTCAATAAATGAAGAAATAACCGAAGCATGCATAACATGTGGAGCAACGGACGTTATGTCTAAGCAAGACTTGAGTAGCAAGCCACAACTAGTCTCAAGACGTATTGCCAGTTATGCAAATGGGTATATTAAGATCCTGCAACAAAATAAAATAGCTAATAGCATAACGGAATTTCAAAGCTATTTACAAAAAATGTCTGCTTAAGCAATCCTACATATGTTGACGATATTCCCCTGTACTATACTTCTCTATAGTTCGCTCCATAGGGACATATAAGTCATCTTCGTAACCTTCAACGTCAACCCCAAACTCTTTCAGCCTTTTTTCTATTAAAGCCATTGCCTCTAATGCAATTGAAGCGACATCTTCCATATAAAGATCATCACTTGCGTTAGGATAAAACTCAAAAGCTGGATCTTTTAAATGGTCTAACATAATTAAAACTCCTTAAGTAACTTCTCAATAACGATAAGTAATAGGCCCATTGATACTGCTAAATAAACTACAGCAGATAATGAGAAATATAAAATTCCAAGACAACCAAATGCCGCTACAAATTTTCCCAACATAGTTGCCACGAACCATGTAGGTAAAGCTAGATAAAAAAAGAAATAACCGAAACTTATTGCTATGTCTATTAATTTTTCTTTGATAGACTTTGCAACTTCAACGGGAAAACTCTTTTCTCTTTTAAGCGTTGTCATTATCTTTTTCATATTGTTATTATACAAAATAAATGCCTATGAAAATAACTTTAAAAAGTTGGTGCAAATGGAGGGATTAATAAGTCCTTTATTTTGGATATCTCTGCCTTCTTTTCATCAAAAGTTTTTCTTTTGTAATCAGGCCACTTCTTTTTGGTAGATGCGACAGGATTCGAACCTGCGATGAGATTACTAATCTGCTGGGTTAAAAGCCCAGTACGTCGTCCACTCCGCTCACGCATCCATTTCTTAAAATTGGTGCGCCTGACAGGGATCGAACCTGCATCCACGGAGTAAAAATCCGTTGCTAAACCATATATCAGCTACAGGCGCACATCTACGAGTTGCCCATAGCCAATTAAATTAGCTATGAACAATATCGTTTAATCTGTTTTCGTTTATATTTCATTTTTAATTCGCTATACTTAAATCTATTCAATTGGTCCATGCGGCAGGATTCGAACCTGCAATGTGCCTTTTTAAGCAATCCGGGTAAGAACCGGAGACGATCAACCATTCCGCTCACGCATGGGTTTTAAATTTTAATTGGTGGAACAAGCGGGACTTGAACCCGCATTGACACTCATGGTACTTTTAGGACAACCGGGTCTGTTTAAACTTATTACATTCACCTAATTACTTACTCTTCGCTTTCTTTAGGTCGCTCAAAGAGACTCCGCTTAAAAACCCGCACCTATCTTTTCTCAGGAACGCAACAACGCTGCTATATTGACTGATACTTAGATATTGAATGCTCTCGTATCGATCTTCCAATCTTGTACGAGAAACGACATCGTTAATCTACGGTTTTTTACACGCCCGACTTTACTTAAGCCTATTATCCCATTATGTTCTAAAAACTTGTTTTATGTTCTAAAACTCATTTCTTTATCTCTATTCTCTAATATATCTGCTCCTACTAAATGTTCAAAATATCCAGTCCAAAAACAATGAACATGTTTTCTTTCACCGTCATCATCTTCAAGCATTATTCCATAAGTCCAATAATCACTCTCAGAAGTATCTTCCTCGCATGGCTTATAACACCATGGCGCTTTCATTGCTATTTCTCTAGCTTCATCTTTCTCTTTCTTTCCAGCATTCCATTCTCTATTAATTATCATATACTGATGATAATGATCTTCTATATCTTTTAAAGCTTTTTTAGCTTTATCCATGTCATCCCAAGAAACTTTGCTTATTGTTTCCGTAAGCCCATTTTCCTGATGAAATGAATCTCCAGTATCGTATGTTATCTCTATGCTATATTTATTCATTGTTTATCTTCTTTACGTAGTAACCTTTGCTTTTTCTTTTATATCCTGCATCTGTAATTAAATCGTGTTGCCATTTCTGGAACATCTCGTTTGGGAATAATTTCCACATTATTTTATCAATTAAGTTTTTCATATTCTTCTTTTAATTGGAGCCGGAAGAGGGATTCGAACCCCCGCGAGATTTCTCTGACGGATTACAAATCCGTTGCTTTCAACCACTTAGCTATCCCGGCATATTTAATTTTATATTGGAGCCAGCAACAGGCCTCGAACCCGCGACAATCGCCTTACAAGGGCGGCGCTCTACCAAACTGAGCTATACTGGCGTTATTTATCAATCCTCCGTTTCTTCTTTGGTCATTTCTTCCCATTTTTCTTCTGCAAGCTTGATGAACTTTTCAAAAAACTTCCTAGATAATTTATCTAGATCATAATGCTTAGTATCTAATGGTAATCCGATTTCCGTATCAAGATAACCCGTCAACTGCTGAGTATGATCATGAATCCCTTGAAACAATTTTTGAGCTATATCAAAGTCAAAATCATAGATCTCATCAGCTTCACATAACATTTTTCCTGCGATAAAAGTCTCGCATAGATTTGTATGGCAAGTCGCCTTTTCAAATCCGTCTTCTCGTCCAAACGTATTAGATAATAAATATCTTTTAGCATCAAAGCTCATTAATAACCAAAGCAAATGCTTATTCTGTATTTTTAATTCTTCCGACATTTTATCTGTCCTTTCTTAACTGGTAGGCAATGAGAGATTTGAACTCTCGATCTTCTGAGTGTAAATCAGACGCTTTTGGCCAACTAAGCTAATCGCCCATATTCAATTTTTGGTAGACCGTAGAAGAATCGAACTTCTTTCGCTTCTATGTCAAAGAAGCATAATACCATTATAACAACAATCTATTTACACGAAAAAAGCCCAAGAACTTAATCTCGGGCTTCTTACTGATCTGTCTTTAAAAATTATCAGTCAAGACAGACCAAGCCCGTAACGGTAGTCACCTTTGTGACTACAGGTTTCGTAACTTTAGTTGTCTTAATTTTGTTCATAATTTTCAAATCTCTTTTCTTTATTAACTATTACAAAAACATTATACATTATTCCTGCTTAAAGTCAAGTTAAAACTTAAAAAAGTTTTAACAATTGTTTTTACTTCAAGAACTTTTTTCAATTAACTTTTCTTCTCTCTTTTTAGGCTTAGGACAAATCTCCCATTCTTCATCTATAGGAGTGCCTTCGCACCATTCCTGTCCCCTTGTACTCATATCCCATAAAGGACAATTTTGACAAAACGTACAACCTGTTGCTTCTTCCATGATTACCTTTCTGTATTACACACAATGTTCTGCAAATAAATTTTCCATCCATTTAGGCATTTTATCATACCTGCCATTTAAATTATCAGGCATTCTACTATATACCGCTTTTACCCTATAAGGAGCCGTATCCTTTTTATACCATTTTTTATGTTTTGAAACATAGTTGTAAAAAAATACATATGCGCTTGCGCCTTGACAATATTTTGTTACATTAATTGGCGAATTGAATTCTTTAAGCATTTTAACGGTTCTTCGTTCGCAATCAAGCTCCAAATTTCTAATGGCATTAAAACTTCTATGAACTAAATCAGGGTCGTATTTTACATTGGGCTTTAAAACGTCCTCAAACAATTCAAATACATCAATCGGATCATAACAGATTCGCCATTGATAACAATTCTCTAGATATTGTTGAAAATGACAATACTCATGAACTAAAATGCCTAACCAATCTTTAATGTCATAATTAGTTGCGACATGTAATGATACGTCACTTTCATCAAAAAACCCGTTAGAAGATTCACTTCCCCATTTTACAGATTTTGTTTTATGCAAAACTAATTTGCCGCCATTAGCTTTTACGTCTGCTTTAATAAAATCTATCAACTTTTGTGCTTTTTTCATTAGTTTATGCTTTCTCTTGTATCTATGTCAATTATGTCATAATACAATATTCTAAATTTTCCAAATGATTGATCTACATGAAAATGCCCTGAGAACCAAGTATCAAATTCCAACGGAGACTCAGCCAAATGTTCTAAAAAGTCACAAGTAGTGTCTTTTTTTCCCCCCTTCAATCCAACCTTATCAACAATCCTCAAAGGCATTGTATGCGTAAAGATGTAGTCAAACTTCCATTGGTGCTCTTCTAACGTATCTAATGCATGTTCCATTTCCTCATAATTTGGGATTTCTTCTTCCCACCATGAGATAAACTCTTTTCTATTTTCTTTGTCCCATGACAACGCGCCACCAAAACAAAAAACCTTTTTGCCATTTAAGTTATAGACTTCACCTCTTCGTAAATAATAAATACCTTCCCTGACAACGCCAACATGACCATCAAACTTTTGCTCTATTGGTAATGCCTGAAGTCTAGGGTGGTTTTCATGGTTGCCATCTATAAAAACAGTTGTCCAAGCTCTGTTCTGTAACCATTTTAAGTGATATTCTTCTCGCTTGCTAGGGGTTCCATCCCAAATAAGCCCAAAATCCCCCATAACTACAATGATATCGCTTTTGTCTAGCTTTGCGCCTTCTGGGAAATTTCTTGTAGAAAAACGATCCATGATTTCGATTTCACCATGAATGTCTCCAGTAACATATAGCTTGTTAGCCATTTTTATTCCTCAACAGTTTCTTCTTCAAGATGACAACCGCATTCAGGATCTTTGCATTTATTTGCCTTCCGGCCTTTAACAAATGCAGAAATACTGCCAATAATGGCGGACAAAAACATCCATTCTAATATCCCACCACAAAATATACATCCTAAAATCATTTTACGTCCTCTAATTTATAAATCGATTTACTAAGCGTATGAAGCAAAATACAATCGTCATTTTCTTCGATCCTTTCAATAGGAGAAGTATTAACCTGCCTAATAAACCCACCTTCTAACGGTTTTGCATATATTAAAAGACATTCGCCTACTACAGGGGTAGTACACTCTCCTTCTACTGAATCAGTACGTAATCCTCCTGCCAAACTTTCATCTCTATGTATTTTTGTTAATCGTTTTCGCATAAGTGCTCCTGTGGAAGTAAAGGGTTATCTAAATAACCGTATTCGTCGCTCCATTTAAACCCATCTTCTGACCCCAAAAACTCTAAATGATTCAAAAGCTCTTGAGGGTTTTCTAAAACCGTCATTAACTCCATACCAAGAGGGCATTTGCTCCATTTGTCAAAGCAAGCGTCATTATCCGCAATAAAATAGCCATCCATATAACCAGAACATTCAGCGCCAGCCCATGCAAACCCTCCCAATATATTTTGGCCATCGACTCTATAAACAAGATAATCGTCTTCTGTTACATTATACCCGTTATTTTCCAGAAACTCCACAAAATTCTTTAGTATGTCTTTTCCTTTAGCTTTTTCATGAATATAAGCAAGTACGCCTGAGCTAATCGGAGTTTGTTTGCCATCAAAATATTCTTCAAGTTCAACGATAATGTCCTGCATAGGGTTTTGAGGCATTTTTATTAAGCTACGAAGCAAGCTAGCTTCTTCCTCCCTACCAACTTCCTCTAATAATAATGTTGTAGGATACACAAACACATCTTTGGCCAATATCTTATCTTCAACATTAGACCCATATCCTTTTTCGGATATAGCGGTCAAAAAAGCAAAATATTCCTTATCCGAAGGCAGATGAATGTTTGATATAAAAAATAACATGGCTTCCCACATATTATCTGCAACAACCGTTGTCTTTAGATTTGCGTTTTCTAAATAATACTTCATTGAACACCTCCGCCATTGATGCAAAGATAAAAAGCGCCCAAAAGAATTGACCCCAAAAATGGAATAATCATTACTGTTGAATCATCTGTTATAGCTGCCACAATTCCTGAAACAATCCACATAACTGCAAAACCTATTAACCATGAACTCATAATTTACGCCTCTCTTTCCATTGGAACAGGTTGAGGAACATTGTATTTCCAAACCTGAACATAAAATTTATTTGCTGCTTTAGGAATATACTTTTCCTTACCGATAAAACGCTTGTCATATACATGTCTTTTCATTATGCAGCGATTAGAATTTATGTCTAAAAAATTGAATCCCTTTGTCGTTACTCTAATGAATTTGCAGAGCTTTCCACGCACAAAATAATGATCGCCCAATATAACTGATACAGATATTGTATCGGTATACCAATGAGGCTTTCCATAAAATTTGTTCATTAACTTCTCCATCAATACTACTTATTTCTGTAAACAATATAGCATAAAAACCGAAGCTTGTCAAGAGGTATTATGATAACTTGCTGTCTGGAGGGCAATTGTAACGAACCATAGAGTATGATTCTTCATCGTTTTTGTATCTTATATGAGATATGCCGCAGTTATCCATAGATGAATTGAATAACCATTTATCAGGCAAATCTAAAACTGATTTCATCCAGCAACGCATAGAGAACCAGCAGGAGTTAAGGGGGTTTCGTATGAAACCCCACAAACTCTCTCTGGAGTTAGATTGGCGATACTTTGGCCATGTCTAACTAAATAGATGTTGGTTTCAGACTTCATCTTTTTTAGATTTCATCTTGTGGAGGAGGTGCTATCGTATCACTTTCTTCTTCCTCAACATCATCAAGACCCGGACGTAATTCAAGATTAAATTTAACATCTTCTATCAATAAGTTAGGGATACCGTTTCCGTCATCCTGTTCCCAATTAACGCCTAAGACATCAAACAAGATTTTAAATCCCTTACAGTCAGGAGAATTTTTCTTATCTACTTCTGGGCTAATCTCTAAAAGATTCTTAGCCAATACTGCCAGCTTAATAGAATCTCTCCAATCATTCCAGTCAGACCAAAAACACTCAATAATATAACGAGTCATAATTGAGTTCTCTTGAAAGATCGCCTGTTCTACTCCTTTTACGTTTTTAATTTTCGACCAAGTAGGATCTTTCTTTACCGCTTTTTCAGTACGACTAACGTTGTCAACTCCCATAACAGCAATTGATTCTGGCCTAACTGCCCAAAATACTTCAGGATGTTTTGCACACAAATCTTTAATCATTGTTGTTGCTTCATCGACTTTGCTATAAATTCTAGCTTTTCTTCCCATCGTCTTTCTCCTATTTGTTTTTTCGTTGTTGTATTAACCATCTTCCAAATAAAAAGTAAATGATTCCTGTTGTTCCCATTTTATTACTTTGTTCTTGATTCTTAGCTATTTCAGATTCGCCGCCCAATTTTTCTAAGCTAAACGACAAAGTATTGCTAAAAGTAAATATTACAATTAGCAATATCCCTAAGCCATAAATTAAATAATCAATAGCTTTATCTGCCGCTTTAAAAAATGCCTAAAAAAATGCTTTCATAGTTATTCCTTTTAGTAATTATACATCAAAACATGTTACAATTCTACAACCATTGGATGATTAACGGGATTATACCTGAAATCCATTATGCTGGCATTTAAGATGTCCGTATCACCAATTTTATGTTCTCCATAATCTTCATGTATATGTCCAGTTACAACAATCTTCGGCTGCAACTCTCTAATCTTATCTCGCAACTTTCTGCATCCGGGACGATCACCGCCCATACATAAATCGCCATTACCTTGTGGAGGTCCATGAACTAACAGTACATCCGTATTGCGTGGAATCAAGTCCCAATAGATTTCTCGCTCTTTTTCAGTCTTAAGGTTAAATGCCCAATCATGAAACCATGGTTGCCATGGTGTTCCCCAAAAATTAATGCCGTCAATCTCTATACCTGAATCTTGAAGATAAATGCATCCGTCAGATAACACCTGTTTTGATAATTCCTTATTTTCGTTCTCAAAACAAAAATCATGATTACCAGCAATAACTATCTTATGCTTATGAGGTAAATTTTTGAACCATAAATGGAAAGAATTTAAATCTCTCATTCCTCCGCGTGAAGTTAAATCACCAGCATGAACTATAACATCTCCATCTGGTATATCAACTTTCTCATGCGCTCCATGAGTATCTGAAATACATACAATTTTCATAATAACCCTAATACCTCGCTATATGCCTTATAGTCTTTCTCAGAAAAAGTAACAAAAATTACCTCTTGAACATATTCTGTTTCTTTAAGCAATTCAGATACAGTTCTAACGGCTATAGGACATGCTATCTCTATTGGATATGCGTGTCCTCCTGTCCCCAATGAAGGGAATGCAATACTGTTGAACTTGTTTTCTTCTGCTAAAGCAATACTATTAATATAACATTTCTCCAAGAACTCATCCTTGGAAGCTAAGTTGTTCTTTAACTCTTTAGAATATCTAACTCCTTTTGAAGTAACATATTCACCATCAGTTGTTTCCGTTCTCCTAATTAAGCCGCCAACAAATTTTGGAGCAACAGTATGAATAATATATTTGCAACTATCTAAGTTGAACGAAGGCGTAATTTTTGCCTGACCATCTCCGCATCTTAATCCGTTTTCAAAAGGAAAATCTTGGCAGCACTGAACCAATTTAGTTCCTGCTGCTCGATGTATTGCGCCATCAACCCCACCACCCCCTGTTAAATGGCCGTGAGCGGCATTAACAATAACATCGCATGGTATTGTAGTAATATCGCCCAATAATACATTAATGGCTTTTTCAGACATATTAACCTACGTTCCTATAAGGATTCAACCCATCGTACTTTAAACAATGATCAGTGCGTTGTAAAACTCCAAATAGTTCAGGTTTATTCTTAACCCTAACGATATAACAAACTTTTGGGTTTCTTTCCTTAACTGAAGTGATCTTACGAGATTTCTTGAAAACTTTAACCCCAGACTCTATTTCTTTCATATCTTTATAAAGTAAAGCTCCGCAAATTAATTCATGCTCTCGCTCTAATAGGTCTTCTGATTTGAATCCGGGAATTTTGTTTGGACCCGGTTTTTGCTTGTATTTGGTTTTATGATCGTCAATGCTACTCAAATAAGCATAAGCATCTTTTCCGTCTGGGTCGTTCTCTTCCGTTGCAACCCAGATAGGCTCTATACCTCTTTGTGTAGATTTCAGGTTATACATTGGAATATGTACTTGCCCTTTCCTTTTAACGTCATAAAAAATAGCATGTTCATTTTCTGGAATCTCGTATTCCCTGAAAGTAATTTTACCAAGTTCCCATGATTTAACGAAAAAGGCTCCATCAACCTTAACTAGATTTTCTATTGGTTGTGCAATTGCGACACCTGCTGCGCCAACAGTTCCTACAGCCAATGTTTTGAAAAATGCCCTTTTACTGGCATCAACCTCTTCTTTTTTCTTCTTTTTATTAAACATCTTTTAAATCCTTTTCTATCGCGTTAAGTTCCTTGGCTAATTTTTGGCGACCTTTTTTGAATTCGCCTATTGCCTCACCCATTCCTCTTGCTAGCTGGGGAAGCTTTTTTCCTCCAAATAGTACTAATAGCACTAAAAAGATAATAATAATCTCTGATGTTCCGGGCATTCCAAACATAATATGTTCCTTTTTTAATCTTAATTATACATTTTTTACTGCAAACGAGATAGATTATTTATAAAACGTATACCTGCTGTTGCCCGTTAAGAACTTAATTTCTTTTTCAGTTTCAGAAATTATTTCAGTTATGGGAGTGGTTATCCAAAAATCCCTTTCGCTAAACATTCCTGCCGTAATAGTTCCAACCAATAGCTTACACCCCACCATTGGCTCATGCCCTACTAGCTCTGCTTCGACAGGAATCCCATCATCATCTTCGACAATATTATACGATTCTACCCTGCTGCCATAATGACCTTCGCCATCTCTATCTCTAACTAATCTTGGCATATCAACCTACTTTTCCAGTATATTCAACGACTGTTCTTTCTTGGTCTTTCCATACTTCAACTTTTCCAGAATCGCTAAACCCTTCACATTCTTCATAATAACAATATTTGCAACCGACAGGACTCATTCCCTCATACGTGTCAAAATGACGATAATATGTATGGCCGCACTTGCAAAGGCGATTATCCCCGAAATCTTCATCATAGGCCTTGGCCCGCATAACATCAACCTGAGCAAGCAATGTTCGAATTGCTTCTTTACATTGCTCGACATCAGGAGATGAATCTTCGCTTAATTGAAGATACTTGTCGTGATCTTCTAGCGTTATATATCTTTCGTACATATTTATTTTACTTATTTAAGAAACTTGGTATCAAACTCATCTTTATATGTAATCTTTCCGTTTTTATTCTTCCAATACTCCAAATGCGCCTTAGCCAAAAGCAAAGCCTTTTCGTTACTGTCCAAAGGATGATCTATGTGGTTGTTAGGATATTCTCCAAATCCATGCATATGTTTAGCCACGGTTTTCCAACCGTTAAAGCAATTAATCTTAACTTGGGAAAAATAACCAATCCCGCCTATATGTTTAACTCGATATTTCATAAACCCATTATACAGTAGAAATAAACTCCAAAACATACTCAGTAATTATTATTTTATCAGTGTCTACTTCTTTTGATACGATTGTTAATCTCTTCTCTCCCATCTGACTATCTGAAAACATTGGGATGTTTCCGTATGGCGCAGAATAATTCTTGACAATTCCTAACTTCATTTTTTCTGTTGTATTTGGAAGTGTTACTTTCTTTGTATGAGATCCGTTATAAGACGATATGCTAGACATAGTATTAGTTCCACAAATCAAATAAAAGAAACAAGGGCTGAATAGCTGTATCGAAGCATGATTTTCAATAACTTCCTCCCATATTTTGTAATAAACGTTTCCTTCATCTTTTCTGTCAACCTTAACTGTCAACTCTTGAACTTCAATTTGATTATCACTTATCTTTTGAGGTAAAGAGCTTTTCTTCTCTATAGAATGAATTAAGTTCATCTGTGAGTGCATATATTCATCTGGCTCAATATCGGCCAAATTTGATTCCCACAATAGAGAAGAAACTGAAAAATCAAATCCTTTTTCTTCTATCTCAAATTTTATTGATGAAACATTCTTGACAATATTTTCAATCGTATCTAAATGAACGCTAATTATGTCTTGTTTGAATTTGCGGCACATATTGATATAATCTATTGCCATTCTCGCTTCTGCTGAAGATATGAAATAAAAAGGCTTAGCATCTTTAATAGAGTATAATGCAACTATATTCATCTGCTTTTGTAGTTTTGATTTATTATCATTACAAACTTCTTTGGCTAATTGAATCTCATCATCCCCACAATACATTTTTGCATCAATCTCAGGGATTAATCCTAATCCATTTTGGGGTTGACTATAACGTCCTAGTTTTTCCTCTGGTCTTTGTATATTAGAAAGAGAAACATTTTCGGCATAGTTTGAAGAGCCATAACTTGAAGATATCCTTTGAGAAGACAAGCTTTCAATATCTAGTTCAGCTTTTGCCTCCATATCGGTATTTACTGCGCCTCTAACTATTCTGATTGGGCCTTTTACTCTCGGAATCCCATCCTTGTAAATAACATTGCCGTTATTGTACTTTCTGTCCTCACGCTCTTTCGCCATATGCGCTTTTAACTCGGGATTTGATCGCCTATCACTAACGTCTAATTCGTCCTTTTCTTTAGCAATATTATCAATAACGGTTTTTATTACGTCTGGTGCTTTTTCTCGTAGAGTTTCTATTTGTTCTTCCAAATATATTCCAAAAAGACTATCGTCAGCATTAATAATAGCTGGAATGGTTTTTGAGGCATCTTTGTGTAGGACATGTTTAGAAGTAACCTCTGGAGAAATGTTAGAAGCAGAGTTGCTGGATTTTTTGTGTGTGTTTTCCATTTTAGTAGTTTCCTTTTATAAAAAAGTTAATTGGTATTAGCTTCTCTGCTTTATCTAGCAGGTAAATATAGTAAATGGAATGTTAATTTTCCACAACTACATTATACAAAAGAAAACAAAAATGTGAAAACTTATTTCACTTTAAAATGTTAGGGATGGACGTTCGCTAATTAACTCGTTTTCTGGCCACTTAATTTCTGGTGGATGATTTGGGGGATCTGGCCTCTCAGGTCGTTCTGCAATATCGCAAACAGCTAAAGATTGAAACTCAGGACAACTTCTTTTAAAGATGCCTAAAAACTTTGGCTTTTTATTACAACGCCCATAACCGTCTGCCTGTTTACAAAACACATTTACTCTCATATCATTCTCCAATCCTTACTAAATATTGATTCATTCCACTTGCGATTAAAAAAGAAATGTAATGATGGTAGGATTCGAACCTGCGCTAGACCAACCTAAAATCAATAGGATTCGATACCAGACTTCTCATTACGGCAACATCATCACATTTCAAACAATATTACTTCCATCAATCCATACTTCAACTTCTATTTTGATAAACCTTACATTAATAAAATCCAAAAATGATCCATTCATTATTTTTTGGTGATTTTCCCAAGGTTTATCATGTTGCTCCCACCAAAACATTTCTCCCTGTTGAACATCATTGAATGGAATCCTAATTCTATTCTTTCCATGAAAAATACCATCATCAGGATTTTGGCCAATTAACGATATGGGCGCAAAAATGAAGCATAGTACGCAAATAATCTTTAGTAAATTCTTAAAATTCATAATAAGACCATGCTTTTTCTAATAGCTTTTTTCTAGCTAGCAACGTTTCTTTATGTTCAATCATTTTTTTAGAGTCATCTTCATTGATAATTATATCCAATGAATTCGCTTTTCTAAAAAAATGATTCCCTAATAATTCTTTATCAACCTCGAAAATTGATTTTCCTTCTTCATGATCCCTTGATAAATGAGATGTTCCTATACACATCTCATCTTGGGATTCATGATATGCCCAAATCTGTACTACACTAAACCCGTCAGTAGTAACCATGCCTATTCTTCTGCCAACTGCTTTCATATTAATCTTTCTATAAAATGACCAGAGCTACAGCCACCGTATTCCTTAGCTAGTACTAATTGCTTATGGATGACAATGTTCCTATAGTTAATTATCATACAAGGGAGTCGAACCCTTACCCTGATTTAAAAATTGGTGGGCCTACTAGGACTCGAACCTAGAACCTAAACATTCAAGTTTGTGACAATTTCTTGTCTCCTTGGACTTTCTCTTAACCATATCTTTCGACTTAGGCTGCTCCCGTCAAGTCTCTACACGTTCCTATAAATAGGCTTCGCTCGGGATTGCCTTCAACTTACTTGCTAAGGTTTCCCCGAATTTGAGAGCATTCATACGCTGTATTTCTACAACAATGCACCTTCTGATGAGTGTTTTGCTCTAACCAATTGAGCTATAGGCCCCTAATATTATTCTGCTGTAAAAAAGTCTATGGCTTCCTTGGAAACCTTGGCAACCTTGATATCCATTCCGCCGTCGCCTGCTCCAATCATATATGCTTCTTCTAACGCAGACATAATATCATCTTTGTCTCCCGTATCTAAATCCCAAGCATAATATATTTCTCGTATCGTTTTTTTATTCATAATTTATTCCTTAATATTATTCTTTAAAAAGTATATCATATCTTGACATTAAAGTCAAGCTTTAAGTTTGGTAGGCGTCGTGGGAATCGAACCCGACTATCTCCGATTTATAAGAACGGCATTTGTACCATTAACACTTCACGCCCAGATTATAGGGCGCAAATTAATACACCCTATTGGGTTATTCGTATTCGTGATATTCGTATCTTATATAAATTATTGTTCATTATTACTCTTGTGCTTTTTAATCTACTTTAAAACATATTGCTGTAACAGGCAATATAAATCCATACCCAATTATAATTGCAACTAGCCAAACAATCGTCATCATTATGCCAAAAAAGATCTTGCCAAAAAAGGTCGCGTTTTCCATTAAGAATGTTCTTTCTTCCTGAATAAATTCAACATACTCTCTAGGAACCGAACTATAATGTTTTACTCTATTAATAATATTGTCTTTTGTCATAATTCTACCGCCTCAACTGTTGCTATATCATTTAGCTCTAATTCTTCTTTCCATGAAACAACATCCTCTTTTTCATAAAGTGCTGAGAAGTTATTCTGATTCTCAGACAAAGACGCTTCACCGTTCTCCCGAACTTTATCTGCAAAGTCCTTAGCTTCTTTTAAAAGGCATCCAGTTTTGCGCCTATAAACGACCATAAAATCAATAGGTTTTTTAATGTCTTTTATTTTAATGTCAAATTCTACTGATACATATCTAGGATTAGGCGTTACAACCTTATCAAGCTCAATGAAGAAATCTAAATCTAATAAATTAATTTTTCCATTGCTTAATATCATAGCAGATCTTTCTTCTACGTTGCCATCTCCTCCGCAATCTAAACTGCCTCTACCTTTAACGGCATCGTTTGCGCTGGATTCTTCCCTAAACACCCCTAGTAAACTTCCTCCACCGACTTGATGATAATCACCATAAGCCGCAAAAACTTTAATTATTCCTTCTTGCATGATGTGTCCTTTCAGTTATTTCTGTTCTCCATAGCTATATGTTTCGAACTATATCTTCCTTTTCGCCCATTGCCGTTATTTAACGATCCATAATTTTTTGTTAATGAATGGCAATTAGGGCATAAAACTTCTAGGTTTTCAGGCCTATTATTTCGCGCATCCCCATCTATATGATTTATCTGAACCGGGATTTTGTTAGTAATTTCATGTACTTTACACCAACCGCACTTACAACACTTTCTTCCTTTATTTACATAAACCCATCTTCTTATATATCCGCTCAATTGCTCATCAGAATTATCTCCGCATATATAACCTTTTTCAAGGCCATCTAGCCACCGCGCTATAAAAATATCGTACTGATATTTATTGCAACACTCATGGCTGCAAAACTTATTTCTCCAACTTGCATTTTTTTTATTGCACTGCTTACAGAATGTCGGTTGCTGACCATGCCTGCGAACGCCCTTATTGGATTGTGTAGCTGCGCAAGAATGGTCGCAATACTTGTTTCGCCTTTTCGCCCAAATTAGGTCACCTTTACAATTGTCGCATTTTTTAGGGTGTAACTCATACTCTTCTTTGTTCATAATCGAACTCCTTTTGCTATCAAGGTTATTCCGAGAAAGGGTTCAACTATCCTTTAAATTTTGTTCCCCGTTCTTTTTAATTTAAATGCGCAGGAAACGGGGGACATTATTGATGCAGCCACGAACCAATAATAAACCTGCTCTAAACCCTATACTCCTAACTCTTTAAACATCCATTCTTTTGTTCTCTTAGCAATTGGACCGCCAAGTTCCTTAGCTTCCAATCCAGAGGCCTCAATAGTATCAGTTTCTTCCTTAATAACATCATTGTAAATCCATCGAATGAAATCGCCAATATGCTCTCTAGAAACTTCTGATACTTTCTTTTCGCTCTTAACAAACTCTACGCCCTGTAAAAGCCTATTGTCTGTAACAACCTTATCAATGAACTCATTTACAGTTTTAACTTTTTCAATATCAACGGCAGCAAGTTTCTTTACCTTAGTAACGCTATGCTTTTCGCCTTTGACCTTAAACCAAAACTTAGAACTATTCCATTCAGGATCAACAGGAACCCAAACAACGCCTTCGCCAATTCCCTCAACATCAAAACCTTTTCCAACAGGACATTCTTTTTCTACTTCTAAAGTAATGTCGCCCAACTTGTTCTGAAACAACTCAGGGTTTTGAAAATCAATCTCCATGCTGTAATGAGGATAATCAAGAACGTTGTATACCTTGCTGTCAACGCATTTAACGTTTTTAAGTTCATCATCATGTAACCAAACGCCTTTGCATTTGATAGCAAAAATAACAAACATTTTTTCAAGCTGAGATAAAGCTACTCCTTTTTGGATGTTGCCTCCGCACCATTCTCCGAAAATAACTACGCAATCCTTTTGGCCTTCATCTTCTGTTTCTCTGGCTTCTCCAGATGTATCAACTAAATCAAAAACGGAATTAACATCAACTCCGCTAACGAATTGGGCAAACCCATGATTATCGTCTTCAATAGTGATGACTCTAGATCTTGACTGTAGGGTAATTTCGCCAGTTTGAAGGTTCTTGCAGATGGCGCTATTTGTGCCATGCAATTTAACTGTACCTCTATACTTAATAGTAGGTAATGGTTTTAGCCCATCATATGTCGGATCACCATTTTCATCTAGTCCAGCAAATCTGGCTTTATTTTGTACGCCCCTAATTGCTTGTCTAAACTGAGCAATATCTGGGAATTTAAAATGTCTCATATCTGTATCCTACCTTTCTTTAACTATTCTTATATCTTTACTACCTGATCATATCATATTTACTGACATATTGTCAAGCATAATAACTCATCATAAAACTGCGTTATCATTTAGATTACTAGATTCCCAATCGTCGGGGACTATCGTGCAATTATATAAATTGTCATACAATAAATCATCCATAATTAATTCTAATTCCTTATCGGACATGCCATTCGTTACTTTATCAATAATATACGCCTTTGCGCATTTTCTTGTAATTTTTAATGTACTATGTGCTCCCATAATTATTTCCTTTAAACTTATGATCTACCAATAACTTCTTTATATCTAATTTCACCATCATGAACTACAGCTAACCCCCAAGTTCTTGCAAACGGGCCATCATCCATATCATATAGCCAAATTTCATCTGACAATCTACAATGATTCATGACGCTATCCATCGATTGTTGCATCCCTGCTTCTGCAAACTCTGGTAATTTGCCAGTTTTATCAAAGTCTTCTTGCTCATTTTGAGGCCATTGACCTCTTGCTATGATTAATTCCCGTAAATGAAATATGTCTCTAACTCGTTGCTTTAAAATATTATCCATTTTAATCTCCAATAATTTACTAATCCCTAAAATAATCCTTTACCCATTCCCAACTTTCATTACTCATGTCACTAAAATGTTGCAACTCATCAATATATTCACAATCGTTTTCACATTTCCACATTAAATAACTGTCCGTTACATGACTCCTAACTAATTCAGACTTACATTTTGGACAACGTGGATATATATTTTCATTCATGTTGTGTTCCTTCAACGTTGTTCCATAAAGTCGCTCGTTAGTGAAAAATACTAACGCTTTCTCTATAATTGCCATAATTCTTTCCTTTAAATTGGAGCTATTTGCTACGCAAACTGGAGCGAGTAAGGAGAATTGAACTCCTGTATTCAGCTTGGAAAGCTGATGCACAGCCACTATGCCATACTCGCGTTTGCTTTAAACTTCTACCTCTTTAACCTCT
>TARA_R110000824_G_scaffold396703_2_pt1 | contig 77241 bp, 78 predicted proteins | sample TARA_R110000824 | Tara Oceans TARA_R110000824 (sample SAMEA4397747) | marine metagenome | biome: Polar Biome; feature: [MES] marine water layer (ENVO:01000295) within the mesopelagic zone...; material: water (ENVO:00002006), including particulate matter (ENVO:01000060) such...
TGCCCACCCCCGCCCCAAACGGCTTTCAGCCGTTTGACCCTCCCCGAGGGGAGGGTGGGAAGAGATGTACACTGAATAATTTCACCGTTTCGCGAAGAGCGCCCCCGTTTCCGGCATCGCATGCATCGCGACCTTGCGCATCACGGTCGGCAGCGCCTCGGCATGGAGTTCCGCGAGCGGCACCCAGCGCCCGTCGCCCCCGGGGACAAGTTTTTTTCGCGTCGCGGCGGCCAGCACGACCAGTTCGAGATCGAAATGGGTGAAGCTGTGGGTGACAAAACCGGGGATAAGTCGCCAGTCGGCCGCGACCGGCGCCCAGGGATAAAGTGCGGCCAGATCCTTTTGTGACAGTTTTGTGACAGTTCCGTGACAGAGGGGGGGTACCCAGTCGGTGCCCGGTGCCTCCATCATGCCGCCGAGCAGCCCCTTTTCGGGCCGGCGGCGCAGCCAGACATGGCCGTTGCGGGTCAGCCAGAAGCAGGCGCCGGTCCGCTTCGGCTTCGGTTTTTTCGCTGCCCGGCCGGGCCGCAAACCTTCCGTCCCGCGCACCCGCGCATCGCACAAGTCATTGATCGGACAGCGATTACAGGCCGGGGCCCGCGGCGTGCAGAGGGTCGCGCCGAGGTCCATCATCGCTTGCGCGAAGTCGCCGGCGCGCTTCTGCGGTGTCAGCGTGTCGGCGCATTCGCGGATCTCGGGCTTGGCTTTCGGCAGCGGCGTTTCGATGTCGAAGAGGCGCGCCACCACGCGTTCGACATTGCCGTCGACGACTGTCGCGCGCCGGCCGAAGGCGATGGCAGCGATCGCGGCGGCCGTGTAGGGGCCGATGCCGGGGAGCCGCTCAAGCCCTTCTGTTTCCTCGGGAAATTTTCCTCCGTATTCGGAGGATATGGTGCGGGCGCAGGCATGCATGTTGCGCGCGCGGGCATAGTAGCCGAGCCCCGCCCAGGCCTTCATCACCTCTTCCTGCGGCGCTGCCGCCAGCGCCTCGACCGTCGGCCAGCGCTGCAGAAAGCCCGTAAAATAAGGCCCGACGGTTGCCACCGTCGTCTGCTGCAGCATGATTTCCGACAGCCAGACGCGGTAGGGATCGGCGCGCTCACCCTTGCGCGCACGCCAGGGCAGCACCCGCGCATGGGCATCGTACCAGGCCAGCAACTTGCGCGAGGCGGCTGATTTTTCCCTTGTTTTCGGGGCTTTTTTCACGGTTCGCGTCATGCCTCAGTCATCGCGCGGAATGGCCCTGCCCGTCAATTCGCGCGCGCGGCGATTTCGAGTCACAATGCGCGCATGAACGGCATCCTCGGTCATCGCGTCGCCTCGCGGCGCTACAATCCTGCGCCTGTCGGCGCGCGGGTCGGTGCGGTCGCGCGCGCCGCCTTTGCCAAACGCGGCTTCTCGGAAGCGCATGTGCTGGCGCATTGGCCGGAGATTGCAGGGGCCCAGCTTGCCGAATATTCGTCGCCTGAAAAGCTCGTATTTCCAAGGGCTTCCGGTGACGACGCCGGGCGCGGCCGGCGCGGCGGCGCGACGCTGGTGGTGCGTGTCGACGGTCCCGTCGCCGTCGAGATCCGGCATCTCGAGCCGCAGATCATTGAGCGCATCAACGCCTATTACGGCCACAGCGCCGTTGCGCGTCTGAAGCTGGTGCAGGGCCCGCTGCCCGCCAAGCGCCGGCCGCGTCTGCGGCGGCTGCGGCCGCTGAGCGGAAGCGAGCGCGCGGCGCTTGCGCAAGAGCTTGAAAAGATTGAGGAACCGGCGCTGAAAGAGGCGCTGAGAAAGCTCGGCGAGCGGGTGGTCGGCGCGGGCCCCGTCCGCTGAGACATCCGAGTCGCGATTCTCGTGCCGAGGCAACAAAAAGGATTGGTTGAGGGCCTGTGCCCTCGCGGCCATAATGCCTCAACATCTAGTGGGAACCAGTCATCGTGAATCAAAATAGAGCCCTTCTGGCCGGCGGCGCCGCACTTATCCTCGTGCTGGCAATTGGCGGTTATTTTCTCTTCGGCACCTCGAACGGCAATGGCGCGGGCGGGTCCGTCGACCGCTCGGCCTTCGAACGGGAACTGATGGTGCCGGGTCCGCTTGGCGACATGACGATGGGCGATCCCGATGCGCCGGTCACCGTCATCGACTACGCCTCGCTGACTTGCGCGCATTGCGCCAGCTTCGAGGTCAACACGATGCCGCTCCTGAAGGAGCACTACATCGAAACCGGGAAGGTCTATTACATCCTGCGCGACTTCCCCTTCGATCCGATCGCAACCGCCGCCTTCATGCTGTCGCATTGCGCGGGGCCGGAGCGCTATTTCGGTTTTGTCGGCGTGCTGTTCCGTCAGCAGCAGAACTGGGCCTTCACGCAGACGCCGATGGAAGATCTGAAAACGCTGGCGCGACAGGGCGGTTTTTCCGACGAGAGTTTCGATGCCTGCATGAAGGATCAGAAGATCTTCGATCATGTGAAGGAAGTGGCGCTGCGCGGCGCCAAGACATTCAACGTTCGTTCCACGCCGACCTTCTTCATCAACGGCGAAAAGGTCGAAGGCGCGCTGCCCTGGAGCGAGTTCGAACCGCTGATCCAGAAGGCATTGGCGGGCCAGGACATCACCTCGGCCGCGCCGCCGGCCGGACCGTCGACGCCGGCCGAAGAATAGCTGTCAGACCTGCTTTTTTGAAGAACGCGACAACGCCAGAGATCGAGTGACAACGTGAAATTCAATCGCCTTCGCCTTTCGGGTTTCAAATCCTTCGTCGATCCGACCGACCTCATCATCGAGCCGGGCCTGACCGGCGTGGTCGGGCCGAATGGCTGCGGCAAGTCAAACCTGCTCGAAGCGATGCGCTGGGTGATGGGCGAGAATTCGTTCAAGAACATGCGCGGTTCGGGCATGGAAGACGTGATTTTCGCCGGCACCGCGGGCCGGCCCGCGCGCAACCACGCCGAGGTCGTTCTCTACATCGACAATGGCGACCGGACGGCGCCGCCCGCCTATAACGACAGCGATGTCATCGAGGTCTCGCGCCGCATCGAGCGCGACCAGGGCTCGACCTATCGCGTCAATGGCCGCGAGGTCCGCGCCCGCGATGTGCAACTGCTGTTCGCCGACGCATCGACCGGCGCGCATTCGCCGGCGCTGGTGCGACAGGGCCAGATCGCACAGCTGATTTCATCGAAGCCGATCAATCGCCGCCGCATTCTCGAAGAGGCGGCCGGCATTACCGGCCTCTATACGCGCCGGCATGAGGCGGAACTTCGGCTGAAGGCCGCCGAAACCAACCTCACCCGTCTCGACGACGTGGTGGCGCAGCTTGAATCGCAGCTGGCCAGCCTCAAGCGGCAGGCGCGGCAGGCCGTACGCTACCGCAATCTTTCGGGCCAGGTGCGCGAGACCGAGGCAATCCTGCTGCATCTCAAATGGACCCATGCCGTCGAATTGCTGGCGCATGAGGAAGAGCGGCTGGCCGCAACCGATATTCGCGTGACCGAACTGACGCGCGAGGCGGCGGCGGCTTCCACCATGGAAGCGCAGGCCGCCGAGGCCCTGCCCCCGCTGCGCGAGGCCGAGGCCGTCGCCGCCGCGCGGCTGCACCGCCTGACCGTCGAGCGCGACAGCCTCGATGCCGAGGAGTCCCGCGCCCGCGAACAGGCCGAGCGTCTGACGGCGCGGCTGCAGCAGATTGCGCAGGATCTGGCACGCGAGCGCGATCTGATCGAGGATACGCGCGCGGCGATTGCGCGGCTCGACGAAGAAGCCGCCACCCTGCGCGCGGCGGATGAAGGACAGACCGAAGCCCAGAGTGAAGCCGCAACCCGGGTCGAGGAAACGCGCGGTCGCCTCGAGACGCATGAACAGGAACTCGATCAGCTCAATCAGGAGATTGCGCGCCTCTCGGCCGAACGCAACAGCCTTGTGCGGACAATCGACACAGGCCGTCAGCGCATCGAGAAGCTGGAGCGCCAGCTCGCCGAGATCGTCCGCGAGCGCGAAACGCTGGCCGATGCCGAGGAAAAGAAGGCACAGATTGCACTGCAATCGGCCGAGCTCGATGCGTCGGCGCTTCGGGTGGAAGAAGCCGAGCGCATGGCTCTCGAAGCCGAGGAAGCGCGGCGTATCGCGCAGGATGCCGAAAAGGCCGCGCGCGAACCGCTTCAGGTCGCCGAACGCACAGCCGGCGACCTGACCGCCGAGGCGAAGACACTGACCGAGCTGCTGTCGGTCGGCGAAAGCGACCTCTGGCCGCCGATGATCGACGCGGTGACCGTCGAACATGGCTACGAAACGGCACTCGGCGCGGCAATGGGTGACGACCTTGCGGTACCCGGCGATCAGGCGGCGCCCATCCATTGGGATGCGCTGCCACCCTTCGAAACCGCGCCGGAACTGCCCGACGGCGCGACGCCGCTTGCCTATTTCGTGCAAGGCCCGGCCGCTCTTTCGCGCCGCCTGTCGCAGATTGGCATCGTCGTCTCGTCCGAAGACGGCAAGCGTCTGCAGACGCTACTGAAGCCTGGTCAGCGTCTGGTGACACGCGATGGTGCGCTCTGGCGCTGGGACGGCTACACGGCGGCGGCCGATGCACCGACCGCGTCGGCGCGCCGGCTCGAACAGCGTAACCGCCTTGCCGATCTCGAAGCCGAGCTTGCTTCTGCGCGCGAAAACGCAAGGATTGTGCGGGCAGCGTTCGATGCGGCGCATGTGGCCGCAGAAGAGGCGGCGATGCGCGAACAGCAGCAACGCCAGGCGCTGCGCGAGGCGCAAGCCACGCATAATCATATCCGCGAAACGCTGACGGCAGCCGAGCGCGCCGCCTCGGCACAATTGTCGCGCCTGGCCTCGTTGAGTGAGTCCGAGGAACGCCTGACGGGCGATCGCGTCGAAGCATATCGCGCCCTTGAAGAGGCGGAGATCGCACTCCAGAACCTGAAGCCCGACGAGGAACTGCGCCAGCGCGCCAGCGCACTGCGTGATCTCGTCGCGTCGCTGCGGCTCGAACTGTCGGAAGCCCGCGCGCAGCACGAAGGACTTCGGCGCGAGGCCGAAGCGCGGATGCGCCGTCTCGGCGTCATTGCCGAGGAGAGCGCCGCGTGGCAGTCGCGGGCGGGCAATGCCGGCCAGCAGATCGAGACGCTGGAAGCACGCCGCATCGAGGCCGAGGCCGAGCTGAAGACGCTCGAGAATGTGCCGGCGCAGATCGAGGAAAAACGACATGCGCTGATGAGCCATATCGGCGAAGCCGAGACGGCGCGCGGAGAGGCCGCCGACGCGCTGGCAAATGCCGAGAAGTTGCTGTCCGAAACGACCAAGCACGCCCGGGACGTGCAATCCCATCTCGGCGAGACACGCGAGGAGCGCGCCCGCATTGACGGCCTGGTCGACGGTGCGCGGGAGCGGCGGCGCGAGGCTGAAGAGCGTGTGCGGGAGGTGCTGGAGTGCGCGCCTGAAGAAGCTCTAGCACAGGCCAATCTCGCCGAGGGCGCAGTCTTGCCGGACCTCGAACAGATCGATGCCAAGCTCGAGCGCCTGAAGCGCGAACGCGAAAGCCTCGGCGGCGTCAATCTGCGCGCCGAGGAAGAAGCGCGCGAACTGACAGAACAGCTCGAAACGATGACCGGCGAACGCGAAGATCTCGTCAGCGCGATCGCCAAGCTCCGGCAGGGAATCGGCAGCCTCAATCGCGAAGGCCGCGAACGAATGCTCGAAGCCTTCGAGAAGGTCAACGCCAATTTCTCACGTCTCTTCACGCATCTTTTCGGTGGCGGCGAAGCGCATCTGAAGCTGACCGAATCAGACGATCCGCTGGAAGCCGGTCTTGAGATCTTCGCGCGCCCGCCGGGCAAGCGGCTGCAGGTCATGTCGCTGCTGTCGGGTGGCGAGCAGGCATTGACAGCGATGTCGCTGATTTTCGCCGTGTTCCTGACCAACCCGTCGCCGATCTGCGTGCTGGACGAAGTGGACGCACCGCTGGACGATGCCAATGTCGAGCGGTTCTGCGACCTGATGGACGAGATGACACGGACGACCGACACGCGGTTCCTGATCATCACCCATCACGCACTCACCATGGCGCGCATGAACCGGCTGTTCGGAGTCACCATGCAGGAGCGCGGCGTCTCGACCCTGGTGTCAGTCGATCTCGATGTCGCCGAGAAAATACGCGAAGCATCCTGATCGTACCGGACCCGATTTCCGCAAGGGAAAGGCCTCCTTTCAGGAGGCCTTTTTCGTCTGTGCGGGAGACTCGTTTCACGTCCGTAGCGAGGCCGAATGCCGCAGTCGCGAAATGCGCCAGATTTCCCTTTTGTTACAACAGCTTAATTGCCTATCGGCGGTTCTTGACAGTACCAGACCCTGCAAGTAGGGTGCGCGCGGCTTGAGGCAGGGTTCTGCAGTTGTGACGGAGCTTTTTCGCGGGGAGCACGGAGTTTTGGCGGACCCTGAGGACGGCAAAATTCCCGACACTTCCGGCGCGGACATGGGGCGCAATTCCGATCTTGCGGATTTCGGCGCAAGGCTGCGAAAGACACAGCAGGCCCGCCTGAAGCCCACGTCCGGCAGAAGCCGGGGCACGGCCATGGGAATCGCTTTCCGGCTGGTCACCGAACTGGTGGCCGGTGTTTTCGTAGGAGCGGCGATCGGCTGGGTTCTCGACAGCTGGCTGGGCACGCGGCCCTGGTTTCTGCTGGTGTTCTTCTTCATCGGCGTTGCTGCGGGCATCTTGAATGTTTACCGGGCGGCGCGGCAGATCACGGCGGCAGCCGAACGGGACGCAGGCGGCGATCAACAGGGCTGAGGCCCATCCGACACAAGGGCGGCAAGCGTGGCGACAGAAAACGCAGAACATGGCGGCGGCGGCTTCGCCATCGACCCGATGCATCAGTTCGAGATCAAGACGCTTTTTCCGATGCAGTTCGGGAATATCGATGCGTCCTTCACCAATTCCTCGCTTTTCATGGTTCTTGCCGTGACCGTTGTGACAGGGCTCATGCTCACCGGCATCAACCGGCGCGCCATGGTGCCGGGCCGGCTGCAGTCGATCGTCGAGTTGTCCTACGAATTCATCGCCAACATGCTGCGCGACAACGTGGGAACGGCAGGATTGCGGTTCTTTCCCCTCGTGTTCTCGCTCTTCATGTTCATCCTGGCCTGCAACCTTCTGGGCATGGTCCCCTATTCCTTCACCGTGACCAGCCACATCATCGTCACCTTTGCGCTGGCCTTCTTCATCTTCATCGGCGTGACGATCCTCGGCTTCGCGGTGCACGGCCTCGGCTATCTCAAATTCTTCGTACCGCACGGCGTACCAGTCTATCTGCTGCCGCTGGTGGTGCCGATCGAGGTCGTCTCCTATCTGACGCGCCCGATCAGCCTGTCGGTTCGTCTTTTTGCCAACATGATGGCGGGACATACCGTGCTGAAGGTGTTTGCGGGCTTCGTGATCGCGCTTGGTGCGTTCGGTGTTGCCCCTGGCATCGTGCCGCTGGTCTTCATGGTCGGGCTCACCGGCCTCGAAGTGCTGGTTGCCGCACTGCAGGCCTATGTGTTCGCGATCCTGACCTGCATCTATCTCAACGACGCCTTGCATATGCACTGAGGCGCCGGCCCAAACGGGGCGAAAACCCCATCAATCAACCGCAACGGGGCGCGACCCGCACCCCTTACGACAACGGAGACTGAAGACCATGGAAGCAGAAGCTGCAAAGCTCATCGGTGCGGGTATCGCCTGTATCGCTCTTGCCGGCGCCGGCGTCGGCATCGGCACGATTTTCGGCAACTACCTGGCGGGCGCCCTGCGCAACCCCGCCGCGGCACAGGGCCAGTTCGGCAACGCACTGCTCGGCTTCGCGCTTGCCGAAGCGACGGGTCTGTTCGGCCTCGCCGTCGCGTTCCTGATCCTCTTCGCGTTCTGATCGACGCAGACGCTCAAGTGTTCCGGCGCCGCACAATGAGGCGGCGCCGGCAATCGCTTTCGGGAGAAGCGGCATGCCGCAATTAGCATTCGAAACCTTTGTGCCGCAGCTGGTCTGGCTCGTCATCACCTTCGGATTCCTCTATCTGATGATGGCGCGTGTGGCGTTGCCGCGTATTGCGACCGTTCTCGAAGAACGCCGCGACCGGATCGCCGACGACCTCGATCAGGCCGAGCAGTTCAAACTGCAGACGGACGACGCGATTGCGGCCTATGAAAAGGCCCTGGCAGACGCTCGTGCCAACGCGCATGAAATCGCGCAGGCGACACGGGACCGGCTGCATGAGGAAACCGAACGCCAGCGGCAATCGATCGAGGCGCGCCTCGCCGAAAAGATCGCCGCCGCCGAAAAGCAGATCGCCGCGACCAAGGAAAAGGCCCTTGGCAATGTACGTGCCGTTGCGATCGAGGTTGCCGATGCCGTGGTGACCGAACTTCTGGGCAATACCGACCGCGCAGCGACCGAACGCGCCGTCGACAGCGAACTCAAGTAAGAGAAGGATCGAAGCCCATGTTCGCGTCTCCTGATTTCTGGGTGCTGATTTCCTTCCTGATGTTCATCGGGCTGCTTGTCTATTTCAAGGTTCCGGGCATGATCGTCGGTCTGCTCGACAAGCGCGCTGCCGACATTGCGGCGGAACTCGACGAGGCCCGCCGACTTCGGGAAGAAGCCCAGCAACTCCTAGCCTCCTATCAGCGCAAGCAGCGCGACGCCATGAAAGAAGCAGAGGATATCGTTGCCCAGGCGAAGGTCGAGGCCGAGAACCTCGCCAAGGAAATTCGCGCCAACATGGAGCTGCAGGTCGAGCGGCGTACCAAGCTCGCCGAAGACAAGATCGCACAGGCCGAATCGCAGGCGCTCAGCGAAGTCCGTGCAACGGCTGCCGAAGTCGCCATCGGCGCGGCCCGAAACGTCATTGCCGACAAGGTAACGGCTGCCGAGGATGAGAAACTGGTCGAACGCTCGATCGCCGATCTCGCCTCCAAGCTGCACTGAGCCAACATCGTTTCCGAAGCCCCCGCCCCGCGAGAGCCGGGCGGGGTTTTTGTTTGCCTCCCGGGCTCACCGCACGTTCAATGGGCCTGCCATCGGGGAGGAACAGGCCATGCTCACCGCCTACACACAGACCAGCTTTGAACATGAAGGCACCGAGCGATCAGTCTATGTCCGGGGGCATGGACCCGCCGTCATCGTCATTCACGAGATTCCGGGCATCACGCCGGAAGTCATCCGCTTTGCCGACTGGGTGGCCGATGCGGGATTTCGCGTCAACATGCCCGAACTGCTGGGCGTGGCCGGCAAGCCGCTCACAAACGGCTATGTGATCTCCTCAATCGCGAAGCTCTGCGTGCGCCGCGAGTTCCACATCCTTGCGTCCAACCGGTCGAGCCCCATCACCGTCTGGCTGCGGGCGCTGGCGCGGCATGCGCATGAGGAAGCGGGCGGCAAGGGCGTCGGCGCGGTCGGCATGTGCTTCTCGGGCAATTTTGCGCTGTCGATGATGATGGAACCGGCGATGCTGGCGCCAGTGCTGTCACAGCCCTCGATGCCCTTCCCTGCCGGCGCGGCGCGCAAGGCGGCGCTGCATCTCTCGCCGGAAGAACTCGTCTGCATCAAGGATCGTTGTGCGAAAGGCGCCAAGGTGCTGGGCCTGCGCTTCAAGGGCGATTTCATGTGTCCGCCGGAAAAGTTCGAGAGCTTGCGCCGCGAGCTCGGCGACGCGTTCGAGGGCATCGAGATCGACGACAGGCACGCCAATCCCGACTCACCGGCTCCGAAGCCGCATTCGGTGCTGACCGTCGACCTGATCGACCGCGATGGCGAGCCGACCAAGGAGGCGGCCAAGCGCGTGATCGCCTTCTTTCAGGAGCGGCTGCTCGCCGCCTGACCATCGAGGCCTACGAGTGTCAACTCGGGCCACTTCTCCTTCCAGCGCGCCGCCTTTTCGGCGAGACGGACGGCATTGAAATTGGCGACCGGATTGGGGCGGACCGTCATCTTCGCAATGTCGTCGAAGCCGAACGGTGCATAGGTCCGCCAGCCGCCTTCCGCCGTCTGCACGCCGACCATGCAGGCCGGTGCCAGAAATCGGTCGATGCCGTCGGTCGCGCAGGTCAGCGGCGGATAGGGCATGCCGAATTTTTGCGGATACCAGAGGTGTACCCGCGCCTGGTTGCGCAGTTCAACCTCAATGCCGAACTGCGCAAATAGGGCGCGCGCCCGCGCGATGGCGCGATCTTCCGCTTCCCAGCTCGTGTCAGGATCGAAATAGAAGATGTCGTAGTCCTTGATGCCGTAGTCAGGCGTGCGACCCGTCAGGCCGTTCCATGCCGCCTGAAAGAGACTGCCCGACACAAGCCATGCGTCGGGCAGGTTCAAATCGGGCAGCCGGTCGAGGATCGTGCGGTTGGTTTCATTCGCTAGCGCGAGCGAAAGAAACCGGGCCTCGTCCATGCTATTCGGCAGCCTGCTTCGGTGCCGGCGGCACCCAACGTAGCACCGGGCTGCGGGCCGCGGCCGTCTCGTCGAGGCGGCGGCGGGGCGACAGATAAGGCGCGCCGGTGAAGCGCTCCTTGTCGTTCGACTTCGCGGCGCGGGCAAGATCCCTCAGCGTTGCGATGAAAAGATCGACCGCCTGCTTCGATTCGGTTTCGGTCGGTTCGATCAGCAATGCCCCATGTACCACGAGCGGGAAATACATGGTCATCGGATGATAACCTTCATCGATCATCGCCTTGGCAAAGTCGAGCGTCTCTACACCGGTTCCCTTCAGGAAGCGGTCGTCGAACAGCGCCTCATGCATGCACGGCCCCTCGAATGGTGCCGACAGATCGTTCTTCAGCGACGCCAGCACATAGTTGGCGTTCAGCACGGCGTCTTCAGCGACCTGCAACAAACCATCCGACCCGTGGCTCATCATGTAGGCAAGGGCCCGGACAAACATGCCCATCTGCCCGTGGAAGGCCGTCATGCGCCCGAAAGGCGTCATGCCGTCTGCCTTCGCATCCTCGTCGGTTTCGACCAGTCGGAAACCGTCTGCGCCATGTACCACATAGGGCCGCGGCGCAAAGGCCGCGAGGGCTTCGGAGAAAACCACCGGACCGGCACCCGGGCCGCCACCGCCATGAGGCGTCGAGAAGGTCTTGTGCAGGTTGATATGCATGGCGTCGACGCCGAGGTCACCCGGCCGGACCCGGCCGACGATGGCGTTGAAGTTCGCACCGTCACAGTAGAAATAGGCGCCGGCCTCATGCACCGCATCGGCGATTTCAATGATGTCGCGCTCGAAAAGCCCGCATGTATTGGGGTTCGTCAGCATGATGGCGGCAACATCGGGACCCAGCTTTCCCTTGAAAGCGGCGAGATCGACGCGACCATCCTTGGTCACCGGAATGGATTCGACCTTGTATCCCAGCAATGCGGCGGTCGCGGGGTTCGTTCCATGGGCCGATTCCGGCACCAGCACCCGGCTGCGCACTTCATCCTCGCCGCGCGCAATCAAGGCCGCACGAATGGCCATCATGCCGCAAAGCTCGCCATGCGCACCGGCCTTGGGCGAGAGCGCCACGCCCGGCATGCCGGTCAGTTCCTTCAACCAATGGGCCAGTGTGTCCATCAGTTCCAGCGCACCCTGGACCGTCTTGACGGGCTGCAGCGGATGAATGTCGCCGATGCCCGGCAACCGTGCCATTTTCTCGTTGAGACGCGGATTGTGCTTCATCGTGCAGGAACCGAGCGGATAGAGCCCTGCATCGATCGAATAGTTCTTGGACGACAGACGCACGTAATGGCGGACAATTTCAGGCTCCGACACACTCGGCAGGCCGACCCTCCCCTGGCGCTCGAAATTCCCGAGACGCGACGCAAAGGGTTCCGGCTCATCTAGGTCGACGCCGCAGGCACCCGGATTGTCGAGTTCGAAGAGCAGCGCCTCCTCGAGTTGCAGGGCGCGGTTGCCTGTGAAGGTTTCGCGCGACGCCACGCCGATGCTGCCAATGGAAGTCGGTCGTCCCTGCTTGTTCATTCCGGACATTACAGAACCTCCTCAAGCGCTGCGGCATAGGCAGCGCGGTCGGTATCGGTATTGATTTCGGTCGATGCGACGATCAGCAGATCGTCAAGACCGGCGCCCGGCAGCAACCGCGATGCGGGCACGCCACCCAGAATGCCCTTGTCGGCCAGCGCATCGACGACTTCCGCTGCAGATCGCGGCAAACGCATGGTGAACTCATTGAAGAATGCCTGATTGAGAATCTCGACGCCCGGCACCCTTGCCAGACGTTCGGCAAGATTGACAGCGGCCGCGTGATTGATCCGCGCCAGACGTTTGTATCCTTCCTCCCCCAGCAACGACATGTGGATGGTGAAGGCGAGACAGCAAAGGCCCGAATTGGTGCAGATATTGGAAGTCGCCTTCTCGCGGCGAATGTGCTGTTCGCGGGTCGACAATGTCAGGACGAAACCGCGCCTGCCGTCGGCATCGACCGTCTCGCCGCAGAGGCGGCCCGGCATCTGACGCACGAATTTCTGCCGTGTTGCGAACAGACCGACATAGGGGCCGCCAAAATTGAGACCGTTGCCGATCGATTGACCCTCGCCGACCACAATGTCGGCGCCCATGTCGCCAGGTGGCGTTACCGCGCCCAGCGATACGATTTCGGGCACGACGGCGATCAGCAGCGCTCCCCTGGCATGGGCCGCTTCGGCGATCGGGCGCAGATCAACCAGTTCGCCGAAGAAACCCGGGGTCTGGACAACGACACAGCTTGTGTCGTCGGCAATATGAGCAGCGATGTCTTCCGAGTTACCGGGAAGTGCCGGCGGCATGACCTCGAGCTCATAGTCGGCGAAATCCGAAATATTTTTCACGACCTCTGCATATTGCGGATGCAAGGTGCCCGAGAGGACCGCCTTCTTGCGCTTTGTCACGCGATGCGCCATCAGCACCGCCTCGCCGCAGCCGGTCGATCCGTCATACATCGAGGCATTGGCGACATCCATGCCTGTGATCATCGCCACCTGGGTCTGGAACTCGAAAAGATACTGCAGCGTGCCTTGCGTGATCTCGGGCTGATACGGCGTGTAGGACGTCAGAAATTCCGACCGCTGAATCAGATGGTCGACGGCGGCCGGCACATGGTGACGATAGGCCCCTGCCCCGACAAAGAACGGGACCGAACCGGCCGCAACGTTCTTCGACGCCATTCCCGACAGTGCGCGCTCGACTTCCATCTCGCCCTGCCTGCGCGGCAGATCGACCAGGCCGCCCAAGCGTGCGCGTTCCGGCACGTCACGGAACAGCTCATCGACGCTTTTCGCACCGATGACGCCCAGCATTTCATGACGGTCGGCTTCGGTCAGGGGCAGATAACGCATGATCGCAAGGTCCTTTTCGTGGATTGTGCGTGACGACACGTCGCGGCGCGTCGCGCCGGATCAGTGCAGGCCTTCGACGAATTCCTTGTAGGCAGTCTCGTCCATCAGTTTCTCCAGTTCGGAGGGATCCGACATACGGAGTTTCACGAACCAGCCATCCCCCATGGCATCCTCGTTAACGCCCGCAGGGGTCGCCTCGATGTCGCTGTTGACATCGATCACCTCTCCGCTCACCGGCGTGTAAACCTCGCTGGCTGCCTTGACGCTTTCCACCACGGCCGCTTCATCGCCCGCCTCGATGGTCTTTCCCACTTCAGGCAGTTCCACATAGACGACGTCGCCCAGCTGTTCCTGCGCATAGTCGGTGATGCCGATGGTCGCGATGTCGCCATCGATGCGAACCCATTCATGCTGATCGGTAAAACGAATGTCGCTCATCTGAAATCCTCTGACCCCTTGCTGAAGGCACTCTTAGTTGCCCCGATAAAAACGCTTTTCGACGAACGGCATGGCCGCAACATGCGCGGCACGCCCCTTGCCGCGCACCATCAATTCGACGGCGGTTCCCGTCTTTGCCGAATCCGCCGCGACATAGCCCATCGCAATGGGGCCACCGACGCTCGGCCCGTAGCCACCGCTTGTCACCACGCCGATCTTGCTGCCGCGGGCAAATATTTCCGTTCCCTCTCGCGCGGGAGCCTTGCCATCGGGCAGCAGTCCGACGCGCTTGCGCGGCGCACCCTTCGCAATCTGTGCAAGAATGATCTTCGCGCCCGGAAAATTCGCTTCCTCGCGGCGGCGCTTCGCGATCGTCCAGGTCAGCGCGGCCTCGATCGGCGTCGTCGTTTCGTCGATGTCATGCCCATAGAGACAGAGGCCTGCTTCCAGACGCAACGAGTCGCGCGCGCCGAGCCCGATCGGCCGGACTTCCGGTTCGGCCAGCAATGCCCTCGCCAAGGTCACCGCGTCGGCTTCCGGCACCGAAATCTCATACCCGTCCTCACCGGTATAGCCGGAGCGGCTGACCATGCAGGAGATGCCCGCGACCTGCATGTCGCGGGCGGTCATGAATTCCTGTGCCGCGGCGTCCGGGGCGAACCGCGCAAAGACGTCGGCCGCCCTGGGGCCCTGCAGAGCGATCAGTGCGCGGTCCTCGATCCGCTGGAGAACGACACCCGCCGGGAGGTGGGCCTCTATGTGTGCGAAATCGGCTGCCTTGCAGGCCGCGTTGACGATCAGAAACAGGCGGCCGTCCATCAGGGTCCGGGTCACCATAAGGTCGTCGCGGATACCTCCCTTGTCGTTCAGCAGCAGCGTGTAGCGTATCGCGCCGGGCGCAAGGTTGAGGATGTCGCCCGGCGTGAGCGCTTCGATCGCGCGGGCGACCGTTTCATGGTCGGGTCCGGTGAGCCAAGCCTGCCCCATATGCGACACATCGAACAATCCCGCCGCCTCTCGCGTGTGCAGATGCTCGGCCAGCACGCCGTCAGCGTATTGGACCGGCATGTCATATCCGGCGAAAGGCACCATTTTCGCGCCCCGTTCGACATGGAGCGCATGAAGCGGCGTTATCTCGAGATGGTCCGGGGCAACGGCAGGTTCCGACATCAGGCTTCCAGGCTCGTTCCTTGGACGACAGCGAATCAAATGGGTCGCTACATCGGCAAATTTCTTCGCCTGTAGCGCCCCACTCTGTCGCGGTACCTGAGAGATTTCGCGGTGGCGATCAATGCCGTTCCGCTTACGCCCTTCGGTGAGCCCGGCAAATCGGCCGCCGGCCTGCTTTCCAGAGATTCATCCCCCTGCGGTCCCTTGTGCCTGAGAGTTTCCGGGGCGGTTGCTCCTTCGGCGCCGGAGCCTAGTGCGCGCTCCGATCTCTCCCGCAGAGTTCATCTGAGTTGAGTGGGGCCGATCATATGGGGCGCCCGACGAGAGTCAATCGCGCGGCCGCCGAAACCCGTCAAAAACGGCCGAAAACGGCGATTCGCGGGCCTTGAGCCCGTTTCAGCGAATGGGTGTGTAGGCGGCGCTGCGATTGTAGGCCAGTTGCTCTGCCGAGAGCTGAAATCCGACCAGGACCTGATAAATGCGTCCGTCAGCCGCGCCGCCATAGGGCAGGATCGTTCCCTCGACGGTTTTGACAAAACGCGCCTGACGCTGCCCGGCCGGAAAATTTACCGGAATCTGATATATCTGCTTCTTGTCCAGCGTGTCGAAACGCCGCATCACGGCGACGAATACATTGAATGTCAGGTCGCGGGTCGTTGCGGCCGGTCCAAGCTCGGCCACGCCATCAAAGGCGAGGTCGACAGTGATGGTGGCGTCGTCGGTGTTGTACATGCACTTGGAGACCACCCGGCCGATCTCGGCGCGCGCCACAATATCGGTCAGATCCGTCCCCGAACCCCGCAGCACCGTCACATGATCGGTCTCGTTCAACACGCCCACCTGGGGACAGGGCAGTTGCGTCGTGCCCCCTTCCCTTTCGCCGCCGCCGAACGGATTGAGCGAAGAACAGCCGCCAAGCGCAAGCGACGCGACCAGCGCAATGCCAGCATGGCGATGGAGTCCGGTCAGGCGCGGCAGGCGTCGGAGCGCAGTCGAAAACGGCATCTGGTGTCACTCGATCTGTTGTGTTGTCTGTTGCGTTGGCGGGCGCGCGACCGGCTGACAGCCGATCGGCGGTATTCTTGACTTTCCCCGGCGGGACCCCTCTATTACCGGCAGTGGGTGACCTCGAAAGCCTTGCATTTCATAAGGTTAGGCAAGATATCCGGGCCGTTTCCGTCGGCATGGAAACTCTATCGGAGTGGCCCCGAAGTCACAAGACGGCACAGGCCGGACCCGGCCGGCAAGGTTCCCGAACACGCTATGAGCGATGCACTGGCAAAACCGCGATTGACGCTGCTGCTGGCAAGCCCGCGAGGGTTCTGTGCCGGCGTCGACCGCGCGATCCAGATCGTCGAAATAGCGATCGAAAAGTTCGGTGCGCCCGTCTATGTGCGGCATGAGATCGTCCATAACCGTTTTGTGGTCGAGAGCCTCGAGCGCAAGGGCGCCATCTTTGTCGAGGAACTGGACGAGGTGCCGCCCGGCGCCAAGGTCATTTTTTCAGCGCATGGCGTACCGAAATCGGTTCCCGCAGAGGCGCAGGCGCGGGAACTCATCTATCTCGATGCCACCTGTCCGCTGGTTTCGAAGGTCCATGTCGAGGCAGAACGACTGCATGAGCGTGGCCTTGAAATCCTGCTGATCGGCCATGCCGGCCATCCCGAAGTCATCGGGACAATGGGACAGCTTCCCGAGGGTGCCGTCCGACTGATCGAAACGGTCGCCGACGCCGAGACCCACCAGCCGGCGGACCCTGCCAAACTTGCCTTTATCACCCAGACCACGCTGTCGGTCGACGACACAGCCGAGATCGTTTCCGTATTACGCCAACGCTTTCCAGAAATAGCAGGGCCGCACAAGGAAGACATTTGCTACGCCACAACCAATCGGCAGGAGGCGGTCAAGGCGATTGCGCCGCGCACCGATGCCATGCTGGTAATCGGCGCACCCAACTCGTCGAACTCGATGCGGCTGGTCGAGGTCGCCGAGCGGTCGGGATGTGCCTATGCAGCACTGGTTCAACGCGCGAGCGACATAGACTGGAAGGCGCTAGGAAAGCCGGGCATTGTCGGCCTGACAGCGGGTGCAAGTGCCCCGGAGGTGCTGGTCGAAGAGGTCATTGAAGCCTTTCGCTCCCGCTTCGATCTGACGGTCGAGGATATTCCCGTGCGACGCGAATCGGTACAGTTCAAGCTGCCGCGCGCGCTCGCGGTCTGAGCGGGGGATCCATGGCCGTCTACACGGAAGTACCCGACGAGGAGCTTGAAGAGTTCCTTGCCGCATACGACATCGGCTCCCTGTTGTCCTACAAGGGTATCGCCGAAGGTGTCGAAAACTCCAACTACATGCTGCATACGGACAAAGGCACGTATTTCCTGACGCTCTATGAGAAACGTGTCGCCGAGGCGGACCTCCCGTTCTTTCTCGGACTGATGAACCATCTGGCGGATCACGGCATCAATTGCCCCACTCCCATCCGCAACCGCCAGGGCACAATGCTGGGCGAACTGTCCGGACGGCCGGCCGTTATCGTCAGCTTTCTCGAGGGTGTGCATGTGCGGCGGCCGCAACCGCGCCACTGTGTCGAGGTTGGACGTGCACTTGCCGGCATGCATCTCGCCGGACGCGATTTCGCCTTGAGAAGACCCAACGCACTCAATATCGACGGCTGGGGGCCGCTTTTCGATTCCTGCCGCGACGGTATCGACAGACTCGGCGCTGGCCTGGCTCAGGAGCTCGATCGCGAGCTGGGCGTGCTCGGCCATGAATGGCCACGTGATCTTCCGTCCGGCGTCATTCATGCCGATCTCTTTCCCGACAATGTGTTTTTCATCGGTGACCGTCTGTCGGGCCTGATCGACTTCTATTTCGCCTGCAACGATGCCTTCGCCTACGATCTTGCCATCTGCCTCAATGCATGGTGCTTTGAAAACGATGGTGCGTTCAACATCACCAAGGCGCGCGCCCTGCTGCAGGCCTATGCACAGGTACGCCCACTTGAGGCGAATGAACTTTCGGCGCTACCTCTGCTGGCGCGCGGCGCGGCGATGCGTTTTCTGCTTACGCGTCTCTACGACTGGATCAATCATCTGCCGGGGGCCTTCGTAAAGCCCAAGAATCCGAACGAGTATCTGCTCCGCCTTCGCTTCCACCGCGGCATCTCGTCGCCACGCAGCTATGGGCTCGATGTATGACTCGCGAGACGGTCGAGATCTATACGGATGGCGCCTGTTCCGGCAATCCGGGACCGGGCGGCTGGGGCGCCCTGATGATCTGGAACGGTCACGAGAAGGAACTTTCAGGCGGCGAGCCTGCCACCACCAACAATCGCATGGAACTGATGGCTGCCATCATGGCACTTGAAGCGCTCAAGCACGGCACACATGTGCGCATCCACACCGACAGCACCTATGTGAAGGACGGCATCACCAAGTGGATTCACAACTGGAAAAAGAACGGCTGGAGAAATGCCGCAAAGCAACCGGTCAAGAATGCCGAACTCTGGAAGCGGCTGGAGACCGCCCTCGAAACCCATGAGGTGAGCTGGCACTGGGTCAAAGGGCACTCCGATCATCCGGAAAACGACCGCGCCGACGCGCTGGCGCGGCAGGGGATGGCCCCCTATCTTCCGACATCCAAATGAAAAAGGGCCCCGTTTCCGGGGCCCTTTCAGTTTCGATCATTCAGTGTTCAAAGCTGCTTCAGCATGTTCTCGGCGCCGGACACTTCGGCCTTGCCGCCGGACGGCTCCAGATTGAGGCTCTTCACAACGCCGTCATCGACCAGCATCGAATAGCGCGACGAACGCATGCCCATTCCAAAGCCGGTACCGTCGAAGTCGAGGCCAAGCGCTTTTGTGAATTCGCCATTGCCGTCCCCAAGCATGGCCACTTTGCCGTCGGCACCCTGTGCCTTGCCCCAGGCACCCATTACAAATGCGTCATTGACCGAGACGCAGGCAATTTCGTCGACACCCTTCGACTTGATCGTTTCGGCACTCTGAATAAAGCCCGGCAGATGCTGGTTGGAACATGTCGGCGTGAAGGCGCCGGGCAGCGCAAACAACACAACCCTGCGGCCCTTGAAATACTCCGACGTCTTGACGGGCGCTGGCCCCTTGTCTGTCATCTGCATCAGCGTTGCATCGGGAATGCGGTCTCCGACCTTGATCGTCATTGCTGGCTCCATGGCTCATCTGTTGCGTGAATGCTTGCCCGACACCCTGTGGCGCCGCCGGTTGGCCGCATTAAAGCGCCAATACCCGCTGCCCGCCAGCCCCCTCACGATCTCTGACCATTCTGTGATCTCCGTCAGGGAGATGTCCAATAGACGATGCGTGCCTCCTCGGACCCAACCAGAAGAAATCCCAGCCTTTCGCCTTCGAGCATCGACGTCGACAGAACGCCAACCTCGACCGTATAGCGCAGAATTTCACCCTTGCGGTCGACCGCAGGCACGCCAAACCAGACGTCCTGTGGGCCGTCGATAATCAATTGCGGCGGCCTGCATCCGGCCGCACAACCCCGGTAAAGGATTTCGAGTACGGGCGCATGTGCCTCGCGCCACCGGACCTGCAACGCATCGCGGTCGGCCATGGGCTGCGGCAACCGGGAGAGCGCCGCCACAAGTGCCGGCAGATCGACCGAGGAGGCCGCGCCAGAACTCGACGGCGGAATCGTCAGTGCCAGATTTGCTTCCCGCGGCACACAGATGCTTTCCGAGCAAACGCCATAGAGCATGGACACGCGCAATGTCACCGGCCGACCTGCATCGGCCGGCACGACATTCAACGGCCAGAGCACCCTGTCCTTGTAGCCGAAGGTTACATCGCCGGGATCGTCGAAGCGCTGCGGTGCCGGCCAGCGCAGATCGACATGTTGGACATTCTCGGATTCCGACCAGTCGAAGGTCGGCGCGATGCCGCTATCGCCCGGATTCTTCCAATAGGTCTTCCAGCCGGTTTCAAGCTGCATTTCGACGCCGGCCAGAAACGGTTCGCCGTCATGAGCGGACACCGCCGACATGACAGCCATCCTTTCCGGTGCAGAGGCGCCTGCGATGGTCAGACCCACCGGCACAAGCCAGAGCACCATCGCGCAGAGCGCCACTCTCCATAAGGCCGTCAACTCTGGCATTTCCCGCCTTCTCCCGGTCAATTCGCATCGTCGCAGCAAGCCTGTCATATAAAACTACAGACCGAAATCGAAGAATGGTCCCAGTCCTCGCCGCTTGTCAGTTCAAGATGGGGCGTGACACGATGCCAGCGAGAGGGCAGGATTTTCCTTGCCGATCCGAACTACACCAATGGCCGGAGGCAGGCTGCCCATGAGCCCAATGTTGGCGGATTTGACCCATCAGCCGGGGGAAGACGGATTTCTCGAGGGGAAGATGCTGATCGCAATGCCGACGATCGGCGACCCTCGGTTTGAACGCTCGATCGTCTATATGTGCGTCCACAACCCCGATGGCGCAATGGGCATTGTCGTCAACAAGGCGGCCCCCGATATTACCTTTCCCGACCTCCTTGACCGCCTGTCGATCCGGACCCCGCACGGCACCAAGGAAATTGCGTGCCCGGTACTGGCGGGCGGTCCGGTGGAAACGGGCCGTGGGTTCGTCCTCCATACGCAGGACTATTTCTCCGACGACTCCACACTGCCTGTCGATGAGGATATCGGCCTGACTGCGAGCGTCGACATCCTGCGCGCAATGGCCACCGGCAGGGGTCCGCGTCACGCGCTTCTCGCGCTCGGCTATGCGGGCTGGGCACCTGGCCAGCTTGACGCCGAAATACAGGCCAATGGCTGGCTGCATTGCGATCCCGATCCCGAACTGCTGTTCGGTTTCGATCTTGACGCAAAATACGCCACTGCGTTGGCGAAGCTCGGCGTGGACATTTCGTTGCTCTCCGGCAGTGCCGGCCACGCGTGAAGGCCTCCAGCTTGTCACTCCCGCCAGTGACGCGCGATGAAATCGAGCGCTTCTGACGTGCGCATTGGCTGGCCAAAGTAATAGCCCTGCCCATAGTCGCAACCCATGCTCGCCAGATCATCCGCCTGCGACTGGCTTTCGGTGCCCTCAGCCACCACTTCCATCCCCAGATCGTGGGCCAGCGTGACCATCGAACGGATGATCAGTGGTGTTTCACGGTCGGAGGACATGCCGGCAACGAACGACCGGTCGACCTTCAGCGTGTCGAAGGGAAAGCGCTGCAAGTAGCTCAGACTCGAGTAACCCGTACCGAAATCGTCGAGCGAAAGTCCCGCCCCCAGGGCCTTGAGGCGTTGCAGCATTGTTGCGGCAAATTCAGGATTCTCCATCACAAGAGATTCCGTGACTTCGAGCTTCAACGACCCCCGGACAATGTCGATCCGATTCAATACGCGCTTCACATCATCGATCAGATCGTGACGGAGCAACTGGCGACTTGAGACATTCACGCTGACAAAAAGCGGGCGCTCTGCCGGAAAGAGTTTCTGCCAGGTCGCAAGCTCCTCGCTCGCGGCACGAAGTGCAAACCGACCGATTTCGTTGATTACGCCCAACTCCTCCGCCAGCGGCACAAAACTGTCCGGCGGCAGCAATCCGTCTTTCGGGTGATTCCAGCGAATCAATGCTTCGAAACCACGAACGTTGCCGTCGGTCAGCGACATAATCGGCTGATAGTAGAGTTCCATCTCGTGGCGCTCGATCGCATGTCGCAGGTCGGTTTCCAGTGTCAGATGGTCATCCGTCTCGGCACGCATTGCAGGCTCGAAGAGCTCGATCCGGGCCTTTCCAGCACGTTTTGCGCGATACATCGCGATTTCAACTTCCGTGAAAAGATCCTCCGGATTCTCGTGTGCGTCCTCACAAATCGCAACGCCGATCGACGAAGTCGGATAGACCTCATGCCCTGCAACCTCGATCGGCTGTCGGAGAAACTCGCTGGCCTGCTCGGCAAAAGAGCGTGCATCGTCGCGCTGTGTCCGCGATGTCAGCAAGACGGCAAATGCATCTCCATCGATACGCGCGACCGTGTCGTCTTGCGTTACCAGAGATTCCAACCGGCGCGCAATCGCAATCAACAACGCATCTCCGCCTGAGTGACCGAGACTATCATTGACCGTCTTGAATCGATCGAGATCGATCAATAACACCGCCGCCCGCGGCCGGTCGAGCAGGTCCTGCCGTCGAATGGCACGCTCCAGACGGTCCATGAAAAGGGCGCGGTTGGGCAATCCCGTCAGACTGTCATGGACGCTGTCGTGCAGCAGGCGTTCCTCGGCAAGTTTCCGAGCCGTGATGTCACGTACCGTGCCGATGCATCGCGCCGTTCCCGTGTCTGCAGCCGAAATGCAGCTCGCACTGAGACCTATCCAGCGAAAGACCCCATCCGAGTGACGCATACGAAATTCAAGCGTGAACGATACATTACCACGGTGGAAATACGCGTTGAGAGCTGTGCGATAGGTCTCGCGATCAGCCGGATGCATGTGTTCGCGCCAGAGAAGTTCGTTTCCGTCCAGCGTGCCGGCATCAAGGCCCAACATTGCCTCCACCGAGGGCGACACATACAGGCGGTCATTGGTCGCGTCCCAGTCCCAGACACCCATGCGCGCGCCAGACAAAGCAAAGGCATTTCGCTGCTCGCTGCGGAGCGTCCCGAGATCAGCGCGACGGCGACCGCCCTGTGCGTGATAGGCCGCAGCAAACGCAAACAGCGTCAGGGCGGCCGTGAGGAGTCCGCCCGAAAAAGTCGTGCCGGCAAAGGCGGCGGACATCCAGCCGACCGTGTGCAGTGCCGCGGCGAGACCGGCGAATCCGAACAGCACAGCGCCGGGTATAAGAAGCTGTGCCGGGCGAACACCACGCAGGGCTGCGGCCACGATCAACGGTACGCCTGCGACCATGGCAACAGCGACAATTGCGCGTACATAGAATGCACCAAGAGGTACGCTTAGAATCGCAAGTGGAATGCCTGCTAGCGCGGCGTAGGACATCCATCGAGCGAGACGCGACGGCCATTTTGCGAGGCGTTCAAGGTCGAGAAAAAAGCGCTCCAATGCAAAGACCGCCGCGGCAAAGAGCGCCAATGCCGAGCTGCGCAGGGTCATGTCCCATCGCGGACCGAGATCGAGCAAGGCGGCGAGGTAGCCGAATTCCGCAAGCAGGACCAGAAAACCTGTTCCGAGGAGTCCGGCCGTGGCACGAGCGGCCGCAACGCGCGTCAGGATCGCGAGCGCCGAAAGGTAGATTGCGAACGCCGCGACGACGGCAAGCATGCCGCCCTCGACCAGCGCCAGGCGTCGCATGAAGGCGCTCCATGCCTCGACATGCCAGAGATAGACGCTTTCCGGCGGTTCGTCGGCATGAAGCGCAACGGTGATGCTTGTTTCCGGTTCGGCCGAAATGGCGAAGACGGAAAATCCTCGCCGTTCCTCGCCCGGCATCGGCACGGGATCCTGACCGCCGGCCGTCACGGCACGGTCGACCGAGCCCCGGGGCAGCGGCCAGAACAGATTGCCCAAGCCCCGAGCGCGCTCATCCGCGACCAGATAGCGCTGAACCGGATCTGCTGACCGGTTGCGCAAGGCGATAACGAGCCAGGTGCCGGCCGCGCCATCGCCATCCGAAAGTACGATGGTACCGTCTTCAAGCGCGCCTTCGTCGATTTCGGCCGCCCCTTCCTCGGTTTCGCTGTCGATTCCCGCGGTTCCGGCTATCGGCGGCTCGATCGTCAGGCGCCGGCCGGCGGCCTCGTAGCGCTCGCCGTGTGGCGTCAGATCGACCACGGGCGCCCTGTCGTCAAGGGCCACTGCGTCCAGCGATTGCGCCGCACCGGTCGTGATGATCGAGACTGCCAAAGCGGCCGCCACAAGCGCGCCACTTCTGCGCGCTCTTTTCAATGCCCCTCGCCGCATCAGCCGCTCACTCCCCTTCACAAAGTCACCGGCGTGGATCATCGCGCAGAATGGCAAACACAACATGATCGCGCCACATGCCGTTGATGCGGAGATAGCCCCGCGCATGACCTTCCTCGGTGAACCCGCACTTGCGCAAGACAGCGCGGGACCTCTCATTCTCCGGAAGGCAGGCGGCCTGCAGTCTATGCAATTTCAATTCCTCGAATACGTAGGGGATCAGTGCCCGCACTGCCGCGGTCACATATCCCCGCCCCGCATACTTCTCGCCTGCCCAGTAGCCCAGGGCGCAGGACTGCTGGACACCGCGCTGAACGCCCGACAGCGTGCAACCACCGACAAGAGCATTATCCTGCTCCCGAAAGATGAAGAACGGGTAGGCATGATCTTCCCGGATTTCGCGCATATAGCGCCGAAGGCGGCGGCGATATGCCGGCCTGGTCAGATCGTCCTGACCCCATGTCGGCTCCCATGGCGTCAGGAAGCTGCGACTATCCTCCCGCAATCCAGCCCATGCGGAGTAATCGCCGTGCTGCGGCATGCGCAGATAGACGCCCTGTCCCAGAATGAGAGGTACGGTCTCCGGCTTCGTGATCGAACGAAGAAATGCCATGGCCGGACGCGCCTCCCGATCGCGACCTCAATTGGCAAATCTTGCCGCGATCCGATCGTAGGATTCAAGTCCGCCATTCTTGCCGGCAAGCGGACCGATGGCTGACACTGCAAGCTGATTGCCAGCCAGCAGACGGTCTGCATAGCGGCGCACAGCCGCTGCATCGACCGCCTCGACGCGCTCGATCAATTCGCCGATGGGCAGCACACGTCCATGAATCGTGAACTGGCGGGAAATCTGCTCGGCCCGGGAGGACGAACTCTCCAGCCCCATCATCAACCCGGCCTTGATCTGCGCACGGGCGCGTGCGACCTCATCCTCGTTTGCATCTTCGCCCAACCGTCCGATTTCTCCCGACATTACCGGCACGAGCTCCGCCACATCATCTGGCGAGGTGCCTGCATAGACACCAAAGACGCCAGTGTCGGCAAACGACCAGGAAAAGGCGAAGGTCGAATAGCAGAGACCGCGCTTTTCTCGTATTTCCTGGAAAAGCCGCGAAGACATGCCGCCGCCAAGCACGCCGGCAAAGACCTGCGCGGTATAGTAATCGGGGTCCGAATAGGTCGGGCCCTCGAAGGCCAGCGCCAGGTGGGCCTGCTCAAGATCGCGCTCGATGCGGCGCTCACCGCCCGAGAAGCGCGCCGGTTCGGCGCCGTTGGTTCCCCGGCTCCGCAATGCACCAAAACGCTCGCGGGCAAGCGCCACGAGAGCGGCATGGTCGATCCCCCCGGCACCGGCAAGCACCATGCTCGGCGCCAGATAGCGCTCGCTCATATAGCTTTGCAGTGCGTCGCGGCCAAAACCGGACACCGTATCCACCGTGCCGAGGATCGAACGTCCGAGCGGCTGGTGCGGATAGGCCGCTTCAAGCAAATAGTCAAAGACCATGTCGTCCGGCGTGTCGTGCGCCTGGCCAATCTCGGAAATGATCACGCCACGCTCACGCTCGACTTCCTGCGGGTCGAAGACCGAATGCTGCAGGATGTCAGCCAGAATATCGATCGCCAACGGCAGGTCCTGTTTCAGTACGCGGGCATAATAGGCCGTCGCCTCATGCGTCGTATGGGCGTTGAGGTAGCCGCCAACTGTCTCGATCTCCTCGGCGATAGCGAGAGCCGAACGGCGTTCCGTACCCTTGAACGCCATATGCTCCAGCATGTGCGATACCCCATGCTGCCGCTCGGCTTCGTGGCGCGCGCCCGTGTTGACCCATACGCCGACCGACGTTGTTTCGAGATGCGGCATGCTGTCGGTGACGACGGTCAGGCCATTTTCCAGCTTGGTCACTTCAACGGACATGGGCGGACTCCTTCAACAGTTACGCAGTAACGGAACGGGCACGTTCGCGGATGAACATCTCGACCGCATCGAGATCGTTGGGCAGCGCCGTCAGGCGCTCTTTCCGGGAGAACAGGTCGGCCATGGCCGGCGGTAGCGCCGGACGGATTCCGGTTGCCTCCTCGACGGCGTCCGGAAACTTTGCCGGATGCGCCGTTGCCAGCGTCACCATTGGCACATTCATGTCGCCACGGAGTTTTGCCGCGACGGCAAGGCCAACCGCCGTATGCGGATCCACCAGTTCGCCCGTCGCCTTCAGGGTCGCGGATATTGCTCCGCGCGTCTCGTTCTCGTCGGCTCTTGCCGCGCCGAACATGGCGCGCATGGCATCCAGCCGGACGGGATCGATTTCAAAGCCACCCGATTGGGCAAGGCTCTGCATCAGGCGCGTCACCGCAGCACCATCACGGCCATAGGCATCATGGAGCAGGCGTTCGAAATTCGAAGAAACCTGAATGTCCATGCTGGGACTGATCGTCGGCACGACCGTACCGACTTCGTAGCGTCCGCTTTCGAGAGCCCGCGCCAGAATGTCATTGACGTTGGTGGCAACAAGCAGGCGCGCGATAGGCAAACCCATACGCGCCGCCGCGTAGCCCGCAAAAACATCGCCGAAATTGCCAGTGGGCACCGAGAAGGCGACGGGGCGTGCCGGCGCTCCCAGCGCCACCGCGCTGGTGAAGTAGTAGACGATCTGGGCCATGACACGACCCCAGTTGATCGAATTGACGCCTGCCAGCGAAACATCGTCCCGGAAACGATGATCGTTGAACATCGCCTTGACCAGTGCCTGGCAGTCGTCGAATGAGCCGTCGATCGCAATATTGTGGACATTGGCGTCCAGCACCGTCGTCATCTGACGACGCTGCACCTCGGAAACGCGCCCCTTCGGATGAAGGATAAAAATGTCGGTCGTGTCGCGCCCTTTGAAGGCCTCAATTGCCGCCGAGCCCGTGTCGCCCGACGTGGCGCCAACAACCGTGATGCGGCTGCGACGGGCAGCCAGCACATGATCGAACAGGCGGGCAAGGATCTGCATCGCCACGTCCTTGAAGGCCAGCGTCGGCCCATGAAAGAGTTCCAGCAGCCAGTCACCGGGAGCAATTTGCGTCAGCGGCACAATCGCGCTGTGACGGAAACCTGCATAGGCCTCAGTGAGCATCTTCTGGAGTGCCGCATCGTCGATAGACGGGCCGATATAGGGCCTCATCACGCGAAACGCGACTTCTTCGTAAGGCAGGCCGGCCAACGCCCGAATCTTTCGTTCGCTGAGTTGCGGCCACTCCGCCGGCACATAGAGGCCGCCATCGCGGGCGAGGCCCGCGAGCAATGCATCCTCGAAATCAAGCTCCGGGGCGCCGCCCCGCGTGCTGACGTACTTCACCATAATCTCCTGGAATGCCAGCGCGAAAGACATTCGCGGGCCGGTCGGAGCTACCCTATCCGGCCGCGGCGCGAGAGGCAATTGCGCTGAGCGCGAGGCGACGAAATGACCAGAAATCAGCCTTTTGGACGCCCGAGTCGTCCCTGAGACCTGTGGTAAATCAGATAGATAGCGATCAGGACCACACTCAGGCCAAACCAGGTCAGGGCATAGTCGAGATGGTTGTTCGGCAGGTCGACGCGGGTCCGCCCGGCTTTTGGCCAAGCTCCTGACGCGCTCGCGGCCTCCGCCTCGATGATGAAGGGTGCCACCCGTCCAAGACCCAGATACGTGCCCATCACGACCGGGTCGCGCACCATCCAGACGTTACGGATCGGGTCATCGGCACCATCGAAAAGTCCGCGCGGCTGCGGCGTGCGAAGGACACCGACAAGGCTCACCTCATCGTCGCTCTCTGTCGCCAGGCGCGTCATGCGGTCCTTCATTGCCACTGGGACAAAACCACGATCGACCAGAACGACAGCGTCCGGGGCATTCGCCAGTACCAACGGTGTGATCACCGCATAGCCCGGCGCACCCGACTCATTCTGGGTGAAGTAGTGCAATTCCTGCGCGTGCTGAAAGCGGCCGGTCAATGCAACGCGCGTGTATTCAATCGCGGCCGCATCGAGACTGGCCCATTCCTCGGGCGCGGGCAGCATGATGGGGTCGGCGGCCAGCCGTTCGGTCATCGTCGCGATCAGGTCGCGCTTCCATTCGAGCCGCTCGAGTTGCCAGAAGCCCAGAACCAGCAGCACCGGCAGCATGGCGGCCGTCAGCAGCGTCGGCCACAGCATGGGCCGGAAGGAAAATCTGCCGTGTCCGACTTCATTCATGGCTCGAGGCGTCCTTCGCGTGCCTTGTGGCGGAATTGCTGCGCGACCAGCCAGCCCTTGAGCGGGCGCAGGAGCCCCAGCGGCAGCAGAATTGTCAGCGGCAACCAGAGCGCGGCATGGACCCAATAGGGTGGCGACCAGGTGAACTCGACCCACAGGACAAGACCGACAATGATGAAGCCGGCGATCATCATGATAAAGACCGCCGGTCCATCGCCTGAATCGGCAAACGCATAATCAAGGCCACAGACACTGCATCCGGGCGCCAGCGTCAGGAAGCCGTCATAGAGCCGACCCTTGCCGCAGCGCGGGCAGCACGCGCGCAATGCCACCGTCACCGAAGATGGCATTTGATCAGTCTGCATGCTCATGGGTCCCTCATGAAGCGAAAGGGCGGCCACGCTGTCCGCGGGCCGCCCCCCATTCCGATTGTGGATCGTCGCATCCGCGCGATCAGTGATAGACCGCGCCGACCGAAGCCCAGACATAGATGGCAAAAAACAGGAACAGCCAGACCACGTCGACGAAGTGCCAGTACCAGGCCGCCGCCTCGAAGCCGAAATGCTGCTTCGGTGTAAAATGCCCCTTCATGGCCCGCAGCAGGCAGACGATCAGGAAGATCGTACCGACGATCACGTGGAAACCGTGGAAGCCGGTTGCCATGAAGAAGGTCGAGCCGTAGATACTGCCGGCAAAAGAGAAGGCCGCATGCTGGTACTCATAGGCCTGGACGGCCGTGAACAGCAGGCCGAGCGCCACCGTCAATGCCAACCCCTGCACAAGACCCTTCCGATCATCATGCAGCAGCGCATGGTGCGCCCACGTGACCGTCGTGCCGGATGTCAGCAGGATGAGCGTGTTGATCAGCGGCAAGTGCCAGGGATCGAAGACCTCGACGCCCTGGGGCGGCCAGTGGCCGCCGGTGAACTCGACGCGCGCTGCCTGAATTTCCTCGCCGGCGAACAGGCTCGCATCGAAGAAGGCCCAGAACCAGGCGACAAAGAACATCACTTCAGAGGCAATGAAAAGGATCATGCCATAGCGCAGGTGAAGCTGCACGACCGGCGTATGATCACCCTTGTGCGCTTCGCGGATCACGTCCCGCCACCAAGCGAACATCGTGTAGAACACAATGGCAAAGCCGAGGATCATGATCCAGGAGCTTGCCATCTCGTGCATCCAGAGAACCGCACCAACGGCCAGAACAAAGGCACCGATGGCGCCGACGACAGGCCAGGGGCTCGGGTCTACCAGATGATAATCGTGATGTTTGGCGTGTGCGTCAGCCATGTCCCCATTTCTCCAGTTCGCATGCGGCGGACGCGGCCGCCGGATCAATCCATTCCAATTCGCCGGCGCAAGCAAGGCGCGCCTGATTGCAGACGGGCCGCATCAGAATGTGCGGTTCGCCACATTGCCCCCAAGTTTCACGATCGTCACGACAAAGAACAGCACCATCAATCCCGCCAATGTCCATGCGAGCGCCAGATTGCGCTGACGGCGGCGCTTGAGCTGTTCCTCCGTCCATACCGGAGTCGCAATCTCATGGCGCTTGCTTTCATCCTGCTCGCTCATGTTTCCCTCACCATCCTGCCGGAAGCGCGATCGCATCGAAGGCCGCGACTCCCAGCGTCTTCTCAGCCAAAAGCAGCGAGAACACGAGGAAGAGGTAGAGGATGGAATAAGCGAAGAGCCGTTTGGCGGCCTTGTCCTGCAATGCGCCGGGCCGGCTGCGCCAAACACCAAAGGCAAACCACATGAAGCCGGCGCCCAGCACGGCCGCAGCGCTCGTGTAGAGCAAACCGGCAAATCCCAGCACCGCCGGCAACAGCGTCACGGGCACAAGCAACGCTGTGTAGATCATGATCTGACGCCGCGTCTCGGCTTCGCCCGCGACAACGGGAAGCATCGGCACTCCAACCTTCTCGTAGTCGCCACTCCGGTAGAGCGCCAAAGCCCAGAAATGCGGCGGCGTCCACATGAAGATGATGAGGAACAGCACAACCGGCTCAAGCGATATCGAGCCGGTCACGGCCGCCCAGCCAATCATCGGCGGAAATGCGCCGGCCGCACCGCCGATCACGATGTTCTGCGGCGTGCGGCGCTTCAGCCACATCGTGTAGACAACCAGATAGAAGAAGATCGTGAAGGCGAGAAGCGCCGCCGCCACCCAGTTCACCAGAACGCCCATCGTCATCACGGAGAAGACCGAGAGGATCGTACCGAATGCGGCGGCCTCGCCCGGCGTCACGCGGCCAGCCGGGATCGGCCGCTGTGCGGTTCGTGCCATCCGGGCATCGATGTCGGCGTCGTACCACATATTGAGGGCGCCGGAAGCGCCAGCGCCAACGGCTACGCAGAGCAGTGCCGTAAAGGCGATGACCGGATGAATGCTGCCCGGTGCGACGGCAAGACCGACCAGGGCCGTGAAAATCACCAGCGACATGACACGAGGCTTCAGCAGTTCGAAAAAGTCGCGCGCCGATCCCATCCCGCCTTCAGGCAGAGCACGCGCGTCGAATTCGTTCTTGCTGATCGCTGTATCCGACATCAAGCGCCGATAGCCTCAGTCTCCCGGAACGTCCGGGGTTTTCATCCAGGGGAAACTCCGGCCGGAACAATTTCCGGCCGGAGCTTTTTTCATTTGATCCGCGGCAGTTCCGAGAACTGATGGAACGGCGGCGGCGAGGAAAGCGTCCATTCCAGCGTCGTCGCGCCTTCACCCCACGGGTTGTTGACGGCCTTTTCCTTGCGCATGAATGCCTGCGCAACGCCGTAAAGGAAGATCAGGACGGCAAAGGCCGAAATGTAGGAACCGATCGACGAGACGTAGTTCCAGTAGGCGAAAGCATCCGGATAGTCCGCATAGCGGCGCGGCATGCCCTGCAGACCGAGGAAGTGCTGCGGGAAGAAGACCATGTTGACGCCGATGAACGTCACCCAGAAGTGCAGCTTGCCGACGAATTCGGAATACATGTAACCGAACATCTTCGGGAACCAGTAGTACCAGCCCGCAAAGATCGCAAACACCGCACCGAGCGAGAGCACGTAGTGGAAATGCGCCACCACGTAATAGGTGTCGTGCAGAGCGCGGTCGACGCCGGCATTGGCCAGAACGACGCCGGTCACGCCACCGATCGTGAAGAGAAAAATGAAGCCGATCGCCCAGAGCATCGGTGTCTTGAACTCGATCGAGCCGCCCCACATGGTTGCAATCCAGGAGAATATCTTGATGCCTGTCGGCACCGCGATGACCATGGTCGCGGCCACGAAATAGGCCTGCGTGTTGACCGACATGCCGACCGTATACATGTGGTGGGCCCAGACGATGAAGCCGACGAAACCGATTGCGACCATCGCATAGGCCATGCCGAGATAGCCGAAGACCGGCTTCCTCGAGAAGGTCGAGATGATCTGGCTGATGATACCGAAGCCCGGCAGGATCAGAATGTAGACTTCGGGATGACCGAAGAACCAGAACAGGTGCTGGAAGAGGATCGGATCGCCGCCGCCTTCAGGCGCAAAGAAGGTCGTGCCGAAATTGCGATCCGTGAGCAGCATGGTGATCGCACCGGCCAGCACCGGCAGCGAAAGCAGCAGCAGGAACACCGTCACCAGGATCGACCAGACGAAGAGTGGCATCTTGTGCAGCGTCATTCCCGGCGCACGCATGTTGAAGATCGTGGTGATGAAGTTGATGGCGCCGAGAATCGACGAGGCGCCAGCAATGTGAAGCGCCAGAATTGCGAAGTCCATCGCCGGTCCGGGCGAGCCCGACGTCGAGAGCGGCGGATAGATCGTCCAGCCGCCCGAGGCACCAGTGCCGCCGGGGGCGCCGGGCACGAACATCGAAATCACGAGCAGCGCGAGCGCCGGCGGCAACAGCCAGAATGAAATGTTGTTCATGCGCGGAAACGCCATGTCCGGCGCACCGATCATCAACGGCACGAACCAGTTGCCGAAGCCGCCGATCATGGCTGGCATGACCATGAAGAAGATCATGATCAGACCATGTGCCGTTACCAGCATGTTGAAGAGATTGTAGTCGCCACCGAGAACCTGGTCGCCCGGAAGCTGCAGCTCCATGCGCATGACGACCGACATGGCGCCACCGATGACCCCCGCGATGATCGCGAAGACCAGGTACATCGTGCCGATGTCCTTGTGGTTCGTCGAATAGACGTAACGCTTCCAGCCCGTGGGGTGGTCGGCGTGATCGGCGTGCGCACCCGCAGCTTGCCCTGCCATCTCTGTAACCCTTCGTTCTTGCGGTTTTATGCTTTTACCTGACCGTCGGAGAAACGCGCTCAGCGCGCCTCCACCGCCGGAGCTTCAGCCAATTTAAGTCTTCCGGTGCCGCCCAGCGCAGCCTGTTGCTCCTGCGCGACCCATTCGTCGAATTCTTCCCTGGTCACCACCTTGACGCTGATCGGCATGAAAGCGTGGCGCGTGCCGCAGAGCTCGGAGCACTGACCGTAGAACATGCCGGTGCGTTCGGCGCGGAACCAGGTTTCGTTGAGGCGGCCGGGAATCGCGTCGATCTTGACGCCGAAGGACGGCACGGCAAAGGCGTGGATCACATCGGCCGCAGTGACGATCACACGCACCGTCGTGTCGACCGGTACCACCAGGTCGTAGTCGGCCGCCAGAAGACGCGGCTGGCCGGGCTGCAACTGATCGTCAGGGATCATGTTCGAGATGATCGAGATATCACCATGATCGGGATACTCGTAGCCCCAGTACCACTGGTAGCCGACGGCCTTCACCGTCAACTCCGCCTCGGGAATCACGACCTGCTTGTAGAGAAGGCGAAACGACGGGATCGCGATGACCACAAGGATCATCACGGGAATCACGGTCCATGCGACTTCGAGCAGCGTGTTGTGGGTGGTCCTGGACGGGTTCGGGTTCGACTTGCGGTTGAACCGCAGGATCACGATCGCCAGCAAGGCGGTCACGAAGACGACGATGATCGTAATGATCCAGAGCAGAAAGTCGTGGAACCAGATGATGTCGTCCATCACCGGCGATGCCGACGCCTGCAAGCCGAGACCGCCATCATGCGGCTGGCCTGCGAAAGCGGCAGCGACGAGGCCGCCGTCGAAATGCCAGCCCGCGAACGCGAGCGCGAAGAGGCCAAAACCGATCAGAAACCGCATGCTTATCCCCAGCTAGTCAATTCAATTTCCGGCCCCGGAATCCGGCCGATCCCGGACTGCGCCTTCAGGCGAGCAAATCTCGCCGTCAGAAACCATAAACCGTTCGCCGCCGCAAGTTCCGCTATCGCCTTCTGCGACGGTTTCCCGCGACGCCTGCCCCCTTTTTCCCGCCCGGCTGCAAGACATGCCAATTTGTCATATTGCGCCTGCCAGACGACTCGCAGTGCAAAGTATAGACATGCCCGGGGACGAGGCCACAGCGGGGGGCGCGTTTTGCGACGTTTTGCCACAATGGATGGCCGAATCGGAGATTATGGGCACGTCTGGAGCGGCATTGAATTTCCGGCCCGTGGGCCTTTCCCGTCACTCAAAATGCCCTAGAGTAATGGTTGGATATTCATTCACGCTGCCCTGTCCAACGGATAGCAAGTTCATGCGCGACGAAGCCCTGATTCATTTCCATCTCGGCCGCCGTATCTCGGCCGGCGTGCTGCTGCCGCATAATGGCGGCGCGGCGCCGGAGTTGATTTCCGAGGCCGCACCATGGCTCGACACGCGCGATCCGGGGCGCTGCGTCGTCGGTTTCTGTGCCGCTCATCCAGATCTGGTCGGGGACGTCGTCGGCCCGCCGCCCGAGGGCTGGCAGGACTGGCGCTTTGCCGACTGGGATGCCTGGTTTGGCCGGATAAACGGCGTTTTTCTGGTCGATCTTGCGTCGCTGAAGGTGACGCAATATCCGCTCTACAGCTGCGCCCCGCAGGTGGTGCGCTGCGACCTTTCGGGCCTGCCGCGACGGCTGGTGCCGGTCGAGGAATGGCTCGACCGGTAAGTCCGGCCGTTCGCCATCGCCCAATTCTTCAGGAATACGCGCCCATGACCCATGACACCGCCGATGATCTGTTCTTTGCCCGGACCGGGCTCGACCGCGCCCGCGTCGAGGGGCTCGTCAACGATACGCTCAACGGCGCCGATGATGGCGAGCTGTTCATGGAGTACCGGCAGTCGGAGGCGCTCGGCTTCGACGACGGCCGCCTCAAGACCGCGAGCTTCGACACCTCGCAGGGCTTCGGCCTGCGCTGCGTCGCCGGCGAGGCGACGGGCTATGCGCATGCCTCCGAACTCAGCGAGGAAGCGATGAAGCGCGCCAGCGCCGCCGTGCAGGCAGTCAAGACGGGGCACACCGGCGCGCTGGCCGAGGGCCCGGCCCGCACCAATGCGCATCTCTATTCCGACGAGAACCCGCTTGGCGGCCAGAGTTTCGAGGAGAAGGCGAAGCTGCTGGCCGAGATCGACGCCTATGCGCGCGGTCTCGACAAACGCGTGCGGCAGGTTTCGGTTTCGATGACCGGCGAGTGGCAGGCGGTCGAGATCATCCGCGCCGGCGGCGCGACGCTGCGCGACGTGCGGCCGCTGGTGCGGCTCAATGTGGCAATCGTCGCCGGCGAAGGCGACCGGCAGGAGACCGGATCCTATGGCGTCGGCGGGCGCATGGGCTATGACGTCTTCATCGATCCGCTGAAATGGCGCGGCCAGGTGGACGAGGCGCTCCGGCAGGCACTGACAAATCTCGAAGCGGTGCCGGCGCCGGCCGGCGAGATGGATGTGGTGCTGGGGCCCGGCTGGCCCGGTATCCTGTTGCACGAGGCGATCGGCCACGGTCTCGAGGGCGATTTCAACCGCAAGAAGACATCGGCGTTTGCCGGCCTGCTCGGCAGCCGCGTCGCGGCGCCCGGCGTGACGGTCGTCGACGACGGGACGCTGGCCGACCGGCGCGGCTCGCTGTCGATCGACGACGAGGGCACGCCGACATCGCGCACGGTGCTGATCGAGGACGGGATTCTCAAAGGTTATATGCAGGACAGGCTCAATGCGCGGCTGATGGGCATGGCGCCGACCGGCAACGGACGGCGCGAATCCTACGCGCATCAGCCGATGCCGCGCATGACCAACACCTATATGCTGTCGGGCGACCGCGAAGCGGACGAGATCCTTTCGTCGGTGAAGAAGGGCCTTTATGCGGTCTCCTTCGGCGGCGGACAGGTCGACATCACCTCGGGCAAGTTCGTCTTCACCTGCACCGAGGCCTACCTCATCGAGAACGGCAGGATCGGCGCGCCGGTCAAGGGCGCGACGCTGATCGGCAACGGACCGGATGTGCTGACGCGCGTCTCGATGATCGGCAACGACATGAAGCTCGATCCCGGCATCGGCACCTGCGGCAAGGGCGGACAGGGCGTGCCGGTCGGCGTCGGCCAGCCGACGCTCCGCATCGACGGACTGACGGTGGGCGGCACGGCGAAGGCCGCTTAAAAAGCTCCGCCTGCGGAACAAGGCACAACTTATCCCCATTTTACCCCCCCTCTGTCACGTAACTGTCACAAAACTGTCATAAATGCGCCCGGGACGGCTTCGGACCCGGGGACAAGTCGCCTTGTCCCCATGGGGATAACCGGCCGAGGCAGCGGCACGCTGTGGCAAGCGGGCAACAGCGTGCCGCTGCCGCCCTTCCCGCCCGCTCCGGCCACCGCTCAAACCGAAGCCAGAAAGTCCGCGATCTCCCTGTCGCTCCGTAGACGGAACTTTTTTGCATGGGCCGCATCGCACGCCAGGGCTTCCTCGATCATCGCGTCATGCGTGCGCTTGAAATTCCAGATGAAACGGTAGAAAGCCGGATCGAACTTCTCCGGGCAGCCGGGCGCGAGGTCGGCGCGGGTTTTGCCGAAGAGCGTCAGTGTGCGGCGGAAGGCGCGCCAGAGGCAGGTGCGGCGCGGCTGGTCGACCCAGACGATTGTGTCGGCGCGCGGCAGGCGGATGTCGAAGGTGCGGCTGAAATTTCCGTCGACGATCCAGCGGTCTTCGGCGACCGCGGCGGCGACCTTCGACCGGAACTCGTCATAGCTGCTTTCGACCCAGCCGGGTTTCCAGAACAGCACGTCGAGATGGACCACCGGCAGGGCGAGTTTCTCGCCGAGCTTGCGCGCGAGCGTCGACTTGCCGCCGCCCGAGCAGCCGATGACCAGGATGCGCTGCACGCGCTCACCCCTTCGAGCTGTGGCAGACCGCCTGGAGCTTGTTGCCTTCGGGGTCGCGCACATAGGCGCCGTAATAGTTCGGATGGTAGTGGGTCCTGAGGCCCGGTTCGCCTTCGCTGGTGCCGCCCATTTCCAGCGCCCTGGCGTGGAAGGCATCGACCGCGGCGCGGGAGGGGGCAAGGAAGGCGACATGGCCGCCATTGCCGGGCAGATGCGCCTTGCCGTCGAAAGGCTTCAGCACAAAGACCTTGGGTCCTGTCGCCGTGCCGTAGGAGGCGAGGCCCGGCGCCTTGAAGAAGGGCGCGATGCCGAGCGTCGCCAGCACCGCGTCGTAAAAGGCGGCTGCCTTGTCCGGATCGCTAGAGCCGATGGTGACGTGACTGAACATGGGGCACCTCGTTCTGCTGTCGCTGCGTGACCAATCTTCGTTCCTCGCTCCGCCACCCGAAAAATCCCTTGGATTTTTCGGCCTCCCCGCGAGGGGGAGGTCAAAGGAGCCGCACTGACGCCTAGAACGCAAATTCCCTGAAGACCGGATCGACCGAGCCGTTCCAGCGGCCGTGATAGAGAGCCAGCAGTTCCTCGGCGGGGGTGATGCCCGTTTCGACGATCTTCTCGACCGCGTTGAGATGGATCGCCTCGGTGCCGCCGACGCCGTCGCCATTGGCGCGGGCATCGAGGCCGGCGCGCGAGATCTCGACGGCGCGGCGCGCGACATCGAGCAGCGTGCCGCCGCGGAAGGGCGTCTTCAGCGCCAGTCGCGGCACGTCGTCGCGCAGTTTCTGACGTTCCTCGTCGCTCCAGTCCTTGACGAGATCCCAGGCGGCGTCGAGCGCGTTCTGGTCGTAGAGCAGCCCGACCCAGAAGGCCGGCAGGCCGCAGATGCGGGCCCAGGGACCGCCATCGGCGCCGCGCATCTCCATGTAGTTCTTGATGCGCGCCTCGGGGAAGATGGTCGTCAGGTGATTGTTCCAGTCGCCGCGCGTCGGCACTTCGCCCGGCAGCGCCGGCAGGCGGCCTTCGAGGAAGTCGCGGAAGGACTGACCGGTCGCATCGATATATCCGCCGTCGCGATAGACGAAATACATCGGCACATCGAGCGCGTAGTCGACATAACGCTCGAAGCCGAAGCCCTCATCGAAGACAAACGGGATCATGCCCGAACGCGCCCTGTCGGTGTCGGTCCAGACATGCGAGCGGTAGGAGAGATAGCCATTGGGCTTTCCCTCGGTGAAGGGCGAATTGGCGAAGATCGCTGTGGCGACCGGCTGCAGCGCGATGGCCACGCGCAGCTTCTTCACCATGTCGGCTTCCGAGGCGAAGTCGAGGTTCACCTGCACGGTGCAGGAGCGGTACATCATGTCGAGACCCATGGTCCCGACCTTCTTCATGTATTCGGTCATGATCCTGTAGCGGCCCTTGGGCATGACCGGGATTTCGTCGCGGCGCCAGTTGGGCGTGAAGCCCAGACCCAGAAAGCCGATGCCGTGTTCGTCGCCGACTTCCTTGACCTGGGCCAGGTGGTCGTGCAGTTCCGAACAGGTCTGGTGCAGGGTTTCGAGCGCGGCGCCCGAAAGCTCGAACTGGCCGCCGGGCTCCAGCGAGATGTTGCCGTGGCCCTCGCTTTCGAGACCGATGATGTGCTCGCCTTCCATCACCGGCTGCCAGCCGAAGCGGGTCAGGCCCTCGAGCATGGCGCGAATGCCGTGATCGCCCTCATAGGGGATCGGCGTCAGGTTCTTCACACAGAAGGGAAATTTCTCGTGCTCGGTGCCGATGCGCCAGTCGGATTTCGGCTTGTTGCCGCGCTCCAGCGCAGCCACGAGATCGCGACGGTCGGTGATGGGCTCGGGCCCGGCGACGAGTATGCTCATGCGAGCCCCTTTGTTCCTCCGCGGACCTTGTTGTCGTATCGAGGGGCATCAGCCCATGACCCCCGACCGGTCCTTCGCGTCGCCCAGATGTAGGAGCGGGATTTGCGGCTGACAAGCGCAAATCTCGGTCGCGACTTATACTTATTCTACAGACCGGCGCCCCGGCGCCGGCACCTTTGGCGGCGCGGCATCGCCCCCCTTGCCCGCATGTGCGAGGATCGGACAAACAGCGAGAGGAGCGATCGGATGCGGATCGGCATATTGACAGGCGGCGGCGATGTGCCGGGATTGAATTCCTGCATCAAGGCGGTGACGCGGCGGGCCACCGAACAGGGCTGGGAGGTGATCGGCTTCCGGCGCGGCTGGGCCGGCCCCCTCAACTACAATCCCGACGATCCGGAGGGCAGCGAGCGGCATCTGATGCGGCTCGACAACGAGGCCGTGCGCACCATCGACCGCGAGGGCGGCACGATCCTGCACACGACGCGGACCGATCCGCAATGGATGGTCGAGGCCAAGCTGCCCGATTTCCTCAAGGGCAAGTTCAAGCTCAGCGACAAGGGAACCGTCGACACCACGCCGCATATATTGCGCGTCTTCGAGCATCTCGGCATCGACGTGATGGTGACGATCGGCGGCGACGGCACGCTGGCCTATGCCGCGCAGCTTCACGGCGAAGGCATGAAGACCGTCTCGATTCCGAAGACGATGGACAATGACGTTTTCGGCACCGATTACTGCATCGGCTTTTCGACGGCGGTGTCGCGTTCGGTCGAGCATATCAACGCGCTCCGCACTTCGACGGGCAGCCATGAGCGCATTGCGGTGGTCGAACTGTTCGGCCGGCATTCGGGCGAGACCGCGCTGATCGCCAGCTACCTCGCCGATGTCGACCGTGCCATCATCGCCGAAGTGCCGTTCGATGTCGCCAAGCTGGGCGCGCTGCTGGCGGCCGACCGCGCGGCGAATCCGGCGCGCTATGCGATGGTGGTGATTTCGGAAGGGGCCCGCATGGAGGGCGGCGAGAGGCTGACCTATGGCGAAGCGGACGAATATGGACGCAAGCGGCTTGGCGGCATCGGCCATCTGGTCGGCGAGGAACTGACGAAGATCACCGGCATCGACACGATCACGCAGTCGCTCGCCTATCTGATGCGCGCGGGGCCGCCCGACGCGCTCGACCAGATGGTGGCCAAGAGCTTCGGCACGCTGGCGGTACAGGAGATCGCCGCCGGACGCAGCGGCTTCATGACGGCCCTGCGCGACGGCAATTACGAGACCGTGCCCGCCGCGCTCTGCACCGAGGGCCGCAAGCGCGTCGACGTGAAAGCCTTCTACGACCGCGACGCCTATCGCCCGCGCATCGCGCAGGTGACGGGCAAGCCGATGTTCCTGTATTGAGGCCCGTCCCGCCTGCTTGCTGCCGGCGTACGGGACGGGCGAGAGCCTGCCGGATCAGGAACGCGGGCGCGAGCCCGACCGCTTCAACTGCATGGTCTGGCGGGCCTCTTCATGGTCGCCGCCGATGACCCTGAAGCCGAGGCGCTCGTAGAGTTCGTGCGCATCGTTGGTGGACAACATGATGCGCGTGACGGCGGCCAGCGCCGGATCGTTGACCATCGTCTCGACAATCCATTTGCCGAGGCCGTTGCCGCGATGAACGGGCAGGATGTAGACGTCGCTCATCCAGGCGAAGCGGCTCATATCGGTGACCATGCGGCCGAAACCCGCCTGCTCGCCATCCGGCGAATAGAGACCATAGGCCCGGGAATTGAGGATGCTGGTCCAGAGCACATCCGGCGGCACCTCGCTGGCCCAGTAGGTGGCGCCGAGCATCTTCAGGATCGACTCCCTGTCGAGCCGCGACTTGTCGGTGTTGATCTCGAAACCGTGGCGGCTCCAGGAAGAAATCTCGGACGAACTCATACGCCTACTCTCTTTTACTCGTTGTTCTTGTTATCTGGCTCCCGCGCGTTGGGCATAGGTCCAAGCTTCCTGCGCGAGCGGTCGCACATTCTGCGCCATCTGTTTTGCGTGTTCGCTTGATGCCGTCCCGTCCCTCACCCGCCCCGCGATTCCCTGCAGGATACCGGCAAGACGAAAGAAATTATACGAAAAATAGAAATCGAGATTCTCGATGCCGGGGCGATTCGTCCGTTCACAGTACATCGCGATATATTCGTCGAGCGTCGGGATGCCGAGTTCCTTCAGATTGGCCGTCTGGATCGAGCCTGTGCCGCCGCCAGTGCCCTGACCCGGCATCACCCATTGCATCAGGCTGTAGGTGAAATCACCCAGCGGATGACCCAGCGTCGAGAGCTCCCAATCGAGCACCGCGATCACCTTCGGCTCGGTCGGATGCAGGATCGTGTTGTCGAGACGGTAGTCTCCATGCACGACCGAAGTCGAATCATCCTGCGGCACATTTTCGGGAAGCCATTCCATAAGACGGTTCATCTCGGGAATGGATTCGGTTTCGGAGGCGACATACTGCTTCGACCAGCGCGAGATCTGGCGGGCGAAATAATTTCCCGGCTTGCCGAAATCGCCGAGGCCCGCCGCCTCGTAGTCGATCATGTGCAGCCGCGCCAGCGTGTCGTTGAGCGTCTCGTAGATCTTCCAGCGCATGCCGGGTTCGATGCCGGGGAGCAAGGGCTCCCAGAGCACGCGGCCTTCCACCATGTCCATGATGTAGAACATGGTGCCGATGACGCTGTCGTCCTCGCAGAGACAATAAGTGCGCGGCGCGGGGAAGCCGACACCATGCAGCGCGGTGATGACCTTGTATTCGCGATCGACCGCATGGGCCGAGGGCAGCAGCTTGCCCGGCGGCTTGCGCCGCAGCACATATTTCTTCGCCGGCGTGACGAGCTGGTAGGTCGGGTTCGACTGGCCGCCCTTGAACTGCTTGACCGTCAGCGGGCCCTTGAAGCCGTCGACATGGGCTTCCATGTAGCCGGCAAGGCGCTTCTCATCGAACCTGTGCGTGTCGGCCACCTCCTTGGTGCCCGAAAACTGTTCCTGCCGGCTTTCCGCTGCGTCGGTCATGGTTTCGCTCCCCGTGTCTTTTATTCTGTGTACGTCTTATATGAAGTTGCGCCGGCTTCCCGAAAGCCAATATCAACCCGGATCGTCATGACCCGGCTTGTCCGGGTCATGACGGCGGAGGGGATGTGAGCTATTGGCATTGCCCGCCCCTCACGCGTGCTGCTTCTCGCGCTCGATGGCACGATAGCCGATGTCGCGGCGACAGAAGCCTTGCGGCCAGTCGATCGCCGCGACCGCACGATAGGCGCGCGCCTGGGCCTCGACGGTGCTGGCGCCGGTCCCGGTCACGTTGAGCACGCGCCCGCCGACAGCCAGAATCCGGCCGTTCTCGGCGCGCGTCCCGGCATGGAAAATCTCGACGCCCTCGACCGCCGCCGCCGCGTCGAGGCCCTTGATCTCGGTATTCCTTTCATAATCGCCGGGATAGCCGTTGGCGGCCATGACCACCGTCAGGGCGACCTCGTCCTTCCAGCGCAGGTCGGCACTCGCCAGCGTGCCGTCATGGGTGGCCATCAGCAACGGAAGGACATCGCAATCGAGACGGGTCATCAGGACCTGGGTCTCGGGATCGCCGAAGCGGGCATTGTATTCGATCAGTTTCGGACCGTCCTTCGTCAGCATCAGGCCGGCATAGAGCACCCCCTTGAAGGGCGTGCCGCGGGCCGCCATGGCCTTGACCGTCGGCTCGACGATCTCGCGCATGGTGCGCGCGCACAGGCCCGGCGTCATGACCGGCGCCGGCGAATAGGCGCCCATGCCGCCCGTGTTGGCGCCCTTGTCGCCGTCGAAGACGCGCTTGTGATCCTGGGCGGTCGCCAGCGGCAGGGCCATGCTGCCGTCGCAGAGCGCGAAGAAGCTCGCCTCCTCGCCTTCGAGAAATTCCTCGACGACGACTTCGGCACCGGCGGCGCCGAATCGGCCGGAAAAGATCTCGTCGACGGCCGCCTCGGCCTCGGCCGGCGTCAGCGCGACGATGACGCCCTTGCCGGCCGCCAGCCCATCGGCCTTGACGACGATCGGCGCGCCTTTTTCGCGGATGAAATCCTTCGCCGGCGCCGCGGCCGAAAACCGTCCGTAAGACGCCGTCGGGATCGACCACTCGGCACAGAGATCCTTGGTGAAGCCTTTCGAGCCTTCGAGCTGCGCCGCCGCAGCCGAGGGGCCGAAGCTCGCGACCCCTTCGGCGTCGAGACGGTCGACCAGACCCGCGACCAGCGGGTCTTCGGGACCGACGACCACGAAGCCGATTTCCTTCGCGCGACAGAAGGAAACGATCGCGTCAAAATCCAGCGGCGACAGCGCGACGCATTCGGCGACGGCGGCGATCCCGCCATTGCCCGGCGCGCAATAGAGCGCGTTGCAAAGCGGGCTCTGGCGGATTTTCCAGCACAGCGCATGTTCGCGGCCACCCGAGCCGATGACGAGAATGTTCATGAGATCGCAACTCCCGGAAAGCCGCGGCAAGGACCAGAAAACACGCCCCGCCAAAGCGGTTTCCTTGTAGCATGGGAGGAAGCGCGGGCAAACCGCCGCAAACCGCGAATCATCAGGACCGAAAGCCTCCAAATGGCCGCTTCCGATACGTCAGCCGCCGCCGGCAGCGGCAATGTTCACGAGTTCTCGGTCAGCGAAATCTCGTTCGCCCTGAAGAAAACCGTCGAGGACACTTATGGCCATGTGCGCGTGCGCGGCGAAATCACCGGCTATCGCGGCCCGCATTCCTCGGGCCATTGCTATTTCGGGCTGAAGGACGACAAGGCCCGCATCGATGCCGTGATCTGGAAGGGAAATTTCGGCCGACTGCGCTTCAAGCCCGAAGAGGGCATGGAGGTAATCGCGACGGGAAAGCTGACCACCTATCCCGGCAGCTCCAAATACCAGATTGTGATCGAACACCTGGAACCGGCCGGCGTGGGCGCATTGATGGCGCTGCTGGAAGAACGGCGCCGCAAGCTCGCGGCCGAAGGGCTGTTCGCGGCGGAGCGCAAGCGCGCCCTGCCCTTTCTTCCGGACGTCATCGGCATCGTGACCAGCCCGACCGGCGCCGTCATTCGCGACATTCTGCACCGGCTCGCCGACCGTTTTCCGCGCCATGTCGTCGTCTGGCCGGTACGCGTGCAGGGCGAGACGTCCGCCGCCGAGGTTGCCGCCGCGATCGCCGGCTTCAACCGGATGGACAAGAACGGAAAGATTCCGCGGCCCGACCTGCTGATCGTCGCGCGCGGCGGCGGCTCGATCGAGGATCTGTGGTCGTTCAACGAGGAAATCGTCGTGCGGGCTGCCGCCGAAAGCGCGATCCCGCTGATCTCGGCCGTCGGCCACGAGACCGACACGACGCTGATCGATTTCGCCGCCGACCGCCGCGCGCCGACGCCGACGGCTGCTGCCGAGATGGCGGTGCCCGTGCGGGCCGACCTCGTTGCCGAAGTGCAGGATCGCGCCCGGCGGCTGATGCGGGGCGAGGCGCGGACCATCGAAGCGGCGCGCAACGAATTGCGCGGCATGGCGCGCGGGCTGCCGCGCCCCGCCGATATCGTGGCGCTGCCACGCCAGCGCTTCGACGCCGCCAGCGACCGGCTGGGGCGGGCGCTGGCGCGCGCGGCGGAAGTCAAGCGTGCGCGGCTGCACCGAATCGAGGGCCGGCTGTCGATCGCGCCGATCGAAAGACGCATCGCCGAAGCGCGGCGGCGCGCCGGCGAAATGAATGCGCGTGCGCTCGCCGCCGAGAAGCGCCTCGTCACCGACAATGCGCGACGGCTGGACGGCCTTTCCAAGCTACTCGAAAGCTATTCCTATCATGGCGTGCTGAAGCGCGGCTTCGCGGTGGTGCGCGACCATGCCGGCAAGCCGTTGCGCAGCGGCGCGGGCCTGAAATCCGGCACGCCGCTCGAGATCGAGTTCGCCGCGGACCGGCTCGGCGTCGTCGCCGCGCCCGGCGCGCCCGAGAAACCAAAGCCTGCCGCGAAAGCGAAGCCCGAGGGCCCGCAGGGCAGTCTGCTTTGATCGCGGCTGTCGGCCGGGCTATACTGCAAAAATGAACAGGATCGACAAAATGAGCGGTGGCGCGGCAGAGCTCGTCTATGGCGACGGCGAATTCCATGTCGTGCGGCATGGCAGCTTTGTGACCTGCGCCGTCACCGGCGCGCAGATCACGCTCGACGAGTTGCGCTACTGGAGCGTCGACCGCCAGGAAGCCTATGCCAGCGCCGAGATTTCGCTGAAGCGCCATATCGAACTGCAATCGTCCTCATGATCCGGCCGGTCGCGCTTCTTTCGGCCCTCATCCTCGCCGCCGCTTCGCCTGCCGTTGCGGACGCCGTGCCGGCGCTCGAATTACAGGGCGAGATGACGCAGGGCGCGCTGATTATCGGCACGGCCATGCCGGGCGCCAAGGTGCGGCTCGACGGGACCGATGTACCCGTTGCCGGAAACGGCCTCTTCGCATTCGGTTTCGACCGCGATCACGGCGCCACCGCACATCTTGCCGTCACCTATCCGGACGGGACCGGCACGGAACGGCAGATCGAGGTGGCGCGCCGCGACTGGGCCATCCAGCGCATCGACGGCTTGCCGCAGAAATATGTGACGCCGCCGCCCGAGACGCTGGCCCGCATCGCCAGGGAGCGCGAACTGAAGACCGCAGCGCGCGGCAAACGGATCGAGGGCAGCTGGTTCGCACAGCCCTTCATCTGGCCGACGACCGGTCCGATCACCGGCGTGTTCGGCTCGCAACGCATCTATAATGGCGAACCGCGCCGGCCGCATTACGGCGTCGACGTGGCCGCGCCGACCGGTACGCCGATCGTTGCGCCGCAGGCGGGTGTGGTGACGCTGGCCGAAGCGGACATGTATTTCGAGGGCGGCCTGGTGTTTCTCGATCACGGTCATGGCGTGACCAGCGTCATCATGCATATGAGCCGGGTCGACGTGACGGAAGGTCAGACCGTCGAACAGGGCGAGGTCATCGGCGCGGTGGGCGCAACCGGCCGCGCCACCGGACCGCATCTTCACTGGGGCATGTTCTGGCGCGGCGCGCAGCTCGATCCGGTCAATCTTGCCGGGGCAATGCCGGACGCAGCCCAGACGGCCGCCGGCGGCGGCGACTAGGGCTCCGGTCCTGTCGCGTTTCCGGACGGCACGGCGTTCTTCCTATTCGACAGAACCATCCTCTTCCGACCCGTACCGGCGGCGCTGCCAGGGCTTGACCGACCAGCGATCATGCAGCCAGAGCCATTCATGCGGGCGGGCGCGGATGCGCGCCTCGAGAAAATCGTTGATCTCCTGGGTGATGCGCAGGATCTCGTCGAAGGGCTCGGCCTCCGGATTCGCCAGGATCGGGTCGTAGACGGTGACGCGGAAACGGGCGCCTTCGAGGCGTTCGATGCCGACCGGCAGCACCGGCACATTGTAGCGCACGGCCAGACCCGCCGGTGCGCCCGCCGTCATGGCGCGCAGCCCGAACAGGCGCGCCTCCACGCCGTCATTCATCTTCTGATCGGTCAGCATGGCGACGAAGCGGTTCTCGCGCATCAGCCTGACGATCACACGCGCGCCGGCTCCGCCCTTGGGGATCTGCGTCGCGCCGCCGGTGGCACGCCGGCGCAACGAGACCATCCATTCGTTGACGAAGGGGTTGTTGGCATGGCGATAGACCTCGCCGCCTTCGAGCCCTTCCAGACGCATGACCAGGGGCAGCAATTCCCAGTTCGAAAAGTGACCCGACACCAGGACGCCGCCATAGCCTTCCGCCGCCATGGCCCGCAAGGCCCCGGCGCCGACCACCTCGATGCGGTGGCGTTCGCCGGGATGCCCGAAGCGTTCGAGATGCGCATACTCACCGATGGTGCGGCCGAGATTTTCCCACATCGCGGCCAGGATGCGCTCGACCTCGGCTGGCGGCAGATCCGGCATGGCGCGGCGGATATTGGCGCGGGCGCGCTTGGAGATGCCGAGTTTCGGACCGAGATATCGCGCCAGCCGGCCGCCCAGCGCCGATGCCCGGTCGAGTCCCAGCAGATGGAAAAAGGCCAGTGCGATCTTCAGCGCCGCATATTCGAACAGGTGCACGGTCGTGCTCTTTGCCGTCATGCCTTCCCGCCCCCTCTCAACCCCGGCGGCGACGCGCGCGTCGCGTTGCGTCGTCGATCAACGCCATCAGGGTGTCGATGTTGGCAATCAGCGCCCGGACCGGCAACTGCATCGCGGCATCGCGCAGCCGTGCCCGCGCGCTGCCGGCCGGCGCATGGGCCAGACGCACCGCGTCCTTTTCGGTGGTGATCAGGCGCAGGCCGCGCTCGCGCGCCCGGACCAGCAGATGCAGGGCGTCGCGCTCGGAATACATGTGGTGGTCGGCGAAATCGACCGTCTCGGCGACCTCGGCACCGAGATCGGCCAGCGTGCGATAGAATCTCTCGGGACGGCCGATGCCGGCAAAGGCCAGCAGCGGCAGATCGCCCAGGCCGGGCGGTGTGGCCGGCCGGGTGATCGCATTGAAAACCGGCAGGCCGCGGGCGCGGGCACGCGCCGCGATGCCGTCGGCCGCATGGCCGCGGCCGTTCAGGATGACCGCCTGGGCCCGTGCCAGCGCGCCGTCGATGCGCTCGCGCAGGGGGCCGGCCGGAATGAGACGCCCGTTGCCGACGCCCGTCGCCGCGTCGACGACCAGTATCGAGAAGTCCTTGACGAGATGCGGGTTCTGGAAGCCGTCATCCATCACGATCAATTGCGCGCCGCCGCGTACCGCGGCTGCCGCGCCTTCCGGCCGCCGTGCCGACACCCATGCCGGCGCGATGGCAGCCAGCAGCAGCGGCTCGTCGCCGACATCGGCCGCGCCGTGCCGCGCCGGATCGACCCGGATCGGGCCGCGCTCGCGGCCGCCATAGCCCCGGGTCAGGAAATGAACATTCTCGCCGGCTGCGATCAGGCGCTCGGCAAGGGTCAGCGCCAGCGGCGTCTTGCCGGTGCCGCCGGCCGTCAGATTGCCGATGCAGACGACCGGCACGGCCGCGCGCTCCGGCGTGGCACGGCGATAGCGGATGCGGCCGGCCAGACCGTAGAGCCAGCCGGCCGGCGCCAGCAGACGCGCCGGCAACTGCGGCGCGGCGCCGGTTCGCGGCGGATACCAGAAGCGCGGTTCACGCATCGGCATGACCCTCCGCGGCCGGCGGCAGCAGCGGCCAGAGCAGCTCGAAGACGCGCGATGTCGCGCCGCTGTCGGCGCTGGCGACGGCCTGCGCCGCCGCGGCCCTTTGCCGGCGCAAGGCGGGGTCGGCCAGAAGCGGCGCGACCGCGCCGGCCAGTTCGGCCGGGCCGGCAATGCGCTGCATCGCGCCGGCCGCCTCGAAGGCCGCATAGGCCTCGGCGAAATTGAAGTCGGAGGGGCCCGCGATCAGGGCCGAGTCGAGACGCGCCGCCTCGAAGGGATTGTGGCCGCCGGCCGGGTGGAGCGTGCCGCCGATGAAGGCAATGCCGGACAGACTGTAGTAGAGGCCCATTTCGCCCAGTGTGTCGCCGAGATAGATGTCGGTCGTCGCGGCGATGCTCTCGCCGGCGCTGCGCCGGGCCACCGCAAGGCCGAGCGCCCGGCATTCGGCGGCCACGGCCGGGCCGCGCGCCGGGTGGCGCGGCACGATGATCGTCAGCAGGCCGGGATGGGCCGCGGCCAGCGCGCGATGCGCTTCGGCGGCGGCACGCTCTTCGCCGTCATGCGTGTTGCTGGCCAGCCAGACCGGGCGGCCGGCGATCTGGCCCTGCAGGCGCGCCAGTTCGCCGGCGTCGGGGCGCAGCGGCGCGGCATCGTGTTTCAGATTGCCGAGGCGCCGCACCGAGGGCGCGCCGAGGGCGCGCAGACGTTCGGCACTGGCCTTGTCCTGCGCCACCGTCAGCGAAAAGCCCGCCAGCAGCGCCGCCGCCATCTGCGGCGCGCGGCGCCAGTTGCGGAAGGACTGTTCGGTGATGCGCGCATTGACGAGGGCCAGCGGCAGGCCGCGCGCCCGGGCGGCGCGCATCAGGTTCGGCCAGAATTCCGACTCGACCCATATGGCGAGATCGGGCCGCCAGTGGTCGAGAAAGCGGGCGCACCAGGCCGGATGATCGAGCGGCACCAGTTGATGCACGGCGCGCGGCGGCAGGCGCTCGGCCATCAGCCGGGCCGAGGTGACGGTGCCGGTGGTGACCAGCACCGCGATGTCGGGTGCCGCGGCCAGCAGGCGGTCGATCAGCGGCAGCACCGACAGCGACTCGCCGATGCTGGCGGCATGGAACCAGACCAGGCGGCCCGGCGGCCGCGGCCGCGACGGGCGGCCGAGGCGCTCGCCGATGCGGGCCGGATCCTCCTTGCCGCGCGCAATCCGGCGGCGCAGCAGGACCGGGGCCACCGGCGCCAGCGCCCGCGTCAACAGACGGTAGAGCGCAAGGCCGGGCGATGTGGCGGTCGCGGTCATCACCGGAACGGGATGCTCAAGACGCCACCGTCCCTGCATCCTGCAGGGACGGGGCGCGGCCGACCAGGCGTTCGGCCTCGGCCGCGACTTCGTTGAGACCGTCCTCGACGCGCTGCCGCGCGCGTTCGATTTCCTCCGGGCTCGCATCGCGGTCGACATAGATCGGTTCGCCCCATACCAGCGCGCCCTTCGAGAAGGGCAGGTTGATGGTGAAGCGGTCCCAGTTGTCGAGCTTGATGCGGGCGCGCGTCGTCGCGGCCACCGGCACGATGGGACGGCCGGAGAGCCGCGCCAGCATCACGATGCCCTCGCCCGCGCGCCGCGCCGGCCCCGGGGGCAGATCGGCAGTCAGACCGATCGAGATGTTCTCGCCAAGCGCGCGGACCATGGCGCGCAAGGCGCCGGCGCCGCCCTTGCCCTTGTGCTTGTGGCTGCGCTCCTCGCCCTTCGGCACGCCAGCGCCGCGGATCGTGCTGACGCCGAGATGGCGCATGACGCTGTCGACGATCTCGCCGTCGCCATGTTTCGAGACCAGGATGCGCCACTCGCGCCAGTTGTGCCAGAAGGGCGGCAGGATCAGATTCTGTCCATGCCATGTCGCCGCGACAAAGGGCTTGTCGACATTCCAGAAACTGGCGGCGATGTCGCCGCGCCGGATCTCGAAGCGGCAGGTCCGCCGGACCAGACGGATATAGAGCGCAATCAGGAAACCGATCGCGCCGGCGAAGGCCGCACTCTTGAATATCTTCTTGCCGAGCGACATCGGGTCCCTATTCTCCCGCCAGGGCCGTGTGCGGCGCTTCGTCCTGCGCCGGGCCGGCAGCCGCGTCCTCGATGAATTGCGAACGCGACAATTCCGCATAGAGACCGCCCGCGGCGACCAGTTCGGCATGGGTTCCCTGCTCGACCACGCGGCCGTCTTCGATGACATAGATATTGTGGGCGTGCTTGATGGTCGAGAGGCGGTGGGCGATGACCAGCGTCGTCCGCCCTTCCATCAGGCGCGCCAGCGCCTTCTGCACCTGCATCTCGGATGCCGTGTCGAGTGCCGATGTCGCCTCGTCGAGCAGCAGGATCGCCGCGTTCTTCAGCATCGCGCGCGCGATGGCAATGCGCTGGCGCTGGCCGCCGGAGAGCTTGAAGCCCGCCTCGCCGACGCGCGTGTCGTAGCCATCGGGCAGCGCCTGGATGAATTCATGCGCGGCGGCATTGCGTGCGGCCTGTTCGATCTCGGCATCGCCGGCGTCGGGCGACCCATAGGCGATGTTGGCCCGGATCGTGTCGTCGAAGAGAAACGGCTCCTGCGTCACCAGCGAGCTGGCGCCTCTGAGCGAGGCCAGCGTGACCTGCGCGACGTCCTGACCGTCGATCAGGACGCGGCCGGCGGTCGGATCGTAGAAGCGCGGCACCAGATTGAGAATGGTGCTCTTGCCGGCCCCCGACGGGCCGACCAGCGCCACCGTATGCCCCTTCGGCACCTCGATCGTCACCCCCTTGAGCGCCGGCGTGCCGTCGCCATAGTGGAAATGCACGTCCTCGAAACGGACCGCGCCATCGCGAATGCGGAGCGGCGCGGCATTCGCCGGCGCCCGGATGCCGGGCTCGATGTCGAGGATCGGAAAGACGCGAATGGCCGCCGCGACGCCTTCCTGCATCAGGGTCTGGGTGCTGGCGAGTTTCTTCAGCGGCTCGTAGGCCAGCATCATGGCGGAGAGAAAACCGCCGAGATCGCCGATGGTCAGCAGGCCGGTCTGGACGCTGCGGCCGCCGAAATAGATGACGGCCGCAATGCCGAAGCCCGACAGGATGCCGGTGACCGGACTGGCCGCGGCGCGGCTTTTCAGCGCGCGCAGCGAATGGCGCAGCACCTCGTCGATCGAGCGCTTGGCGCGGGCAATCTCGGTGGCTTCCTGGTCATAGGCCTTGACCACCCGGATGCCGCCCAGCGCTTCCGAGATGACCGCCGACAGGTCGCCGGAGCCCTGCATGGTCTGCCGGGCCGCCTTGCGCGACCGCCGTCCGAGCTGGCGCACCAGAAGGGCGACGAAGGGAATGACGGCCGTGCCCATCAGCGCCAGCTGCCAGTTGAGATAGAACATCGCGCCGATCAGGGCGATCACCGTCAGCAGATTCTGACCGAGATCGATCACGGTGGTGGTGATCGAATCGCGCACGCGGCTGGCATCGTAGAGAAAGCCGGAAATGAAACGGCCCGAATGCGTGCTGCTGACCCAGGCCAGGTCCGCATGCATGATGCGGTCGAACATGCGACGCTGAATCTCGGCAACGATATATTGCCCGATCGTGCTCATGTTGACCTTGGCGAAATAGGCCGCAACGGCCTGGACCGAGGTCGCGGCAATGGCGCCGGCCGACACCAGCAGCAGCATCCATGCGTCCGAGCCGACAATGTTGTCGAGGGCATGCTTGATCAGGATCGGGAGGACGCCGGTCGATGCCGCAACAATGACGCTGGCAAAAAGCGCCATGGCCGCCAGACGCCAGTGCGGGCGCAGATATTCGCGCGCCATCCGGCCCACGACCTGACGGGTCGTGAGTTCCGGCGGCGGAGTCTGGCCGGCGGGTTGCGGCGAATCCGGGCGCGGCCCCGTTCCCCCAAGGCCGGTATCGGCGGCGGATTTCTGGCTTGGCATCTGGCCTGTCTCGTTCGGTCCCGGCGATCGGGATTGCCGGGACCATATCACGGCACACCACCTGTCGCCATAAAGGCGGCAAATGGTAAACGCTTCATTCAATTGACCTTTTGACCGATTTCCGGGGCGCCCGTCAATTCAGCAAGGCGATGGAGACCGTCAGATAAGTGGCGAACAGCGTCCAGGCGAGATAGGGCAACTGCAGCAGACCGGCGAGACGATCGAACTTGAGGAATGCCATCACCATCAGAATGATGGCCGCGTCGAGGGCCAGCACCACCAGGACCGCCAGCGCCGGGCTCTTCAGCCCGAAAAACACGATGCTCCAGGACAGATTCAACGCCAGCTGCATGCCGAACAGGGACAGCGGCCCGCCCGCCTTGTCGAAACTTCCCGCCGCGCGCCAGACCAGCCAGGCCGAGATCGCCATCAGGAAATAGAGAAAGTTCCAGACGACCGGGAAAACCCATTCGTCGGGGTTGAGCGGCGGCTTGACCAGTTCCTGATACCAGTCACCGACGCTCGTTGCCGTCACGGCGCCGCCCGCGCCGGCGACAATGAAGACCACAATCAGAAATCCGAACAGGCAGACAAGCGACATCAGCGTGCCCGGCCCCGGCCTTGCCTTGTTGTCCGGCGACGGGTCGTTACTCGTCATCGCCACCATCCTGATCGGGATCGAGCAGCCGGTGCAGATGTACAATGAAATATCGCATATGCGCGTTGTCGACCGTTTTCTGGGCGGCCGCCTTCCATGCACGATGCGCCGTGTCGTAATCCGGGAAGATACCGACGATATCCAGCGCCGTCGTGTCCTTGAACTCCCTGCCTTCCAGATGCGTCAGCTCGCCGCCGAATACCAGGTGCAGAAGCTGTTTTGACATGAAGACCTCGGGACAACGACTGCATCGGATGCGAGTCGGATGCTAGCACGGCAATGCGATCCGGCGAAGGCGTTGCTGTCAGTCGGGCAAGCGTATCGCACCCAATCGAGCCAGCATTGCATCGTGGAGCGCCGGACCTGCAACGAGCAGGCTGCGGTGCCGCGTGCTTTCACGATTGTAGGTAAAGGGCCGGCCGTCATGCGTCGTCATGCAGCCCCTTGCCTCGGTGACGATCAGATCCGCCGCCGCAAGATCCCAATCGCTCTTGCCATTCAGCGCGAGCGCCGCGTCGGCCATGCCGCAGGCCACCAGTGCGATCCGGTAGGCGACCGAGTTGCGTTCCAGAATGTCCATTTCAGGCCAGGGCGGGATGCCGGCTCGGCTCCATCCGGGATGCTTGAACATCGGCGCAAAGGCCGCGATCCGGCAGCCTTCGATTTCGCTGCGGTTGCTGACATGGATCGACCGACCGTTGAGCCGCGCGCCGCCGCCGATCGCCGCGTCGAAGAATTCATCCGTCGCAGGATTGAAAAGCGCGGCGATGACCGGACGACCGTCCGCGACCAATGCAACGGATACAACGAAATGGGGTTGGCCCCTGGCAAAGGCCCGCGTGCCGTCGATCGGATCGACGACCCAGGTCAAGCGGCGCGAGAGACGTATCGCGTCATCCTCGGTTTCTTCCGACAACCAGCCATATTCGGGTCGTGCCGAGGTCAGACGCGCCTGCAAGAGATCGTTGACGGCAATATCGGCTTCGGTGACCGGACTGTTGTCGGCATCCTTCGACCATTTCCTGAGGTCGGTGCCGAAATAGCGCATGGCAAGCGCGCCCGCATCCCTGACCGCCTCTTTCAGCAGGACAAAATCACCGTCAGGTACCGGCAACGGTCATCCCCTCGACGCGGACCGTCGGTGCGTTGGTGCCGTGGCGAAACTCGAGATCGTCGGCCGGCGTCATGTTCAGGAACATGTCCTTGAGGTTTCCGGCCACCGTGATTTCACTCACCGGGTATGTGATTTCGCCATTCTCGATCCAGAAACCGGAAGCGCCGCGGCTGTAGTCGCCGGTCACGCCATTGATGCCCATGCCGATCAGCTCGGTGATATAGAGGCCCTGTCCGATATCGGCGATCAATTCCTTCACGCCGAGACAGCCTTTCTCCATATAGAGGTTGGTCGGCGCCGGCGACGGCGATCCGCCCGTGCCGCGTGCCGCGTGGCCGGTCGACACCAGACCAAGCTGGCGTGCCGTTGCACTGTCGAGCAGCCAGGTCGTCAGGCGTCCATCATCGATCAGATTCATGCGGCGGTTCGCGACGCCCTCGCCATCAAACGGCTTTGAGCGCAGGCCACGCTTCATGTGCGGATCGTCGACGATCGAAATGCCGCGCGCAAATACGGCACGATCCATCTCGTTCTTCAGAAAACTGGTTCCGCGCGCGATCGACGTTCCGGAAATGGCGCTCGCAAAATGGCCGACGAGTCCGCCCGAGACGCGCGGATCGTAGACCACGGGCACCGCCTGCGAAGAAACCTTGCGCGGATGGAGCCGCCTTACCGCCTTTTCGCCTGCGCGACGGCCGATCGCGGTGGCGGATTCGAGATCGTGTCCATGCCGCGCCGTCATGTGGTCATAGTCGCGCTCCATCGCCGTGCCTTCGCCGGCCAGCACCGAGCAGGAAATCGAACAGAAGGTCCCCGCATAGGTCCCCGCAAAACCACGGCCGGCGGCATCACGCGCGACCAATGCAACGCTGGAGCGGCCCCACCCCGCCCCTGCCCCGCTCGAATTGGTGACACCATCAACCGCAAGCGCGGCCTCCTCCGCCTCGGATGCCAAAGCGGCCAGTTGTTCTGCCGTCGGCGGCGGGCTCTTGTCTTCGATATCGAGATCCGGCCAGTCCCGTGCCAGCAGCGCGGCATCCGCCAATCCGCACCAGACGTCTTCCGGCGCGGCGCGCGCCATGGCCACCACGCGTTCGATCATCGGTGCAAGCGATGTCTCCGACAGATCCGTGGTGGAAACGCTCGCCTGACGTCTGCCGATGAAAACGCGCAGACCGATGTCACGTCCCTCCGAGCGTTCGACATCCTCGAGCTTGCCGAGGCGCCACGAGACGCCCAGCGACGTGCCCTCCATGGCAACGGCATCGGCGGCATCGGCGCCGGCCGCCAATGCGCGGTCGACAAGCGCTGCCGCTGCATCGAGTGCCGACAACATTCCGTCGGCCTTTGCCGTTCCAGTCATCCCTGCCGCTTCCAGACGTTGTTCAGAGCAATGCGTAATAGAGACAGGCAAGGCCCGCCACAAGCTGCCCGATCCAGGTCAACAGCGTGCCGACAAGGCGTGGCGGCGTCGACGCGCCTGTTCGTGAAACACCGATCGCGTGCAGCACGCGGCCGATGGTCAGCGCAAGACCGACCACATGCAGCACGATGATCGAGGCCGAGAGCATGTGCAGCACTACAAGACCGATCAGGCCGATCGGCGTGTATTCGACATTGGTGATGTGGGCGCGGCTCGCATTGTACAACTTGTCGTCGTCGCCGGTTCCCGTCATCACATTGGCGCGAAGGCGATTGGCAGAGACGCGATAAGCCAGGAACAGGTTGATGAGAATGTTGAGACCGGCATAGACGCCGACGATTGCCAGCGAGATCGAATAGAATGTCATCGGGGCATCCTCCCTTTGGCCTGCCACGGGCCTGATTCTCCGGATCGGCGGCAAGGCTAGCACGGGCCGGACCCCGCATGACAGCGTGACAGCGCTGCCAGCGGCAGCAAATGCCGGGGTCAGTCGTCCGTGCCGGGCCGGCGACTGCGCAGTTGCTTCGTTGCGCCACGCCTGACCTTGCTTTCGAGGCGCCGCTTCTTCTCGCCAAGGCTTGGCCGCGTCGGCACCCGGAACTTCGGCCGATGCGCCGCCGCCGCGATCATTTCCACAAGCCGGCCTATCGCATCGCGACGGTTGGCCTCCTGCGTCCGGAAACGGTTCGCCGTAATGATGACGATACCGTCCTTGGTGAGCTTGGCGCCCGCTATCCGTTCGAGCCGTGCCTTGACCGGCGCCGTCAGCGAGGGCGATCCGCGGACATCGAAACGAAGTTGCGCGGCTGTGGAGACCTTGTTGACGTTCTGCCCGCCCGGACCGCCGGCGCGGATATAGGTGATGGAAATCTCGTCCTCGCCGATCGAGAGGCTGTCCGTGACGGGGATCATCGGCGCATCACTTCCAGATCGGCTTGCCGGTGCCGGGGAGGCCGAGGCTCGACCATTTCTTCGTCACCGCGTCGATCACATCCTGATCCATGCGGATCTGGCGACCCCATTCGCGCTTCGTTTCCGGCGGCCATTTGTTGGTCGCGTCAAGACCGATCTTGCCGCCCAGGCCGCTTTCAGGCGAGGCGAAGTCGAGATAGTCGATCGGCGTGTTCTCGATCAGCGTCACGTCGCGCACCGGGTCCATCCGTGTGCTGATCGCCCACATGACGTCCTTCCAGTCGCGCGCATCGATGTCGTCATCGACCACGATCACCCATTTCGTGTACATGAACTGCCGCAGATAGGACCAGGCGCCCATCATCACGCGCTTGGCGTGGCCGGGATAGGCCTTCTTCATCGAGATGACGGCGATGCGGTAGGAGCAGCCTTCGGGCGGCAGCCAGAAGTCGACGATCTCGGGAAACTGCTGCTGCAGCAGCGGAATGAAGACTTCGTTCAACGCCTCGCCCAGCACCGAAGGTTCGTCCGGCGGACGGCCGGTGAAGGTCGAGAGATAGATCGGGTCCTTGCGCATGGTGATGGCGCTGACGGTGAAGACCGGAAACTTCTCGACCGAGTTATAGTAGCCCGTGTGGTCGCCATAGGGACCCTCGTCTTCATATTCCTCCAGCGAGACATGGCCCTCGATGACGATTTCGGCTTCGGCCGGCACCTTCAACGGCACCGTCTTGCAATCGACAAGCTCGACCTTCCGGCCGCGCAGCAGCCCCGCGAACTGATATTCGCTCAGCGTGTCGGGGACCGGCGTGACGGCGGCGAGGATCGTGCCGGGATCGGCGCCGATGACGCAGGCGGCCGGCAAGGGCTCGCGCTTCTCGGCTTTCCAGCGCGCGTGATGCTGCGCGCCGCCGCGATGCGCCAACCAGCGCATGATCGTTTTGTCTCGCCCGAGCACCTGCATCCGGTAGATGCCGAGATTGAAGTCGTCTTCCTTGACGCCTTTCGGCCCCCTGGTCACGACCAGCGGCCAGGTGATCAGCGGCGCCGGCTCGCCCGGCCAGCAGGTCTGGATCGGCAGGTCGTGGAGATTGATGTCACTGCCTTTCAGCACGATCTCCTGACACGGCGCCGACGACAGCGTCTTCGGCTTCATCGCCATCACGGTCTTCAGCAGCGGCAGCATTTCGAAGGCTTCGCGGAAACCGCCCGGCGGTTCCGGCTGGCGCAGAAAGGCCAGCGCCTCACCGACTTCGCGCAGGTCCTTCGCGTGACGGCGCTCGATGCCGCCCATGGTGACCGCCTGGGCCACCCGCTCCACCGTGCCGAAGAGATTGACCAGTACCGGCATAGGCGAGAGGCGCCCATCGGCCATCTGCGCCTGCTGGAAGATGACGGCCGGCCCCTGCTCGGCCAGCAGCCGGGTCTGGATTTCGGTCATCTCGAGAACGGTCGAAACCGGTTCCGTCACACGGGCAAGGTCGCCCGATGCGTCGAGTTTCGACAGGAATTCGCGCAGCGAGGCATAGGACATCGGCTTTCCGGACTTTCGGCTGTTTTCCGGGCCTTGCACCGGTCCGGGGCGCGCAGAATGCCGCATTCCCGCAGCGCTGCCAAATGGGCCCATGCGTTAACAAGGCGCCAACCGTTCGGGGCGTAGTCTCGATACAGGACACCAATGCGGGAGCGAGCGGCGTGACCAGGCACGGAAAAGAAACACGGCAACCGGCGACGCGCATCTGGCGCGGCGGCGAGATCGATGCCGATCCGTTTCATCTGCCCCAGCATGTCGCCATCGGGGCGGCGGCGCTGCTGCCGCGCGCCTTCGGCTTCATCCGTTTTGCGACCGTCCATGCCGATGCGGTGACGGTCAATGACTCCTCACCCATTCTCGGTATCTTCGATTGGTCGGAGCCGATCTCGGCCTATGAAGGTGTCGCGTTGCGGGTCGTCGATCGCGACAGGCGCGGCATCGAGAAGGCACTCGTGGTCGAGCTGACCCACCGCCGGAATTCGAAGCGCAATATCGTCGTCCATGCGTCGCATGACGGCCTCGACGCGCCGGCGCGCTGGCGCTCCTGGGGCCGGGTGCTTCGGCTGCCATTGCTGGTCGAAGACCGCGAAGGAACGCTTCATGCGGCCGAGCGGCGCCTCGGCGCGCTGCATGTCGGCGAGCCGCAGCCGCATTCCGGCGCCAACCCGCTTTCGGCCCGCCGTCCGCTTTCCTTCGGCCAGTCCGGCCAGCCGCGGCTCTGGGGCGAACGACTTGTCGGCGGCGCACGCCCGCCGGCCTATTGACGCTCAGCCAAATTTCGAAAAATCCGGCGGGCGCTTCTCGAAGAAGGCGCTGATTGCCTCCTTGACCTCATCCGAGCGAAGCTGCGCAGCGAAGACGCGAGCTTCGGCCTCACGCGCTTCGCCGACCCGCGGACGATCATTGTCCTTCAGCAGCGCCTTGGTGGCGCGCACCGCATTGGGCGCCTTCGCGGCGAGCGCCTTGGCGCGGGCGAGCGCTTCCACAGGCAACTCATTGTCCGGGAAGACATCCGCAACAAGGCCGATGGCTTCGGCCTTTTCCGCGCCAATCTTCTTGCCGGTCAGAAAAAGGTCCGCTGCTTTCTGAATGCCGATCTGACGCTGCAGCAGGAAGGTCGAGCCCGCTTCCGGCACGAGGCCGAGATTGACAAAGGGCATCTGGAAGGTCGCGCTCGCACCCGCATAGACCAGATCGCAGTGCAGCAGCATGGTGACGCCGACGCCGACGGCAAGCCCGTTCACCGCCGCCACGACCGGCTTTTCGGCATTGGCGAGATTTTCGAGGAAGCGCGTCACATGCGGCTTTTCCTTCGGCTGTTCGTCGAGCGGCGTCGTGCCCGCCTTGGCGAAATCGGCAAGATCGTTGCCGGCCGTGAAGGAACCGCCGGTGCCGGTGTAGTAGGTGACGCGGATTTTCGGATCGGCATCCGCCGTCTCGATCGCATCAGCCAGCACCTTGTACATCTCCGCCGTCAGTGCGTTCTTCTTGTCCGGGCGGTTGATGGTGACGATCTGGACACCGTCTTCGACGGTCACGAGCACATAATCGGTCATCGGGCGATCCTTCGATTGAACGTTGCAATTGTATCGGTAAGTTCTTTTTCGGAATTTAGGGCTCCGCCGGCCTGCCTGCAAAGCCTATCCATGCAACAGCTTGTGCGCACGGTATGGGTCCGCTGAACGAATTTGAACAGGCATCAGGCAGGCAGGAGACGCCAGACGCTGGTGTTGCGGACATCGGTGTCTTCCAGTTCGCGCGTCGTCTTCACGGCGTAGGAGACCAGTTTTTCAAGGCCGGATTTCGGCAGATAGGTACGCCCGGGATCCCCGATCAGCACCGTCGTGCCCTCGCCCGCAAGCTTGCGCAGCCATGTTTCGATGCGCGCCGCCAGAGGCCCCTCGTAGCACATGTCGCCGACGAGAACGATGTCCCAGCCGCGATTGGCGGTGCCGACAAGATCGTCGGTCGCTGCGGCAATGGCGACATTGTTGGTTTCGGCGTTGAGTGCAATCGCCGCCGCCGCGAAGGCATCGATGTCGGCGGCAAGCGCCATGGCGGCGCCCGCCTTCATCGCGGCAATGGCGATCAGCCCCGAGCCCGAACCGAAATCGAGGACGCGCTGGCCGCGCACGATTTCCGGATTGTCGAGAATGTAGCGTGCCAATGCCTGACCGCCTGCCCAGGCGAAGGCCCAGAATGGCGGCGGCAGACCCGACTTCTCGAGTTCCTCCTCGGTCATCTGCCAGATCGGAACGATTTCGCTGGCGAGGTGCAACCGGATTTCGGGAATGAGCGGCGGTTCGTGAAGCTGCGTGTTCTCGCGAATGAAGCGGGCGGGATCGCTCATGCGCCGGCAGGCAGTGCGGCAAGAACGGCGCGCGCCTGTTCGCTGTCTTTTGCAATCTGCGCCTTCAGGCTTTCCAGGCCGTCGAATTTCCGTTCGGGACGCAGATATTCGACGAACGAGACGGCCGCATGGGCACCATAGATGTCGCCGTCGAAATCGAAGATATGCGCTTCCAGAAGCACGTCCTGCTTGTCGAAGGTCGGGCGTCGGCCGACATTCGCAACGCCGTCATAGCTGCCCCTGTGCGGCCCGTCCTCGATCTCGACCTTCACCGCATAAACGCCAAGCGCCGGTTCGACGTGATCCTCAAGTGGCAGATTTGCGGTCGGAAAGCCGATGGTGCGGCCGCGTTGATCGCCCTGCTGGATATGCGTCTCGACCGTCCACCAATGGCCGAGCAGCTTCGCCGCGCCACGCGGATCGCCCTTTGCCAGAAGCTCGCGGATACGTGTCGAGGAATAGGCTTCGCCGTCACCGCGCACTTCCGGCACGATGTCGACGCCGAAACCTTCCATTTCGCCCATATAGGCCAGCGTCGCCGCATCGCCGCCGCGTCCCTTGCCGAAGCGAAAATCGTAACCCGCCACCACGTGCACGGCGCGCAGCCCGTCGACCAGCACATCGAGAACGAATTCCGGTGCGAGTTTTTGCGACATGCGCTGATCGAATGGCAGCGCCGCCAGAACATCGACGCCCAGCTTTTCCAGCAGCCGTGCCTTGGCGCGGAAAGGGGTCAGACGAAAAAAGGGCTTGTCGGGAAAAAAGAACTGCTGGGGATGCGGCTCGAAGACAAGGACGCCGAGCGGCACGCCGAGTTCTGCTGCCAGACGCGCCGCCTCCCCGATCACCTTGCGGTGGCCGAGATGCACGCCATCGAAGTTTCCGAGTGCGTAGACGCCGCCCGTCAGGCCGGGCGGCACGTGCTCGTGGTGGCGGATAATCTGCATCTGCGTGGGTCGGGGCTCCGGGGCAAAGGGGTCGGCCAAAGGTGATGGCGGATCGGCCCCCATGCGTCAAGTGCAGGGGACGAGACGCCCGTTGCGCATGTTCTACCAGACGAGACGCGGCATGGCCGCGACGGCACGCACGCCAGCGCGGGCCAGGACCGCCTCAACACGCGCTTCGTCGGGGCTCTCAGGCGCCGGGCCACAATCGGCCGCGGCAATCCCGCCGGTGACGAACAGGGCATCGATGCCGGCGTCGCCGGCGCCCAGCATATCGGTCAACGGACCGTCGCCGACGGCCAGGATTCGGGCGTCGGCGACCGGACCGCCGGCAATGTCGGCGAGACGGCGACGCGCCACCTCGTAGATCGGCCGGTGCGGCTTGCCGAAATACACGACCTCGCCGCCCAGTTCCTCGTAGAGCGCGGCCAGCGCACCGGCGCAGTAGATATGTTTCGAGCCGCGCTCGACGATGATGTCGGGATTGGCGCAAACGAGCGGAAGCCTCCGCGCGACCAGATTCTCGAACTGCCTGCGATAGTCTTCCGGCCCCTCGATCTCATCGTTGAACGGTCCGGTGACAAGGATGAAGGCTGCCTGCGCCTCGTCCACGCGTTCGACGCCGGTGCCGTCGAACAATGCCAGATCGCGATCGGGACCAATATAGTAGCAGGCGTCGCCCAATGTCCGACTGCCGAGATAGGTCCGCGTTGCGTCGCCCGATGTGAGGATGCCGTCATAGACATCATGCGGTATGCCCATGCGTTCGAACATTTCCGGCAGCGTCGTCGACGGCCGCGGTGCGTTCGAGAGCAGCAATACGCGCCCGCCCCCGGCGCGGAAGCGGCCCAGCGCATCGGCAACGCCGGGATAGGCCTCGCGTCCATTGTGCAACACGCCCCAGACATCGCAGAGCAGGGCATCGTAGCGGGCGGCGATCGCAGAGAGACCGGAAATCAGCAAGAGATGGTTCCTTCGACAAGGACGGGTCAGGCCGGTGCCCGCATGAAGACGAATTCGGTGACGCCATAGCGCCGCCGGTCGACTTCTACAAAACCTTCCGGCGCAGCGAAGTCGGATGTCACGGCTTCCTCGACGATGCACAAGGCGCCGGGCACCAGCCAGTCGCCGTCCCGTGCCGAGACGAGCGCCGCCTCGCCCAGCTTGCGGCCATAGGGCGGATCGGCGAAGACGAGCGAGAAGGCCGGGCCGACGCTGCCGGGCCGGGGCCCAAGCGAGGCTGCATCGCGCTTGTAGAGCTTGGCATGACCATTGAGACCGAGATGCTCGAGATTCTCGCGGATGGCGGCGCGACTCTCGGCATGGTCGTCGACGAAGAGACAGAAGGATGCGCCCCGCGACAGGGATTCCAGTCCGAGTGCGCCCGATCCCGCAAAAAGATCCAGCACCCGCGCGTCCTCGAGCTCAAAACCGTCAAAATCCGCGTGGGCCAGAATGTTGAACAGGGCCTCACGCGCCCGTTCACCGGTCGGGCGCACGCGGTCCCCCCTGGGTGCCGCGATCGCCCGGCCCCTATGGGTGCCGCCGACGATCCGCATGACGCGCCTTTCCCTTGCCGGCCGCATCGGCCTTTTTGGTGCGGAAGGTCTTCAGCCGCGGCTTCGTTCCGCCGGGCTTTCCCGCCGGCCTGGCATCGCGCTTCGAGACGGAACCGGTGACGGCCTTCTTCGGCGCGTTCCGGTTCGACGGTGCCTCGGCCTGCATGAACTGCTCGGCATGGGCACCGAGCTGGTCCATCAAGACCCGGTTCGGCACCTGCGCCACCTCGCCTTCAGCAAGATCGCCAACCTGGAAGGGCCCGAAAGACAGCCGGATCAGACGATTGACCTTCAGGCCCAGCGCACCGAGCACGCGCTTCACCTCGCGGTGCTTGCCTTCCTTCAGGCCGACCGTCAGCCAGACATTCGAGCCCTGTACCTTGTCGAGCTTCGCCTCGATCGATCCGTAGCGCACGCCTTCGACCGTGATGCCGTCCTTCAACTTGTCGAGATCGGCCTGGGTGATTGCGCCCCAGGCGCGCACGCGGTAACGCCGCGTCCAGCCGGTGGACGGCAGTTCGAGCAGCCGCGCCAAGGCGCCGTCATTGGTCAGCAGCAGCAGGCCTTCGGTATTGATATCGAGACGGCCGACCGAAACCACGCGCGGCATGCCGGCCGGCAGGCGCTCGAAGACCGTCGTGCGACCTTCGGGATCCTTCGCCGTCGTCACGAGTCCGGCCGGCTTGTGATAGCGCCAGAGCCGTGTCGGCTCCTGCTTCGGCAAGGCCTTGCCGTCGACGACGATTGCCTCGCGACCGGTCACGTTGAGGGCGGGGCTCTGCAGCACCTTGCCGTCAACCGTCACACGACCGTCGGCAATCAATTGCTCGGCCTCGCGACGCGAACAGATGCCGGCGCGGGCGATGACCTTGGCAATGCGCTCGCCCTGGGGCGATGCATCGGCGGCGGGCGTTTTTGAGCGAGCGTTCATGCCCCCTCTTTAGCAGGCGCCTTGCCGGACCGAAAGCCACCGCTTGACGGGCCCGGCGCCGCACAGGCAGGGTCCCGTCCATGACCGCCGACAGGACAATCGACAGCCGGCCGCGCCCGATGGACATGGCCATGGCCGAAGCCGAGGCCGCCGCCGCACGCGGCGAGGTGCCCGTCGGCGCGGTCGTGGTCGACGCGAGCGGCACGGTCCTTGGCCGGGCCGGTAACCGGACGCTCGAGCTCAAGGATCCAACCGCCCATGCGGAAATGCTGGCGATCCGCGCCGCCTGCGTGGCCCTCGGCTCGGAACGTCTGACCGGCTGCGACCTCTATGTGACACTCGAGCCCTGCCCGATGTGTGCGGCCGCGATCTCGTTTGCCCGGCTGAGGCGCCTCTATTACGGGGCCGCCGACGCGAAAGGCGGAGGCGTCGATCACGGACCGCGCATCTTCGAACATGCGACCTGCCACCATCGGCCCGACATCTATGGCGGTATCGGCGAGACCCGGGCGGCGGCGCTTTTGCGCGATTTCTTCGCTGCCCGGCGGGACTGAGGAAAGCCCCCGTCCGGCCACGGCTTTCCGCGTGATTTGCCGGGCGCAACGGGCTAGAGTGCAGCCATTCGCCATTGAAACGGGGGCCGAGGCCCTCCAATCCAAAAAATCGAGGGGAGACCTGATGAATTTCGAATATTCCGACAAAACCAAGGAGATGATCGCCCGGCTTGAGCGCTTCATGGACGATCACATCTATCCGAACGAGAAGACCTATAACGACCAGATGGAGGCCTTCCGCGCCGCCGGCAATCCGTGGCAGGTACCGCAAATTCTCGAAGACCTGAAGCCGAAGGCGCGCGATGCCGGCCTCTGGAACCTGTTCCTGCCGGAATCCGAGCGCGGCGGCGGTCTGTCCAACCTCGAATATGCTTCTCTCTGCGAGATCATGGGCCGCGTCGGCTGGGCGTCCGAGGTGTTCAACTGCTCGGCACCCGATACCGGCAACATGGAAGTGATCGAGCGCTACGGCAACGAGCGCCAGAAGAAGGAATATCTGGAGCCGCTGCTCGAAGGAAAGATGCGCTCCGCCTTCCTCATGACCGAGCCGGACGTCGCTTCGTCCGACGCGACCAACATTTCGACCCGCATCGAGCGCGACGGAGACGAATATGTGATCAACGGCCGCAAGTGGTGGTCGTCGGGCGTCGGCGATCCGCGTTGCAAGATCGCGATCGTGATGGGCAAGACCGATCCCAAGGCCGATACCTATCGCCAGCAATCACAGATTCTGATGCCGCTCGATGCCAAGGGCGTCAAGGTTGTCCGCATGCTGCCGGTTTTCGGCTATGACGATGCGCCGCATGGCCATGCCGAAGTGATCCTGGACAATGTCCGTGTTCCGGCCGAGAACCTGCTTCTCGGCGAAGGCCGCGGCTTCGAGATCAGTCAGGGACGCCTCGGGCCGGGCCGTATCCATCACTGCATGCGCACCATCGGCGTTGCCGAACGGGCGCTCGAGATCATGGTCAAGCGCCTCCTTACCCGCGAGGCTTTCGGCAAGAGGATTGCCGATCATTCGGTCTGGGAAGAGCGTGTCGCCCGCGCGCGTACCGACATCGAAATGGCGCGTCTGCTGACGCTCAAGGCCGCCTACATGATGGACACGGTGGGCAACAAGGTTGCCCGCGCCGAGATCGCCATGATCAAGGTGGCGGCACCCAACATCGCGCTCAAGGTCATCGACGATGCCATCCAGGCGCATGGCGGCGGCGGCGTGACCTCAGATTTCGGCCTCGCGAAAATGTATTCGGGCATGCGGACGCTGCGTCTGGCCGACGGTCCGGACGAAGTGCACAATCGCACCATCGCGAAGCTGGAGTTCAAGAAGTATCAGGAGAAACTCCGCGCGGCGGCCGAGTGATCGTGCTGCAGGAGCGGACAGATCGCGGATACTGCATCTGCGACTGATGCAAACCCGGAACGGCCGGCCCCGTCAAACAGGGCCGGCCGTTTTCGCGACCGCCGGACGGACAAGACCAGAAACGAAAAGCAGCGGAACGCAGCCATGACGTCATCGATGAAATTGTACAATGCGCAACTCTCGCCCTATGCCGCGCGTTGCCGCCTTGCGATCCACGCCAAGGGGCTCGATGTCGCGATGATCGACGTCGCCCCCGGCGCCGTTCCGCCGGAACTCGATACGCTGACACCGATGCACAAGGTTCCGCTGCTGGTTCACGGCGACGTGGTGGTGCCGGAATCGGAAACGATCTGCGAATATCTGGAAGACCTGAATCTCGGGACATCGCTGCGTCCCGAGGGGGCAGCCCACATTGCGCGTATGCGGCTGCTGGCGCGGATCGGCGACCTCTACATCATGGAGCCGATGGGCAATCTGTTCGGCCAGATCAACCCGCAGGGCCGCGACCAGGCCCTGGTCGACCGTGAAATGGCCGAATTGCTGAAGGGCATCGGCTGGCTGACCCATTATCTCGACGGATCGCCCTTTGCAGTCGGCGATCGCCTGAGTCTTGCTGATTGCGCGCTGGTACCCATGCTGTTCTTCTTCGATCGGATCGGCCCGATGTTCGGCGAAGCAACACCGCTGAAGCATTTCCCTGCGACCGACGCCTATTTCGGAAGCGTGCAGAATCATCCGTCCGCCGCGAAGGTCGTCGCCGAGCTCGACGCTGCCCTGCGCCGCATGATGGGGAGCTAGAATCTAGCCGCCAGCCAGATTGGCCAGGGCCGGATTGCCGGATGGGTCGAGAGGTGTCGCATTCAGCGCTTCCGCATCGCGGACCGGAACGGCGCAATGCGGCGTCAGCGGCAGCGTCACCGTGACCGTCGTTCCGTTGTCAAGTTCGCTATCGATCTTCATCGTGCCGCCGTGCAGTCCGGCCAGCGAGCGGACCAGCGCCAGGCCGAGACCCGTGCCCTGCTTGCTCAAGGCAGCGTCGGTCGCCACCTGCTCGAACGGTTGACCGAGCCTTGCAATCTGATCCTGCGGAATGCCGCGTCCATTGTCCGATACCGTGATGGCAACGCCGTTCGGCGTCGCGCATACTGCTGCCGAGACCTTTCCACCCGACGGCGTGAACTTGATCGAGTTCGAGAGCAGGTTGAGCACGATCTGCTTCAGCGCGCGCTCATCCGCAACGATCTCCTCGATATCGAGATCCTCCGCCATGTTCATCACAAGGCCGACCCCATTCTCCTCGGCCCGGCCGCGAACAAGGCGTACGCTCGATTCCATCAGATGACGCAGATTGACTGGCTCCGGATGAAGTTCGTACTTGCCGGCCTCGATCTTGGACATGTCCAGAATGTCGCTGATGAGATCGAGCAGCAGCGCGCCGCTCTCGTTGATCAGTTGTGCATATTCGAGATAGCGCCCGTGGCCAAGCTGGCCGAACATCTGCATCCGCAGGATTTCCGAGAATCCGATAATCGCATTCAGCGGTGTCCTGAGCTCGTGGCTCATATTGGCGAGAAAGCGCGACTTGGTGCGGCTGGCCGCCTCGGCGCGCTCTCGCGCATCCATCAGTTCGATCTCGTGCCGCTTGCGCTCGCCGATATCGCGCGTCACACCGACAATCTCGGTCGTGCGCTTGCCGGATTCGTCACGGGCCGGCCGCATCGTCGATTCGAGCCAGATATAATTGCCATTCCTGTGCCGGAACCGATAGTCGAACTGCACCGGCCGACCGCCAACCGCACATTCGATGAAGGCCTTGCGCACGCGCGGAAAATCGTCCGGATGGATCAGCGTCTCGTCGATCGGCTTTCCGATGAACTCCTCGGGCTTGCGGCCCAGCGTCTGCTCGACGGCCGGCGACATGAAGATCACGTTCGACATCGCATCATAATGGGCGACGACGTCCGATGCCTGTTCGGTCATCAGGCGGTACTTGGCCTCGCTTGCCTTCAGCGCCAGCTCGGACTCGACTTCCTGCGTCACATCTTCGGCGAGGCCCACCAGCGCGCCGATTTCGCTGTACGCATCGCCTTCGGCATAGGCATGGGTCTTGATGTAGCGGTAGTTGCCGTCGTCAGCGCGGAACCGCGTGACGCAGTTGACGGGTTCCTGGGTTTCGAAGGCATCGATGAACTTCGACAACAGGGCATCGCGGTCATCCGGATGCACAAGATGCTCGTACCAGTCGCCATCGCGCGGCAGCTGCGTTTCGTCGCGCCCGAGTATGCGTGCCACACCGCGCGACCATTGCGGTGCCGGCTCGCCCTTCACCCAGCGCCAATGACCGAATCGCGCGAGCTGCTCTGCTTCGCGCAACTGACTTTCCAGCCTGTGCGTTTCGGTCACATCGCGGGAACAGCAGAGAATGCCGGCGACATCGGGATCGGCCAGCAGGTTTCGGGCCCGGGCCTCGATACGCCGCCAGGTGCCGTTTGCATGCGGCAGACGGACAATCTCGAGCACTTCGGCGTCCGGAACGAGGACGCATTCTGCGAACTTCTTCGCAAGGCGCTCGCGGTCGTCCGGATGCACCAGCTTGAAAATGGAATGGCCGATCAGCGGCTTTTCCGAAGCGCCGATCACCTTGCGTACGGCAGGGCTCTGGTAGGTTATGATTCCGTCGCGGTCGAGGATGGTCAGGATGTCGCCGGCGTTTTCGACAAGGGCCCGATAGAAGCGCTCGACAGGACGCGGCTGATCTTCCACGGTGCGCGCCGGCGCGCCGCTTGCGGCTGCCTGTTCCGTTTCCGCGGAACGCTCCATCCCTGCTCCCCAAATCCGGCTGAGTGCCGGCAATGTCATGGGCAACCAGACTGCCCAAGACCGGTGGATGCTAGGCGGATTTGTTTAACGTTCTCTTGAGTCACGGGGTCGTGTTAACGCGGTGTTCACCATGTTCCGCCCTCAGTCGGGCCGCTGCACGATGTTCCAGGCGTGATCGGCGAGCATTCGGCAGGAATCGCCGAGCGTCATGGCGCGTTCGGAGCTGGCATTGCCGTCCAGCCCGCGCTTGTAGACGCCCTGGCTGATGGAGGCGAGGCGGAACATCGAAAAAGCGAGATAGAAGTTCCAATGCGGAATGCCGTCGCGGCCCGCATGGCGACAATACTCGGCGACGAACTCCTGCTCGGTCGGCACGCCCGGCGTCTTTGTCCGGTCGATGGCGGAAGCGCCGCCGGCAACGCCGAGGAGGTCATACATGCAGCAATAGGCGACGTCTGCCAGGGGATGGCCGATGGTGCAGAGTTCCCAATCGAGCACCGCGATCATGCGCGGCTCGGTTGCATGAAACATCGTGTTGCCGAGGCGGTAGTCGCCATGCGCGATCGTGACTGACGGCTCGTCGGGAATGTGCGTCGGCAGGTATTTGATGAGTTCTTCCATCGCCGGCACGTCGGCTGTCTGCGCGCCGCGATATTGCTTGATCCAGCGGCCGATCTGCCGTTCGAAATAATTCCCGGGCTTGCCAAAATCACCCAAGCCCACTTTTTCATAGTCGACCTTGTGAAGCCTGGCGAGGTTCTCGGCAAGGTTGGCATAGACGGCGCGGCGCTCCGCCTCCGTCGAATTCGGCATCACCGACTCGCGGAAGACGCGGCCTTCGAGATAATCCATCACGTAGAAGGACGTACCGATGACGCTGTCATCCTCGCAGAGCGCATACATATGCGGCACGGGCACGTCGGTCTGCGCGAGCGCCTTCATCACACGATATTCGCGATCGACCTGGTGGGCGCTTGCCAGCAATTGCCCCGGCGGCTTCTTGCGCATCACATAGCGCTTGCCGCCGCCGACGCCCGCCGTCGTCAAAAGGAATGTGGGGTTAGACTGGCCGCCCTCGAACTGGCGAACCTCGAGCGCGCCGCCGAAGCCTTCCACCGCGTCGCGGCACCAGGCTTCGAGGCGCTTCACATCGAAACGGTGTGCCTCGCGGATCGCCGTGGTTTCGTCGATTGCCTGGCTTGCGGCCTGATTGTCGGCCATGACCGTATCTCTCCCTGCAGATAGCTGTTGCGAGAGACTTACCATGCAGACTGCAGGGGGCAAAGGCGTCGCTGTTTACGCGGCGTCTTCGGTCGGCTTGAAGCCCTCGCCCATTGTGCCGTCGACCCGCCGCTTGCGGGCGTTGTGCACAAGCTTACCCGGACGGTCATCGGTGTCCGGCCGCGACGTCGCCATGCGAATGACTTCGCCGTAATCCGGTTTGGTTTCGATCCGCGGGCCGTAGCCATTGGCGATCAGGAAGGTGCGGGCCCTGGGCAGATTGTAGCAAGGCACCCACATCACCAGGTGATGTTCGACATGATAGTTGACCCAGTAGGGCGCGAGGAAGGCGCGGGCAAGCCAGCCCGCCTTCGTGGTGCGCGCCTGACGGAACGGATCGTTGTCGTCCGGCACCATCGCGTGTTCGGCGATGTTGCGGATGCGCGTGATGGCCTGCTGCCAGGTCAGGAACGGCACCAGCCAGAGAATGAAGTAGAGATACCAGTGTCCGGCTGCCGCCAGCACGGCAAGGATCGCCAGCTGTGCGACCGTTGCGCGGCCGAGTTTTCCCCAATAGTGCTTCAGGCGCTGTCCGAGCGGCCATTCGGCCTTGCCGAGCGCGTTCATGATCTGCGCCTTGCGCTGCTGGTAGCCCGTCTGACCCGTCAGGTCACGGATCATCTTGCGGCGAAAGCTCTTGCGCGTAATAGGGAATGGTGCCGAGAGGACCAGATCGGGATCTTCCGGCTGCTGGGTGTGCGCGTGATGCTGCAGGTGATAGCGGCGATAGGCGCGCGTCTCGGCCATCATCGGATAGGCGCAGAGCCACTGGCTCAGAAACATGTTGAGCTTCTGATTGTGCGTCAAAATCCCGTGCGCGCCATCATGCATCAGGATCGCGAGACCGAGCTGGCGCGCACCGATGACCATCACGGCGAGGATGTAGGTCAACGGATTGGGAAAGACGACAAAAACCGCCATCGTGGCAAAAATGACGCCCCATGCATGCAGCACCAGCCAGGTGCCGCGCCAGTCCGACCGCTGTCGCACGATGGCGAGTTGTGCGGGGGTGAAGAGTTCGCTCGCCATGCTCATGCCGTTGCTCTCCGTTCGATCCTGTCGGGTTTCCCGTCATTCGCCGCCGCGCCGACGCCCGCCATGCAGAAGGCGACGATGTCATCGACGACACGTTCGGGATTTTCATCAAGTTCGTGCGACTGCGGTGCCAGCGGCCCGATCAGCGCCGTCGGAATGGCGCCGGCGATGCAGGCCGCCGCGATCTTCACATCGGTCGCAGGAAGTTCGCCGGCGGCAATGCCGTCTTCGAGAATGCGGGCGAAGATTTCGGCATGGGTGCGGCGGAAGAAAGCGCGTTCCTCGGCGAGGTTGGCGTCGACCGGTTCAGCCAGCAACGCATAGGCGAGGCGACGGCCCCGGACCGCGCGGCCGGCGAACGTGCGCAGCACCTCGACCAGACGCTGGCGCGCCGGCGCGTCGCCTGCGGCAATCGCGGCCAGCAGATCCATCTCGCGCGTCGAGACCTCGCGAAAGATCTGACGGCAGAGAGCTTCCTTGGAAGAAAAATAGCGGTAGAGCGTGCCGGTGGCGACGCCCGCGCGGCGCGCCACTTCGCTCATCTGCGCGGCGGCGAAACCGCCTTCCGACACCAGATCACGCGCAGCATCGAGGATGCTGCGCCGCGTCTCCGCCAGCCGTGCCGAAACCTTGTCTGTGCGCCGGTAGGTCAAGATATGAACCTTAATTCATTTCAAGGAATGAACCATGGTTCAGGTCGCCCTGTCAATCCTTGACGGGGGGTGGAAGCCGCGCTCAATCGGCCGCGCGCAGGGCCGGGCCGAAGCCACTCAACGGCTTGTTTTCAATCGCCTTTTCCGGGGCACGCCGAGATGTCTCGACGGTGCCGGCCCAATCGGGCTGACCGCTGAAGGCGGCCGCTGCGAGCGCTGCGCTGTGAAGCCATTCTTTCAGCATCCTGTTCATCGATGCCTCCTTGTGTTGCGTTGCAGCATATCTATTCGTGCAGCGCAAAATTTCAAGTGGCAGGGCATGCGTCAAAAGCGCATATGGCGTTGCGCAGGAAAGGCAGCGACTCGCTTATGGTCCTGAGGCATAACCCCGGAACCCCGAACGCCGGTCCGCCCATGAGCCCCGCCCCGCCCGATCATCCGTCCACGGAAGAGGACAGCGCCGCCGCGCTGTTCGGGCTGCGCGATTTCCGGCTCTACATCTCGGGACGATTCCTCGGCACGCTGGCGATGATGATCCAGTCGGTCGCGGTCGGCTGGCAGGTCTATGATCTGACCGAAAGCGCGATGGCACTCGGCATGGTCGGGCTGGCGCAGTTCCTGCCGATGGTGCTGATCACGCTGCCGGCCGGCGACGTTGCCGACCGCGTCGACCGCCGGCTGATCGTCGCCGTGGCGGCGGCTCTGGAAGCGGCGGCGGCCGGCTGGCTGATCGTGCTCTCGCTGCTCGGCACGCATGAGGTGATCTGGTTCTATGCGGCGCTGGCGCTGTTCGGCACCGGCCGCGCGATCATGGCGCCGGCCTCGCGCAGCTTCGTGCCGCTGATCGTCTCGAGCCGGCAGATGCCGCGCGCCATCGCGGTCAGCTCGTCGTCGTTCCAGATATCGGTGATCGTCGGGCCGGCGCTGGGCGGCTTTCTCTACATCTTCGGACCGGTCGCCGCCTATGGCACGGCCTTTGCCGGTTTCCTGATCGTCGCCGCGGCGTTCCTCGCGATGAAGGTGCGGCCGGCGCCGCTGCCGGACGGGCCCGCCGTGACGGCGCTGCATCGCCTGACCGCCGGCATTTCCTTCATGCGCCGCTCGCCGATCGTCTTCGGCGCGATCTCGCTCGACCTCTTCGCGGTGCTGCTGGGCGGCGCGACGGCACTGCTGCCGATCTTTGCGCGCGACATTCTGGCGGTCGGGCCGCAAGGGCTCGGCGTGATGCGGGCGATGCCGGCGGCCGGCGCCATTATCGTCAGCCTGCTGCTGATCTGGCGACCGATCCGCGCGCGCACCGGCCATGTCATGTTCGCCTGCGTCGCCGTGTTCGGGATCGCCACGATCGCCTTCGGCCTGTCGCGCGATTTCGGACTGACGCTGGCCGCGCTGGCGCTGATGGGTGCCTCCGACATGGTCAGCGTCAATATCCGTTCGACGCTGGTGCCGCTGGCGACGCCGCAACCGATGCTCGGCCGCGTGTCGGCGGTCGAAATGCTTTTCATCGGCGCCTCGAACGAGCTTGGCGAGTTCCGCGCCGGCGTTTCGGCGGCGCTGTTCGGCACGGTGCCGGCGGTGCTGATCGGCGGCATCGGCACGCTGGGCGTGGTCGGCTTGTGGATGTGGCTCTTCCCGGCGCTCAGGACCGTCGACAAGTTCGAGGACGTCAAGCCGAAGGAAAGCGGCTAGAGGAATTGTCCCGCGACGATGGCGGCAAAGAGGATCAGGCCGAAATCGCGATTGCCGCGAAAGAGCTGCAAACAAAGGGACGGATCGTCGATGTCGAGGCGCAGGATCTGGCGCAGGAGATGCGCGGCGCCGAGGCCAAGGCCGATCCAGAAAAGAAATCCGAGACCCGCCAGCGCGCCGGCGGCCGCGAAGCCTGCCAGCGCCGCGCCGTAGAAGAGCCACATCCATTTGTATGTTGCGGCACCGAGCTTCAGCGCGCTCGAACGCACGCCGACAATCGCGTCGTCCTCGCGGTCCTGGTGCGCGTAGATCGTGTCGTAGCCGACGGTCCAGAAGACCGCGCCGAGATAGAGCAGCAGCGGCGCGGCCGAAAGCGAACCGTGAACGGCCGCCCAGCCCATCAACGCGCCCCAGTTGAAGGCGAGGCCGAGCACGATCTGCGGCCAGTCGGTGATGCGCTTCATGAAGGGATAGATCGCGACCAGCAGCAGCGAAGCAAAACCGAGCCATATGGCATAGGCATTGAGCGAGAGTAGAACGGCAAGGCCGACAAGACATTGCGCGGCAAGGAAGGCCCAGGCTGCTGGCACACTCACCGCGCCCGACGGCAGCGGCCGCGCGCGCGTGCGCGCGACGGCGGCGTCGATGTCGCGGTCGACGATGTCGTTCCAGGTGCAGCCAGCGCCGCGCATGACGAGCGCGCCGAGGGCGAAAAGCGCCAGCAGCCAGGCGTCACGCCAATCGTCCGTGGCCAGAGCAACCGACCACCAGCAGGGCAGCAGCAACAGCCAGGTGCCGATCGGCCGGTCGGCGCGGGCGAGACGCAGGAAGGGCCGCGCGAAAGCAGGCGCGCGCGTGTCCACCCAGTTTTGGGGCGCGGCATCGGCGACGGCGGAAGGGGCGGGATCGTTCATCGGACACTCGGCACGGGGCTTCGATTCGGCATGCCGCATGATGCCACGGCGCGCCCGAACGGGGATTTGTGACAGCGATTGTGACAGCGGAATCGGGCCTTACCCCCCCTCTGTCACGCAACTGTCACAACACTGTCATAAATGGATTTATCCCCGGGTTTATCGGTCAGGCCGAAGGCAGGTCATGCTGCGGCGCAACAATCCGGAAGTAGCCACCTGACATCGCTCGTTGTCGTTTTGCCGTGACGGCAATCCTCATTCTGGCAATGGCGCCGTTTTTGCGATGACGGCAACCGGGACTGGATTGCCTCGACGGCAATGCATTCAGGATTCGATATGCAGGGGCACCGCCGGCAGTCGCCCGGCGGTCAGTCCGGGCAGGTGCTGCTTCAGGGAGGCCGGAAAAAAGATATCCCCGCTGGCCAGGAGGGCCGGCAGCGCCCACCAGCGCAGTTCGCGGATCACCGCGCGCTCCGCCTCGGTCCAGCCGGCGGTGGCGAGCGAGGATGTTTCGGCATGAGCGATGAAGAAGGTCTCCTGCAGCAGCCGCTTCTCGCCGCGGACGGTCAGAACATGTTCCGTGTACCACACAGGCGGCCCGAGGCGGGCATCCGCGAGACCCGTCTCCTCTACGAGTTCGCGGCGAGCGGCATCTTCGAGTGCCTCGCCGGGTTCGACGGCGCCGCCGATGGTCACCCAATAGGGGCGCGCGAGCACCGCGCCGTCGGCGCCGCCGACATCGGGGTCGTGCATGCGGACCAGCAGCAGGCGCTTGGCGGCGTCGAAGAGCAGGACGCGGGCTGTCGGGCGGGTACGCATGGGGTGACGATAGAGAGGTGGGGTGGGAAAGGGAATGTGGAGGAAGAAAGGGGTTCACGCAGAGGCGCAGAGACGCAGAGGGGTTTTGGTTCTATATACGTCATTGCGAGCGCAAGCGAAGCAATCCAGAAGCGGTATGCGCTGAGTCCGGCGTTTTCTGGATTGCTTCGTCGCTTCGCTCCTCGCAATGACGACGAAATTGCAGCAAGTCACATATAACTCCCATGACCCGCCCCGCCGACATCACCGACACCGACGACAATCCGCGTTGTGCCAGCGGGAAGGCGCGGCTTTTTGTCGAGGGGGAATTGCGCGCGGGCGCGTCGCTGACGCTCGAGGCGGACCCGTCGCATTATCTGGTCAATGTGCTGCGCATGGGCGCCGGCGACGGGGTGCTGCTCTTCAACGGGCGCGACGGGGAATGGGCGGCGCGGATTGCCGAGCCGCACAAGAAACATTGCGTGCTGGAACTCATCGAGCGGACGCGGGCGCAGGAGCCGCTGCCCGACATCTGGCTTTTGTTCGCGCCGGTCAAGAAGGCGCGGCTCGATTTCATCGCCCAGAAGGCGACCGAGATGGGGGCCGCCGTCATCCAGCCGGTCGTGACGGCGCGCACGGTGGTGACGCGGCTCAAGGACGAGCGCTTGCAGGCCAATGCCGTCGAGGCGGCCGAGCAATGCGGGCTTGTCGCGGTGCCGGAGGTGCGCGCGGCGGCGAAGCTTGCCGGCTTGCTGGCGCAATGGGATGCGATCGCGCCGGGGCGGCGCATTCTCTTCTGCGACGAGGGCGCGCGGCCGGGCGAAGCGCGGGTGGTGCTTGAGAAGCTTGCCGGCGAAGGCTGGCGCGGGGCGCCGCTCGCCGTTCTGGTCGGGCCGGAAGGCGGGTTCTCGCCGGAGGAGCGGGACATGCTCCGTGCACGGCGCGACACGGTGGCGCTGTCGCTCGGGCCCCGGATCATGCGCGCCGACACGGCGGCGATCGCGGCGCTGGCGGTTGTCGGGCTGGTGCTGGGGGACTGGTGAGGGGTTAGCGAAGTTCAATACGCGGTGGTTGCTTGATGTCCACCCTCCCCTTGGGGGAGGGTCGAAATTTGCGGAGCGTCAGCGAAGCAAATTTAGGGGGTTCGGGGTGTTTCGCAAAGCGAACAAAAAGGTCCGGCGGACCTTTTTGAACCCCGAACGAAAGCCCGTGGCATTGCCCTGCGCTTCGCTCCGGGCGTTCGAAGCTCGAAAAGGCCCACCGGGCCTTTTCGTTTGCCTTCGGCAAACCGCTCCTCACCCCCCAAAAATTCTTCGCAAGCTCGAATTTTTCGACCCGCCCCTCAGGGGCGGTGGTCGCTCGATTGAAGGCTGTGCAATCGGTCATGTGGCACGGCCGGAACTTCGCTCACGGCAATGTATGTGTTCCGGTTATGCGCTGAAGTTCCTCGCTTACCCCTCCCCAAACGGACTTCGCCCGTTTGACTGCCCTGCGCTTCGCTCCGGGCGTTCGACGCTCGAAAAGGTCCATCGGACCTTTTCGTTCGCTCGCGCGAAACGCCTCTCACCCCCCAGGGGCGGGTGGTCACTTGAATAAAGGCTGTGCTCATGATGTTTGAAATTGCTCTCGGCCACTTCCAGCCCCTACTCTCTCCTCGTCCCGCAACCCGCCCGCTCAGAAAATGACTTCCACACAGACACTGACCATTGCCGTTGCCGGGCTCGGGCAGCGGATTTCGACCGTGACCCGGCATCTGGTTGCAGCCGCGCCGCATGTGCGCGTCGCCGGCTATTGCGATCCGGCGCCGGTGGGGCTTCGCGCGCTCGAGAAACGGGGGATCGAAACGGGTGCGGCGCATGAAAGCGTCGCGGCGATGCTGGCGGCGGTGAAGCCCGATCTGCTGATGGTCGGCTCGCCCAATCATCTGCATCTCGATCACATCAAGTCGGGGCTTGAAGCGGGTGTGCGGGTCTTTTCCGAAAAGCCGGTGGTGCGCAGCGAGGACGAGACCTGGGAACTGGCGCGGCTCTTGCGCGCGCATGGCGAAGCGTCGGTGATCGTCGGGCTGGTGCTGCGCTCCTCGCCGCTGGTCGCCGCCGTGCGCAAGCGGCTGGCGCATCAAAGTTTCGGACGGCTTGTCAGCTTCGAGGGCAACGAGCATCTGCATCCCGAGCACGGCGCCTTCCTGATGCGCGACTGGCGGCGGCACGCCGCCCATGCCGGCTCGTTCCTGCTCGACAAATGCTGTCACGATTTCGATCTCTACCGGCTTTTTGCCGGCGCGCTGCCGGCGCGCGTCGCCAGTTTCGGCGGGCGGACGATCTTCACGCCCGAGAATGCCGGCCTCGCCGAACGGCGCCACAAGGACGGCGCGCAAGCCTATTCGGTGTGGCGGGCCGGCTGGAACGGCGGCAATGAAGTCTTTGCGTCCGACGCCGATGTCGCCGACAACCAGGTGGCGCTTGTCGAATACGAGAACGGCGTCCGCCTTGCCTTCCATGCCAACACGCATGCGGGGCTGATGCAAAGGCGCTGGTATTTCGCCGGCACGGGGGGCGCGATGGAGGCCGATCTCGTGACCAATCGCCTCACCTTCCGCGATGCGCTCGGGCTCGACGCTCCGCAGACGAAGGATATGGAACTCGGACCCGAGGCGCATTACGGCTCCGACCCGGCGATGGGCCGCGACCTCGCCGCGCATCTCCTCGAAGGCGCGCCCTTCCCGGTTCAGGTGCAGGACGCGATGATTGCCGGGCTGACCGTAATGGCGGTCGACCGGGCGATGCGCGAGGGGACGGTGGTCGATTGCGGGGCGCTGTGGGAACGGTTGGAAAGGGAGATGGGGTGGGCGGTCGATTCGTCGACAGGGTGAGCCCCTTCCATTTTCAAAACCAGTCATGTCATCCCGGCACTTGTTGCGTCAGCGTTTGCCCGTACCATCCCCCAACTCGTCTTTGCCGGGCTTGACCCGGCAATCCAGAAGGCGCGCAACGCGCGCCGTCTCTCTCTAAAAACTACAGCAGCTCTTCAAACAAATCGCGCCATGTCGGGTTCATTTCCTCGATCAACGCGATCTTCCATGCCCGCGACCAGTGCTTGATGTTCTTCTCGCGCTGGATCGCACCAATAGCCGTTCCATGGGGCTCATACCAGACAAGGCGCTTGACGCCGTAGCGGCTGGTAAAGCCCTTGGCGAGTTCCAACCGGTGCTCCGACATGCGGCGTAACATATCGTTGGTAACGCCAGTATAGAGCGTCCCGTTCTTCCCGCTCGCAAGGATGTAGACGAAGTAATCCCGCATGGGAGGAGTTTGGCGCATCGCCCGGAACGAGAGCAATGCGCTTGCAGCAAAGAGTCCTTGCGAAGAGAGACGCCGCCTTGCGGCGGCTTCTGGATTGCCGGGTCAAGCCCACTGCTGTCCGGTTAAGCA